>Ga0334722_10001815_pt1 | contig 25538 bp, 19 predicted proteins | sample C3_bottom_MG_FD_207210 | JGI IMG/M metagenome (GOLD analysis project Ga0334722, IMG submission 207210) | Sediment microbial communities from Yellowstone Lake, YNP, Wyoming, USA - C3_bottom | ecosystem: Environmental > Aquatic > Freshwater > Lake > Sediment | place: USA: Wyoming | collected... | reverse complement strand
GTAACTATTCAGCAAATTAATTGAACAAAACACAAATAGTTCTTGACAAGGTTTTCGTAATAAAATATGAGACAGTATCGTCATCACAAACCATGCACAAAGAGCCTGTGTACGAAGCAGGGAGTACTCATACATGCTGCCAATTATGCGCGGCATAGATGGAGTAACTGAGAAAATATAATCAAACGAGAGGCGAACCTCGCGCAAAAAAAGCTGTTCTGAAAACCTGTGGTACAATGCTCCATCGTGAAAACAGGTTATTCAGAATGACAATACAAAACATAAGCGTTGAAGCCACCATCGAGCGGGTCAAAGCCCTGATCGCCGAAGAAAAAGAAATGTCACCGGCGCTCAAAGCGAGTCTTGAAGTACTGTTGCTTCTGGTGCCTCTTCTTGTGAATCAGTTGGGCCTCAATAGCAAGAACAGCAGCAAACCGCCATCGATGGATCCCAATCGGCAGAAGAAGCCAAGAGGGAAAGACGGTCGCAAACCTGGAGGACAAAAAGGCCGCTCCGGCACAACACTCTCGCCGGTTCCCGATCCGGATGAGATTAAGGTCTTGCCGGTTGATAGAAACATTCTGCCTCGCGGTCGCTATCAGGAAGCTGGCTATGAAGCCCGGCAGGTCATCGACCTGAACATCTCGCGCGTGGTGACGGAGTATCGGGCCGAGATACTGAAAGACCAGCAGGGCAATCGTTATGTGGCCCCGTTCCCCGAGGGAGTCACCCGGCCGGTGCAATACGGCAACAGCGTCAAGGTCAACTCGGTCTATATGTCGCAATACCAGTTGATCCCGTATAATCGCATTGAGGATCATTTCCTGGAGCAACTGCGGATACCCGTCAGCGCCGGATCTGTTTTCAATTTCAACCAGGAAGCCTATGAGCGCCTGGAACACTTCGATCATTGGGTCAGGATGCAGCTTGCCATATCAGCGGTGCTTCATGTCGATGAGACCGGCGTCAACATCGGCGGCAAGCGATACTGGCTGCACAGCGCATCAAATGACAACTGGACCTGCTTCTTCCCTCATGCGAAACGAGGGACCGAGGCAATGGATGCAATGGGGATACTTCCAACGTTTCGCGGCATCCTCTGCCATGATCACTGGAAACCCTACTTTAAGTACGGCGCATTCCATGCCCTGTGCAACGCTCATCATCTCAGGGAACTGGAAAGCGCCTTTGAACAGGACAAACAGCAATGGGCCGCTAAGATGTCGGACCTGCTCAAAGAGATCAACAAAGCCGTTCTTGATGCAGGCGGCGTTCTTCCGGCTCCAGAGTCAAAGCGCTACCGAAAACGGTACCGGAAGTTGATCGCTGACGCTGACAATGAGTGCCCCGCCCCGAAAGAAACACAGCGACAAGGGAGCAGGGGCAAGATTCCTCGTTCCAAAGCAAGAAACCTTCTGGAACGGTTAAGAGATTACGAGAACGAAGTACTGAGATTCATGGATGAGCCTGATGTGCCGTTCTCGAACAATCAGGCCGAAAATGACATTCGCATGACGAAGGTTCAACAGAAGATATCAGGGTGCTTCCGCTCCTGGGATGGTGCGCTGATCTTCTGCCGTATCCGAAGTTACTTGTCCACATGCCGGAAACAGGGCATCACTGCGACCGAAGCCTTGACGCTTTTGTTTGATGGCAAATTACCTGAGTTTATGTCATCCGGTCAGTCAGAAATTGATTTCAGATCCAGTGGGAGCTGAATAGTTACGATGAAATAACATTAATGGTAGACATCATAGGAAAGTCACCTAACAAGGCGAGGGTTCGCAGGTGCTTGGGTTGCGCTTACTATGCGCAGAACCGCTTAGATCAGGCCATTGAACAGTTCATGCGTGGCTTGGGAATATCGCCAAATGATGACTCATTTTACAACGATCTCGGTCTCTCTTATGAAAGAAAAGGCGATTTCACTTACGCAGCGGAGATGTATAACAAAGCCATCGAATTAAATCCGAATCTTACTGAAGCGTTTATCAACCGCTGTTATCTCCGCATCAAACAAAATGAAATTGATCTTGCACTGGAGGATTGCAGCCAGGCAATCGTATTAAATCCAGTTCAAAAGGCAGCTTACGGCAACCGCGGCATTGCGTATTCCATGAAAGGACAATATGATGCTGCAATAAAGGATTTTGAACGCACACTTAGCATTGATCCCTATGATGAATCTGCGTACCTTAATCTTGGGTTGGCGTTATCAAAGACTGGCATGTATGTGGAAGAGCTTGAACTGTTTAACAAAGCAATTACCGTGAACCCTAATTTCGCCAAAGCGTATCGTATGCGAGGCACCGCATATTACAATTTAGGCAATATCTTGGAAGCTTCGTCTAATTTTCGCGTAGCCTGTAATATGGGCGATGGTGAGGCTTGCAAGTCATTACAAAGTGTACTGTCAAAGCAACATGCTATCGCGCCATAGTCTAATGCCGGGCGATCACCATGTAAGGAATTCACGGAAATCTGTTGAATTTGTTGGTTGCGGAGATTTCGGCAATAGGAAAAGATGCGGGAGATTTCGCGCTTCGCCGGGTAATAACCTCGCGGGATCAAACGGGTGACCCAATATCTGCCCTAAGAATGTCCTCAAGACGCCCACCCGAAGTGAGTGCGAACTGCATGGCGCACAAAGAAAAAGGGCTGCTTTTTATGGCAGCCCCTTATAATAAGTATTGATCAAAATTTAAATATTGGGAATCGGGTTGTAATAGGAACCACTCCATCACAAATCTGTCGAACCTTTTTTCACCTCCTCTCATGGCTATTAGCTGTAAATGCATATTAATATGCCATACTTCCGTTCAATGCCAGCCCCCTTCGCATGCAGGCCCGACGACCGCGAATTGTTGGCCGCGTCCTAATGCTGGGCTCGAATTAGCCGGCGAGATGCCGAGCCCCTCCACAAAATGCATGCACAAGGTTTCCTCGTGAACTTACAAAAAAGCATTTCCGTGGAGAAGATGCTATTTAATAATTCGTGGTGGTGCTTGAGCGACAGAAATGCGACTGCGAATAGATAGATGTCTTATAGAAATGCAATCATGGTGCCATAATTGCATTGTGATTATTATCAATCGCTTACCTGTGGGCAGGCTGATATTTACTGTGCGAATATAAGCGCTTTTGCTCACTCGCGTGAAGTTACTGAGCGATCTGCTGTTTGGGCTTTGCACTATGGCACAATAGAATCCATTTAGTTGCATTCATGGCCGTTCTGATATCGTTTCACATCACCTTGCCATTTTGAGGCCTTCCAAACATTTCTCACCCGGCCAATAACTTTACGATCCGGTCCCCTATACAAATTCAGTTGCCTTGCGGCTCAACATGGTGTATATTTATACACCATAAGGAGGTTCCGATGCCAACAATGCTCAGAAAACAGATATATATAGCTCCCCGCCAGGAACGCCTCCTCAAGACCAGGGCCTCGGAATTGCGCATTTCGGAATCCGAGCTGATACGTGAGGGGATCGACAAGGCGCTGCAAACCGGGGCAAGCGCGGCCCACGATCCAAAGGCATGGGGCGAGGAGAAACAATTCATCGCCTCGCTTATGAAAAAGCGCGCTGTAAAAGGCGGGAGAAAATGGACACGCGAGGAGTTGTATGACCGGTAAGCATCTGGTGGATACTAATCTGCTTGTCTATGCCTACGACAGAAGCGCACCCGAGAAGCAGGCAAAGGCTGTCGAACTTCTGGACGAACTGGTCAAAAACGGGACCGGGATACTGAGTCCCCAGATACTTTCTGAATTCTATACCGTTGTGACACGGAAACTTGCCGCGCCGCTAACCCCGCGGGAAGGCTACACCAGCATATCCAATTACATCCGATCCTGGAACATTGTTGATCTTACAAGCCACGTCGTCCTTGAAGCGGCCCGCGGCGTCAGGGACCATCATTTATCCTACTGGGATTCTCTTATATGGGCCACGGCGAAAATGAACCAGATACCGACCGTCCTGAGCGAGGATTTTTCGCATAACTCTGTTATCGAAGGAGTGCGATTTACTAATCCGTTCAAGCGGAAATAACCGTTCAACTACGCGCCTGGCGCTGCCGATTCGCCCTGCAAATTTGACGATTATTCTATTCAGATTGATGTCTGATATCGTTTTTTTTCCCTCATCTCACCATTTTTGAAGCTCTCCAACATTTCTCCCCCAGCTAAAGAAAATATCGCTATAATAAAAAGTATCCGTTCGCTGGAAGCATTACCACAATAATCCCAAAGTAGTAAATTGAAAATCGTGCGCTCACTTTAAAGGAGGAAGTCGCCATGCCGTACTACGTCATTTTAAGCAATTTGACCGATGAAGGACGAAGGACGATCAAGCAAAAGCCCGAGAGGATCACTGAAGTAAACAGGGAGATCGAGGCCATGGGAGTCAAGATCCAGAAACAGTATGCCGTTCTCGGGTCCTATGATTTCGTGAACATCGTCGAAGCCCCGAACAATGAGACCGTTATGAAAATGTCCGTTGAAATAGGGTCGAGGGGCTCGGTCCAGTTCGTGACCCTGCCGGCCCAGCCGATCGAAGACTTTATCAAAACAATAAAAGCGTGAATCCGGTCCGCCCCTCTTATAGGCAGGACCGTTATCATAAATGGAGGCAATTATGCGATACATTATTTCTAGCTTTCTTTTACTTGTCATGACCACAGGCGCACAGGCCGCAATACGCACCTCGACCGTGGAATACCGACAGGGAGACGCGGTCCTCGAAGGCTACCTCGCGTACGATGACGCAAGCAAGAGCGTTCGTCCTGGCGTGCTCGTGGTCCATGAATGGTGGGGAATCAATAATTACATCAGGAAACGCACGGAACAGCTCGCGCGGCTCGGATATGTCGCCTTTGCCGCGGACATTTACGGCAAGGGCAACCGGGCGACCTCCCGGGAGGAAGCCGTCCTGCTTTCCGGCAAATTCAAGAATGACCGTCTCCTCATGCGAGAGCGCGCGCTTGCGGGGCTCGAAACCCTGAGAAAAAATTCCCTGGTTGACATGAAGCGCATTGCGGCCATCGGATACTGTTTCGGCGGCGCGGCCGTTCTTGAGCTTGCACGCAGCGGGGTGGACATGGCCGGTGTGGTAAGCTTCCACGGGAACCTCGATACGCCGACGCCCGGCGATGCGAAAAATATCAAAGGCAGGGTGCTCGCGCTCGCCGGCGGCGACGACCCCTTTGTGCCTGCGCAGCAGGTTATCGCGTTTGAGGACGAAATGCGCAAGGGGGGCGTCGACTGGCAGGTCGTGACTTATGGCAGCGCCGTTCACGCCTTCACGAACCCCGAGAATGGAACGGATAATTCCAGGGGCGCGGCTTACAATGAGAAGGCCGACCGCAGATCGTGGGAGGCGATGAAAGTCTTTTTCGGAGAAATATTCAAGTGACCTGAGGCGCAAGGAAGGATGGCTAAACGAAAAGCATTTTGTCCAAAATTGAGACTCTGGCAAGGTGATGTTCCAATTCCCGGCCCAGAGCCCCGCCCCCGTCAGACGCAGTATATTCCCCTCTCGAATTGTTTGACAAATTCCTTTTTTAATGGTAATAAAGCTCACGGTTGTTAAGAGAAAACCTTGCCGGGTCAAAGCGAGGCAAGGGAAGCTTCATATTTTGTCCACAAGGAGAAGTCGGCGCATGAAAGCTCCCCTGGTAAGCATTGTAACTTCCACCTATAATGAAGTAAGCGACGGCACCCTGAGGAGGGCAATACATTCCGTCAGGGCGCAAACGTACTCAAACTGGGAACTCACTATTGTCGCCGACTGTTCGCCTCCGCCTGTCTCGCACCAGATTGAAGAATTGCTCGCTCAATTCGGCGACAAGCGGATTCACTATCACAATCTCCCGGAAAAAAGCGACGTGGCATACCCGGGCCTTGAACCGAAAAAACAAGGGGTGGCGAGGTCCTCTGGAGAGCTTCTCTGCTTCCTGGACGCCGACAATGAATTCACTCCCGACCACTTGAAAAGATCGGTGGAAATGCTTGCGGAAGATCCCACCCTCGACTTTGTTTACTGCGACAGCGTGGTAGGGCTTCTCCGACCGCTTCCGTTGCTCGGCAGACTTCGTTTTACCTGGAAGAAACCGGAATGGAGCGAAAAGAGAAAAGAGAGAATGCGTGTTTCCAATTTCATCGACATGAGCGAACCGGTAATGAGAAGAGCTGCGTACGAGGCCGCGGGCGGCTTGCAGCCGAAAATGATATATGCTATCGACTGGGCGTTATGGCGGGACATGATCGCTTCCGGAAGAACTCGCTTCAGACATTCCCCCCACATAGGTTTTCATTACTATACCTCTTCGCTCTCGGCGCATCTGATTTACTTCGGGCTCATGGTGGCTGAAAACAATGATCTGCCTTTTGATATGGAAAAAGCGCTGAAAAAAAGAGAGGCGAAATATTCAGCGGCAACCAGGGCAAAACAAAAAACCTTCAATTCCGAAGGGCGGGGATGAGGCATACGTGCGGGTTACGATCGGAATTCCTCCTGTAAACGACGCACGATGGGAGGAAGAAGCTTCCGTGGTGTCAGCCGTATGCTGAAGGTCATGATCTTGTTTATGGCGCCGTGGATAGCCACGGTCTTTCCCTTCATCATGGCCTCGTACCCGTATCGCGCAACGTCCGCAGCCGCTGCCGGCTTTCTGCTCCTGAAAAGCTTTGAGCGGTCCATGGCCGCGGCCTTCACGAAGCCCGTTGCGGTGGGGCCGGGGCAGAGGACCGTCACGTCGACGCCGGTGTCCTTCAGCTCGTAGGCAATGGCTTCGGAAAAGGAGAGAATGTACGCCTTCGAAGCATAGTAGACGGACATGAGCGGCCCGGGCGGGAACGCGGCGGTGGATGCCACATTCACGACCTTCCCGGATTTGCGTTTCACCATTCCCTGCACGAACAGCTTCGTGAGGTGAGTGAGGGCGACGATGTTCAGGGAGATCATCTCCGCCTCTGTTCGCCAGTCCGTCCCGGAGAACTTGCCGAAACACCCTATGCCCGCATTGTTGATCAGGATATCCACATCGATATTTTCGTTTTCAAGCACCCGATAAATTTCCTCCGCCGCTCCGGGCAGCGCGAGGTCCTTCGCAATCAGCTTTACCGATACGGGGGCCAGGCCTTCGAGCTCGCTCTTCACCTCAAGAAGCTTGTCCCCGCTCCTCGCAACCAGCACCAGGACATTGCAGTCCTTTGCCAGCAGTTTTGCGAATTCATAACCGATGCCTCCTGACGCACCGGTGATCAAAGCTGTCTTTTTTTGCATGACCTTTCCTCCAAATTTAATTGTAACTACTCTTACCAACATACTGGCGCGCCTTGCGTCGAAGCGAAGTGGCTGACCTGAGTAGTTTGATTTTCATTCATGTTTTCTGCCTTCTTAAATAGGCGTCTATGAGTTCCGCGCCTTTGGCTGGTCCGTCACACTGTTCCAACGCTTTTCCGTATCGCTGCGCATTATTTGTGTAACTCTTATCCGCAAATATCTTTTCAACCGCTTCCACGAGATGTGTACTCCTGAACTTCAGCTCGCTTAACTGGATGCCGATGCCGAGGTCCACCACTCTTTGCATATTAAATTCCTGATCGTGCATCGTCGGGATGCCGATAACGGGGACGCCCCGGGACATGGCCTGATAGATGGTCCCGTTGCCGCCCTGGCAGACGACGACATCGCTTTTTTCCATGATGGCGGTGCCGGGCGCGTAATCCGCTACAAAAAAATTTTTCGGGACGGATGGCAGCTTTACCATGCCCGCCGTGGTCATGACGCACTGGTAAGGAGAATCTCCGAACAGTTCGACTGCCTGCTCAAAAAATCTTGCATGGCCTGTGCTTCCCATGGTGAAATATATCACCGGCCGTTCAGGGTCCAGCTCTTCCAGCCAGGCCGGGGCCTTCATGTCCGGCTCCCAGGTAAGCGGGCCGATGTAATGAAAATTCGGCGGCAGTTTATTCGTCGGCCCGTATTCGGGAATGTCTGTCAGAAGATTCAAATCTCCCTCCATGACATCCCACAGGTTCCTGCGCACCCGCTTGAGCCCCAGGTCCCGTCGAAACCTTCGAAACGGAAGACAGTCGTAGTTCAGGACAAGGCTTTTTATCCACGGAGAAAACCAGCCGGTGACCCGCTCTCCGAGGACCCGGGTGACCTTGAGGTGTTCAGGGGGCCTGATGTTGACCGCGTAATAGTTCGTCCACGAGGCATTAAGCGTCATAGCCAGTGGAAGACCGGCAAGCTCGCAGGACGTGCTGAGGGAAAGCCGGTAATCTCCCAAAACCATGTCGGGCTTGATCCTGCCCAGGATTTTTACATCTTCATCCACGCATTCTTTCAGCAGGGCGTAATCATACCAGTTGACCCTGCTTTTCCTGGCGCACTCGAGCACTCGCTCCGGACTGATGGTCTTGATGGGAAGAACCTCAAAACCTTTTTTCCTCGGCAGCTTGGTGTATTCGCCTTCGCAGGCAAACAACACCTCGTGCCCCATATCTCTCAATTTTGTTGCTATTGCGAGGGGCCTTGACACGTGGGCAAGCCAGTTGCCGTCCGGCATGACCAGGATCTTCTTTTTTTTACGCGCCGTCATTCAACCCTTCCTTTCGAGACGGGATGGGAGCGTCTATCACGGCGCACGCACGCTCTGTCCCGGAGTCGCTCTCATAACAATCAGCGGCGCCGTTTCCGGCGCATAGTTCGTAGTACGGCCGATCGCCCATCGAGGCTGTCGCGTTATGCGCTCTTGCCTGTTTTTTCCAGAATAACCCGCCAAAAAGGACGTACAGCCATCCCGGCACTTGTCGTTTTGACATTGATGCGACCGCCTCCTGGGGAATCGGCTTTCCTCCGCACAGGGCCTCGGCGGCCAGGTCGAGGGACTGCATGATGTGTCGTGTTCCGCGTATTTCACCCGGACTCCGGCCGTCAATGGCCTTTCCGAAGCCGAGGCCAAGGCCGCCCGCCCATTCCAGCCCAGTCTCACGGGCAAATTGACGGCACAGAGCGAGGGCGGATTCTGTCTGCCCGGCTTCGGGAAAGCCGCAGTTGCAGAGCGCGGCGAACATCTTTTTTCCCTGAAGTCCTGTTTTTCGATGCTCGGCAATGCGCTCCAACGCCTTGATAGATGGATACGGCAAGCTGTCCATATATAGGGGGAATGAAAGTATTGTGATGTCGGATCGGTCGAAGACTTTCAACAGCTCATCCATATCGTTCTCGGATTTAAGCGCCTCGGCAATCGACATTGTTTTCGTTTCGAAGCCCCGTTCCCGCATTCTTCCGATCAAATAAGCGCCGAGAGCTTCCGAGGTGCTCTTGCCGCGCTTCGGGCTTCCGATCAGCAGGAGCGCCTTTTTCGACGCATCGTTGCCGGCTCTCACGATCGTGAGAAATTTCCCGAACTCCGTTCGCAACGAATCCGCTTCCTGCCTGTTTGATACGACCACTGCCGCATGAAGCGGATTGTGCCAGATGCGGACGTTCCGGCCGACGAGCGACTTGAACAGCCGTTCACTTTCCTCATCCGCCCGGGGAAGAAGCCCGATCGCGAACAGGGAAGGATAACGCCCATAGCGCGGCCTGTGGTTCATCTCCCCGTTGATCTTCGTAAAAAAAGGCAATACCAGCGGGAGTGTGCGGTCGAGGACCTTTTTCATCGCCGACGAATATCCGCCGAACGTCACGGGCGTGAGCAGCACCACGAGGTCGCTCCTTATGATCCTGCCCGTCACGTCGCGTCCCGCGTCCTGAATGCCGCACAGTCCCGGCGTCTTGACCCAGCATCCGAAGCCTCCGGGGCAGGCGGCGATATCCAGGTCCCGCAGAGTAAGCGCATCGACGTCCCATCCGCGCGTTTTCAATTCGTTGACCACGGCCTCCTGTACGGTCAGCGCCATTGCATCCCCGGCCTCACTTCCATCCAGAATCAGCGCATTCATGACGCACCCCTCTCACGTGGCCGCAAATCAGTTTTATCCGCGTCCTGCTTTGCCGTGCCGCCCAGCAGCCCTTCGGCAATCAGCCAGCGCCGCGTGTCCGCGATCATCTCATCAATGGTTGCGGGACGATAGCGCAATTCGTCGATCGCCTTTTGGCTTGAACAAAGCAGCGTATTTGAAAAAAACTCAACCTTTTCCGGAGTGACGTCCGGCTCTTTTCCCGTAAAATATGAGGCCCCGTCCGCCAGCCGCGCGACAGCCCTCAGGAGCCATGCGGGCGTCGTTTTTTTCGGGGCCTTTCGTCCATGGACCAGGGCGATTTTCCGGATCAACTCCAGATATGTCGTATCCGCGCCTCCCAACAGGTAGTTGTGTCCCGTCCGGCCGTTCTCGAATGCGGCGATATGCGCGCGGGCCGCCTCCCGCACGTGGCAGAAGGATGCCTTTCCGGGGGGAGCTCCCGGCAGCTTTTCATTCTCGATCATCAGGAATAGCTGCGCCCAATTGCGAACATCATGCGGCCCCATGATATTGGCGGGATTGAGGATCACGGCATCGAGGCCCTGCTCGACCCCTTTTTTCACTTCCTGCTCGGCGAAGAATTTGGAGATGAAGTAATTAATCTTCGATGTATCCGCTCTTCTTTGCATGTCCTCGGAAACCACGGTATCGTGAAAGCCGTAAACGGCAAAGCTGGAGGTGTAGACAAAACGGCCGATTTTTTTAGAGAGGGCCGCCCGGACCATCGTGCGCGTACCCTCGACATTGTCCTTTGTTTGAGCGGCGTTGTTCCGCCCCCACAGGCTCGTATTTCCCGCCACATGAAACACGGCCTCGGCCTTCTCAGGCAGAGCCGCGGCCACTGCGTCGGCATCGGTGATCGACCCCTCGACAAAAACAGCGCCTCGGGCCTTCAACCGATCGGCCTTGGCGCTCGTCCGGTCGAAGGCATGAACTTTCCAGCCGTTGTCCAGAAGCTGGTTGGCAAGGTGGATACCCACGAACCCGCACGCTCCGGTCACGAACGCCGTTTTCATATGACGTCACCCCCCAATTGCCGGGCAACGTTCATCGCGGACGTGACGGCGTCCTCATGTAGCCCGAAACCGAAATGGCTGCCGCAATAGTATGTATTGTTCGCGCCGTTCAGAGACGGCAGCTCTTTTATGGCTGCGTATGAGCGGAAGTCATAGTTCGGGGTCCTGAAATCGCGCTGAAATTCTATCTTCTCTTCCTTGATCGGAAAGTTGCAATGCTGAGTTATCATAAGATTGCTGCGCTTCGAAACCCCTGGCAGTATCCAGAGAGAAAAGCTTACGGAAGTCTGAATGTACCTGCCCGCCGGACGGTACAGAAAGGTGTAACCGGAAATCAATTCCTTTTTAGGAAAAAGCGAGTGATCGCTGTGGACGATCATGTTGCTTGTCGTGTAGGTCCATGCTCCGAGAAGGTTATTTTCCCGGTCCGTGGCTTTATCCAGCAGGCGCAGCGCCTGGTCGGCGTTGCAGGCGAGCACCACTTTGTCGTACACGGACTTTTGTCCGTCCTCCATGCAGAGAGTGACGTCCTTTGCGCTCCGCGCAATTGCGCGTATCCTCGCGTTCAATACGATCCTGTCCCTGAATCCCGCGGACAGGGCGTCGAGGTAGCTCCTGGTCTGGTTCTTCATAAAGCGGACATAGAAGAGCACCTTGGGCGGATAAATTTTTTCGTACTTCTTCGCTTTTTCAAAAAAGTAGGCGGCCGGCGCGGCCAGGACCCCGTCACAATGCATGGACGACATCATGCACAACGTGCCGAGGTACAACAGTTTCCCATCCCCGTAAATCTCCGGCACTTTTTTCAGGCCTTCTTCAAGCGTAAGGCCGTCAACCTCGTTGTTGTCGAACAACCGGCCGGCTGTACGAAGTCCGTTCTGCATGCAGATGGCGCTCTTTATCAGGCCCGGCTTGAACATCCCGAACCCCTGGGCCAGCATTGCCGCCGGCCGCGGGGCAAAATTGACACTCTCCCCCGAGTCCATATTCACAAAGCACCCGGCCAACCCCGTATAAAGCGTTGTTTTGATGTTCAACCGGTCGAGCAACTTGAAAAAATTCTTATAAACCGGCTTTACAAAAGACATGACTCCGATGTCGGCCCTGTCCCCGTCCCGGGTTGTGTACGTGTATGCATTTCCCCCTATCCTGTCGGCCTTCTCATAGAGGGTGATATCATAGTGTTTATTCAGCAGGTATGCCGAAGTGAGTCCCGCAATACCGCCCCCGATAATAGCAATGCGCTGTCTCATATCAGACCTCCCGTTTCCGAATTGCAAATATCATTAATTAACCACAGAGCGCACGGAGAACGTTCTGTAATGAACGGGAAAATATGCGACAGCCGGCTATATCCCGGTGACCCAGGCCTTTCCCTTTGCTCTCATTCCGGCTTTTGCTGTTTTCAGAAAGCCCCACCGGAAAAAGCGCGACTGCAGGGCCGCGCTCATAAGGGCTTTGTTTTTCAGGGGTAATTTTAGAAAGCCCCCGATGAACCCCCGCATGAACTCCTGCGTGAGGCTTGTCGGGTCGTCGAAAATCTGGTTCTGAAGAGTGCCGAGGCCGATACACTGAAGAATGATCCTTTCAAAGGTCGTTTCCGGAAGCAGGACCCTCTTTTCCCGGGGGCGCAGCCGCATCGCCTTTGTGGGGCACTTGAGAGCGCAGACACCGCAACCCAGACAAATGGTTTCGTCTATCCTGGCGATCTTTGCGTTCTTGTTTGCAGTACCCACCGCCTCCACGAGCGCAACAGCGTGTATCGGGCAAGCCTTCGCGCACAAACCGCACCCAGTGCATGTGGCGGCATCACTTGCGGCCATGTAGTTCGACGTGACGATGGTGTTTGCGCAGCCGAACCTGCTTATCCCCTGGAGCGGATGGCAGCAGCACCCGCAGCACTGGCAGATGAACGTGACATTTCTTTTCACGTTGTCCGCTGTAATGGTAAGCCCGAGTTCTTTTGACCGCGCGATATTTTCGAGCGCCGCGGCCGTGGATATTTTTTTCCCCATCCCGCGCCGTATCACGTAGTCCGCGGTCCAGCCGAGGTTCAGACAGGTGTCGGTCGGAGTATCGCACTCACGTATTCCGAGATGGTCCTTTTCATGACGGCAGCTGCACACACCGGCGGAAATGTTCGGAGCGGACCTGATGATCGCGTCCGCGGAGTCGTAATCGAGAACGAGTGTCCGAGCCTCATCCTCCAGCGTTTCCTCATGGGCGAGGGCGCGGCCGATTGAGACGTGCTGGCCGTGCCGGGTATTGACCTTATAGAAGTCGCCACCCTCGAAATAGTGATAAAAGAGCCCCGCCAGTTTTTTCACGTCGTCTCCGGATGCGGCCCGCTTCATCATGACCCACTCGAAGAGACCCACCACCATCGGACACGGCATGAAATATTGAACGCCCCGGGACTCGATGTCGATCACGAGCCCCTTCATGCACATCTCCTCCAGAAGGTTCCGGAGCTTCGTATCCTCCATCAGCGTTGCCTTCCGGATTTGCTTAATATCCGAGAACGTATACGGCATGCGGATGAAGATATCGGCTTCCGCTTCGGAAAACAGTTCCTTCAGAATGGCATAAAGGTGTCCGTTCAGGGGCGCCCGCACATGCAGGCCGTCAACTTTCTTCGCCAGTCCGTTGAATAAATCTTTTGCGCCCAGATGTCCCATTATGAAAGATGCCTCCCAAGTCTTTTCGCCAGCGCAAGGATGGTGAGTATGGGCGGCAGCCGGTCCCTGTCGTTGAATTCCCGGCCAGGGAAGACACTCGCGTCGCACACAAACAGACCGTCGACCCGGGTTTGAAGGTCCGTGTTCACGACGGTGCCGATGGCGGCCGTGCCTCCCGGGTGCGCGCCCTGCACCTTCGATTCGAAGAGGCTGCCGGGTTCAGCCCCGGCCTTGACCAGGACCTCGCGCGCAATCCGCGCCCCCTCCCTCAGCCGTTGCCAATCGCGTTCAGTGACCGGTTTGGAGGTTGTGCCGTCGGGAAACACCCTGCCGTTGGCGTCATCAGTGATCTTCGTCATAATCGACAGCAGGTTTGAACTCGGCGTCAGCGCCTTGAGAGGGCTCATCTCCTGAAGGCGGCCGAGCCGGGCGTGGTTCATGAACGGAGAGAGCAGAAATCCTCCCTGACCATGCCTGCTCAGGTCCACAAGCGCCATGACAGGCTCATGGTCCTGGTTCAGTCCTTTTTCCTTCGTGACGCCGTAGGTATTCCACATGAGATCCACGAAGAATCCTTCGCCCGCGGGTATGCCGGAATTCTGCAGGATCACCGGCGTCGCCATGCCGCCAGCCGCAAGCACAACGGTCTTTGCCTTGATTTCGCTCCGGCCTCCCGGACCTTTTACGACAACGCCCGTTGCCGCGCCGTTGGCATGCGTTACTTCGAGCACCTTTGTTTCATAGACAAAGTCCGCTCCCTTTTCCCCGGCTTCCCTGATCCACGCAAGCGCGTCCCATTTCGCCTTATACTTGCATCCGTAGATGCACTTGTGACATTTCGTGCATTTCTTCGGATCAACATACTTCGGCATCATCTCCATATTGTAGCCAAGCGCTTTGGAGGCCTCCCTGATGGCGCGAGAACCCTGCGAAAGCATACGCTCCGAGGTGAAGTTGAGGCCGAGTTCCTTTTCAACCTCCGCGAATTCCTTTGACAGCTCAATGCCCATATCCGACAGCTCATGCTCCATGCAGCGGGCGCCGTTTCCGCAGGATATGACCGTGGTGCCCCCCTGGGCGATCGCACGATACAGAACAACACCTTCCCTGGTCCTGGGCGGCACCAGCGGAATTTTACGCAAAGGTCTCGGCATGAAGTCGGGCAGCCTTTTAAAATCCCAGAAGCCGGTGCAGTCGAAGAACTCGCCCATTTTCCTGATGGTGGGCCCCCACTCGATGCACAGAACGTCCTTGCCTTTGTTCGCGAGTTCCCTGACCAGCGTCCCGCCGCCCGCCCCGGAACCCACAACAATGAAGTCATACTTTTCTTTACGTGCCTTTGGCATGATAGTCCCCCGTGTTCTTCCTCAGGCGTTCAACGCGGTAAAATAGCTGTCGTACTCCCCGAGAAGCTTCTCGTAGAGATCAGTGTCCCGCGAGATGTCCTCTTCGGTTTCCGGTGGTATTTCCCCCCCCTCCATCCACTCCCGCCCGGCCCGCGTAATAGCGTCGACGACGCGGGTAACCTCTTTGCGGCGAGGATTGGAGGCCCCGAGGACCGTGAGGTCCCGGGACATGGGGACAAGCACGGCCCCTCCGGGTTCAAGCCAGAAGACCCTCTGATAATTGAGCATAACCTCCCGGAACAGCGCAAAGTTATGGACCCCTGGATACGCGCATACGCCGATGATTGCGCTCGGCTTCGGTTCGTACGGTACCTTGTGTGTTGGAAAACCATGGTTTTCTATATAGAGAGGGTCGCTTATCGCGATCAGCCGTTCGAGGAACCGCGTAATATGGGAAGTGACCGAGTTGAAATGCAGCGGGGAAGCAAGGACGATGCGGTCCGCCTCGATCCATTTTTTTGCAAGCGCAGTACCATCATCATCCCTGAAGACCTGACAGCGGGGACTGCCGGTGAAGTAACAGGCCAGTTCGCCGGCGCAGGCCGAAAGCCTGCACTTTGTCACATAAACGACCTCGGAGGTCGCGCCGTGCAAGGCGCAGCCCTCAAGAAACTTCCGCGTTACGACCTCCGTGATGCCCTTGTCCGCGCGGGGACTGCCGTTGATGACCAGAATGTGCTCTCCCACAGGTTACTCCTTCGGGTAAATATTCTTCGCGCTCAGACTGATGACAATACGTTCCCCGCCCATGGCGAAGAGGGCGCTTATCGAGCGATGTGCGACTTCGCCGGGCGATTTGAATACGACCCAGGTGTCGTCCACGATCCGCTCGTATTCGGGGACGATCCGTGCCAGACTGTTTGCTTTTTTCCCGGCTTCGATCAGGGTCCATACCCGCGTCGCGCCGGACTCGAAATGCTCCCCGGTCGTTTGCTGCAATTCCAGGGCAAGACGATATCCATCCGGGCCGAGCAGTCCACGCCATGCCTCGGTTGTGCGCGGTTCCACGCGTTCGATATCGATGCCCACCGGCTGGTCGCCGACCAACGCCGCGGACAGCCCGCTGCCGTCGGCAAGCGAAACTTCCAGTTTTTCCGGAAGAGGACTGTTGCCGTTGTTCCAGACAAGTACGGGTTTGCCGTTCTCTTCGTGACTGAGTCCAAACTGCGTCGTCTCGGCCCGCGTATTCAGGTGGTCCGCGAGGAACTGTATCGTTGCGCGTTTCGCGGCGAGCGCTCCGGCAAGCCTTGACGCATGTCTCGGCGCTGCGCTGTTTTCGAGCAGCGTTCGGCGCTCCTCGCTGGAAATGTCCGGGTGCGCGCGCCCCGCCTCCACCTCATGGTGCGGGACCGCCGCAAGTGAAAGGCGGGTGCCGTTCAAAGCGGACTTCAGGCTATTCATAAGGAGCAGGAGCTCCACGGTTTTGGTCCTCATCTTCCCCGAGAGCTTCACTTCCGTTGACGGCGCCTGCGCGACAAAGCCCTTTAGCGCCTCGACAGGCGCGCCCGCCTCGTCGTACAGATAAATATCAGCGACGAACCCGCTGCCCGAACGTTCGCGGGCCTTCACGCGGCAGACCAGTTTCTCGCCGTCCCGCAACGGCCTCAGGACGCGGACTTCCTCGAACGACTCCGGCAGATACCCCGGAGGCATCATGAGAGCGCCCGCCTGAAGCATGGAGTCGCGGACCGCCGGAGACGGCATTCTAGTCGTCTGGTCGAACCCGTCGCCGTAATATTCCGCCCCGGCCGGCGCCGTGATTTCCGTCAGCGTTTCGTCGGCCTCCTTTATATCGTAAATCTTCGTGATGCGCCTCAGGAACGTTCCCTGGAACAGCGGCGAAGGGGAATATTCCTCAGGGCCTTTCGGATGGCTCGTGCCCGGCAATGTCGGACAGGCCGGGATATCATCGGTCTTGTGCGGCAATCCGAAGACGCATTGGAGCTCAAAATGGTTGTTGGTGAATCCATCGCTGTCCGAACACATGGCCGCCCGCGCCACGACAAGCTTGTCCTTTGTCGGAGCATCAACCAGAACCAGGGTGCGCACAACCGCTCCCGACTCCTTCGGCACAATCAGGGGTCGCTTCAGGGATATGTCCCGGATTACCGGCAGTTCGTTCGTCCCGATGCAGGCCATGGCGGCCTGGACCATGCCTTCGAGCGCCATCACCGTGGGCATGAGCGGCGTGCCGCTAAAAACATGCTCGGGGATATACAGGTCCTTCTCGTGCGTGAGCTCCGCTTCAACGGCAAGGTCGACACCGGGAACGAAACGCAGCATTTTTTCAAGAAAGCGCCCCTTGGGCAGTTTGATCGTCGGCATGAGCTTGGCTTCCAACTCATCGGCAAGCCTGCCGAGGCAGACGTACGTAGAGTACTTCCGCGCCCCGAGAACAAGGTCAAGATACGCGGCCGTCCCCTCCGCCGTCTTGACCGCGGTCGTGCCGATGTTCCTGAGCATCTGGAGAGAGCCCGACTTTGTAGCTATCCCCGTCTCCTCCCACGCCGAATAACCGATTGAGAACCCGTGCAGCTCCGGGCGCTTCGCGAGGACCGCCTTGACGGCGCCGTCCAGCCACGCGTTGGAAAGCGCGTAATCCGCCTGGCGCATCATGCCCGTCCGGCCGAGCACCGAGGAAATGACGTGCAGATGTTTGAGCTGCTTAAGCGGAACGGAGGTCAACAGGTTATACAACCCGGTTGTTTTGATCCTGAAGCACTTCAGATAGTTCTGTTCGTCCATTTTCAGGAATTCGGCGAACCGCGAAATTCCCGCGCCGTGAAGTATTGCGGTGACGCGGCCGAGCTTCCGCTCGACCAGCTTCACCGCGTCCAAAACCGCGCTGTGGTCGGTCACATCGGCCTGTACATACATATGCCGGATGCCGTGGCCCTTGAGTCTGGCCAGGTTCCTGGCGAGCTCGTTCTCATTGTCGTTTTCAGCCGGGGCCGGTGAAGAACCCATCAGCGCGAGTTTTATGCCGGTCTTCTCCGCAAGGTGACATGCCATCTCGAACGTGATCCCCTTGCCGCCGCCGGACACAAGGAGAGTGTCCGTGCCGCCGAGCCTCGGGGCCTTCTTCTCCGGCGGCGAGAGAGAAACTGCTGTGGGAGAACGACGAAGGCCCTGGGGATCGTAGTGATACTCGATCCGCTCCCCTGAAGTTTCGAACTCCGCGAGCGCGACTTCGGCGAACCGTCCGGCGTCCCACGCGGAGGGCATCACGAGCCATTTTGCGGCGATCCCGTGGTCTTTGTGCAGTTCCAGCTGAAGCGTTTTGAGCATTCCTCCGAAACCGTCCAGGTCCGAACCCGTATCGGCGCCGGAGTCACTGAGCCTGATCCCGATGATGCGGAAGTCCTTTCTTGCAAGAACGTCCGCGCTGAATGCGCTCTGTAGCATTTGGAACAGGAAGGATGCATTCCTGTCCGCCCGGAGGGAGAACTCCGCAGGGTCCAGTTCAAAAAAGGCCCTCCGCTCTTCCGGGAAGATGATCACGAGGGAAGACGGTGCATCGGTAAAAACCTGCTCCGGCGTTACTGTTTTTGGATCAACGCTTTTTGTCGCATACCCTGCTTCGGAAAATCGCGCGGCCGTGGTCTTGACGCGCTCGGAGCCTGCTTCTCCAAAAATATGGATCGTCCCTGCCGGAAGCAACGGAAGCTTGACCTCCTTGTCCAACGGCGCGGGGAGAAGGTCGATCCCAAAGGAGCGCATCCAGCGCTCCAGCTGCGCTCCCTCAACCGGCGCGGCGGGTCCTTCGTTCGTTGCTATGATATCGGCGATCTGCTGAATGCTCGCGTTTGCCACAATCCCGAGGTCAAGCGGAAGCTGCCTCCCCAGCTGCTTGGACAGGTACAGGGCGAGTTCTCCGGCCTTGATAGAATCCAGATTCAGGTCATCACGCAATTTTTTGCCGGGCGAGATAAACTCACGGGGAAACCCGGTCCGCTTCGCAATCCAGTCGATCGCCATGTCGGTGACGGACCCTGTTGCGGCGGCCGCGGACGCCGCATTTACTTCCTTCCCTGCCGGCGTATCCGTCGGCGATACCGGCAATTTCCGATCCTGCCCGGCCGCTCCCGCGTGATGCCGGTAATCCAGGGAGATCATTCCGCTTATGAAGTCCGCGCGCCGGTCCAGATAGTCTCCGAACCCCTCAAGCGAGGCCTCCGTGGGAAGCAGCGCCGCGGGAAAGCCCGTTGTTACGAGCTGCAAGGATGTTTCAAGGGGCTCGACCGGCCGTTCACATGGGTTCACGATGAGTTCGGGGTTGTATGTTTCCGGGTCGAAAGCCCGGTGAAAGCGGTGCTCGAAAATCCGTTCCGTGCGGAGCGGCAGGCCGATCACGAAGGCCTTCGATACCAGGCGGTTCAGCAGGTGAAAATCATCCTCATGGTCGAGGTCCGTGGGGAACGTTTCGACCGCATCCGCGCCGAGAATGTCACGCACCAGGCCGGACAACACGGACCCCGGACCGACCTCCACCCAGAGGTCCGGCTTCTGTGCCGCGATGTTGTTGACTGCTTCGATGAAGCGAACAGGCTGCGCGATCTGGCCGGCAAGCAGTTTCCGCAGGTCCTGGTCGGCTCCCAGCCGGTCTCCGGTCACCGTGGAATACACGCTCGCTCCGGAAAGCGGCGAAAACGTGATCGTGTCGAGTGTTTTCCGGAAAGACTCCGCCGCCGGCGCCACCAGGGCGGAATGAAATGCGTGGGAAACCGGGAGCCGCTTTGCCCAGACGCCTTTCTGCGCACATATGTCGAGGAACTCGTCGACCGCATGGCTGAGGCCGGAAACCACGGTCTGACGGGGTGAATTGAAGTTGGAAACGGAAAGAGAAATGGCATGTTTGTCGAGCAACGCCATAACCTCATCGGCGGAAGCGCCCACCGCGCCCATCCCGCCGGTGCCTGTCCCCGCGGCCTCGCTCATGGCCCGCGCCCGAAGCGCCGCGATATGCAGGACCGACAGGGGCTCTAGTGCCCTGCCGGCCGCAAGCGCGCTGATCTCTCCCAGGCTGTGCCCCACGGCGTAGTGGGGGTCCAGTCCCAGGAACCGGAGGACCGCAAGAGCGCCCATGGAACAGGAAACGATCGCGGGCTGCTGAAAGTTGGTTTCCCTGAGCTCGGCCTGCCACTTCTGCCGCGTCTGTTCATCGGCGCCTTCGAGGTCCCGGAATATTTTGGATTTGAAGCTCTGGCCCGTGAGTTCGAACATTTTGGTTTCAAAGCTCTGGCACATTTCACGGACAAAGGGATATCTGCGGATAAAGTGCTCCGCCATATTGAAGCGGTGCGTTCCCTGGCCGGGAAACAGCGCGACCATCCTCGGATTTTTGACGGTTTCTCCCGCGAAAAGGTCCGGGACGGAACCGGAAATTTCGGACAGCGAAGTCCCTTCCGCGAGCTTTCCCGCGGCAATATTCAGTTGCTCCACAAGCTGCCACGGCGAAGAGGAGACCACGGCGAGACGGAACACGCCCGCATGTTCCTGCTTTGCCAGCGCTGCCGCCAGGTCCGTCATCTCGGCCTGACAGATGCGCTTTGCGATGGGGATGAGCTTCTTGACGCGGGACTTCAACTCGCGATAACTGTTTCCCGAAAGGAGGATGACCTCGGAGGTCTGCTGAGTGCCGAGTATAGCGAGTTCCCGCTCGCTCGCCCGACCGACGGGATCGGCCTCTTCAAGGGTGATATGCGTATTGACGCCGCCGAAACCGAAGGCGCTTACAGCGGTGCGCCTTGGGCCGGTTGATTCCCAGGATCCGCCCCGGGTGCTCGGACGAAGGTTGGAAAGCGGCCTGCCGAATGCGGGGCTCGGGGTCGCGCAGTTCACGTGGGGAGGAATGATTTTATGCTGCAGGGCCAGCACGGCTTTGATCATTCCCGCAACTCCGGCCGCGGCCTTCGTATGACCGATGTTGGCCTTGATGCTGCCGACCTTGCAAACCGCGCCATTGCCGCCGGCTTCGTCCAGCGTGCGCTTGAGCGCGGTTATCTCCACGCGGTCGCCCACTGCCGTGGCGGTGCCGTGCCCCTCCACATACCCGACCGTTGACAGCGGATATCCCGCCCGTTCATATGCCCTTTTGAGCGCGAGCATCTGACCATCCACCTTCGGCTGTGTGATGCCGCCGCTGCCGTCGGAGGAAACGCCCCAGCCCTTGATAACCGCGCGAATGGGCAACCCGGCTTTGCGCGCGAACTCCTCGCGCGCCAGGACCACGATGCCGCAGCCCTCTCCGGTCTGCATGCCGTTTGCGCGTTCGTCAAAAGGACGGATGTCGTCCTTTGCCAGGGCCTGGGTCTTGGCGAACCCGATTATCTCGAAGGGATCGAGGCTGACATCCACGCCCCCGGCCAGCGCGACGTCCATGTCTCCGGCGCTCAGATGATTGCAGGCGGAGGTCACGGCGAGGAGGGATGATGCGCACGCGCCGTCCACCAGATAAGCGCCCGCGCCGAAATCAAAATAATTGGCCACCCTGCCGGCGATCACATTGCCCATATTCCCGGCCAGATGGTCTTCGGTTATTGCCGGCAGCGGCGTGTCGTAATAATGCCGGATGGCTTCCACCAGCGCATCCGCCTGTTTGCCGGGGTAGGTCTTCTCCACCGCGCGCCGGACGGCCCGTTCCACGAACGGCCAGCGGTTCCGCATCGTGTGGCTCCGGAAGAACTCACCGGCCCCGCTGTTGCCGATCAACACGCCGATGCGTGTTTTGTCGAAGGTTGAAAGGTCGATTGTGGAATCCTGAAGCGCCCCGCGCGCGGTCGAGAGGGCCAGCCAGTGAACGATGTCAGAGGCGTGAACGGTCACCGGCGGGATCTTCCATTCGGTGGGGTCGAACTTCCAGTTCGTGATGACCGCCATTTTATTGCAATATGTCTTTCCCGGGGCCGCGGGGTCTGGGTCATAATAGTACTCGACCGGAAGCCGCTCGTCGGGCGCGATGCGAAAGTACCGCCGCCCGGCCAGAACATTTTCCCACAATTCCCCGGGCGAATGTGCGCCCGGATAAACACAGTGCATGCCGATGATGGCAATCGATGAATTCTTCACGCTTGTGTTCCTCGCTTTCCGAATTGCACAGGGCCTCCCACGATGGGGCAATAATCGGGGCCTCGCTTATTATCGTCAAGCGGACCTCTTCTCTCTGTTGTTTTGATGTAAAAAGACAGTCTTGCGTTAAGGAAGGATTTTTGTAAATCAGTTTCTAAATCGCGCAACAAGATAGCAAAAATTTATTGGTTTGGCAATTAGTCATTATCAATATGGTCATTAATAATATTAATAATAATAGCGACTATTGGCGCCAATAACACATTGTTGCATAAGGGAAAGTACTGCGGTCGACAATATCCCGAATTATTATTGCGAACAAACCAATTTCTAGCCTCACTATACTCTCCATTTTTTGGGATAGGAGTGGTGTAATATTGTTTGCAATGCCGAAAGGCCATTGATATAATCTCCAAACCGGGATATAGGAAGATACATGAATGACTCTAAAGGAGCGAATGTGATATTTCAGGAATTTGAAAATTGAATTACTCCCTCGATCTTTCCTTTGGCCATACAGAACATTCCCTCCGGCGAAGTCTTGAAAAAACCCTGAACAGGCCGGTTTCTCTGGTGCTTACGGAAAATTCCACAAGCATGCTCTCCGCTCGCGTATCTGACGGCGTCCTGAGCGTACGTATGCACCGTATGTTTCTGATGGCTGGCAACGGGGTGCTCGAGGAAATCGTTTCGTTCCTGAAAAACAAAAGATGCGACATGCCGCTGTTCCGCGGCTTCGTGCGCGACAACCGCGGACAGCTCGCGAACAAAGCGCCGAACAGGGTAATGCAGAGGACCGCGGGAAAATATCACGACATCGGGGAGTTGTACCGGGAAATCAACGGGAAATACTTCGGCAATACGATTGACGCCTCGATTACCTGGGGCACGCACCGCCCGCGCCTTGCTGTTCGAAAAAGGACCCTCGGAAGCTACAGCGAAAGAGCGAACATGATCAGGATCAATCCCGTGCTCGACAGAAGGACCGTACCGAGATATTTTGTGGCGTTTATCGTGTACCACGAAATGCTGCATGCGGCCATGGGAACGCCCTTGCGGGGGAAAAGAAGAAGCATCCACTCACGGGAATTCAGAATAAGTGAGAAGGCCTTTGAGGAGTACGAACTGGCCGCGGCGTGGGAAACTAAATATGCGGGCTGAACGTGAGGCGTCCTGTTACTCGATGATCCGCCTTCGCATGAGCCGAAAAGGGATCGGAGCAAATGCGAGGACGACCACGACGATCCAGAGCATGCTCCCGAGCGCCCCGCTGAAGGCGCCGGCTGATAACGCCCGGCAGATATTCACAAGATGGTAGAGCGGCGTGAACCAGGCAATGATCGTGACGGCATGGGGAAGACTTTCGAGCGGGAAGAAGATGCCCGAGAACAGGAAGAGCGGCGTCATGAAGAGCGTGTAGAAGTAGCTGAAGGAATCGATGCCCGGCACGAGCGCGACGACGATGAGGCTTATCTCGGCGAAGATAAGTCCGCACAGGAAGATGAACGGAATGGCAAGAAGTATCAGCGCCGAGTCGACGAGGCCGAAGAGGGAAATGACAATTGTTATCGTGACGCCGAAAATCACGCTCTTGGTGGCCCCCCAGACAAGCTCACCTGCCACAAGGTCGTCGAGGTTCACGGGCGTGGCGAGGATGGCGTCGAAGGTTTTCTGAAAGGTCATCCGGATATATGTGCCGTACGTGCATTCATAGACCGCGGCGAACATGGACGACGACGCGATGATGCCCGGCGCGATATAGTTGATGTACGGCTTGCCGTGGATCTCCTGAACAAAGGCGCCGAGCCCGAACCCCATGGCCACAAGGTAGAGCGCGGGCTCGATGAAGTTCAGCGCAAAGCTCGTCTTATAAAGCTTGGTGTATACCGTCCAGTGCCGCTGCCACACCCTGAAGGCCCCTTTAATTCGCAAGGCTCCTCCCCGTCAATTTGAGATACACATTCTCAAGGTTCCCGCCGTGTTCGGCCATCAGGCTCGCGGGCGTAGCCACGACAACGATCCTCCCGGCATCCATGATCGCCACGCGGTCGCAGAGCTTCTCGGCCTCTTCCATGTAATGGGTCGTGAGAAGGAGGGTGGTGTTCTGGAACTTGAGATGGTTCAGCTTGTCCCAGACCGCGCGCCTGCTGTGAGGATCGAGGCCCGTCGTGGGCTCGTCGAGAACGAGCAGGTCAGGGCTGTTCACGAGCGAGCGGGCGAGCAGAAGCCGGTGCTTCATCCCGCCCGAGAGCTCGTCTATCCTGGCGCCCGCCTTGTCGCTCAGTTCGACGAAACCCAGAAGAGTGCGGGCGAGGCGCTCGGCGTCCTTCCTCCGGATATCGAAGTACCGCGCATATACCAGGAGGTTCTCGAATGCCGAGAGGTCCGGGTCAAGGTTGTTTTCCTGCGGCATGACCCCGATCCGCGCCTTGATCCTGCCGGGGTCCCTGGTAACGTCCATGCCGAAGACCATCACCTTCCCGTCCGTCGGCGGCATGAAGCAGGAGATGATGCGCATGACCGTGGTCTTGCCCGCGCCGTTCGGACCGAGGAAGCCGAAACACTCCCCCCGTTGGATCGAGAAGCCGATGCCGGCCACGGCCCGGAGGCCGTTATAGTCTTTGGTCATGTTGTGCGCAGTGATGATGTCCATAAGCAGGATGATTTTACCGCGTGGAGACAAAGAAGGCAAAGAAAAAGTCCGGCGCCGATCTTTAAACGGAAAATACCTCGGATCAGGTTCTTCAGGCGCCTTATCTATAAATCCAGCGGGCTCTTTCTCTCCTTCACTGTTTTGCTCGGAACACAATGGGTGTAGATCATCGTCGTTCTAATGTCCGCGTGGCCGAGCATTTCCTGAATCGTGCGGAGGTCGTAATTGGCCTGGAGCAGATGAGTGGCGAATGAATGGCGAAGGGTGTGCGTAGTTACGCGTTTGGCGAGCTGGGCTTTCCTCGCGGCAAAATGCATCGATTCCTGAAAGCTTGAATCATGTATGTGATATCGACGTTTCTCCCCGGACGACACGACAGTTGTCAATGATTCCTGCGGAAAGAACCATTGCCACTGGAACTCTTTTGCGGCGCTCGGATATTTCTTTTCCAATTGATCTTCGAGAAACACACCGGCATAGCCGGCGGCAAGATCGTCGGCATGCAGCTTTTTCACGAACGCCAGCTGGGCGAGCAATTCGGGCACGATCCTGTTCGGGATAGGAACTGCCCGGCTCTTGCCGCCTTTTCCCTTGATCGTGAGCAGGCCCGCATCGAAATTGAAATCCTTTACACGAATCTTCACGACTTCAAAGCAACGCAAACCGCAGCCATATTGCAGCTTGGCGATAAGTTGATACGGCTGCCCCAGCCGCGCAAGAATCTCCTGGAGCTCT
>Ga0334722_10001814_pt1 | contig 25546 bp, 16 predicted proteins | sample C3_bottom_MG_FD_207210 | JGI IMG/M metagenome (GOLD analysis project Ga0334722, IMG submission 207210) | Sediment microbial communities from Yellowstone Lake, YNP, Wyoming, USA - C3_bottom | ecosystem: Environmental > Aquatic > Freshwater > Lake > Sediment | place: USA: Wyoming | collected... | reverse complement strand
CTCCCGCAGCGCCGTAGCGTTCGAGTGTCGCGCGCGCGGGATGGCCAAACCGGTTGTTGCGCCCCGCGCTGATCACCACCGCGGACGGCCGGACGGCCTCCACCCATGCCGCCGAGCTCGACGACCGGCTCCCGTGGTGCGCCGCCTGAACGATCGTCACGGGCGCCCGCTCGACGAGCCCGGCCAGTTCGGCCTCCGTGACAGCTTCCATGTCGCCCGGCAGCAGAATCAGCACGTCGCCCCACCGCAGGCCGGTCACCACCGAATCGTCGTTCCGCACGGCATCCCGCTCCCATTCCGGCTTCCGCGGATGCCAGACCACGACATCGACAGGCCCGACGCGCGCCCCGTCGCCGCGCCGGACATGCCGCCAGCGCGCGTCCACCTGCGCGGCGATCTCGTGCAACTGCGCGAGGGGAACATGCCCGGCGACCGGCACGCCATCCCAGACGGCGCGGGGATGGAGATCGCGGAGAATCGACGGCGCCCCGCCGATGTGGTCCGCATCGCCGTGGGTCAGGATGAGCTGATCCAGCTGCCGCACGCCGCGGAACCACACGACCGGCTCGACCACGCGGCGCGCGATGTCGAAGCGGGCGCCGGTCGCCCCGCCGGTGTCGATCAGCCACGACTCGCCCGTCGGGAACTGGACGAGCGACGAGTCACCCTGCCCCACGTCGATGAACGTCACCGACAGGCGGCCCTCGCCATTCCGCCCGGCCGACGGCGCGATGACGATCCAGATGGCCGCGAATACGCCCACGGCCAGCGCGGCGCACCTGAGTGCCGCACGGCAGGCGGCACGGCTGGAAACGCGCGCTTCTAGATCTGACCCCAGGTATGTAGCCCAGCTCGCGTAGTAGAGCGCGATGGCCCAGGGCGCCGGCGGGGGCAGGCGCGTGGTCACCCACGGCGTCACGTCAACGAGGCGCGCGCTTTCGACGAGCCCCCACGCCGCCAGATGCGTCACGCGCCCGAGCGAGCCGGCGACCGGCTCTCCCAGCCACGACAGGCCCGCGACGCACATGCCGCCGATCTGCACGACGGTCATCAGCGGAATAGCCGCGAAGTTGAGGACGAGCCCCGCCGCCGTCACGCGCGAGAACACGAAGGCGGACACCGGGAACAGCGCCAGTTCCGCGCCGAGCGACGCCACGAAGAGCGCGACGACGGCGCGCACGGGCGGCGCCAACGCGGGCAGACGGCTGAACACCGCGGGGCCTGACAGGATGATCGCGATCGTCGCGCCATAGGTGAGCCACGCGCCCGGGTCGACGACGATCAGCGGGTCCGCGACCACGCTGAATGCGGCCGCGCTCGCGAGCACGTTCAGCGTTCCCCCTCGCGCGTCACACGCCCGCGCCAGCAGCAGCGACACGGCCATCAGCGTCGCGCGACCAACCGATGCACCGCCGCCGACCAGGCCGGCATAGCCGGCCAGGCACACGGCGACCACGCATTCGGCCACTCCTGCGAGGCTCGTCAGGCGGCGCAGCACGAAGAAGAGCACGCTCGCCAGAATCGCGATGTTGCCGCCCGAAATAGCAATCACGTGATACGTGCCGGCGCGCTGGAGCCGTTCTTCCGTCTCCTCGTCGAGCCCCGTGCGGTCGCCGATGATGACCGCCCGGGCCACCGCGGCCGATCGCGCATCCCAGCGGCCCACCGCGCGGTCGAGGGCCGCGCGCGTTCGCGCCCGCACGTCGGCGGCCAGTTCCTCCAGCGGGCCGCCCCGCGAATCGAGCGTCACGAGTCTGCCGCTCTTGACCGTGCCGACCAGCGTGACGCCCCGCCGGGCCGACGCCACCTCCAGGTCCGGCACGCCCGGGTCGAGGTAACGCCCGGGCCGACGCAGCTGCGCGGACACCGTGACGGTCCGGCCGCGCAGCCAGGCTGCCGCCGCCGCGGGCGGGACTGTCCCGACCACCGTCAGCGCGACGCCGCCCCCGGCTGGTACGACACGTCCGTTGACGGCGAGCGCGGTGACGGCCAACGCGAGGCGGACACCGCCGGACGCCGATGGCGCCGCATCCTCCGTGAGCCGCCCGGTGAGCGTGACCGGCCCCGCCGGCTCGCCGGACAGGTCGCCGCCACCGCGCGCGTCGATGAGGGCCGCCCGCAGCGTCGTCTGCCTCGCTTCCCTGTCGGCTTCGGCGCCGAGCACCGCGCCGGCAGCCATCCCGGCCGCCAGGACGGCGGCCACGAAGACCCTCGCCGCGCGCGCCGCGAGGCTCACGGCAGCCACGGCCCACGCCGCGAGCATCACGGCAACCGCGGGGCGGCCCGACGGCGCCCAGACGATCCCGGCCGCGGCGCCGCTCAACAGGGCGATGGCGATGGGCGCACTCGGGCAACGCATGGCTGGCAATGCCGCAATAGCGGTGCCACGCGGCGCTTACGCCGTCAGGGCGCAAATAAGCGGATTCAGGAGGATCGCCGGCAGACGATGGCAGAATCTGCCATCCGGCGCGACTTAGAACCTGGCAGTTCCTGCGTGGTAGTCCTGCAGCGGCTTGACGTCGAGCTTGTGAGATCCGATGGCGCGGATCGCGCTGACGGCCGCGGCCGCCCCGGTCAGCGTCGTGATGCAGGGCACACCGTGCAGCATCGCGGCCCGCCTCACCTGCCGGTCGTCAAAGAAGGACGCGCGTCCGAGCGGCGTGTTGATGATCATCTGGATCTGGCCGTTGACCACCTGGTCGGCGACGTTCGGCCGGCCCTCGTTCACCTTGAACACCGTGGTCGCCTCGACGCCGTGCGCCCGGAGGTACGCGGCCGTGCCGCGCGTGGCCACGATCGTGAAGCCGAGCGCCGCCAGTTCGCGCGCGCTGGCCAGCACGTTGGGCTTGTCCTGATTGTTGACGCTGATGAAGACGGTGCCCGCTGCCGGCAGCTGCTGTCCGACGGCCAGGTACGCCTTGGCAAACGCCTCGCCGAACGTGGCGGCCCCGCCCATCACCTCGCCCGTCGACTTCATCTCGGGCCCGAGAATCGTGTCGACGCCCGGGAACCGGATAAACGGGAACACCGGCGTCTTGACGAAGACACCGTCGACCGTCAGGTCGCGGGTGAGACCCAGGTCCGCGAGCGTGCGGCCGCCCATCACCTTGGCCGCCACGTTGGCGAGCGGCACGCCTGTCGCCTTCGACAGGTACGGCACCGTGCGCGACGCGCGCGGATTGACCTCGAGCACGTAGACCACGTCGCTCTTGATCGCGAACTGCGCGTTCATCAGGCCCACCACGCCCAGCGCCTTCGCAATCCGGCGCGTGTAGTCGCGGATGGTCTCGAGATGGACGTCCTTGACGAGGAAGGGCGGCACGACGCAGGAACTGTCGCCCGAGTGGATGCCCGCCTCCTCGATGTGCTCCATCACGCCGCCGATGATGACCGCGCCGGTCCGATCCGCCACGGCATCGACGTCGAGTTCGAAAGCGTCTTCCAGGAAGCGGTCCACCAGCACCGGGTGATCCGGAGACGCGTCGACGGCGGTCGTCATGTACCGGTCGAGCGCGCCGGGATCGTAGACGATGGCCATGGCGCGCCCGCCGAGCACGTACGACGGGCGCACGACCACCGGATAGCCGATGGCGCCGGCGACGTCGCGCGCTTCGTCGCGGGAGGTGGCGGTGCCGCTCTTCGGCTGCGGAATGCCGAGGTCATCGAGCAGCGCGGAGAACCGCTTGCGGTCCTCGGCGAGGTCGATCGAATCCGGCGACGTGCCCAGGATCCGCACGCCCGCGTCGTGCAGAGGCAACGACAGGCGCAAGGGCGTCTGGCCGCCGAACTGCACGAGGCACGACACCTCCGCCCCGCCCGACTTCTCCTTCTCGATGATGGCCAGGACGTCCTCGAGCGTCAGCGGCTCGAAGTACAGTCGATCCGACGTGTCGTAGTCGGTCGACACCGTCTCGGGATTGCAGTTCACCATCACCGTTTCGAAGCCCTCGTCACGCAGGCCGAACACGGCGTGGCAGCAGCAGTAGTCGAATTCGAGGCCCTGCCCGATCCGGTTCGGGCCGCTGCCCAGGATCACGACCTTCTTCTTCGGGGTCGGTCCCGCCTCGCACTCCGTCTCGAACGTCCCGTAGAGATACGGCGTGAACGACTCGAACTCGGCCGCGCAGGTATCGATGCGCTTGTAGACCGCCTTCAGCCCGAGCGCCTCGCGCCGCGCCCGGACCGCCGCCTCGGTCGCGCCGACGCAGGCCGCGATCAGCGCGTCGCCGAATCCCGCGCGTTTGGCTTCGCGCAGCGTCTCCCGGTCCAGCCCGGCCCACGCGCCCTGCCGGAGACTGCGCCGCCGCCCGGCCAGTTCGGAGAACTGCACGAGGAACCACGGGTCCATCAAAGTGAGGCCGTGCAACTCCTCGACCGACCAGCCGCGGTCCAGCGCCTCGAACACCGCCCAGATGCGCCGATCGTTCGGCGTCGACAGGTACTGGCGCAGCCCGTCGTCGTCCTCGGCGCGCATGCCGGGGTCCTCGAACAACTGGCTCGCGCGCCCCATCTCGAGCGACCGCATGCCCTTCATGAAGGCTTCCTTGAAGGTGCGGCCGATGGCCATGACTTCGCCCACCGACTTCATCTGCGTCATCAGCGTGCGATCCGCTTCCGGGAACTTCTCGAAGTTCCAGCGCGGGATCTTGACGACGACGTAGTCGATGGCCGGCTCGAACGACGCCGGCGTCAGGCGGGTGATGTCGTTGGGAATCTCGTCGAGGTGGTAGCCCAGGGCCAGTTTCGCCGCGATCTTCGCGATCGGAAACCCCGTGGCCTTCGAGGCGAGCGCGGACGACCTGGACACGCGCGGGTTCATCTCGATCGCGACCATGCGGCCGTCGCGCGGGTTGATGGCGAACTGGATGTTCGACCCGCCGGTTTCGACGCCGATCTTGCCGATGATGCGCCGCGCGGCGTCGCGCATGCGCTGGTACTCCTTGTCGGTCAGCGTCAGCGCGGGCGCCACGGTGATGCTGTCGCCGGTGTGCACCCCCATCGCATCGATGTTCTCGATCGAGCAGATCACGACGAAGTTGTCGGCGGCGTCGCGCATCACCTCGAGCTCGAATTCCTTCCAGCCGATCACGGATTCCTCGATCAGGATTTCGTGCACCGGGCTCATGGCCAGCCCGCGGCGGACCACTTCGTGGAATTCCTCGATGTTGTACGCGATGCCCGCCCCGACGCCGCCCAGGGTGAACGACGGCCGGATGATCGAGGGGAAACCGAGCGTCTTCACGAGCTCGAGCGCGTCGTCCAGGGAACGCGCGTACCCGCTCTCGGGAACCGCAATGTCGATCTCGCGCATGGCATCGCGGAACTTCAGCCGGTCCTCGGCGACGTCGATGGCCTCGACCGACGCGCCAATCAGCTTGACGCCGAAGCGTTCGAGCGTGCCGTCCTTCGCCAGGGCGATGGCCAGGTTCAGCGCCGTCTGCCCGCCCACCGTCGGCAGCACCGCATCCGGCCGCTCGCGCTCGATGATGGCGGCGACAATCTCGGGCGTCAGCGGCTCGACGTACGTGCGGTCCGCCAGTTCAGGGTCCGTCATGATCGTGGCCGGGTTGCTGTTGACCAGCACCACCTCGAGCCCTTCGCTGCGCAGGGCCTTGCACGCCTGCGACCCGGAGTAGTCGAACTCGCACGCCTGGCCGATGACGATGGGCCCGGCCCCCAGCACCAGGACACGGCGGATATCGGTGCGCCGCGGCATCTACGTGCGCTCCATGGCGTCGACGAACCGCGCGAACAGGTAGTCCGCGTCGTGCGGGCCCGGGGAGGCTTCGGGGTGGTACTGCACGCTGAAGAGCGGCTTCTCCGTGTGGCGGAAACCCTCGAGCGTCCCGTCGTAGAGGTTGGTGTGTGTCACCAGCGTCCCGGGCGGCAGCGAATCCGGATCGACCGCGAAACCGTGATTCTGGGAGGTGATCTCGACGCGCCCCGTCTCGATCTGCTTCACCGGGTGATTCGATCCGCGGTGACCGAACTTCAGCTTGAACGTCCGTGCCCCGAGCGCCAGCGCGAGCACCTGGTGGCCGAGGCAGATGCCGAAGATCGGGATGCCGCGGTCGGCCAGCGCCTTCACGTTGCTGATGACGTACGGCAGCGCCGCCGGGTCGCCCGGGCCGTTGCTCAGGAAGACGCCATCCGGGGCCTCGGCCAGCAGTGCGTCCGCCGGCGTCGCCGCCGGGTAGACGCGCACGTCGCACCCGTACGCGGCGAAGCGCCGGAGGATGTTCCACTTCATCCCGAAGTCGTATGCGGCGACGCGCAGCCGCCTGCCCGCGACCCGCACGGGCGTCACCCCGTACCCGCCGTCCCCCGCCATCGCGCCCGCCGGCGGCCAGTCGAACGCCGATGCACAGGTCACGCGCCGCACCAGGTCGGCGCCCACCATCGACGGCACCGCACGCGCCCGCACGATCAGGCCATCCGGATCGCAGTCGCCCGTGGCGATCACGCCGCGCATCACGCCCGCCGACCGCAACCGCCGCGTCAGCGCCCGCGTATCGATGTCGCCGATGGCGACCACCCCGGCTGAAACCAGGTAATCCCGCAGCGTGCCGGCCGCACGCCAGTTGCTCGCAACCGGCGACGGGTCGCGCATGATGAACCCGGCCACCTGCGGGGCGCGCGACTCGGCGTCCTCGGGCGCCACGCCGTAGTTGCCGATCTCCGGGCACGTCATCGTGACCATCTGGCCGGCATACGACGGGTCCGTCAGGATTTCCTGGTAGCCGGACATCCCGGTATTGAACACGACTTCGCCGGCGGCTACGCCCTCCGCGCCGGCCGCCGTCCCCTGATACCAGGTCCCGTCTTCCAGGGCCAGAACGGCCTTCACCTTGATATGTCCCTGTCGAGTGATGCGGTGAGCCGCTTCTGCGTCCCCGCCTCGAGAACGACCGACGTTGACCACGGACGGTATGCGGCGAGCCTGAACTCGATCCGGTGCGATCCGGGCGCGAGGGCGCCAACCACGATCGGTGTCACCCCCACGTCCTTGCCGTCAATCAGGACGCGCGCGCCGGGCGGCCGGGTCGTCAGCGACATGCTCGCCGCCGCGGCGGCCGGCTCGCCGCCGTCCCTGGCGCCCCCCTTCTTGAGCGTGATGTCGAGGCGCAGGACCGGCTTGGCGGCGCTCACACGAACCGTGCGCTCCTGCGTGACGTAGCCGGGACGCGACACCTTGATCACGTATTCGCCGAACTCGAGATTGCGGAGCGTGCGCGGCGTGATTCCCGAACGCGTTCCATTGACCCAGACGTCCGAGCCCGTCGGCGTCGAGCGGACGCCAATCCGCCCTGCGGTGGCCGGAGCGGTGTCTGCGGCGGCGGCCGTCGCATCGGCGGCCGCAGCGGGTTTCCCCGCCGTGCCTGGAGTCTCGGCAGGAGCGGCAGGTTTCGCCGCAGCCTCGGCTCCCGCCGCCTTCGTCTCGCCTGCCGCCGGCTTCGTCTCGCCTGCCGCCGGTTTGTCCGCGGCGTCCGCCGCCTTGGCGTCGGCCCCCTGGGGCTTCGACTCGGCGGCTGGCGCTTTCGTCTCAGCGGCTGGCGGCGGTACCGGCGCTGGCGGCGCTTCCTTCACCACGCCGCTCGACATCGTCACGCCAACAGCGGTCGCATTGTCGGTGCCCCAACGCACGCCGAGTTCGTACCCGCCGGCCAGCCCGATAACGAGGCCCACCACCACGCCCGCGGCGATGGCGCCCCAGGCGAACCCGGCCCCCCCTCCGGACGGAGCGTGCGGATGCGCGTCCCGCCCGTAGTGCGGCGCGCCCGTCGGATCCAGCGCCCGCGGGACGGACAGGGGTTCCCCCGTTCGCTCGTCCGTCCACCGGGCCTCGGCGGCTTGCTCACGCGTGACCCGGCGCCTCGGCGGCAGGTCGAGCGAGTCAAGTCCGTCGAACGCGGATGATCCTTCGGACCGTGACGGCGGCTCCGGGCTCGCCGCAAACGCCGGCGGCATCACCAGTTCGCTCGGTTGGGGCGTCGGCCGCAGTCTGAGGTCCGGCATCTCGTCCGCCAGGCCCGCGAAACCGGCGGAAGGCGCCGACGCCGTAAATCCTCCGGGAAGCGCCACGACGTCACGATCGGCGTCGCCCAGATCCGGAAGTTCTTCGGCGACAGCCTCCCGCTCGACCGGCGCGGATTCCCGCATCGGCGGCGATGCAGGCTCCCGTGCCGGCGGCGGCGGCGCAAGCTCCCGTACCGGCGGCGCGGGTTCCCGCATCGGCGGCGGTGCGGGTGGCGTGACAGCAGTCTCGACAACGACTTTGGAAACCGGAATACGCTCGGCCGCGCGGCGGATCTCGACACCGGTAATCGGGCGCGGCCGCGCCGGCGGCTCGGACGGTGTCTCCACGATCACAGGCGGCGGCGCGACTGCCGCAGGCGACACAGGCGACGGCACGACTGCCGCAGGCGGCGGAGGCACCGGCGGCGCCACAGCCGGCGGCGGCGGTTCGACCGGAGCCGGCATGGCGATGGCCTCGTGTCGCCGTGCCGGAGCCTCGGCCTCGGCCGCTGCCGCGATCTCCGGTTCCGGCATCGGTTCGATCCCGGGGAGTTCCGGTTTCGCCTGCTCCTCATCGAGGCCGGGCAGCAGCGGGGCGCCCCTCGGCGCGTGCCGGCGTCTGGCACTCCCGCGTTCGGCGGACGCTCCGGAAGCGCCGAGGAGCGCCCCGCCGAACGCCGCCGCAAACTCGCGCGGCCCCGCCGGGCGTTTCGACGGCGCAATGTCGATGGCCGATTCGAGCAGCGCGCGAAGAGCGTCGGCGTCGTAGACCTTGAGGGACGCCAGGCCCGGCAACGGCTGCTCGGTACCCGGCAAGGCGCGGCGTCCCGTCAGCACTTCGTAGGAAATGACGGCCAGCGCGAACACATCGGCCGATCCGCCCCAGTTCAACTCGGCCTCGCGCTCAGGCGCGGCGTACGGCCGCCGGATGGGACCGTGCTGCCCCACACGCTGCAGCGCCTGCGCCACGCCGAGGCCCGTCACGAACGTGTCGCCGGGCGTGACGAGAACGTCGCGCGGGTGGAGCGACCCGTGGAGGATGCCGGACCGGGCCGCGAATTCGAGCGCCTCCGCCACGTGGCCGATCAGGCGAGCCGCGTCGGCAACCGGCGCCGGCCCGTACTGGCGGACCGCGGCGTCGAGCGACTCGCCGCCGACGTACTGCTGCGCCAGGTACGCGATCCCCTCTTCGATGCCTGCCGCAACGGGGCGCACGATATTCGGGTGGTTGAAGTCGTACGCGACCAGCTGCTGCAGCGCGTCCGCGAGTTCCTGGGTCCGTTCGGGCGTGATGTCGAGCGTGAACGCCTTGACGGCGATCAGCCGGTCTTCCTGCTCGTCCTGTGTCCGGAACACGGGTCCGAGAACGCCGGCGCCGATCTGATGCAGGACTCGAAAACGGCCGAAGGCCGGAGGCGGCGTAAAGGATGTTCCTGGAGTCACGTGATTAGGCCCGAGGCTCGGACCCAAGGCTAGCACGGAACTCGTGTCGCATCAATCGTTAACGCCCGTCCGGAACGCCCCTCTCGCGGCGTTCGGCGAAGAACGCTTCGGCCGTCAGACGGAGACCCTCCCGGTAGAAGACGCGTGGTTCGAAGCCGAGCACGCGCCTGGCCTTGCCAGCCGAGAAGTGGTAATGGCGCGCGGCCTGCTCCACCCGGTACATCGTGAGGGCTGGCGCGCGCTCGCTCTTCACGGCCCTGGCGGCGGCAGTCATCACGGCGGCGGCCGCGAACGCCAGCGGCGCCGGGAGGTTCAGCGGACGCTTCCTGCTGCCGGCCGCCTCGAACATCGCCTCCACATAGGCGCGCCACCGGACCTTTTCGCCATCGGACAGAATGATGGCTTCCCCGCCGGCCTCCGGCCGGTCGAGCGCGGCCAGAACCCCACGGCAGAGGTCATCGATGTAGACGGGACACGTATACGCCTGTCCGCCGCCGATGTACCCGAAGGTGCCGTCAACAATGGCCGCGAACATGGCGTAGGTGCTCGTGCGGTCGCCGGGGCCGTAGACATTGCACGGCCGGATGGCCATCGTGCGGAACCCGGGACGATGGCGAGCCAGCACCAGATCCTCGGCCATCCGCTTGGTCTGCTGGTACGGATACTTGAGGGGGAAGTACGGGCCGTCCTCCGTGGAATCGACGTGGACGCCGAACCCCTGGACGACCGCGGAACTGATGAACACAAACGTGCCGCAGCCTGCGGACTCCGCCGCGTCGAGCAGGTGGACCGTGGCGTCGACATTGTGCCGCTTGAACCGCGCGAACGGCCCCCAGTCAGACGCGAGCGCTGCGGCGTGGATGACGGCATCGACGCCCTGCACCGCCTCGCGGGCCTGGGCGGCGTCGGTGAGATCCGCGCGGAGGAACTCGGCGCAGTCGGCCGGCAGCGCGCGAACCTCAACGGGGAGATCCCGCCGGAAGAAGGCCGCGCGTACGCGGTTGCCTCGCGCGACCAGCGCCCGGCAGATGTGCGCTCCGAGGAACCCGGACGCTCCCGTCACCAGCACCCTGGCGGCATCGCTCATCACAAGTACCCGGCTCCCCTCAGCACGATGAATCCGTCGGTGCCGAAGCCGATGGCCGCGTGGAGAATCAGGCCCGGCACGATCGATCGGGTGCGCCAGGCCAGGATGCCGAACGCCATGCCCGCGGGCACGGCGGCCAGCAGTTCCGACAGCGGGTGGCCCGCGTGCAGCATGGCGGACGGGATCGTCTGGAACAATACGCAGACCGCCACGACGATCGCCGTGTCCGCCGGAACGGCGGACTCCCGCCCCCCGGTCCGATCGAGGCCGAACGCGCGCTCGGCCGCCGACACCAGCGGCAGCAGGAGAAACCCCCTGAAAAAGAACTCCCAGGGTGCGTAGTACAGACAGAAGTACGCGACAAGATGGCCCACGAGCGGCGCAAGCCCGGAGGCCCTCACCCGCGCCATCAGGTCGTGAGAATACGGATAGTACGCCGCCAGATCGGGAGACATCGCGCCGATCGCGCCGATCACGACAGCCGCCGGAACCGCGAGCCAGAAGACGGGCGATCGCAGCGCCCGCGTCCGCACGCTCAGCCCGACGGCCTCCTTGCTGAGGCCCGTTGCCCAGGCGACCGCGGCCGGAAGACACCCGAGGAGCAGAAAAGCGAGGAGGAACCGCAGCCAGTACACGGGGAGATCGCCGGGAAGCGTGCCGACGATCGGCACCCGTGCCGCCGCGGCCGGGTCCAGCGCGGGAGGCGTGAACGCCGTAAACAGCACGCAGGAACTCGACGCCACGCCGATCCAGATCGCTGGTCGTACCCAGTACTTGAAGCTGGTCAGCACGAACGCCTCCTTGCGGTCCCCGCGGGTCGGCGGGATAATAGCACGCCCTCATATGCACCGGTCGGCGGCGCGTTCACGATGATTATCGCAGTCACAGGCGGCTCGGGTTTCGTCGGCAGCCACGTCGTGGAGGCTCTGCTCGCACGCGCGTACACGGTCCGCTGCCTCGTGCTGCCGGGCGAGAAGCCGATCTGGCTCGATCCGCGGGCCGTCGAGTTCGTCGAGGGCGACCTTCGCAAACCGGAGACTCTCGGCCCGCTCGTGGCGGGGTGCGATGCGATCGTGCACGTGGCCGGGCTGACGCGGGCGCGGCGATCCGGCGAGTTTCAGGCGGTCAATACCGACGGCACCCGGGCGCTCATTGCCAGGGCGCTCGATCAGCCGAAGCCGCCCCGCCACGTGATCGCCATCAGCTCGATTGCCGCCGCCGGGCCGGCTCAGGATTCGGACGGCCTCGCGGAGGATGCGCCGCTCCGCCCGCTCACCGCCTACGGCAGGAGCAAGGCGGACATGGAATCCGCCATCGCCGGCTTCGCCGGCCGCATCGACTACACGATCATCCGTGCGCCCACCGTCTACGGGCCTCGCGACCGCGACGTCCTCAAGTACTTCCGGCTGATCGCAAACGGCCTCCGGCTCATCGTCGCCGATGGCAGCATGCTGTCGATTCTTTACGTCAAGTCGCTCGCCTCCGCAGTCGCATCCTGCCTGCTGAGTCCGCCCGCCTACCGTCAGATCTTCGCGCTTGCCGACGATGGCGTGTACGACTGGGACCAGTTCGCATCCATGATCGAACAGGCGCTCGGCAGCCGGACGCGCCGGCTGCGGGTGCCCGGTCCGGTGCTCTCGGCGCTGGCAGCCACGAACGAACTCCTGAGACCGCTGGCGCCCTCTCCGCCGTTGTTCACGAAGGACAAACTCGTCGACGTCCGGCAGCGCTACTGGGTGGTGTCCTCGGCGAAGGCGAAGCACCTCATCGGCTACACGCCGCTGGCGGCGTCAGGCGATGCCATCGCCGAGACCGTCGCGTGGTACCGTTCGGAGGGCTGGCTGTAGCCCGGGCGGGACGGCGCCGCCGTCAGCGACGCCCCGTCAGGAACCGCGCTGCGTAGTCGTCACATCCGTCGCCGATCGTGTCCTCGAGGCGGCGGTAGGTCACGCCCAGTTCGCGGCAGCTCTTCTCGTTCGAGTAGTAGGCCCGCCATCCGGACAGCCGCCCGTACGCCTCGGTCAGCAGCGGCCGCCCTTTCGTGATGACGGCGGTCGCTTCGGCCAGCCAGCCGGCTCCGCGCAGAACCACGGGCGGAATCACGAGCGGCACGAACGGCCGTCCGACCTTCGCGGCCATGACCGACAGCACACGCGAGTACGGCACATTCGCGCCGACAGCCAGATACACGTCCCCGCGCCGGCCGCGATCCGCGGCCGCCAGCACGACGTCGACCACGTCGCGCACATCAACCACCGCCAGGCCCCCCGCAAGCGTGCCGACGAATAGCGGGCGGCGGAACATGTCACGGTAGAGGCGGTTGTGGGGACTCCGGGGCGACGGGTCGCCCGGGCCCATGACCGATGCCGGGCACACGATGACCGCGTCAAGGCTGCGCTCGCGCACCGCCTGCTCCACGAGCCGCTGGCCCTCCCGCTTCGTGCGCATGTACGCGAACGCCTCGGGCCAGTTGAACGGTTCGTCCTCGGCGGCCGGGGTCCCGTCACGGCGAAACCCGACGGCGCCCACCGACGACACGTGAACCAGGCGCCCGACGCCTTCGACGAGGCAGGCGTCAACCAGTGACGCCACGCCGTCACGGTTGACAGCTTCGAGCAACGCCCCGTCGCGCCGCAGGTACGAGATGACGGCCGCCAGGTGGAACACGCGGTGCTGGCCGGCCACGGCGGCACGCACGCTTTCCGCCTCCCGCAGGTCGCCGCGCACAATCCGGACGCGGCCCTCGTATTCCGGCGGCACGGCCTCGTCCGGCAGCACAAGGGCCGTCAGCCGGTCTTCGGGACGGGTCTCGAGCAATCGCGCAACCAGCCGGCGGCCCACGAATCCGGTGGCGCCCGTAACGAGCACGTTCACACAGCACCTTCCGGTCGTGTATCCTATCGACCCGGATCGAGGACTTCAACCGCCAGACAGGAACGGCCTGAAATGAAGATCGGGGTCACGGGCGCGTTCGGCTTCCTGGGGGCACGCTTCGTCGCCGCCCTGCTGGAGCGCAACCGCCACGTTCCCGTCCAGAAGCGCTTCGAGGTGACAGCGTTCTCGTCCCGGACGCGGTCGAACCCTCTCTTCGATCCGCGGCAGGTGACGGCCGTCAGTCTCGACATCCTCGACGCCGCGAACGTGACCGCAGCCTTCGCGGGTCTGGAGTGCGTCGCGCACTTCGCCGGCCGGGTCGAATTCGAATCCTCCCGCAAGCGGGAAGTCTGGGACGCCAACGTCATCGGCACGCTGCGCGTCTTCGACGCGGCGCTGGCGGCCGGCGTCGGCCGCCTGCTGCACGTCTCGTCGGTCAACGCCCTTGGCGGCTCAGCGGGGCCGGCGCTCCTGGACGAACACGCGACACCGTACGAGAATCCGGGCAGGGCCCAGAGCTTCCGGTCCGCCGCCGAAGCCCTCGCCGCCGTGCGGCAATCGTGCGCCGGCGACTACAGCTTCCTGCGCCGCGTCCACGGCGCCTACCTCGATTCAAAGCTGGCGGGATGGGAACTGGCGAAGTTCTACGCGCGGGAACGGGGCCTCGACGTCGTCACCGTCTTCCCGGGCACAGCCGTGGGCGCCGGCGATCTGCATCACGGCATCTCGGATCTCGTCGATCGGGCCTGGGAGGGCCGCCTGCGGATTGCCTTTTCGGGCGCGACGTCGTTCGTGGACGCCGGCGATTTCGCGGAAGGCGCCGTGCTGGCCGTCGAGCGCGGCAGGGCCGGCGACGGCTATATCCTCTCCGGACGCGATGACGAGAACCTGACGTACCCCGAGTTCATTGAACTCATCTCGTCGGTGGCGGCCGCCGGAACGGGTCGCCCGGGGCGGCGATGCCTTGCGCTTCCCCGCCCGCTGGCCCTGGGCGTGGCTTCGGTCATTGAATGGCTGGCACCCGGCGGGCAGTTGTCTCGTGCGCTCGCGGAGTCGGGGTCGGTTCGCAACGTCTGCACGTCCGCGAAGGCGCGTGCCGAACTGGGATACGCCAATCGAACTCCCCTGAGCGCATCCGTCCTCGAGTGCCGGCGCTTCAGCCTCGAACATCGGGCCCGCAACGGCCGGCCGGCGGCTTGACAGCGTTCTGAGCGTCTGAGACAGTAGCCGTCTGGTGAACGAACAGTCCGATTCCTCCGTTTCCGGCACCGCACGGGTGGCGATTGACCTGCGGCGATACCCCGGGATTCGCCGCCTGGCGGCCGATTACTCGGCCGGCGCGGAGAGGCTGCTGGAGTTCTACGCGGGTGACCCGTCGAGGCCGGACGCCTGGCGGGACGCGATAGGTCGCGCACAGGAGCATCCCCGCGATCGGACCGCGTTGTGTGACGCCCTGACGCGCCAGGCCCAGCGCCGGGGCGCGCCGCCCGCCTGCGGTGCCGCGGTCGAACGCCTTCGCGATCCGCTGGCCGTCGCCGTCATCACCGGTCAGCAGGCGGGGCTCTTCGGCGGGCCGTTCTACACGCTGCTCAAGGCCATCACCGCGCTCCAGCTCGCCGCCCGCATTCGCCGCGAATTCGGCGTGCCGGCGGAGGCCGTGTTCTGGGTCGAGTCCGAGGATCACGACTGGAACGAGGTGAACGGCTGCGAAGTGCTCGACGCCGACCTGCAGCCGCACACCGTGCGCCTGCCGAACCCGGACGGTGCCGGCACCTTGCCCGTGGCCCGCGTGGTGCTCGACGATCGGGCGTCGGCGGGCATCGACGAACTGGCGGCCATCCTGCCGGCAACCGAGTTTACCGGCACGCTGCTCACGAAGCTCCGCGCGGCCTACCGTCCCGGCACCGGCATGTCCGAGGCCTTCGGCCGCTGGCTCGAGTTCGTGCTCGGTGATCAGGGTCTCGTCGTCTACGACGCGGCCGATCCCGCCACGAAGCCGCTGGTGGGCCGGATTTTCGGCCGCGAAATTGCGTTTGCGGGCCGAACGGCGGAACTGGCGGCTGCGGCGGGGCGCCGCCTGGAAGCCCTCGGCTACCACGCGCAGGCCGCGCCGCCCCAGGGCCAGGTGTCGCTCTTCCATCTCGGAGACGGGCGGCACGCGATTGAATCGTCCGGCGGCGGGTTCACGGTCGGAGGGCGCCATGTCGAGCTCGCCGCCCTCGCGGCGATGGCGGCATCGGCGCCCGAGACGTTCAGCCCGAACGTCCTCCTGCGGCCGATCGTGCAGGATGCCCTCTTTCCCACCGTCGCGTACGTGGCTGGCCCCAACGAACTGGCGTATCTCGGACAGCTGCGCGACGTGTACGCCGACTTCGGCGTGCCGATGCCGCTCATCTATCCGCGCGCCTCGGTCACGCTGCTCGACTCGGCGGGCGCCCGGTTCCTCTCGAAATACGCGGTGCCGATCGAGGACCTCGCGCCGCGTGACGAGGCGGCGCTCAACCGGCTGCTCGAGGCGCAGCTGCCGCCCGGCGTCGACGACGCGTTCCGCGACGCCGACGAGGCCGTCAGGCGCAGCATGGATCGCCTGATCGCGGCCCTGCCTGCTGTCGATCCGACGCTTGAAGGCGCCGCGCGGTCCGTGGCCGGCCGCCTGCACCACGAGGTGCAGGGACTGCGGGGCAAGATGCTGCAGGCCGCCAAGAAGCGGGACGAAACGCTGCGGCGGCAATTCACGCGCACGCGAAGCCAGGCGTTCCCGGGCGGGCATGCGCAGGAACGATCAACCGGGTTCGTCTACTTCCTGAACCGCTTCGGCCCAGGGCTCGTCACGCGTCTGATGACGGACGTGCCGCTCGACGCGGGCCGTCACTGGATCCTGACGGTCTAGGGACCCCGTGCGACAGCATCTCAAGCGGCTCGCGTCGCTCGTCCTCGCCATCTGGCGCAAGCGCCCGTTGAAGTTCTGGATTGCCGTCTTCGCCGGGACGCCCACGGTGATTGTCCTGGCCGTGACGGCGTACTACTACGTCACCTTCGCGCGGATGATCGACGAGCGGCTCCATGGCGAGCGCGTGCGGACCATTCCCCGCGTCTTCGCCCGCCCGTTCGAGATTCGGCGGGGCCAGTGGCTCTCGGCGCAGAACATCGTCGATCGCCTGAACGACCTCGGCTACGCCGAGCGCGCCAAAGCCGAGAAGCCCGGCGAGTTCTCGCGGATGGACAACGTGCTGACGCTGGTACCCCGCGGCGGCGACCAGCCGGGGCGCACGATCCGCATGACGTTCAAGGCGCTCGGCCCCGGCACACCCGGACCGATCGACGTCAACGGCAAACCCGTGCCGACGACCGCGATCGAGAAGCTCGCGGTCGTCGGCGGCAAGCCGATTGACGGCGTGCAGCTGGAGCAGCCGCTGCTGACGGCGCTCATCACGGCCAACCGCGAGAAGCGGCGGCGGGTGTCGCTGGCCCTCATCCCGAAGGTGATGGTGCATGCCGTCCTGGCGATCGAGGACCGGCGCTTCTACGAGCACCCGGGCATCGACCCGATCCGGATCGTCGGGGCGATCCTGACCAACATCCGCGGCAACAAGCCGTATCTCGTCGGCGCCAGCACGCTGACGCAGCAGCTGGTCAAGAACTTCTTCCTCACACCCGAGAAGTCGCTGCGCCGCAAGTTCCAGGAGCAGTTCCTCGCCCTGGTGCTGGAGACACGCGCGTCGAAGGACGAGATCCTGGAACTGTACCTGAACGACGTCTACCTCGGTCAGCGGGGGTCGTTCGCGATCCACGGGGTGCCTGAGGCCGCCCGCCTGTTCTTCGGCAAGGACGTCACCAATCTGTCGCTGGCCGAGGCCGCGACCATCGCGGGGGTCATCCAGGCGCCCTTCACCCACTCGCCGTTCACCTCGACCACCAAGGCGCGGGACCGGCGCAACGTCGTCCTGCAGGCGATGGCGGACGCCGGTTACGTGAATATCGCGGCCGCCGAACGGGCCGGCCGCGAACCGGTCCAGGTGGTGGCGCACGCCATCGACACGGAGGCGTCGTACTTCGTCGACCTGCTGGGCCAGACGATTGCCGAGCACTACCCCGGCCTGCTCGCCAGCACCCAGCCTGTCGACATCCACACGACGCTCGACCTCAATCAGCAGCGCCTCGCCCAGGACGCGGTGCATGCGGGCCTCGCGCAGATCGACGAGCAGCTCGCGCGCCGGAAGATCAAGGCCAAGGCCCAGGTGGCGCTGATTGCCATCGACCCGCGCACGGGCGACATCCTCGCGTTCGTCGGCGGCCGGTCGTACAGCCAGTCCCAGTTCAACCGCGCGCTGGCGGCGAAGCGGCAGCCCGGCTCCGTCTTCAAGCCGTTCGTCTATCTCGCCGCGTTCCAGGATGCCGCGGAGGAACTGCGCACCGACCTCACCCCCGCGACGGTTGTCGTCGATGAGAAGACGACGTTCGTGTTCGAGGACAAGGAGTGGACGCCGGGCAACTACGAAGACGAGTACGACGGCGCCATCACCCTTCGCCGGGCGCTCGCGAACTCGCGCAACGCTGCCACGGTCAAGGTGGCCGAGATGACCGGCTACAGGAAGATCGCCGATCTCTGGCGGCAGCTCGGCGCCAGCACGGTGCCGAGACCCTATCCGTCCATTGCCCTCGGGGTGTTCGAGGCGACGCCGTACGAGGTCGCCTCCGCCTACACGATCTTCCCGAACTACGGTGAACTGCGGCCCCTGCGCGCCATCAGCCGCATCCAGAATGGCCCGGCGGACGTGCGCGTCGTGACGGCGCCGGCCAAACGCGTGACGCGGCGCGATGCGACGTTCCTGGTCACGAACATGATGCGCAGCGTCATCAACGAGGGCACCGGGGCCTCGGCCCGCGCCCTGGGGTTCTCGCTCGACGCTGCCGGCAAGACGGGCACGACCAACGATATGCGCGACGCCTGGTTCGTCGGCTTCACGCCGGAACTGCTGACCGTCGTGTGGGTCGGCTTCGACGACAACCAGCCCCTCGGCCTGAGCGGCGCGGTGGCGGCGCTCCCGATCTGGACCCGCTTCATGATGGGCGCCCTGGCCGGCCGGCCGAGCCTTCCGTTCGCCGCGCCCGACGGCATCACGTTTCTCGACATCGATCGCGACACCGGAAAGCTGGCACAGCCCGCCTGCCCGCGCATTCTCTCCGAGGCATTCCTGATCGGCACCGAGCCCGGCGAGTTCTGCCTCCTCCACAAGTTCTAGACGAAGGCAGCCCAGGGTCGCCAGGCTCCAGCCTGGTCAGCTGAGGCAGTGGCACAGGGCTTCAGCCCTGTGTGACAGGCGTCTCCGCGGACCGGGCTCCCTTGACCCGAGCGAAGTCGAGGGGATCCTGCGTGACAGGTATAATCCCCTCGTGCAGGAAGCGGTCTTTGCCGCGGCGCTCCGCGCCCTCCAGCGCGGCGAGCCGGCGGCCCTCGTCACGATCGTCGCCACCCACGGTTCGACGCCCCAGCGGGTCGGAGCCAAGATGCTGGTGTACGCCGACGGCCGGACCGCGGGTACGATTGGCGGCGGCTGCTACGAGAACGACGCGGCCGGCCAGGCACGCGACATCATCCGCACGCGTCAGGGGCGCGTCGTCCGATACGAGCTGACGGACGAGATTGCCGAGGAACAGGGATTGATCTGCGGAGGCCAGATGGAGGTCTTCATCGAGCCGCTCGTTCCGTCACCCGACGTGTACGTGATCGGTGCCGGGCATGTCAGCCAGTCCCTCTCGGCGATCGCCCATGCGGTCGGCTTCAGGGTCCACGTCGTCGACGATCGCACCATGTTCGCCAACGCGGGGCGTTTTCCCGACGCGGTCGAAATCGTCGCCGAACCCATTCCCGACTGGCTCGCCCGCGCCGACCTGCCGCCGGCCGCGTTCGTCGTCGTCGTGACGCGCGGCCACAAGCACGACTTCGAGGCGCTGAAAGCCCTCGCCGGCCGTCCGCTCCGCTACGTCGGCATGATCGGCAGCCGGGCCAAGGTCCTGAAGATCCGGGCGGCGCTCGAACAGGCCGGCGTCGGCGCGGACTGGCTCGCGACGGTTCACGCCCCCATCGGGCTCCGCATCGGCGCGGTCACGCCGGAGGAAATTGCCGTCAGCATCGTGGCAGAGCTGGTCGCCATCCGCCGCGGCGCCCTGGGACAGCCGGAGACGGCCGGCCTGACGATGACACTCGGCGCGCCTGGAGCATGATCCCATGTCGAGTGTCCTGATCCGCGGCGGCACCGTCCTCACGATGAACGACGCGCTCGACGTCGTCGTTGGCGACGTGTCGATCAGGGACGGGAAGATCGCCGCCGTCGGCGCCGGCGCGGACCGCGTTCACGACACGATCATCGACGCCGCGGGCGCGATCGTGCTGCCGGGCTTCATCCAGACCCACGTCCACTTCTGCCAGACGCTCTTCCGGGGCTTCGCCGACGATCGCCGCCTGATCGACTGGCTCCGTCAGCGGGTGTGGCCGATGGAGGCTGCCCACACCCCCGGGTCGCTCCGCGCGTCGGCCCGCTTGTCGGCGTACGAACTGCTGACCACCGGCACGACGACGGCGCTGACGATGGAGACCGTCCACGACACCGACGTCGTGTTCGAGGCCGTCGCCGAATCCGGCCTGCGCGCCACCATCGGCAAGTGCATGATGGACGCGGACTCGCAGGTGCCCGCCCGCCTCATCGAAGAGACGCGCGCCTCGATCGACGAGAGCGCCAGCCTTCATCGAGCCTGGCACGGCCAGGCCGGCGGGCGCATCCGCGCGGCGTTCGCGCCGCGGTTTGCCCTGTCGTGTTCCCGGGCCCTGCTCGAGGCCGTCGCCTCGCTCTCCGCCGAGGCCAACGCGATCGTCCACACGCACGCGTCCGAGCAACAGGCCGAAATCGCGCTCGTCGAGAGCCTCACGGGCCGCCGCAACATCCAGTACTTCGAAGACCTGGGCCTGACGTCGAGCCGGTTGTGTCTGGCGCATTGCGTCTGGGTGGACGAACACGAGCGCCGGCTGCTGGCCGATCGCGCCGTCAAGGTCCTGCACTGCCCGGGCTCGAACCTCAAGCTGGGCAGCGGCATCGCACCCGTTCCCGAGTTGCGGGCCCTCGGAATCTCGGTGTCGCTGGGCGCCGACGGCGCCGCCTGCAACAACCGCCTCGACATGTTCGAGGAGATGCGCCTCGCCGCCATCATCCAGTCTGCGAGGCTCGGCCCGGGTGCCCTGACCGCGAAGGACGTGGTCTGGATGGCCACGCGCGAGGGCGCGCGCGCGCTGGGACTCGACGCCGAGATCGGCTCCCTCGAGCCCGGCAAGCGGGCTGACGTCATCGTGGTCGACATCGGCCGGCCGCACGCCGTACCGGGATCCGATCCGTACTCGACGCTGGCCTACGCGTCGCGCGGGACCGACGTCAAGGCGACGATCGTGGACGGCGAGGTCCTCGTGCGCGACTTCCAGGCCGTGCGATTCGATCCGGCCGAGATCGCCGACACCGCCCGGCGAGAGGCGTGTCAACTCGCCGTGCGCGCGGGAATCTGAGTCTCTCAGCCTCACAAAACGGCCGGTCCGCCCGCAGCCCGCGGGCCGGCCTTGCTATAATGAAAGGCGTGCTCCCATCGAGTGGGCGCATCAAGCTATGGCTGTCAATGCTCCATCACTCAGTGAACGGTCTCGGCGCGTCCTCGCGACGCTGGTGCGGGAGCACATCGAGTCGGGCGAACCGGTCGCGTCCCAGAACCTGGCCCGGCGGGGCGGGTTCCGTCTCTCGTCAGCGACCATCCGCAACATTCTCTCCGGACTCGAGGAGATGGGGTACGTGCGCCAGCCGCACACGTCATCCGGCCGCGTACCAACCGACGCCGGTTATCGCATCTACGTCGATGAACTGCTGAACGGCCCCCGGCCCGTGCGCGCGAGCGCCTCGGTCGAAGCCCGGGTCATGGAGCGCCTCGGCCAGTCAGGCGACGTGGATTCGGTGCTGTCCGAGGTGCCGCACATGCTGTCGGAGGCGTCGCACCACGTCGCGTTCGCCGTGACGCCCTCGGCCGACAGCGCCGAGTTCCACCACATCGACTTCGTCCGGCTCGACGGGCCGCGCGTGCTCGTGATCGTCGTCGCACGCAATACGCAAGTGAGCCACAAGATCGTCGAACTCGACGGGGACGTGTATTCGGCGGATCTCGAGCAGGCCGCGCGCTACCTGAACGCAGAGTTCTCCGGGATGTCGCTGGCGGCCGTTCGCGAGGAGATCCTGCGCCGCCTGTCCGAAGATCGCGTGCTGTACGACCGGCTGATGGCCCGGGCGCTTCGGCTGGCCCGGCCGGGATTCGAGGGCATCAACCAGCAGGCGGCAGTGTTCATCGAAGGCGCCTCGACGCTCGTCGATGACCTGGCCGCGCCCTACAGCAGCATCACATTGTCGGCACTGGGCGTCCTGGTCCGGCTCATCGAAGAGAAGCATCGCCTGGCGCGGATCCTGACGCAGTACATCGAGACGCCGGGCGTCACGGTCGTGATCGGCGCCGAACATACGGACCCGAATCTCCGTCAATTCAGTCTGGTGGCGTCCACGTACTCCGACGGACGGGACACCGGCACCGTTGGCCTCATCGGGCCGATGCGGATGCAGTACCCGAGAGCCATCTCGATGGTTGACGGCGCGGCGCAGGCCGTGTCGCGCATGCTCGGGGGCTCGCCTGGTCCGAAGAACCCGTCGGGATCGTAACGCCTTCTTTCACGGCATTTCCATGACAGACGAAGCGATTGCCAAGCCAGAGGCCGGTGCACCGGCCGACAACGCGGCGCCGCCCGAGCGCGAGCAGGTGCTCGAGCGGGAGCGCGACCAGTTCTACGACCTGCTGCTGCGGAAGTCCGCCGAATTCGACAACTACCGCAAACGCGTCGAACGCGAACGGCGGGAACAGGCCGAACGATCGGTGGCGGACCTGCTGGCCGATCTGCTCCCCGTCGTCGACGACCTCGAGCGCGCCCTGAAGGCGGAGGCGGCCGGCGACCAGGCGTCCGCCTACCGGACGGGCGTGGAGTTGATTCACCGGCAGATGCTCGAGCTACTGAAACGCCGGGGCGTGGAGCCGTTCAGTTCGATCGGCGCGGACTTCGATCCCAATGTCCACCAGGCGGTCGTGTCCGAGGATGCCCCGGATCGCCGTGACGGCGAGATTATCGAGGAGTTCCGGCGCGGGTACAAGGTCGGCGAGCGGCTCCTGCGGCCGGCCATGGTCAAGGTGGCTCGGGCGTGAGCAAGCGGGACTACTACGAAGTGCTGGGGGTGTCCCGCTCCGCGTCGGATTCCGACATCAAGAGCGCGTACCGCAAGCTCGCCATGCAGTATCACCCGGACCGCAATCCCGGGGACAAGACCGCTGAGGATCGGTTCAAGGAGTCCGCCGAGGCCTACTCGGTGCTCGCCGATCGCGACAAGCGCGCCGCGTACGATCGGTTCGGCCACGCCGGCCTCGGCGGTGCCGCCGGCGGCGGATTCGACCCGTCGGTGTTCGCCGGCTTCGAGGACATCTTCGGCGGGCTGGGCGACATCTTCGGCTTCGGCGACATGTTCGGCGGCGGCCGCAGGCGCGGAGGCCCCCAGCGCGGGTCGGACCTGCGGTACGACCTCGAGATTACGTTTGCCGAGGCGGCCCGCGGCGTCGAGACGACCATCCAGATTCCGCGGCTCGAACCCTGCGAGAACTGCAAGGGATCGGGCGCGGCGGCCGGCAGCGGCCCGACCCGGTGTCCCCAGTGTCAGGGCCGCGGCCAGTTGCGGTACCAACAGGGGTTCTTCGTCGTCTCGCGCACCTGCGGGCAGTGCGGCGGATCGGGCTCGACTATCACCAACCCCTGCGGGGAGTGCCGCGGCACCGGACACGTGACCAAAGACCGCAAGTTGACCGTCAAGATCCCGGCCGGCATCGCCGGCGGCCAGCGCCTGCGCCTCTACGGCGAGGGCGAAGCCGGCGCCCAGGGCGGCCCGGCAGGCGACCTCTACGTCGTGGTCCAGGTCCAGGACCATGAGTTTCTCCGGCGAGAGGGCGACGATCTCTTCTGTGAAGTTGCGGTGGACTTTTCGACGCTGGCCCTCGGCGGCGCCATCAAGGTCCCGACCATCGATGGCGAGGAACCGCTCAGCATTCCGGACGGCACCGACGCCGGTGCGATCTTCCGTCTGCGCGGCAAGGGCGTGCCGAACGTCAGCGGCCGGGGCCGCGGGGATTTGCACGTCATGGTCCAGGCCAAGACGCCCAAGAAGCTCACCAAGGAACAGAAGGCCGCCATCCAGCAACTGGCGAAGGTGCTGCCGTCCGACGGTGTCGAGATCCGCAAGCCGGGACAGCACGGCGACGACCGCGGCGTGTTCGATCGCGTCCGCGACCTGTTCAACTGATGCGAGACTGGCCTGCCCTGCTCGTCAGGTTCCCCGCGGGCTGCCCGGCCGAGTGGCCGGATCTCGTCTCGGCCGCGCTCGATGGGCTCGACGTGGTGGCCATCGACGAGCCCTCGGGCGACACGTGGCGCGTGTGCTTCCGGAGTCCTGAGGCGCGCGCGGCCGCAGCCGCTGCCCTCGACGGGCTGGCCGGTGCCGGGCTCGACATCCGGCAGACGGAGATGCCCGACGAGGATTGGGCCCGGCGCAGCCAGGCGGCCCTCGGCGCGATCCGCGTCGGCCGCATCGTCGTCGCGCCCCCCTGGGATCCGGCGGCCTCCGCGGCGCCTGATGGCGTCATCACCGTGGTCATCGAGCCGGGCATGGGCTTCGGCAGCGGCCACCACGCGACGACGCGGCTCTGTCTGCGCGCACTCCTGGAGCATCCGCCCACGGCCCGCTCAGTCCTCGACATCGGGACCGGGTCCGGCGTGCTCGCCATCGCCGCGGCGAAACTCGGAGCGGCGTCCGTCCTGGCTGTAGAGGTCGACGCCGATGCGCTGGAGTCCGCGCGCACCAATGCGGGGTTCAACGGTCACCCGCCCGCGCTGTCGTTCATGGAGGCGGACTTCCGGAGCGAACCCCTGCCGCCCGCCGACATCGTGCTCGCCAACCTCACGGGCGGCATGCTGGCCGCATCGGCGGGAGCGGTGATGGGCGTGTGCAAGCCCGGCGGGGTCGTGATTCTCAGCGGCATCACGACCGAAGAAGCCCGTGGCGTGGCAGAAGCGTTCCAGCGGCACGCCCGGATCCAGACGCGGGAAGACGAGGACGGCTGGGTCTCGCTCGTCGTCAGCCCCGCGGCAGCCTGACCCCATCCCTGTTACAGATCACCCCAGAGGAACTGCAGCACACCGAGCGCGATCGTCGGGGCGACGTCCGCCCGCCAGACGCGCCGGCCCAGCGTCACCGCCAGGCAGCCGGCGTCCCGGGCGAGTTCGAGTTCGTCGGGCGCCCATCCGCCCTCCGGCCCGACGAGGACGTGAACATCCGATGGCACCCCCAGCGCCCGGAGTGCCTCGCCGGTCAGCGGCGCCTCTCGTCCATCGGGTCCGCCGGGCTCGACGAACATCAGCCGCATCGACGGCCGGTCGCGCGCCAGGTAGGTTTCGATCGGCTCCGGCGCCGCCACGTCCGGCAGCACCGCCCTGCCGCACTGCTTGACGGAGGCCGCCACAATGCGTCCCCAGCGCTCGACGCGCCGGGATGACGAGAACGCCGCCGCCGGCACGTCGGTGCGTGCGGTCAGCAGGGGCCGAAACGCGGCGACCCCCAGGGTCGTGGCGTCGCGGAAGACCGTGTCGGTCTTGTCGCCCTTCAGCACGGCGTGCGCCAGAGTGATCCGCACCCGCGGCTCGGGCGCCGGCACGACGGCGGCTCCCACTTGCACCTCGACGGCGCGGCGTGAGGCCGCCACGACGCGGGCCTCCCGTTCGAGTCCTCTCCCGTCGAAGACGCGGATGTCCGCGCCGACGCCGAGCCTCAGGACGCGGGTCAGATGTTCGGCCTCGTCGGCCGGAAGCGCGACGCGTGTGCTCGCCGCCTGCAGGTCCGGTGCGTGGAAGCGCTGGTGCATGCCGCAATTATAGACAAGCCGATCTATACTCCAGTGGCGGTCTTGAATGTTCTTCCGCGGCCAAACCATCGGAAAATACAAGATCCTCTCCGCGCT
>Ga0334722_10001813_pt1 | contig 25558 bp, 20 predicted proteins | sample C3_bottom_MG_FD_207210 | JGI IMG/M metagenome (GOLD analysis project Ga0334722, IMG submission 207210) | Sediment microbial communities from Yellowstone Lake, YNP, Wyoming, USA - C3_bottom | ecosystem: Environmental > Aquatic > Freshwater > Lake > Sediment | place: USA: Wyoming | collected... | reverse complement strand
TCCTGGCTGGCTGCCGTGCCGCAGGAAACGACCAGGATTTCCTTGACCACGCCGGCCTCTTTCAGGCGCACCGCCTCTTCGACCGCGATTTCGTCGAATGGATTCATCGACATCTTGACGTTCGCGGTCTCTATACCCGAGCCGTCCGATTTGACCCGCACCTTCACGTTGTAATCGACCACCCGTTTTACGGGGACTAGGACTTTCATCGACTTGCTCCGCAGGAAATGAAAAGATTTAAGCCGAAATTATAGCGCAAGACGGCCCCGCCATTGTCGGGGTCTAAGGCAAGTTTTCATCAAGACTGCGCGTCGTGTCGCAGGCTTTACAGGATTGCACATGGGTACCCAAGGCGGCAGTTAGGCACGGGAGGATTGTGCGCGGGACCTTCGCCTTGGCAGCCGACAAGGGGCGGTGATAGGCAAGGCCATTCAAGCCCTTACGGGAATAAGTCTGAGCGTTAGCTGAACCGGTGACAAGCTGAACAGCCCCGCCCGCAAAAGAAGAACGAAGGTCCGCCGGTTCAGACGATTCCGGAACTCCGCAGTCGATCGATGTCTTCAGCCGAATAGCCGATTTCGCCCAAGATCTCTGCCGCGTGCTCGCCCGGCATCGGCGCGCGGCCACGGATTGCGCCTGGCGTTTCCGACAGACGGATCGGCGTATCGACCACCGGCGCGGGATGTGGCGTATCGGGATATGCAAGTTCGCGCAGGATGCCGCTGGCGCGGATGTGCACGTCGTCGAGCGCCTCCTGCGGGCTATGAACGGGGCCCGCGGGAATTCGCGCGCTCTCGAACGCCTTCAGTGCGTCCGCGCGCGAACGCGTTGCGCACCAGGCCCGCAGGCGTTCGCTCACCAGATTTGCATGGTTGCCACGGCCAAGATCGTCCTTGAATCGCGGGTCGGCGAGCCAGTCCTCAGCACCCAGCATGTTGCAGAATTTCTCCCACAATGACTGGCCAAGCACCTGTGCAATCAGCCAACGGCCGTCGGCGCATTTGATCAGGTCCTGCGGTGCCGATGAATAGCCCAGATTCCCCTGGGGGATGCGGTCCGGCTTCGAAATCGCCTGCTCGATCAGGATCGCGTTCGACATCGTCAGTGCAGTCGCCATCAGCGAGCCGCTGACTTCCTGGCCGCGTCCGGTGCGTTCGCGCGCAATCAGCGCCAGCATGGCACCGAACGCAGCCGAAATCGCAGTGCCGTAATCGACGTACGGGGCAGCCGCGCGGCGCGGCGCATCCGGATCTCCGCCCAGATAGACCGAGCCCGAGAGCGCCTGGCCGATGCCGTCGAAGCCGACCTGGTGCGCGTTCGGCCCGGTCTGCCCAAAGGCGTTGGTCGTTACGAGGATGATGCGCGGACTGATCGCCGACACGGTTGCGTAATCGAGCCCCATGGACTTGAGCGTCGAAGCCGGCAGATTGGCGATTACAATGTCGGTGCGGGCGAGCAGCTTGCGCACGATCTCACGGCCCTCGGGCGTGGTCGGTGCCAGACTCAGCGAGCGCTTGCCGCGATTGACCTGCATGAACATAGGGCCTTCGCCGCTCTTTGCCAGCGGCAGGATGAAACGGTCCTCGCTGCCGCCGATCCTATCGACGCGGATGACGTCCGCCCCGTGATCGGCAAGCAGCGCGCCGCAGAAGGGTCCGGCGATGAATCGCCCAAAGTCCAGAACGCGGATTCCCGATAGCACACCGTCGCTCGTGCTCACGGTTCCTTTAACGTTGGTTGTCATGATCGTCGCCACTCTTCCAGGCAGTGATTGTTCAAGAAAAATGTTGGGGCAAAATTTTGGGCAACTTGTATCAGGACTGCACTTCGCCCTTGGGGCCGCGGGCGGACTCGCCGTCCGCGTGCAGACTGATCGCTGCCGCCGGCGTCTCGCGCCCTAGCCGCATCATGTCGGTGTGCGCGGCAAGCTGGTCGAGCGCCTTCAGCGCCTGCTGATCGCTGCCGAACACCGGCACCCCGAGCTTGGCGAACGGGGCCGCCACCTCGGCCTGCGGCACCGACAGCACCAAGGGCTTGCCGGTGGCAGCAATGAAATTGGCCGCATCGCGCGCGAACGCCTCGATGTCGTAGCCGGTTCCGGCGATGGGAAAGCCGACAAATAGCAGGTCAGCGCCCGGGTCCTTGCCGGCAATTTCCAGCGTCTTGCCGAACAGGCTGCTGTTGCTGAGCAAGACGCCGGTCATGTCGATCGGATTGGAGGTGGTGGCGAAACCCGGCAATATCGCGTTCAATTGCCCGCGCGTGCTTTCAGCCAGCGTCGCCAGCGGCAGACCCAGAGCCCGCGCCGCATCGGCCGCAAGTACGCAGGTGGCGCCGGAATTGCTGATTGCGACCAGTTTCCTCCCCCGTGGGCGCCAGCCTTTCAGGTAGAGCGCGGACGCATTCACCAGATCCTGCGGGTCATCGGCGCGCCAGATGCCGTGATGGCGCAGGAATACGTCGACCCGATGATCTTCGATTTCGGTGGAACCGGTATGTGCGCGCGCCGCACGCTGCCCGCGCTCGGTGCGGCCGGATTTCAGCGCCACGATCGGCAGGTCGCGAGCATGCGCGATGGCCGCGGCCCTCGCCAGTTGATCCGGATTGTTGATGGTTTCAAGGTACAGCAGCAGCAGTCTGACCTCCGGATCTTCGGCTATCTGCGCCGCCAGTTCCGCCACCGTGATGTCGGCCTCGTTGCCGGTGGCATGGCAGTGGCGCAACCCTATGCCGCGTTGATACAGCAGACCGTAGATCAATTGCGACAGGGCGCCGCTCTGGCTGATGATGGCCACCGGTCCGGGCCGGCAGGGGGCGTCGTGAAAAATGGTGGAAAAGTTGGCGATCGCCCCGGTACCGAAGTTGGCTAATCCCTGCGAATTCGGGCCGACCATGCGCATGCCGGCGGCGCGCGCCGCGGCGAGCATCGCGTCCTGTAGCTTTTTGCCTTCGGCTCCGGTTTCGGCGAAACCAGAGGCCATGACCACCGCGACTTTGACGCCCAGCCGGGCGCATTGCTCCACCGCCTGCGCCGTGCCCTCCCCCGCCAGCGCGACGATCGCCATGTCCGGCACTTCGGGCAGCGAAGCGAGATCCGGATAGGCCTTGTGTCCCTGCACCTCGGCGCGCGCCGGATTGATCGGAAAAATCTTCCCTTTGTAACCGTACCGGCCCATAAACAGGATCGGCCGCCCGCCGACCTTGTGCGGATTGTCGGAAGCGCCGACGATGGCGATGGATTTCGGATTCAACGCAGCTTCGAGATTGTTTGCCATGGTCTTATATGGAAAATGATTGGTTCATTGGAATCACGCAGCTTCGAACCGCGGCAGATGACGCCCGCCGTGTTCGAAAAAGCACACGCGCACGCGGTCACCGATCGCCAGCCCCGGCACGCTGTGGGCCATCATACGGTAACCCTCGTCCAGGTCCACGAGCACGATGACGTAGGGCGCAAGCGCGCGGAATTCGTCCGACGGTGCGCGCTCGACCCGGGTCAACGCGTACACCGTGCCCTTCCCCGTGGCTGCCCGCCATTCCATGACGGTCGCGCCGCAGCGCAAACAGAATGCGCGCGGATAGGGTTGCAGCGCCGCGCAGGTGCTGCAGCGCTGGTAGCGCAACTCGCCCGCGGCGCAGCCCTCCCAGAAGTGCGCGGCGAGCTTATCCATCGCGGCTCAGGATCAGGCTCACATGCGAGGACAGCACACCGCCGTCGCCGTGCACCAGCGCGCAGTGGCGCTCACCGGCCTGGCGCAAACCGGCATGGCCTGCCAGTTGACGCTGGGCTTCGACCAGATGCGCCATGCCGCCTGCGACCCCGCAATGCCCGTAGGAGAGGAGTCCGCCATGGGTATTCAACGCGAGTCTGCCGGCGACGCCGAAATCCCCTGCGCGCGCGCGCGCCGCCGCGGTTCCCCGCGCCGCGATGCCGATCTCCTCCAGCAGGATCAGCAAGGTGATGGTAAAGGAGTCGTAGATACCGAGGTAGTCGATGCCGGCGAGGCGAATTCCGGCCTCGTCCAGGGCGCGCGCGGCAGCGCGGCTTGCGCCCGAATCGGACACGCTCGCCATGCTGCTCACATGTTGATGCAAATGCGCCTGACCGGCGCCGGCGATGCGCACGCCCACGCCGTCGCGGCGCTCCCGGCTCACCACCAGCGCCACTGCGCCGTCGGAGATCGGACAGCAATCGAGCAGCTTGAGCGGAGCGGCGATGGGTTTGGACGCGAGCACGTCGGCGACGCTGATCGCATCTTTCAGCTGCGCGCCTGGATGCGTTGCCGCGTGCCGGCGCATGAGCACGGCGAACTCGGCCAGGTCCGCTTCGCTGACCGGGTACTCGTGCATATAGCGCGAAGCGAGCAGCGCATAGTACGCGGGGATGGTGGCGCCGAACGGCACTTCGTAATCCGGGTGTCCCACCTGCGCCAGCGTCTGAATCGCCGCATCGCGCTTTTGTCCGCTCAGCCGGTTCTCCCCGGCCACCACCAGCACCTCGCGGCAGCGGCCCGCATCCACCAGTTCGCGCGCCAGCGTCACCATCGCGCACCCGGTCGCCCCGCCGAGCTGCAGCGCGTGGGCGTAATGCGGCTGCAGGCCGTAGTGCTCGGCGAACACGGTGGACAGCATCAGGTGCGGCAGCGTTGTCGCATAGCCGCACAGCAGGCCGTCGACCGCCTCGCGCGCGATTCCCGCGTCCGCGAGGGCCATGTTCGCGGCCTGCGCCATCAGCGCCAGCGGCGTCGAGCCTTCCAGCCTGCCGAAGGGGGTATCCCCGACGCCGGTGATATAGGCCATTTAGATTCGTGGGTTCAGGATTGTCTGGAGGAAGGAAGGCTCACGCGATGTTACACGTTCAGCCGGCGCTGAATCAATGAAGGCATGGCGTCTCTCGTCTTTTAGCTGTCGAAATTCGCGTGCCTCCGACGATCGCGTGGCATGCAGGCCGTCGCACTTCGCGTCGCATACGATATGGCAACGCTAGCGCGCGGTACCTGGTTGCGCGCAGGCGATGACGCGCGCGGCTTCGAGGCGCTCCAGTTCCTGAGGCGTCAGCGCCAGCTGTTCGATCAGCACTTCGCGCGTGTGCTGGCCCAGCAGCGGCGGCGCGCGACGATACGCCACCGGGGTGGCGGAAAAGCGCATCGGGCTCGCGATGCCCGGCGCGTTCACGCCGAGCGCGTGCGCAATGTCGATGCGCGCGCGGTGGAACTGCGCTTGCGGATGCGCGAGCGCCTGCGCGTAGTCGTTGATCGGACCGCAGGGCACACCCGCGGCGAACAGCAAATCTTCCCACTCGGTGCCGCTGCGCGTGCGAAACACTTCCTCCAGCAGTGCATGCAGTTCGTCGCGATGCTTGAGGCGCGCTTCGTTGTTGCGAAAGCGCTCGTCGTTCGCCCAGTCCGGGTGCCCGATCGCCCGGCACAGGAACACGAACTGCGTCTGGTTCCCGCAGGCGATGATCATCTGGCCGTCGGCGCAGGCGAAAACTTCGTAGGGCGTGAGATTGGGTGAGACGTTGCCCAAGCGCCCGGGCACTTTGCCGCCGACGAGGAAATTGGAGAGCTGGCCCGAACTCAGCGCGAGCACCACGTCGAGCAGCGAAATATCGATGCGCTGGCCCTCGCCGCCGACGTCGCGGTGATGCAGCGCCGCCAGAATCGATATGCACGCGTACATGCCGGTGAACAGGTCGACGATCGGCACCCCGGTGCGCTGCGGCCCGCCCCCGGGCAGGTCGTCGCGCTCGCCGGTGACGCTCATCAGCCCGCCCAGGCCCTGGAACAGATAGTCGTAGCCCGGCCGATCGGCATACGGGCCGTCCTGCCCGAAACCGGTGATCGAGCAGTAGACCAGGCGCGGATTGAGCGTGCACAAGCACGCCGCATCCAGGCCGTAACGGGCGAGGTCGCCGACCTTGAAATTTTCGATGCAGACGTCGGCGCGCTCGGCCAGCCGCCGGATGAGCTGCTGACCTTCGGGCTTGGCCATGTCGATCGCAACCGAGCGCTTGTTGCGGTTCGCCGAGAGATTGTAGGCCGACTCGTGCGTCGGTTTGCCCTCGGTGTCCGCGAGCCAGGGCGGACCCCACTGGCGCGAGTCGTCGCCGGGGCCGGGGCGCTCGATCTTGATCACGTCGGCGCCAAGATCGCCGAGGTTCTGCACGCACCACGGCCCGGCCAGCACCCGCGACAGGTCCAGTACGCGCACGCCGTCTAACGGTCCAGGCATTCTTTTCTCCTCAGAGTATCTTGATAGGCGGCGAAATCAATCGGACAGACGCCTACCGTGCAGCGCGCCAGTCACCGGCGTCCTGCGACAGCCGCTACGACGCCGAAAATAGCCGTCCTTCTTCAGTCGGCCTTGATGTTGGCTTGGCGCACCACTTTCGCCCATTTTGTCATCTCCGCGCGTACGAAGGATGTGAACTGTTCGGGCGTTCCCGGATGCGGTTCGGCGCCGCGCGTGAGCAAGGCCTCGCGCATATCCGGTGCCGACAGTGCCTTCACGATTTCGGCGTTCAGGCGCTGCACCGCCTCGGGCGGGGTGCCCGCTGGCGCGACGAAACCGGCCCAGGAGTAGGCGTCGTAACCGGCAAGGCCGGCTTCGTTCGCGCTCGGAACCTCGGGCACCAGCGCCGAACGCTTCGATTGTGCCACGGCGAGCGCCTTGACCTTGCCGCCTTTGACTTGCGGTACAGCGGTCGGGCCGTCGGCGAACATGAGCTGCACCTGCCCTCCCAGCACATCGGTCATCGCCGGCGCGCTGCCTTTGTACGGTACATGCAGGATGTCGACGCCGGCGAGCGTCTTGAACAGTTCGCCCGCCAGGTGAGTGCCGCCGCCGTTGCCGGAGGAACCGTAGGAGAGTTTTCCGGGATTGGCCTTAGCGTACGCGATGAGTTCCTGCAGCGAGTTCAACGGAACCGAGGGGTTCGCCACGACGACGATGGGAAAGGTCGCGCCCATGCCCACCGAGACGAAATCGCGCCAGAAATCGTAGGGCAGTTTGGCGTGGATGCTGGGCAGGACGCTGTGATGAATGGCGCAGACGAACACCGTGTAGCCGTCGGCCGGCGCCTTGGCCGCAATCTCGGCACCGACGATGCCGCCCGCGCCGGCGCGGTTTTCGACCGTGACCGGCTGCCCTGTGCTCTGCGACACCCGTTGCCCGACGATGCGAGCCACCGCATCCACCGGTCCACCCGGCGGAAAGGGAACGATGAAACGGATCGGCTTCGACGGGAACGACTGCGCGGCGGCGGCGCCGGCAACGGCGAGCGCTGCGAGGAGCGCGGTGATAATTCGGAGCATTTTTTCAGTCCTTACAGCAATTGTTAATCGGGGATGCGGATGCTGACCACGTCCCATGAACAGCATTTTCGTCGCCATGACAATTATGAACTGCACCTTCGCATCTAGCGGCTAAAGCATCCTGGACCATATTCAGTCGAGTTTGATTCCGCTGCGCTCGATGAACTGTTTCCATTTAGCGGTATCCGTCTGCACCTGGTTCGCCAGATCTTCCGGCGATCCTCCGGCCGGTTCGAATCCCGCGCCGCGCAACCATTCGACCATTTCGGCAGACTTGATCACCTTGTTCACCTCGGCATTCCACAGCCGTACCACCGCCTTTGGCGTTCCTTTGGGAAAGAACAGGCCGTACCAGCTCTTCATCTCGAACCCGGGATAGCCCGATTCAGCGACCGTGGGAACATCCGGCAGAACCGGCGAACGCTTCGCCGCAGTCACGGCCAGGATACGGACGCGTCCCTGCTTGGCAAAATTGAGAATGGTGAATGCCGTGATCATCGACTGCACGCGCCCGGACGCAACCTCCTGCTCCGAGGGAGCGCTGCCCTTGAACGGGACATGGACCAGGTCGACGGCGGCGATCTGCTTGAACAGTTCCATGCCCAGGTGCGGTGTGCTGCCATTGCCGTAGGAGGCGTAATTGAGTTGTCCCGGACGCTCTTTCGCGTAGCGGACGAAATCGGCCAGAGTCTTCGCCGGAACCGATTCGTTCACGACGAACACGAACTGGATATCGCTCAGCGCAACTATCGGATCGAAGTCGCGCACCGGGTCGTACGGAAGTTTCGCAAACAAAAGCGGGTTGATGACCTGGTTAGGCGTCGATCCCATAAAAAGCGTATATCCATCCGGCGCTGCGCGCGCGGCGGCCTCCGCGCCGATGATCGTGCTTCCGCCTGGCTTCAGGTCGATGATAATCGGCTGACCGAGGGCCGGTGTGAGTGCCTGGGCGAGACGGCGCGCCAGGATATCGGTGGTACCGCCCGCGGCATAGGGAACGATGATCCGGATCGGTTTTGTCGGGTAGGCTTGCGCACGGGCCGCGGGCGCGAGGGCGAGTAAGATTGCTGCAAGCAGAAGAAGAACGATTTGACTGCGGCGAATGCTCACGCTTGTACCTCCTGCATATTTGTTTCTACGCAAGCAGTCCTCGGCGGAAATGTGCTTCCATAATCCATTCGTTGAAATGAATCCAAGCGATGAACATCAGGGCCTTGCCAGGAAAGTGATTGTAGTTCCTGTTGACGTTCAGCGCCTTCTGTCAACTTGAGCGCATCCGTCGCTGCGAATTCAATCGGAGAATCGCCTGGCGCGCAGCGTGGCCGCATACTTCAGTCCAGTGAAATTTGTTTGTCCTTGATCAGCTTCTGCCACGCCACATGTTCCTTGGCGATGAAATCGGCGAATTCACGCAGCGTGTTGGGCGCATAGACGACCAGGCCCAGGTTCTCCAGTTGATCGCGAAACGCCCGGTCCGCCAAAACTTTGTTGATGCTGGCGTTGAGCTGCGTCACGATTTCCGGCGGCGTTTTCTTCGGCACTGCGATCGCATACCAGGCGGCCGCCTCATAGCCCGGATAGCCGCTCTCGGCGATGGTCGGCACCTCAGGCAGCACCTTCATGCGTTCGCGGGTGGTGACGCCGAGCGCGCGCAGTTTGCCCGAGCGGATGTGCGGCAACGAGGTGCTAACCACGTCGAAAAACACCTGCACGTCACCCGCCATCAACGCCAGCAGCGCGGGCGCGCTGCCGTTGTAGGGCACATGCAGCAGTTCGATGCCGGATTGGGACTTGAACAGCTCGGTCGCCAGGTGGATCGGATTGCCGATTCCGACGGAAGCGTAGCTGAGCGATACCGGCCGCGTTTTCGCGTAGCTCAAGAACTCGCCGATGGTCTTGGCGGGCACTACTGAGGGATTGACCACCATCACCAGCGGCACACCCGCAAGGCGTGCAATTGGAGCAAAGTCGCGCTCCGGATCATAGGAAAGCTTGCTGCGCAGCAGCGGATTGAGCACCAGGCTGGCGCTGCTGGCAAACAGGATCGTATATCCATCCGGGGCAGCCGCGGCGACCAGGGCAGCACCGATTGCCGTATTCGCGCCTGGCTTGTTTTCGACGACCACCGGCTGGCCCAGGTCTTTGCGCAGCTGCTCCGCCAGCACGCGACCGACCATGTCGGTCGCGCCGCCTGGCGGGTAGGGAACGATCAGCTTCACCGGCTTGTCCGGGTAGGCCTGCAGCGGAGCGCTTGCAAAGGCGAACGCCGCGATCACGCCATAGATGATGCTGGCTATGCAGCCTTGTCGAATCTTCATGTAGCCTCCTCCGTAGTCTGATCGGACTGACAGCGGTCAGGGTCGCGGTTCGTCTTGAGAATTCCGCAGCGCCCGGTCTTTTTCGTCCTGCCGCCGGATGCGCTGCTTCGCCTCGTTCCACTCCTCGTCGTTCCAGTCGAAGTACTGCTTGAAATACGCGCCGTTGCTAAGGTAATCGCCGCCGTCGAGCGCAATGGTCTGCCCGTTCAGCCAACTGCATTGATCGCACAGCAAAAACGCGGCCAGGTTCCCGATTTCATGCAGCTCTCCGACTCGGCCCAGCGGATTGCGCGCGGCCATCGCATCGGTGGTGCCATCGACCGGCCGCAGCCGCGCTGCCGCCCCTTCGGTCTGAATGACGCCCGGAGCAATCGCATTGAAGCGAATGCCGTAGCGACCCCACTCGATCGCCAGCGACTTGGTCATGGCGTCGATGCCTGCCTTGGACATGGCCGAGGGCACGACAAACGGGGAGCCGGTCCAAATCCAGGTGACGACGATGGAAACGACCGAGCCGCCGACTTTGTCCGCGATCCAGCGCTTGCCGACCGCCTGAGTCAGTTGGAAAGTGCCGCGAAAAACAGTGTCCGCAATCGCGTTGAATCCGCGCGCAGACAAGTCTTCGGTGCGGCTGATGAAGTTCCCCGCAGCATTGTTCACCAGGCCGGTGAGCGGCCCGCCGTCCTGCCAGATCCGGTCCACCATGGCGTCCACTTGTGTCGCGTCGCGAATGTCCACTGCGCAGGGGTTGACCTTGCCCCCGTGCCTAGTCATCAGTTCCGCCGCCGTTTGTTCCAGCACCGTCAGGCGGCGGCCGCAGATGTAAATGGCCGCGCCTAGCTGCAGAAAGCGCTCAGCCATCGCCCGCCCGAGGCCGGTACCGCCACCGGAGACGAGTATCCGCTGGCCCTTGAACAGTCCGTCCTTGAACATGCGTTTCCTTTTGGAGCCGACGCGCCACTGAATCGACCGATGCTAGTCCACGTCTCGATCTTTGACAATGACCAAGCTAGTTGACACACTGTCGATTTATACTCACCAATAGACCCATGGACCTAAACGCGCTGAAGCTATTTGTGGAAATCGTCGACGGTGGCAATCTGAGCGCTGCCGCCCGGCGCTTGAACACCACGCGTTCGAACGTCAGCCATCGTTTGAAGGCGTTCGAGCGTGCGGTGGGCGCGCAGTTACTGCGCCGCTCGACGCGGCGGATCGAGCCCACGCAGGTCGGATACGCCCTGTACGAGCACGGATCGAGAATCGTGCGCGAAATCGCGGCCGCGAACGCCGCCATCGCAACTCTCGGAAAGAGCCTGCACGGCCATGTTCGGGTGAGCGTCCCGATCGCCCTCGGGCATCTGTATCTCGGACCGCTTCTGCTTCAATTCGCGCGCGAGCATCCGAAGATTACGCTCGAAGTCGTATTCAACAATCGTGTCTTCGACTTGATGGCCTCGGAGATCGATGTGGCATTGCGTATAACATCCGATCCACCCCAGCAGTATATTGCGCGGGAACTTGCGCGGGTCGGCTTGATGCTGTGCGCATCGCCGGAGTATGTGCGCACAAAAGGCATTCCGCGTGTTCCGGCCGATCTGGCGCAACACGTTTTCGTCTCGCGTTCCGCTCTGAACAACATCCGTATCCCGATCACGCTTAGGCGCGAAGGTAAACACTGGGAGATCGGAGTCCCGCCGCATATCCAGTCGGAGAATTCGCTGTTTCTGAAGAACGCGACGCTGGCGGGTATCGGATTTGCGGTACTGCCCTATTACGCGGTGCGCGACGAACTCGCGCAGGGAAAACTAGTGGTGCTGTTGCCGGAATACACGGTTGATATGCAAAGCGACAAGTTGTTCATGATTACTGTGCCGAACCGGTATCCGACGGTGGCGACGATGGCACTGATTGAGTACCTGAAATCGAACGTGCAACCACTGAGTCTGTTGCACTCCCTCTGAAGCGCGCTGCTGCCGACCGGAGGCTGCCCCCGCAGAGGTGCAGCCTCCGGTCAGCGTCGGTGGCAGCGCCGCACCCCGGCAGTGACAGGCGGCTGCCGGACCGCTCGTTCGCCGCCCTGTTTGCGCTCCCATTTTTCGATGGCTGTTTACTGATACGGCCATTTGGAGTAGGGTTTCATTTTTCACATACGATAAAAGTCTTTCACGGATGTGAAATGTTCAGCAGTCCCGTTCCGACCATCCGAGGCACACGAATGAGCACCGCAGTCCCAGCAAATGCCGCGCTAGAAGCCGGTTTTCATCAAGAGGTACGCCCGCGCCGGCTGCAGATTCGAATTCAGACCAGCAGTGCCTGCAACGCCCATCCCACCCGATTCGGCACCGTCGTTTGCCGCGATCCAATCTAAGGAGACTAAAGCATGGAAACAGGAATACTCGCTTACGGCGCATACATTCCCCGACGCCGCCTCGCGCGCAAGTCGGTCGCCGATGCCAACGCCTGGTTCAATCCCGCGCTCAAGGGCCAGGCCAAAGCGGAGCGCTCGATGTGCAATTGGGACGAAGACGCGGTCACCATGGCGGTCGAGGCGGCGCGCGACTGCCTGACCGGGCTTTCCCGTGACCAGATCCGCGCGGTGCAGCTCGCCTCGACCTCGTTTCCGTTCGAGGATCGTCTGAACTCGGGCATCGTCGCCCAGGCCTTGAATCTGGGTGCCGAGATTTCGTCGCTGGACGTCGGATCGTCGCAGCGCGCGGCTACCGCCGGGTTGGCGGCGGCCCTCGAAGGCGCAGGCGGACAGACGCTGTTTCTCGCCTCAGAAAAACGCCGCACTAAGGCCGGAAGCACGCTGGAGATGACCAGCGGCGACGGCGCGGCGGCGATGTTGATCGGCACAGGCAAGGTGGTTGCCAAGTTCATCGGCGCCCACAGCCGCACGGTGGATTTCGTCGATCATTATCGCGGACAGGGCTTTGCCTACGACTATGTCTGGGAGGAGCGCTGGATCCGCGACGAAGGCTACGCCAAGATCGTGCCGGCGACGCTCGCCGGCCTGTTCAAGAAGACCGGTATCGAGGCGGGGTCGATTGCGCACTTTTGCATGCCCTGCACTCTGGGCAAGGTGGCCGCATCGGTGGCCAAGAAAGCCGGCATTCCAGAGGGCGCGGTGCGCGACAATCTGCACGCCGTGTGTGGCGAGACCGGCACCGCGCACTCGCTGCTGATGCTGGCCGACGCGCTGGCGGCGGCGAAACCGGGCGAGCGCATACTGGTGGTCGGTTTCGGCCAGGGCTGCGACGCGCTCTTGTTCGAGGCGACCGCCGATCTGCAACGGCTACCACAGCGCATGGGCGTGCGCGGCTATCTGGCGCGGCGCCGCGAGGAGACCAACTACAACCGTTTTCTCGCCTTCAATGACCTGATCACGCTGGAGCGCGGCATGCGCGCCGAACTCGACAAGCAGACGGCACTGTCGACGCTGTATCGCAAACGCGACATGATCCTGGGGCTGGTGGGCGGGCGCTGCGAAAAATGCGGCACCCTGCAGTTTCCGAAGTCGAATGTCTGCGTCAATCCGGACTGCAACGCGTTCCACACGCAGATCGATCACCCGTTCGCAGAAACGAGCGGCAAGGTCAACTCCCACACCGCCGACCAGCTTACCTATTCGCCCGATCCGCCCACCATATTTGGCATGGTGCAATTCGACGCCGGCGGGCGCTTGATGACCGACTTTACCGATGTGGACATCAGCGAAGTGAGTGTCGGCTTGAAGATGCGCATGGTGTTCCGCATCAAGGATTACGACTCGCAGCGTGGATTCACGCGTTATTTCTGGAAAGCGACACCGGCCGGTGCCGCGAAGGAGGCATGACATGGCTACTGGCATACGTGACAAGGTTGCAATTCTCGGCATGGGCTGTTCCAAGTTCGGCGAGCGTTGGGACAAGGAAGCCGACGATCTGATGGTCGAAGCCTTCGAGGAAGCGATCAAGGACGCAGGCATAGAGAAGAACCAAATCCAGGCCGCCTGGCTCGCCACGGCGATCGAGGAGATGCATGTGGGCAAATCGGGGATTCCGCTCGCCCAGGCGCTCAGGTTGCCGTTCATTCCCGTGACACGCGTGGAGAATTACTGCGCCAGCGGCACCGAAGCGTTTCGCGGTGCGGTCTACGCCGTGGCTTCCGGCGCCTGCGATTTTGCACTAGCGCTGGGCGTGGAAAAGCTCAAGGACGCCGGCTACGGCGGCCTGCCGCAGCGCTCGCGCGGCGTGCTCAACTCGATGTTCTGGCCCAATTTGTCGGCGCCTGGCAGCTTCGCCCAGCTCGCGGCGGCCTACGTGGCCAAGCACGGCTGCAATGCGAGCGACCTGAAGCAGGCAATGGCCCATGTCTCGGTCAAGAGCCACGACAATGGCAATCGCAATCCCAAGGCGCATCTGCAGAACAAGATCACCGTCGACACCGTGATGAACGCGCCGATGGTGGCCGCGCCGCTGGGACTGTTCGACTGCTGCGGCGTGTCCGACGGCTCGGCCTGCGCCATCGTCACCACGCCCGAGATCGCCAAAAGCCTGGGCAAGAAAGACATCATCAGCGTCAAGGCATTGCAGTTGGCGGTCTCCAACGGCGTGGAAGCGCAGCACAATTCCTGGGACGGCAGCTATTTCCCGACCACGCGCATCGCCTCCAAGCGCGCCTACGAGGAAGCCGGGATTAAGAATCCGCGCGAGCAAATCAGCCTGATCGAGGTGCACGATTGCTTTTCCGTGACTGAACTGGTCACCATGGAGGATCTGCATATCTCGCCCGAGGGCGGCGCGATCAAGGACGTGCTCGACGGTTTCTACGACGCCGATGGCCGCATACCCTGCCAGATCGACGGCGGGCTCAAGTGCTTCGGCCACCCGATAGGTGCTTCCGGCTTGCGCATGATCTATGAGATGTACCTGCAGTTGCTCGGGCGCGCCGGTCCGCGGCAGCGCAAGCAGCCGCCAACGTTCGGCCTGACCCACAACCTGGGCGGCTTTCCGTTCCAAAATGTATCGTCGATTTCCATTGTCGGCCGCTACGGCGCGTGAATAAAATCGGGGACAGACCACGTTTTTCGTTCCTGCAGCCAGGAGGCGGCTCAATGGCCGATAACGAAAAACGTGGTCTGTCCCCGATTTTTTCGGCCAGCTGACAGCATGATTTATATTTTTCGCAAATCCAGGAGTGCACTATGACAGACATGATGAAAGGCAAGGTGGCGGTGGTTACCGGCTCGGGCGGCGGCATCGGACGCGAAATCGCGCTGCTGATGGCAGCCGAAGGCGCAAAGGTGGTGGTGAACGACATCGGCGCCTCGGTCTCGGGCGAAGGCAAGGACGTCGGACCGGCGCAGAAGGTGGTCGACGAAATTCATGCCAACGGCGGCCATGCCGTCGCCAATACCGACAGCGTGGCAACATGGATCAGCGCCAACGCCGTCATCAAGACTGCGATCGACAGTTTCGGCCGCATCGACTGCGTTGTCAACAACGCCGGCATCCTGCGCGACCGCATGTTCTTCAAGATGAATCCGGAGGAATGGCAGGCGGTGATCGACGTTCACCTGAACGGCGCGTTCTATATGAGCCGGGCGGCGTCGACGTATTTCAAGGAACAGGAGTCCGGCTCCTATGTGCACATGACTTCGACCTCGGGCCTGATCGGCAATATCGGCCAGGCCAATTACGGCGCGGCCAAACTCGGCATCACCGCGCTATCCAAAATGATCGCTATGGACATGGCGCGCGCGAAGGTGCGCTCCAACTGCATCGCGCCCTTCGCGTGGAGCCGCATGATCAGTTCCATCCCTGCCGACACGCCGGAAGCGCAGGCGCGCGTCAACAAGTTGAAAACGATGGAAGCCTCCAAGATCGCACCCATGGCCGTGTTTCTTGCCAGCGATGCCGCCAAGGATGTGACCGGACAAGTGTTCGCCGTGCGTGCCAACGAAATCTTCCTCATGAGCCAGCCGCGCCCCTTGCGCTCGGTACATCGCAGCGAAGGCTGGACCGCGCAGAGCATTGCCGAGCATGCCATTCCGGCGATGAAGGCGGATTTCTACGGCCTCGATCGTTCCCAGGACGTGTTCACCTGGGATCCGGTCTGATCACTTTGTATCCTGGAAATCAGGCTCTGCCGATTCGGTGAAGAAGTCGGGTTTTGTAAACGTCTCGTGAATTTGTGGCGTTGTGCAAGCGCAACGGCACAAATTCGCGAGATCTGCTTTCCAATGACAGGCTGAGGTGTTTGTTTCCGGCCCGTCCGGTTTAGTTTCTAGCGCGAGGATACCGAACAATCATGCCCATCGACTATGACAAGATAAAGAACTGGCCGTTTCCCGAGATCGAGCAGACTTACACGGCCAAGGACAGCATTCTGTACGCCTTGGGCGTAGGCTACGGCCACGACCCGATGGACGAAGCCCAGCTGCAGTTCGTGTACGAAAAGAATCTGCGCGTCGCCCCCACCATGCCGGTGGTGATGGGACATCCTGGATTCTGGATGATGAATCCCGCGACCGGCATCGATTGGGTCAAAATCGTCCACGGCGAACAGGCGCTGCGCATTCACGCCGCGATTCCGGCAGCGGGGACCGTCGTTGGCCGCACGCGCGTGAAAGCGATCGTGGACAAAGGCAAGGACAAGGGCGCGCTGGTGTACCAGGAGCGCAGCATCGTCGAAAAAGCGAGCGGCGCCGTGCTGGCAACGCTGGACCATGTCACCTTCTGCCGCGGCGACGGTGGCATCGGCAAGAGCGACCCCGCCCCGCCTCCGCCGCAAGTCGTGCCCGAAGGCACGCCGGATGCGGTCTGCGACCTTCCTACCTTGCCGCAGGCGGCGCTGATCTATCGCTTATGCGCCGATCCCAATCCGCTCCACGCCGACCCCGCAGTGGCCAAGGCAGCTGGATTTCCTCGGCCCATCCTGCACGGTCTATGTACTTACGGCGTGGCCGGCCATGCGGTATTGAAGACGTTCTGCGGCTACGATCCGGCGAAGTTGACTGCCCTGTCGGTGCGGTTCTCGGCCCCGGTGTTCCCGGGCGAAACCATACGCACCGAGATGTGGCGCAAGAACGACACCGTGCTGTTCCGCTCGCGCGTCCTGGACCGCGATGTGGTCGTGCTCAACAACTGCATCGCCAGCATCAAAGACTGATCGCAGATGAGCGACGACACTCTGAGAATGCTGCGCGACAGCGCAGCGGATTTCGCCAAACTCGACCCGGTACGCGTGCGCCGGTTTCGCAACGCCCACCCCGGATTCGATCGCAGCGTCTGGCAGCAGATGGCGGACATGGGATGGCTGGGGGTCCTCATTCCCGAGGCGCACCAAGGCATGGGCCTGGGGATCGGCGCCGCCGTGATCATCGCCGAACAGCTTGGGCGCGCGCTCTATCCCGAACCCTACTGCGCCTCTGCCATGTTGGCGACGCTTTCTCTGCTGCATGGAGACAGCGAGGAACTGAAGCAGCGCTATTTGCCGCAACTTAACGCAGGCAAACTGGTGGCCGGCCTTGCCTGGCAGGGCGAGGGCGGCGGCCTCGATGTTGCACAGTGCGGCGTGCTCGCGCGCGAACACGATGGGAAATTCGTGCTCGAAGGCAAGAGCCGTTTCGTGGAAATCCCGGATGCCGATGCGTTCATCGTCTCGGCGCGCACTGCGCACGGCCTGGAACTGCATTGGATCGCACGCGACGCCGCGGGGCTCGCGTGCACGCCGGAGCCGCGCGCCGATGGCAGCGCGAGTGCGCTGCTGTCGTTCGACCGGGTGATCGCATCGGCGGCGACGCGCGTCGCCTCGGCCTCCTGTGCACTACCCGCCTTGAAACTCGCCGTCGATTATGCTGTGGTCGGCGCCAGCGCGGAATTGTTGGGCATCATGGATAGTGCGCTCGCCCTAACCCTGGATTACTTGCGCACTCGGGTGCAGTTCGGCAAAGCGATCGGCAGCTTCCAGGCGCTGCAGCATCGGGCGGTGGATCTGTATATCCAGAAGGAACTGAGCCGCGCCGCGCTTGAATCGGCGAGCGCAACGCTGGCCGATCCGTCGTGCACGACCGAGCAACGCGCGGCGGCGGCTTCCAGCGTCAAAGCGCGCGCGTCCCAAGCCGCGCTCGCCATCTGCAACGAGGCCTTGCAGATGCACGGCGCGATTGGCTTCACCGACGAATACGACCTCGGTCTGTACCTCAACCGCGCACTGGTGGTTTCGGCCTGGCTGGGCAACGCCAGCGCCCATCGCCGACGCTACTCATCAATTCTGGAGGCGGCATGAACAGGAAGCAGAGGGCGCCGAGGGGCGGAAGAGGGGCCCCGGCGCGAGCCGGGGATCCGACCCCGGAGGCGGCGGCATGAGCTATGGCGTGACACAAGAGCAGGAATGGAACGCCCTGTCGGATGAAGAATTTCGCGCTTTGGTGCGCACGGAATTCGAAACTCACCACCCGCGACATCTGCGTTTTCCCCCCCGCCGGCTGCGCTGGGCCGAGAACGGGGACTGGTATCTCAGAATGGCGGCCAAGGGCTGGATCGCACCCAGCTGGCCGCGCGAATTCGGCGGCATGGGCCTGTCGCCGTCGAAAATGCTTATCTTCCTCGAAGAGCAGGAACGATGCGGCATCGCGCGTTTTCAGGACCACGGCATATTGATGGTCGGACCGGTGCTGATACGCTTCGGCACCGAAGCGCAACGCCGGCGTTACCTCCCGCCCATCCTTGCCTGCGAAGAGATCTGGTGCCAGGGCTATTCCGAGCCCAATGCGGGATCCGACCTGGCGAGCCTGCGCACGGAAGCGGCGCAGGAAGGCGACGAATTCGTCATCGACGGCCAGAAGACCTGGACCACGCTGGCGCAGGACGCAACGCACATGTTCGTGCTGGCGCGCTCCGACAAGAATGCGAAGAAGCAGGAAGGCATCAGCTTCCTGCTGCTCGACATCAAGGCGCCGGGGATCAGCGTGCGTCCGATCCGCGATATCGCCGGACACGAGGAATTCTGCGAAGTCTTCCTCGACCATGTGCGCACGCCGGCATCGAATCTGGTGGGCGAACTGAACCGCGGCTGGACCGTGGCCAAGTCCCTGCTCGGCTTCGAGCGCATCCACATCGGCAGCCCCAAGTTACCCGAGTACGGACTGCAGGTGCTGCGATCGGTGGCGCGCCAGCAGGGAATGTTGGACGACCCGGTATTCCGCGAGCGCCTCGCGCGGCTGCAACTCGATGTGGCCCACCTGGGCGACATTTACGGCCACTTTGCCGCTATAGTCGGACGCGGCGAGCAGCTTGGCCCCGAGGTATCGCTGCTCAAGATCTGGGCTACCGAAACCTTCCAACGCATCGCCGACTTGATCATCGAAACCGCAGGTGATTGCGGCGGACACGCAGGCGATGTGCGCATGGGTGATCAAAGTATCGACATTCTGGCACCGTTCTACAAGGCGCGACCGTCGACGATCTACGGCGGCAGCAATGAAATCCAGCGCAATATTCTGGCCAGGCAGGTGTTGAATCTGCCGGGCTAGGAATCCAAGGCGAAGCGGGCATAGAATCGCCGATATCCAAACGGAGGAGCACCAGATGAAACGCATTCTGCAAATTTCCATGCTTTGCCTTGCCGCTCTGTGTACCGGCCAGGCGTTGGCCCAGGCGTGGCCCAACAAGCCGATCCGCCTGGTGGTTCCGTTCCCGCCCGGCGGGCCGACCGATATTCTCGGGCGCGCCGTCGGCGCCAAACTGAGCGAACTGCTGGGCCAGCCGGTGATCATCGACAATCGCGGCGGCGCGGGCGGCGGCATAGGCGCGGACAATGTCGCCAAATCGCCGCCGGACGGCTACTCGCTGCTGCTCGGCACTACCGGCACCCACACCATCAATCCGAACCTCTACAGCAAGCTGCCTTACGATCCGATCAAGGATTTCGTCCCGATCTCGCTGGTGGTGAAGTACCTCAACATCCTGGTCGTCAATCCCAACGTGCCGGTGAAAACCGTGGCCGAATTGATCGCACTCGCCAAACAGAAGCCGGGGCAGATCACCTTCGGTTCGGCGGGCAATGGCTCATCCAATCACCTGACCGGAGAAATGCTGGCCACCATGACCGGGGTAAAGATGCAGCACATACCCTACAAAGGCAGCGGTCCGGCCCTGAACGACGTGATCGCCGGTCAGATCAACTTCATGTTCGACCAATATTCGACCGTCGGCCCCAACATCAAGGCGGGCAAGCTGCGCGCGATCGGCATCGCGACCAAGCAGCGCCACCGCTTGCTGCCCGATGTGCCTACCATAGGCGAAACCGTGCCCGGATTCGAAGTATCCCCCTGGTATGGACTGTTCGCGCCGGCCGGGACGCCCAAGGAAATCGTCGCGCGCCTGAATACCGAACTCACCAAGGTGATGAACTCGGCGGAAATCCACGAGCGTATGACGACGCTGGGCTGGGATCCCGTCACCAACTCGCCGGAGGAGTTCACCGCCCAGATCAAGTCCGAACTCGCGATCTGGGCCGATGTGGTGAAGAAATCCGGAGCCAGGATCGACTGACACCTGCAACGCCGCGCGCCTAGGCTGCAATGCAGCTGATAGCCGTCCGCGCGTTGCTTCCCCATCGACAATGACCGAGGTAATCCAGCTATGGACATGACAGCCATTCAAGCGGTGCCAGACAACCGCGGTGCGAATCTGTTCGACGCAGATCCGCGATTTTCCGAACTGCTGGCCTTGCATCTGGGGCCCAAATTGCACGCGCACCTGCTGCCGCACCTTAACCGCCTGGGCTTGCTGGCGGGGGACGCACTGGACCGGCTCGCGTCGAGCGCCGACAAGAATCCACCGGTGTTGAATTATCGTGACCGGCGCGGCTTCGACCGCGAATGGATAGAGAAGCATCCGGCCTATATCGAAATGGAGCGACTGGCTTATGGCGAATTCGGCCTCGCCGCCATGTCGCACCGTGCCGGCGTACTGGGCTGGCCGGAGCCGCTGCCGCCGCTGGCGAAATACGCCCTGACCTATGTTTTCGTCCAGGCGGAATTCGGCTTGTGCTGTCCCTTGAGCATGACCGATTCTCTGACGCGCACGCTGCGCAAGTTCGGCGCGCCCGAACTGGTGGCGCGCTACCTGCCGGGTCTGACTTCGACCGACATGGACCAGTTGACCCAGGGTTCGATGTTTATCACCGAACAGGAGGCGGGATCCGATGTCGGTGCCGTCACCACGATCGCGCGCGCGCAGGGCGACGCCTGGCAGCTCACGGGCGACAAGTGGTTCTGTTCCAACGCCGATGCCAGCCTGGCGCTGGTGTTGGCGCGGCCGGAAGGCGGGCTAGCCGGGACGCGCGGCCTTGGGCTGTTCCTGCTGCCGCGCGTGCTGCCCGACGGCAGCGCCAATCGCTACCGCATCATCCGCCTCAAAGACAAGCTCGGTTCGCGCGATATGGCGAGCGGCGAAATCCGCATGGAGGGTGCTACCGCCTACCTGGTGGGCGAGCTCGGACGGGGCTTCGCCCAGATGACCGACATGATCAATATGTCGCGGCTCTCCAACGGCGTGCGCGCAGCCGGCATGATGCGGCGCGCGCTTACCGACGCACTGCACGTAGCGCGCAACCGCCGGGCGTTCGGCAAGCTGCTCATCGACCTGCCGCTGATGCGCCGCCAGTTGCTGAAGCTGATGCTGCCGGCGGAGCAGGCGCGCAGCGTGTTCATGCTATCCGCGATCGACCTTGCCCGCGCCGATCAAGGCGACGATGCGGCGCGGCGCCGCGTGCGCATCCTTACGCCGTTGATCAAGTTCCGCGCCTGCCGCGACGCGCGCCGCACCACCGGCGACGCCATGGAAGTGCGCGGCGGTTGCGGTTACATCGAGGAATGGTCCGATCCGCGCCTGGTGCGCGATGCCCATCTGGGCTCGATCTGGGAAGGCACCAGCAATATCGTCGCACTGGATGTGCTGCGCGCGATCCGGCGCGAGCAGTCGCTGGCGGCCCTGCATGCGGACCTGCAGGCGCGCACCGAGCGCACCGGTGTGCTGCGAGAGCGTTTGAACACGGCGCTCGCGCGCAGCGTCGCGCTTGCCAGCCACGCGGCAACGCAAAAGGACGACGCGCTCGCGCGCCAGGCGGCGACTGCCTTGTACCGCGTGACCGCAGCGGTGGCGATGGCGGAGGAGGCGGGTCGCCTCGAACACGACGCGCGGCGCGCCCTGCTCGCGAGCCTGATACTCGAACACCATCTGGAAAGCCGCGATCCCTTGGCGCAAGCCGACACGGCCCGGGAAGCCGAAATTGCCCAGGTCCTGCTAAGCGAGCAAGCGGTCGCCGCGACAACTGTTCATCGCCTGATAGCGCGCTGAATCCCGATACCCTAAGATCGAACCGCGCGCGGTGCGCGCCGTGCGCGCACCGCGATCACTATTGCCGGCGTTTAGTGCCGGATGCGCTCTTCTTAACTGACCACTGCATCAAGGAGTATCCATGCCCCGCCCGCTTTCGCATATCCGCGTGCTCGATCTGTCCCGCGTCCTTGCTGGACCCTGGGCCTCGCAGAACCTCGCTGACCTCGGCGCCGAAGTGATCAAGATCGAGCGTCCCGGCGCCGGAGACGACACGCGCGGCTGGGGCCCGCCGTGGTTCAAAGACGGCGACGGAAAGGACAGCCGCGATTCGTCCTACTATCTGTCGTGCAACCGCGGCAAGAAATCCATGACCCTGGATATCTCCAAGCCGGAGGGCCAGAATATCGTGCGCGAACTCGCAGCGAAGTGCGACGTGCTGCTCGAAAACTACAAGGTCGGTACGCTGGCGCGCTATGGCCTGGGCTACGAGCCGCTTCATAAAATCAATCCACGCCTGATTTATTGCTCGATCACCGGTTTCGGACAGACGGGTCCCTACGCCCCCCGCCCCGGCTATGACTTCGTGTTCCAGGGCATGGGCGGACTGATGAGCATCACCGGCGAGCGCGATGAATTACCCGGCGGCGGCCCGATGAAAGTCGGCATCGCCATCACCGATATCCTCACCGGCATGTACGCGAGCCTCGCGATCACGGCGGCGATCGCGCACTGCGAGCGCGGCGGCAGCGGCCAGTACATCGACGTCTCGCTGCTCGATTCCATGGTGGCGTTCAACGCCAACCAGATCAGCGGCTACCTGGTCGCGGGCAATATCCCCAAGCGCTACGGCAATGCCCATCCCAATGTCGTGCCGTACCAGGTATTCCCATGCCGGGACGGCTATATCATTCTGGCCGTCGGCAACGACAGCCAGTACGCCAGCTTTTGCAAGGTCGCCGGCCGCCCCGAACTGGCCGAGGACGAGCGCTTTCGTCTGATGACCGGGCGCATCGTCAACCGCGATGCGCTGATCCCGCTTATCGCCGAGATCATGAAACAGCGCGGCATGCACGATTGGATCAGCGTGCTGGAAGCGGCCAATGTCCCGTGCGGTCCGATCAACAACATGAAGCAGGTATTCGAGGATCCCCAGGTGCAGCACCGCGGGCTTAAAGTAGAAATACCCACCCCAAGCGGGGTGCCCTGCCCAACGGTCGCGAGCCCGATGCGCTTTTCCGATACGCCGGTCGAATACACGGTGCCACCGCCGACCCTGGGCCAGCACACGCAGGAAATTCTGCAGGGCTTGCTCGGCATGGAGCGCGCGGCAGTGGATGCGCTCGCCGCAAAAGGCGTCGTCTGATGCAGGCAGCGGACGAGCGGCCCTACGCCGGCCTGAACGTGCTCGACATGAGTCAGGGTATCGCCGGGCCCCACTGCGCCGCTTTGCTCGGTCAGCAAGGCGCGAACGTGATCAAGATCGAACCGCCTGCCGGAGACTGGATCCGGCTCATGGGCGGCGGCAAGGACGGCATGAGCGCGCTCGCCGTCACCAACAATCTGGGCAAGCGCTCGATATGCATCGACGCCGCCCAAGCCGAAGGGCGCGCCCTGATTCTGAAAATGGCGGAACGCGCCGATGTATTCGTGGAGAATTTCCGTCCCGGCGTGATGGCCAAGCTGAGACTGGACTTTGCGGCGCTCGCCGCGGTCAATCCGGGCTTGATCTATGTTTCGATCACCGGTTTCGGCGATTCGGGTCCGGAAGCGCACAAGCCCGCCACCGATTCGGTGCTGCAAGCCCTGTGCGGCATGGCGATCGCCAACAAAGATGCGGCCGGGCAGCCGCGGCGCATCGGCATCCTGGTGCCGGACAATATCACCGCCCTGTACGCTGCCCAGTGTGTGAGCGCGGCACTGTATGCGCGCGACCGGAACCTGGATTCGGCTCGCCGCGGCAAGCATCTGGCGGTATCCCTGGCCGAATGCTGCGCCGCCTTCCAGGCTGGGCCGATTCTGGACGATTTTCTGTTCGCTGGCCAATACAAGCCGCCGATCACGGTCCCGGCCGGCGTATTCGCGACCCGCGACGGTCACGCGGTGCTCGGCACGCTGCGCGATGCGATGTGGGAAGGATTATGCCGCGCGCTCGCACGCGAGGACTGGCTCACCGAGCCGCGCTACGCGAGCAGCGCGCTGCGCGGCGTTTGCGCTGACGAAATCAATCGCGAAGTGGCGATCATCATGCGCAGCCGCGACACGCGGGATTGGGCGCTGCGGTTCGAGCGGCACGATGTGTTGTTCGCGCCGGTGCAGACTTATGCGCAGTTGCGCAGCGACCCGCAGATGCGCCATATGGGCTACTTCGGCGAGACCGATCAAGCCCCTTACGGCAGGTTGCCGATGCCGCACTTCCCTGGCACCGCGCGCACCGGCGAATTGCTCGCCGCGCCGCGCAGCGGTGAACACAGCCGCGAAATACTGGCCGAGTTCGGCTACGGTGCCGCAGACATCGCGGCGCTGGAGCGCGCAGGCCTGGTGATCCAGGCAAGCTGATTCATGCGCGCCCTATTCTGCCGTCGATGGTGCGAGTTCAAAGACCTGCGCATTGAGGATGTGCCCGCGCCCGAGCTGCGTCCCGGTTGTGTGCGGCTGCGCGTGGCCTATGCCGGATTGGGATTCGCCGTCAGCCTCCTGGTCGCAGGCAAGTATCAGCGCAAACCACCCCTGCCTTTCGTGCCGGGTACCGAGGTGACCGGCACGGTAATCGAGGTCGCCGCCGGGATCACCCGGGTCAAGCCGGGTGACCGGGTACTGGCCGTCCTCGATTGGGGTGGGTTCGCGGAGGAGGCCATCGCCACTGAAGAGACCGTCTATCCCCTGCCTTCCGGCATGGATCTCGCCGCCTCCACCCATCTGGCCATTTCATATCCCACCGCCTATGCCGCGCTCGTCTGGCGCGCGCGCCTGCAGGCCGGCGCAACCCTGCTGGTGCATGGCGCCGCCGGAGGCACCGGCCTCGCCGCGGTGGAGTTGGGCAAGCAGCTGCAGGCGCGCGTCGTCGCTTGTGCCAGCAGCGAAGAAAAACGCGCCGCGGCCAAGGCGCACGGTGCCGACCTGGTGCTGCCGTCTCGCGATTTTCGCGACGCGGTGAAAGCATTCACCGGCGGGCGCGGTGCGGACGTCGTTTTCGATCCGGTCGGCGGCGAGGTATTTGACGAGTCCTTGCGCTGCCTCGCGGCCGAAGGCTGCATAGTACCGATCGGTTTCGCCAGCGGCAAAGTGCCGCAGATTCCGGCGAACATCGTGCTGGTGAAGAACATCTCGGTGCTCGGCCTCAGCTACGGCAACTATATCGGCTGGGGGCTCACCGACGAGCGCCGCACCTATGCGCCCAGGGTGCAGGCGATGATGGCACAGTTATTCGATTGGGCGCTCGCCGGAACGATCAAACCGACGATATCCCATTGTCTAGAACTCGAACGCTATGCCGAAGCGATGCAGGTCGTGCGCGCGCGCGCCCGCGACCGCCAGGGAGTGCTGAAGATCAACCAGGAGCACGACACAAGAAAAGATAGATCCGGGGCCTTGCTCC
>Ga0334722_10001812_pt1 | contig 25559 bp, 22 predicted proteins | sample C3_bottom_MG_FD_207210 | JGI IMG/M metagenome (GOLD analysis project Ga0334722, IMG submission 207210) | Sediment microbial communities from Yellowstone Lake, YNP, Wyoming, USA - C3_bottom | ecosystem: Environmental > Aquatic > Freshwater > Lake > Sediment | place: USA: Wyoming | collected... | reverse complement strand
TCCCCTCGGAGCGCACGCCGTCGTCGTTGCACACCAGGATGTTGGGCGGAGAATGCTTCAAGACCGTCCGGGAGCGGCTAATTGGAAAAAAGTTGGTCGGGGCGACTGGACTTGAACCAGCGACCCCTTGCACCCCATGCAAGTGCGCTACCAGGCTGCGCTACGCCCCGACCCAGGGAATGCATCTTATCCGTCCTTTTTAGCGTTGTCACGCCAATTCTACCCTTCCATCGTATCATCAGGCGCGGCCGAAATCGTCCTCGATCCGCTCGATGTCGTCTTCCCCGAAGTAGTCGCCCCGCTGCACCTCGATGAAGACCAGCGGGGATCCGCCCGTGTTTTGAATTCGGTGGACCGCGCCCAGCGGGATGTCCAGGGAGACCCCCTCCCTCACGGGGATCCGTTCCTCGTCGCGCGTGACCAGTCCCTCTCCGCCGACCACGTACCAGTGCTCGGCGCGTCTGCGATGCCTCTGGAGACTCAGCCGCTTGCCGGGGTAGACGACGATCCGCTTTACCTTGTGGTCCTTTTCATCGGAGAGAACGACGAAAAACCCCCACGGGCGGTGATCCTCTTGAGAGGGTCTGGAGGAACGGGAGGGTTTAATTTTCCAGCATCTCCCGGATCTTTGTCAGCTCTTTCTTCAGGCGTTGAAGGAGAACCTTGTGGTTCTTTTCTTCCCAATTCAAATTGAGCTGTTTGCTCTTTTCCTTCACGCGTTCCTTTAACTTCTTCCGCGCCCCCTCGATCGTGAATCTCTCTTCGTAAAGAAGCCGCTTGATTTCGAGGAGGCTGTCCAGTTCCTGCCGGTTGTAGACGCGGTGCCTGGACCGGTTTTTCGAGGGAGTCAGGTGAAATTCCGTTTCCCAGAAACGGACGACGTAAGGCTGTACGCCGAGGATCTCGCTGACCTCACCGATCTTGAAGTAGAACTTATCCGGTATGCCGGGCCTCGTCACGCATGCCCCTGGGGGTATTTCAGTCTTTCTTGTCGTTGATGTATGCCTTCAGGATCTGACTGGGACGGAATGTGAGAACCCGCCGGGCCGTGATCTGAATGTCATCACCCGTCTGGGGGTTGCGGCCCTTGCGCGGTCGCTTGTCGCGCAGGATGAAATTGCCGAAGCCGGAGATCTTTATTTTTTCCCCGTTTTTCAGGTTGGCCTTCATGGTGTCGAAGATCGCTTCAACGATGTCCTGCGACTCCTTCTTCGACAGGCCGCCGACCTTCTCGTAGACGATCTCGACCAGCTCCGCCTTCGTCATGCCGCCCTCCCTTCCGACGATTCTTACGACGTTCGAATCTTCCCGCCGAACCGATTCTCCAATAAATTTACTATTTTGGTATGTATACTATTAACCTCGGCGTCCGTCAAGGTTCTGTCCAGGGGCTGAATTTTCACCCGGAACGCGACGCTCTTGCTCCCTTCGCCGATCTTCTCCCCCAGGTAGATGTCGAAAACCGCAGCCGACTCGATTTCCGTGGACAGCTCGGAAACCATGGCGAGCACATCCCCCACGGGCACCTGCGCCGGAAGGATGCAGGCGATATCCCGGAAAACGGGGGGAAACTTCGGCATCGCCCGGTACTGCGGGGCCGAAGGGAAGGCAGCCGTCGCGGCGGCGATCCGGATCTCGCCGTAATACACCGTGCCCGGAATGTCCAACGCCTGCGCGAGCTCCCTGCGAACCGCGCCCACCCATCCGACGTTCTCCCCATCCTTCAATATTTCCGCGGCCTTTCCGGCTTCAAGAAACGGACGGGACGCCGCGGGGATGAAATGGAACGGGGCGGCGCCCAGGAAACCGAGGAGAGATTCGGCGACGGCCTTCGCATCGTAGAAGTCGACGGCGGCCTGCCCGCCGCTCCAGTTATCGGGCAGTCTGCGGCCATGCAGAACGAACCCCAGGCGCGGTTCTTCAAAATGGCCCTCCGTAAGCGACTTTCCGAACGCCTTGCCCACCTCGAACAACCGCACGTCCTCGATGAAGCGGCGCACGTTCGATGACACGTTGTGGAGCAGGCCCATCAACAGATGGGGCCGCATCATCGTCGTGTCGTCGGAGATCGGGTTTTCGAGCCGGATGGCGTCCGAGGCGTCGAAGGCCAGCATCGCCGCGTACCGCTCCCATTCCTTCTCCGAAACGAAGGAGAAGTTGATGGCCTGGGTAAACCCGTACATCCGGAGAAACTCGGAGGCGTCCTCCACGGTCTTCGCGAAGCGGTCGTCCGGAGAAAAGTCGGGAGCCCCGGATTCGGGGTAGGTTACCGGAATCTTTTCGTAACCGGTGATGCGCGCGACCTCCTCCACCAGGTCGATCTCCCGTTCGATGTCGAACCGGTGCGGGAGGACGGTGACGCTCCACCGGCCGGGTTCATCTTCCCGGACGGGAAAGTCCAGGCGTGAAAAGACCTCCCTGCACTCTTTCTCCGTGTATTCCCGGCCCATGATCCTGCCCGCCCTTGCGGGACGGAACGTCACCGTGCGCGGGAAGTCCCTCCCTCCCCCGACGTCGAAGGTCCCTCGCGCGACCGCGATGGAGGAGAATCGGGAAAGCAGGGAAACCGCGCGGTCCGCGGCGTACATCGTGCCGCCGGGATCCACGCCGCGCTCGAAGCGGTAGGAGGACTCGCTCGACAGCCCCAGGCGCCGGGAGGTCCAGCGGATCGAGGCGGGGGCGAAATGCGCGCTCTCGAAAAGGACCCGCCGCGTGGTGGGCAGCACCTCGGTGTTCTGTCCCCCCATCACCCCGGCCACCGCGATCGGGCCCTCCCCGTCCCAGATGAGAAGCATCTCCGGCAGGATGTCCCGCTCGCTGCCGTCCAGGGTCGTGAACTTCCGCGGAACCCCCGACCTGCGCACGTCGATCGTTCCGCCGGCCAGCCGGTCGAGGTCGAAAGCGTGCATCGGCTGTCCCAGTTCGAGAAGGAGGTAATTGGTGATGTCGACGATGTTGTTGATCGGGCGGATGCCGCAGAGGGCGAGACGACGCTGCAGGAAGGAAGGGGAAGGAGCGATCGTCACGCCGGTGATCACGCGGGCGGAGTACCGGGGGCAAAGCCCGGCGTCCGTCACCGACACGGAGGCCTCGTCCGAAATCGCAGGCCCGCTTTCGCGGAGGTCGACGGCGGGCAGGCGGACCTTCTCCCCGGTGATCGCGGCGACCTCCCGGGCGACGCCCAGCACGCTCAGGCAGTCGCCCCGGTTCGGGGTGATCTCCACTTCCAGCATCCAGTCCGAAAGCCCCAGGGCGTCCGCCACGGGTTTGCCGACCGGGGTTTCGGGGGGAAGGATCAGGATCCCCGCCGACTCCTCCGACAGGCGCAGCTCCATCTCCGAGCAGAGCATCCCTTCCGAAACCTCCCCGCGGATCTTCGCCTTCCGGATCTCCACGCCGTTGGGAAGCTTCGCGCCGACGCGGGCGAGCGCGACGACGTCGCCGGGCTTCATGTTCCTGGCGCCGCAGACGATGCCGTACTCGGCGGAGCCGTCGGTCACGCGGCACAGGGAGAGCTTGTCGGCGTTGGGGTGCTGCCCTTGCGCAAGGATCCTGGCAACGACGACGTTTTCGAACCCTTCCCCGAGGAACCGGCAGGAAGAGACCTCGACCCCCGCCATCGTCAACGCCTCCTGGATCTCCGCGGCGGAGAGCCGGGTATCGACGAACTCTTTGAGCCAGGAGTAAAGGATCTTCACGTGCGTACGTTCCCGGAAAAAAACCGGGGCGGTCCTGTCATCCTCATACGTTCATCCACCTCGGCTGTATGACTGCGATCCCTTTGTGGTCCTGTCAGGTCCCTCTCCAGGACCGTTAAAAACCGGGACGGTCCTGTCATCCTCATACGTTCATCCACCTCGGCTGTATGACTGCGATCCCTTTGCGGTCCTATCAGGTCCCTCTCCAGGACCGTCCCTTAGAACTGCGAAAGGAAGCGGATGTCGTTTTCGAAAAACAGGCGAATGTCGTTGATGCCGTGGCGCAGCATCGCGATGCGCTCCACGCCCATGCCGAAGGCGAAACCCGTATGCTCCTCCGCGTCGTACCCCACGAATCCGAAGACCGCCGGGTCGATCATCCCGCATCCGAGGATTTCGAGCCAGCCCGAGTCTTTGCAGACGCGGCAGCCGGCGCCCCTGCAGATGACGCAACGGATGTCGACCTCCGCCGACGGCTCGGTGAAGGGGAAAAAGCTCGGCCGGAACCGCAAGGGGAGGTCGGGGCCGAACATCATGCGGCAGAACTCCGTGAGCAGCCCTTTCAGGTCGGCCATCGTGGCGTTCCGGTCGACGGCGAACCCTTCCACCTGGTGGAACATCGGGCTGTGGGTGACATCGGAGTCGCACCGGTAGACCGTCCCCGGTGCGATCACGCGCACCGGCGGGCGCATCGCCTCCATGGTGCGGATCTGGATCGGGGAGGTGTGGGTCCGCAGGACCAGGTCCCCGTCCGGCCAGTCCACGTAGAAGGTGTCCTGCATGTCCCTCGCGGGGTGGTCCTTGGGGATGTTCAGGGCCTCGAAGTTGTAATAGTCCTTTTCGATCTCCGGCCCGCCGCGCACGGAGAAGCCCAGCCGCTGGAAGATGGAGATGATCTCCGCCATCGTCCGGGAGACGGGATGCCGATGCCCGATGGCGGACGCCCTGCCGGGGAGGGTCACGTCGATCCGTTCCTTCCCCTCTTTCGCGAGGCGCTCCTTTTCGCGGATGCCCGCAAGGCGGGCCTCGAAGGCGGATTCCAGCGCGCTTCGCGCTTCGTTGGCCGCCGCGCCGATCCGCTTCTTCTCCTCGACCGGAAGGGAGGCGATCGTCTTCAGGATCTCGGAAATCGCGCCCTTTTTCCCGAAGTACCGCCCCTTGACCTCGAGGAGGCCGCTCTCGTTCCCTGCCGCCTCGATCGCGCGCAACCCGGCCTCGGACAGTTCCCTGACCCGGTCGAATGCGTCCGGCAAGCGGAACCCCGCCTTCCTATCCGATGGCGGCCCTGGCCTTCTCCGCCAGCGCCTGGAACGCCGCGGCGTCGTTGATCGCGAGGTCCGCCAGGACCTTCCGGTCGACCTCGACGCCGGCCTTCTTCAGCCCGAAAACGAACTGGCTGTAGGAGAGCCCGTTTTCACGGGCGGCGGCATTGACCCGCACGATCCAAAGGGAGCGAATCTCCCTTTTCTTGTTTCGCCGGTCGCGGTAGGCGTACCGGAGCGCTCTCGCCACCGTTTCCTTCGCGGTGCGGAGCAGGCGCCCGCGGCCGCCGCGGAATCCTTTCGCCGCCTTGAGGATCTTGCGGCGCTTCTTGTGGGAATGTACGGCTCGTTTTACGCGTGGCATCTTGGGTTCCCTCTTCCGTGGTTTCTCTTAGAGATACGGCAGCAGGCGCCGGATCGACTTCTCGTTCGCCGGGTTCACGAGGGCGGACTTCCGCAGTCCCCGCTTCCTTTTCCGGTCCTTCGTGGAAAGGATGTGGCTCTTTCCCGCCTTGGCGCGCTTGATCCCGCCCCTTCCCGTCGCTTTGAAGCGCTTGTTCGCGCCCCGGTTCGACTTCATCTTCGGCATTACCGTCCCTCCTGTTTTTCCGCCGGCTTGGGAGAGGGTTGGCCGACGGGCTTTTTCTTGTGCGCCGTGGGGGCGACGACCATCATCATCGTCTTCCCCTCCATCTTCGCGGGAGACTCGATCTTCGAGAGGTCGGCGATCGCCTCTGTGACGTGCTTCAGGATCTCGAAGCCGCTCTGCGAGGCGTAGGTCAGCTCCCGTCCGCGGAACCGCACGGTCACCTTCACCTTGTCCCCTTCCTCCAGGAACCTCCGGATGTGCTTGATCTTGGTGTTCAGATCATGTTCGTCCGTCTTCGGGCGAACCTTGATCTCCTTGACCTGGATGACGGTCTGCTTCTTTCGCGCCTCCTGCTCGCGCTTGCTCTGCATGTACTTGAATTTTCCGTAATCCATGATCCGGCAAACCGGCGGCGCCGCGCCGGGCGCCACTTCAACGAGGTCGAGGTCCAAGGCTCGCGCCTTCTGCAGCGCCTCATGGGTGGAAACGACCCCCAGCTGTTCGTTGTCTACTCCTACCAGCCTCACCTCCGGTACCTGGATCTGCTCGTTGATTCTGGATTCCTTGCTGATGGCTTCCTCCTTTAGGTTGTGGTTTTTTCCATTTCGTCCCGGAGGATCCCCAGGAACTCCTCGATGGACATGGGGGGGAGCTGCTCTCCTCCCCTTCTTCTCGGTGCGACCTGCCGCTGCGTCACTTCCCGATCCCCGATGACCAGCGCATAGGGGACCTTCTGCAACTGGGATTCACGGATCTTGTACCCGAGTTTCTCGTTGCGGAAATCTCCCTCGGCGCGGAACCCCGACGCGCGGAGACTCGCCACCGTCTCGCGGGCGGCATCGGCCTGGCGGTCGGTGACGGGGAGGACGTCCACCTGGACCGGGGCCAGCCAGAGGGGAAACGCTCCCGCATAATGCTCCACGAGCACCCCGAAGAACCGTTCCAGGGAACCCATCAGCGCCCGGTGGATCATGATCGCCTGCCGGGGGGAACCGTCCTCTCCGACGAAGCTCGCGTTGAACCGCTCCGGGTTGTTGAAATCCACCTGGATGGTGGAGCACTGCCACGCCCGGCCGAGCATATCCTTGATCTTGATGTCGATCTTCGGACCGTAGAAGACCCCTTCGCCGGGATCCACCTGGTAGGGAAGCCCCTTGCGTTCCAGCGCTTTTTTCAGGGCGTCTTCCGCCTTCGCCCAGTTCTCCGGAGTGCCGGCGTACTTGTCGGGGCGCGTGGAGAGGTAAACCTCGTACCGGTCGAACCCGAAGCGACGGAGCACGAACAGCGTGAAGTCGAGGAGCGCGTAGATCTCCTCGTCCAGCTGGTCGGGGCTCAAGAAGAGGTGGGCGTCGTCCTGCGTGAATCCGCGGACCCGCAGAAGGCCGTGCAGCGTGCCGGAAGGCTCGAACCGGTAGACCGTCCCGAGCTCCGCGTAGCGGATCGGCAGGTCGCGGTAGGAGCGCATCTTCGACTTGTAGATCTGGATGTGGAACGGGCAGTTCATCGGTTTGAGCTGGTAATCCTGCCCTTCCACCTCGATCGCCCCGAACATGTTTTGCCGGTAGTAGTCGAGATGCCCGCTCACCCGCCACAGGTCGAGCTTCGCGATGTGGGGGGAAAAGACCAGGTCGTAGCCCGCCCGTGCATGCTCGTCCCTCCAGAAATCCTCCATGATCCGCCGCACGACGGAGCCCTTGGGATGCCAGAGGATCAGCCCCGCCCCGATCTCCTCGTTCACGCTGTAGAGGTCGAGCTCCTTCCCCAGCTTGCGGTGGTCGCGTTTCTTGATCTCCTCCAAAAGGGCGAGGTGGGCGTCGAGCTCTTTTTTCGTCGCGAACGCGCAGCCGTAGATCCGGGTCAGCATCCGGTTCTTCGAGTCTCCCCGCCAGTACGCCCCGGCGGCGTTCATCAGCTTGAAGGCGCCGACCCTGCCGCTGCTGGGAACGTGCGGCCCCCGGCACAGGTCGAGGAAATTCCCCACCTTGTAAAGGGACACGGCGTCCTCGGGGATGTCCGCCAGCAGCTCCTCCTTGTAAGGCTCCCCGGGGAACCGCTTTTTCGCCTCCTCCTTCGACACCACCTCGCGGGAGAACGGGAAGTCGGACCGGACGATCTCTCCCATCTTCTCCTCGATCCGGGCGAGGTCTTCCGGCGTGAACGGGGTCTCCACGTCGAAGTCGTAGTAGAAGCCGTTTTCTATGGAGGGCCCGATCGTTATCAAGGCATCCGGGAAAAGTTCCTTGACCGCTGCGGCCATCACGTGGGCGGTGCTGTGGCGGACGACCTCGACGCCGTCGGGGTCCGCGGCGGTCACCCACTGTACGGCGTCGTCTTCGGGGGCGGGGCGGGAGAGGTCCAGAAGCGATCCCCGGACCCTGGCGGCGATCGCCACCTTGGCCTTCCCCTGCTTTTTTGCCAGTTCCAACAAGGTCATTCGTCTTCCTTCACGCGCGCCGGCGGTCCGGCGCCTCGCCGAAACGGGTTCCACCGTGCCTGGGGGAGAAAATGGTGGGCGATACTGGACTTGAACCAGTGACCCCCTGCATGTCAAGCAGGTACTCTAACCATCTGAGCTAATCGCCCCCCGGATGTCGAACCATTATTGATAGCAGATATTTCTCCAAAATGTCAATTATATTATGGATGTTTCCGGGTTGTACACCGCGTGGAAAAAGCCGCGCGGCGTCGCCTCGAAGAGCCGGACCTCGGCCCCGGTTCCTTTGGCGATGTCCCCGGGCGAGACGTTGTCGAGGAGGAGATCGCCGGCGTCCCGCAGGGTGACCGACGGCAGATAAACCCTCGAAACTTTGTGCTCTTTCAGCACCTCCAGGATGTCCCTTCCTCCGAGAAGCCCCGTCACGGTCACGCTTCTGCCCATGAGGCGGTTCTCCACCGGCACGGGGTCGAAACGGGCGCCGGACCGCCGCGAAAACTCGGCCAGAAAGTCCTCCACATGTCTTCGCGCGGACAGGCCGGTGACGACGGTACCGCCCCCCTCCGCCCGATCCCAGCGCTTCCTCCGGAACAGGGCCTTCCCGCCATCCAGGAACTGCCGGAGAAGGCCCACTCCGTTTTCGATCTGGGCGAACGATCCGTAGGCTTTCCGGCCGGGGATCCTTTCCCCCGCGATCAGGTAATACTCGTCCGCCGCGACCGCGAACGGCTCCTCCCCCGCCGTTCCGTATCTCCGCCCGATTCGCCGCAACATTGCCAGCGTTTCCCCGGCTTCCCGCCGGCTGACGGGCCGCAAGGGAGGCAATCCCCGCCGGTGCGCGGTGAGGCCGACGGGAACCACGGCGACGGTGGCAAGCCCTGGCCGAAGGGGCAGGAGCGCTCGAAGGGTGCGCTCCAGCTCGTCCCCGTCGTTGATGCCGGGGCAGACGACGATCTGCCCGTGGAGCTGGATCCCCCCCCGGATCAGCCGTTCCATCACGCCCAGGATGTCGGCTGCCTCCGCGTTGCCGAGCATCTTCCGCCGGAGCGCGTTGTCGGTGGTGTGGATCGATACGTACAGCGGGGAGAGGCGGTAACGAAGAATCTTTCGGGTCTCTTCCCCGGTGATGTCGGAAAAGGTCACGTACTGGCCGTGGAGAAAGGAAAGGCGAACGTCCTCATCCTTGACATAGAGGCTTCGCCGCAGCCCTCTGGGGAGCTGGTGGACGAAGCAGAACACGCACCGGTTGCGGCATCGCCGCACCCGGACCGGCTCGGGACGGATCCCGAGCCCCGCGCCCGCCGGCCGGAACTCCTTTTCCCTCGTCTCGCCAAGGGAATCGGCCCAACGCAGGCGGAACCTCCGGCGGCTGGTGAGGAAATGGAGGTCGAGAAGATCCGCGGCCGGCTCCCCCGAAACGGAGAGGATGCGGTCTCCGGCCACGATCCCCGCGCGCATCGCCGGGCTGTCCGCCGCGACGGACTCCACGCGGACCCCTTCACGCATCGGATAGCTGCCGGAACGCGAGGAACAGGTAGTGCACCCCGGAGGCCAGGGTGGTCAGGGCGCACAGGCCCACCACGGCGCCGGTGACGAGCGGCTCCCATTCGACCGCCGCGGCGCTTTCCAACCCGTGAAACGCGTGGATGGCGAGGAAATAGACGACGGTGAGGATCTGCACGGCCGTGTTCACCTTGCTCAAGGAAGTCGCCTTGATGCTCCCCGAATCCAGAATCAGGAGGATGAGGACGCTGCCGATCAGGATGAACAGGTCCCGGCTGATCACCAGGATCGTCAGCCACTCCGGGAGGATCTTCACGTAGGCGAGCACGATGAAGCTGGTGGCCATCAGCAGCTTGTCGGCGATCGGGTCCAGATAGTAGCCCACCACGGTCCTCTGCCGCAGCGCCCGCGCGAGCAGCCCGTCCAGCGCGTCGCTGATCCCGCAGGCGGCGAAGACGGCGAGCGCATGCCGGATCCGCCCCGAAATCAGGAGATGGGCGAACAGGGGAACCAGGAGGACCCGGAACGCCGTGAGGGCGTTCGCGATGTTGATCAGGCGGGCCTGGTCAAACCGGTCCCTTCCGAACGGTGCGGGCATATTCCTCCTTCGATGGCGCGCAGCAGGGCCTCCAGGCCTTCTCCGGTCGCCGCGGAAATCCGGAACCCCTCGCCCGGGACGGGTCCGCCCGACACTCCCCGGTCCATCTTGTTGACCGCGAGGAGGGTGGGCTTCTCCGCGAAATCCAGGGCGGCGAGGATCTGGTTGACGGAGTCGATGTTCTCCTCCATCCGCTCCGAACTGCCGTCCACGACGTGGACCATCGTGTCCGCTTCGCCGATCCCCTCCAGGGTCGCGAGAAACGCCTCCCGCAGCTCGTCCGGCAGGTCGTGGATGAATCCCACCGTGTCCACCAGGATCGCTTCCTTCCCGCCGGGGAGGCGGAATTTGCGCGCGGTGGGGTCGAGGGTCGCGAAAAGCTGGTCCGCCACGAAGACGTCCGCGCCGGTCAACCGGTTGAACAGAGTCGATTTCCCGGCATTGGTGTACCCCACGAGCGCGACGACCGGGAATCCGATCTCTTTCCGCCTCTGGTAGTGCAACGCCCTCGTTCGCCGGACGGTGGTCAGTTCCCGCTCGATCTGCCGCAGCTGCGAACGGATCTTCCGGCGGTCCTCTTCGAGCTTCTTCTCTCCGGGGCCCCGCGTCCCGATTCCGCCTCCGAGCCGGGACAGCTCTTTCCGCCCCCCGATCAGCCGTCCCAGCCGGAAGGAGAGCTGCGCCAGCTCCACCTGCAGTTTCCCTTCCCGTGTGCGGGCCCGCTGGGCGAAGATGTCCAGGATCACTTCCCGCCGGTCGAGAACCTTCACGTCCAGCTCCTGTTCGAGGAGCATCTGCTGCTTCGGCCGCAGGAGGTTCTGGAAGACCACGAGGTTGACGTCTTTCTCCCGGACCGTCTCCTTGAGATGCTCGAGGGTTCCCCTTCCGATGAGGGTCGCGGGGTTCTCCGCGGAAACCGTCTGGTTCTGTTCGCCCTTGACGACTCCTCCCGCCGCCTCCACGAGGCTCTTGAGCTCCGCCAGCAGGTCGGGGGAAGAAGGGGCGCCGTGTCCGGTCCTTCGTTTCCTCCGGGCCCAGACCAGCCAGGCTTTCTCCTCGTTTTCTCCGGGGGGTAACATCAGTGAAGCCGCAGCACGTCGTACCCGAACCGCCCTTTCAGCTCCCGGGCCAGCTCGAGGGAAGGGGCGATTCCGAAACCCTCCGGCAAGGCGACCACGGCCTCGTAATCCCCCTCGCGCAGCAGGTGAAGGTATCCTTTCTTCTCGCCCGCATGCTTCTTCAGGGTGCGCCGGAGCTCGGCGATATCGGAAGCCGTCATCCGGTCCATGCGGACCTGGATGTGCACCGATTTGGCCAGGCGTTCGCGCACGTTTTCCATCCGGCAGATCTCTTCCGCGATCACCTTGGTGGACGTCTCGTCGGAATCGACGCGGCCGATCAGGAGAACGGGGGCCTGCGTGTCCAGGTCCTCCCGGATCTCCCGGTACGTTTCCGGGAAGACGAGCACCTCGACGATCCCTTCGAGGTCCTCGAGCGACAGGATCGCCATCTTCTCCCCCCGCTTGGTCGTCTTCTCCCGGATGGCGCTGATGATCCCGCCGATCTTGATCTCGGAGCCGGATCTCACGGAGCCGACGCGGGAAGAAGTGACGTTTGCGAACAGCCCGATCTCGGCCGCGTAGGCGTCGAGGGGATGCCCGGTGATATAGAAACCCAGGGCTTCCTTCTCGGCTTTCAGGCGCTCGCTCCGGTTCCACAAATGCCCGGCCGCTGCCGCACGTTTTCCCTTTGCGGGTTTTTCCGAATCGGCTTTTCCCCCGAACAGCGCGAACTGGCCCGATTCCCTCCGCCTGACTTCCCCCTGCGCGGTCTCCATCAGGGAGGAAAGCTGCTCGACCAGGCGTCCCCGGTCCGGGGCCAGGGAATCGAAGGCTCCCGCCTTGATGAGGCTTTCGAGCGCCCGCTTGTTCACCTTCCGGAGGTCCACCCGGGAGAGAAAATCCGCCGCCGAGACGAAAGGATTTTCCCCCCTCGCCTCCTGGATGGAAAGGATCGCGGTCTCCCCTACCCCCTTGATCGCGGAAAGGCCGAACCGGATCGCCTTTCCCGCCGGGTAAAAGGCGAAGCGGGATTCGTTCACGTCGGGGGGGAGGATGGGAATCCCCTTCTCCCGGCAATGGCTGATGTAGCGGATGATCTTCGCCGTGTCGCCCGATTCCGAAGTCATCAGGGCGCAGAAATACTCCACGGGATAGTGCGCCTTGAGATACGCGGTCTGGTAGGCCACCATCGCGTAGGCGGCGCTGTGCGACTTGTTGAATCCGTATTCCCCGAACTGGGCGATCTGCTCGAAGAGGGCCTGCGCCTTGTTCTCGGGGATCCCGTTCGCGGCCGCGCCCTTGAGGAACCGCGCCTTCTGCTTCTCCATCAGGACGGTGTCCTTCTTCCCCATCGCCTTGCGCAGGACGTCGGCCTCCCCCATCGAGAAGCCGGCGAGGGCGACGGCGATCTGCATGACCTGCTCCTGGTAGACCATGACGCCGTAGGTGTCCCGCAGGATCTCCTCCAGCCGCGGGAAGGGGTATTCGGTTTTCTTCCTGCCGTGGCGGCGCGCGATGAAGTCTTCCACCATGCCGCTCTGGAGGGGGCCCGGACGGTAGAGCGCCACGGCGTGGATGAGGTGCGCGAACGCTTCCGGCTTGAGCCGCACGAGGAGGTCCGTGAAACCGCCGCTTTCGCACTGGAAGACTCCCGGGGTGTCTCCCCGGGAAAGCATCGCGTACGTATCGGCGTCGTCCAGCGGGATAATCTCGAGGTCCAGCGCTTCCCCCCGGTCCCGGATCAGCGCCAGCGTGTCGTGGATCGCCGTCAGGGTTCTCAATCCCAGGACGTCGAACTTGACCAGCCCCACCTTCTCGATGTCCTTCATGGAAAACTGGGTGGTGATGTCGCCGTTGGAGTTCCGGTAAAGGGGGACGTACTCGGTGATCGGCTTGTTGGCGATCACCACCCCGGCGGCGTGGGTGGAGGCATGCCGCGACAGCCCCTCGATCGCCCGGGCATATTCGAACAGCTCCCCCGCCTTCGGCGTCTCCTGGATGATCTCCTTGAGCCTCGGCTCGATCTGCAGCGCGCGATCGATCGTCATTCCCAGGTCGGGGGGGATGAGCTTCGCGATCCGGTCGACCTCCGCGTACGGCATCTCGAGCACCCTTCCGACGTCCCGAATCGCCGCCCGGGCCTTCATCGTCCCGAAGGTGATGATCTGGGTCACGTTCTCTTCGCCGTAGCGCTCCTTGATGTACTGGATCACCTCGTCCCGCCGGTCCTTGCAGAAGTCGCAGTCCACGTCGGGGAGGCTGATCCGCTCCGGGTTCAGGAACCGCTCGAACAGGAGCCCGTGCGGGATCGGGTCGATCTCGGTGATCCGCAAGGCGTACGCGACGAGACTTCCCGCGGCGCTCCCCCGCCCCGGCCCCACCGGGATCCCCTTCTCCTTGGCGTGCCGGATGAAATCCCAGACGATCAGGAAGTATCCCGAAAACCCGCTTTGATCGATGACCGACAGCTCATACTCCAGCCGTTTCCGGTAGGCGGTCTCGTCCTCCCCCGCGACCTTTTCCCCGCGTTTCCGCTTTTCCTGGAACCTGCGCGCCATCCCGTCGACGCTCAGGGTCCGCAGGTATTGCTCCGCCGTCATCCCCTTCGGGACCTGGAACGCCGGGATCTTGTTCTTCCCGAGGTCGAGCGCGACCTTGCACCGCTCGGCGATGGCCATCGTGTTCTTGAGGGCGTCGGGGGCCGCGTGCCCGAACGCCTTTTCGAACTCGCCCGGAGACTTGAGGTAGAACTGGTCGCTCTCGAACCGCATCCTCCCTTCGGTGCCGATCGTCTTCCCGGTCTGCAGGCAGAGGAGGACGTCGTGGACGCGGGCATCCGAGCGCTCGAGGTAGTGGCAGTCGTTCGTGGCGACCAGGGGCGTCCCCGTCCGGCGGGCCAGCTCGATCAGCCGCGGGTTCGCCTGGTTCTGCTCCGTAAGGCCGTTGTCCTGGACCTCGATGTAGAACCGCCCGTCCCGGAAGATGTCCTTGTACGTTTCCACGCACTCGGCGGCCGCGGCCGGGCCCTCGTGCGCCAGGAGGCGCGGGATCTCGCCCTGCAGGCAGGCGGAGGTGGCGATCAGCCCCGCCGCATGCTCCCGCAAGAGCTCCTTGTCCACGCGGGGTTTGTAGTAGAAGCCTTCGACGTGGGCCTTGGACACCAGCTGGATCAGGTTCTTGTACCCTTCGGCGGACTCGGCCAGCAGGATCAGGTGATACGACTTCTCCTCCCCTTGCGCCGGCTTCCGGTCGTGCCGGGAGCCCGGGGCGACGTAGATCTCGCAGCCCAGGATCGGGCGGATCCCCGCCCGGGTCGCCTTTTCGTAGAAGTCGATCGTCCCCATCATCCCGCCGTGGTCCGTCAGGGCGACCGCGGGCATCCGGAGCTCCCCGACCTTGCGCACCAGGTCGTCGATCTTGATGGTCCCGTCGAGAAGGCTGTACTGGGAGTGCAGGTGGAGGTGGACGAACTCTTTCATTCCCATTCGATCGTGCTCGGCGGCTTCGAGGAGACATCGTACACAACGCGATTGACGCCCTTGACCTCGTTGATGATGCGCGTCGAGATCCTCTGGAGGAGGTCGTAGGGCAGGCGGACCCAGTCGGCGGTCATCCCGTCCTGGCTCTGCACCGCCCGGATGGCGGCGACGTTCTCGTAGGTCCGGAAATCCCCCATGACGCCGACCGTCTTGATCGGTAGAAGGACGGCGAAGGACTGCCAGATGGACTCGTACAGGCCCGCCTCCCGGACCTCCTCGTCCACGACCGCGTCGGCTTCCCGCAGGATGTGCAGCCTCTCCGCCGTGACCGGACCGACGATCCTCACGGCAAGGCCCGGCCCCGGGAACGGCTGCCGCTCGAGGATGGGATCGGGGACGGAAAGCTCTCTCCCCAGCTCCCGCACCTCGTCCTTGAACAGCTCCCGCAGCGGCTCGATCAATTTCAAATGCATCTTCTCGGGGAGCCCCCCCACGTTGTGGTGGCTCTTGATGACGGCGGAAGGCCCCTTGAAGGAGACGCTCTCGATGACGTCCGGGTAGAGGGTCCCCTGCCCGAGGAATCCGACCCCGCCGGGGATCTTTCTCGCCGCCTCCTCGAAGACGCGGACGAAGAGCTCTCCGATGATCTTCCGTTTTCTCTCGGGGTCCTCGACGTCTTCCAGCGCCTTCAGGAACCGCTCCGAGGCGTCCACGTACTCCAGGTGAAGCCCGATGCCGCTGCGGAAGGTCTCCAGGACCTCATCGGCCTCCCCTTTGCGCAGCAGGCCGTTGTTCACGAAGATGCAGGTGAGCCGGTCCCCCAGCGCCTTGTGAAGGAGAACGGCGGCCACGGAGGAGTCCACTCCGCCGGAGAGGCCGAGGACGACGTTCTCGTTCCCGACCGTCTCGCGGATCTTCCGGACGCTCGTCTCCACGAACGAATGCATCGTCCACGAGGGAGAGAGGCCGCAGACGCGGAAGAGGAAATTCGACAGGATCTCCTTCCCCTTCGGCGTGTGGGCCACTTCCGGGTGAAACTGGACGCCGTAGATCGTCTTTTCACGGTTGCTCATGGCAGCCACGGGGGAGTTCCCCGAGCGGGCGATCGAGGTGAACCCTTTCGGAAGCTCCTCGATCCGGTCCCCGTGGCTCATCCAGACCTGGATCGTCATGTTGTGGCGCATTTCCTCGATGCCGAGGAACAACGGGTCGCCCCACTCGCCCCGGATGTTGGCGATCCCGTATTCCCGGTCGGTCGATTTCGCGACCTTCCCCCCCAGGAGATTTGCAACGACCTGCATTCCGTAGCAGATCCCCAGCACCGGGATCCCCAGCGAGAGCACCTCCGCCGGAAGGGAGGGGGCTCCTTCCTCGTAGACGCTCGAAGGGCCGCCGGAGAGGATGATCCCGGACGGGCGGAACTCCCGGATAAAGGAGAGACCCGCATTGTAGGGGTGGATCTCGCTGTAGATCTTCAGCTCGCGGACGCGCCGCGCGATGAGCATCGTGTACTGCGAGCCGAAATCCAGGATGAGGATTTTCCCTTCCAACGGCCTACTCCACCCGGTAATTCGGGGCTTCCTTGGTGATGATCACGTCGTGGACGTGGCTCTCCCGCAGCCCGGCGGGCGTGATCTTCATGAAGACGGCCCGTTTCTGAAGGTCCGCGATGTCCTTTGCGCCCACGTACCCGCTTCCCGATTTCAGGCCGCCGATCAACTGGAAGACCATGCTGGCGATGGGCCCCCGGTACGGGACGCGCCCCTCGATCCCTTCGGGGACGAGCTTGCTCTCCGCCTCGACGTGCGACTGGAAGTACCGGTCCTTGCTCCCGTGCTTCATCGCCTCCAGCGATCCCATGCCGCGGTAGACCTTGTAGGAGCGTCCCTGGTAGAGCACGAGCTCTCCCGGGCTTTCGTCGGTCCCCGCAAAGAGCCCGCCGATCATCACGGCAGAGGCCCCGGCGGCGATCGCCTTGGTGATGTCCCCCGAATACTTGATCCCGCCGTCCGCGATGAGGGGAATTCCCTTCTTCTCCGCGACCGGCGAACACTTCATGATCGCGGTCATCTGGGGGACGCCGACGCCCGCGATGACCCGCGTGGTGCAGATCGACCCCGGACCGACGCCGACCTTCACGCAGTCCGCCCCCGCCTTGATCAGCGCCTCCGTTCCTTCCCCGGTGGCGACGTTCCCCGCGATCATCTGCACTTTGGGGAAATTCTTCCGGAGCGACCGGACGGTGTCGATCACGTCCCTGGAGTGACCGTGCGCGGTGTCGACGCAGAGGAGGTCCGCGCCCGCCTTCAGGAGTTTCTCGACCCTCTCCTCCCAGCCGGGGCCGACTCCCACGGCGGCTCCGACCCGCAGGCGGCCTTTCCCGTCCTTGCAGGCGAACGGATACTTCTTGATCTTGAGAATGTCCTTGATCGTGATGAGCCCGCGGAGATTGTTCTTGCCGTCCACCACGAGCAGTTTCTCGATCCGGTTCCTGTGCAGGATCTCCTTGGCCTGCTCCAGCGTGGTCCCCACGGGCACGGTGACCAGGTCCTCCTTGGTCATCACGCTCGAGATCGGCTGGTCGAAGTTCGTCTCGAACCGGAGATCCCGGTTCGTCAGGATTCCGACGAGCTTTCCGTTCCGCGTGACCGGCAGCCCGGAAATCCGGTATTTCTTCATCACATCGAGCGCTTCGTGGACCCTCTGGTCCGGATCCACGGTGATGGGGTCGATGATCATCCCGCTCTCGGACTTCTTCACCCGGTCCACCTCCGCGGCCTGCTCGTCCGCGGTGTTGTTCCGGTGAACGATCCCGATCCCTCCCTCCCGCGCGATGGCGATGGCCGTGTCGGCCTCTGTAACCGTGTCCATCGCGGCGGTCAGCAGGGGGATGTTCAGCCGGATCTCGGGAGTCAGCGAGACCGAAACGTCCACGTCCTTGGGAAGGACCTTCGACTCCCCCGGCAGCAACAGCACGTCGTCGAACGTCAATCCTTCTTCCAGCCCCCTGCCGTCGGTTTTCCCCGGCACTACGCTCATCCGTTCTCTCCTTTTCCTTCCGGGATCCCCAGGAGGATGCCCTCCAGGAGCCCTGCATCGCTGACGATCAGTTCATTGACCTTGAAATTCTCCATGGCCGCCACCGCCTGGCAGACGCCGGGAATGATATAGCGTTCCCGGCCCTTCTCCATCCCCGGCAGCCGGAGACGTTCCGCTTCCGTCAGCTTCGACAGGCGCTCCTCCCAATATTCTAGCCGTTCGAGAGACAGGATGTGCCCTTCGATCTTCTCGGGCCGGTAGGTCGTCATCTTCCGGTCCAGCGCCGCCAGCGTCGTGAAGGTCCCCGCCGTTCCGACCATCCTGCGGAACCGGCGCCGCCATGCGGCGGTCCCCGAGGAAATCCGCCCGGAAAAATAGTACCGGAGATTGCGGATCTGCCAGGCTTCCGGCGGATCGGAAACCGGGAGAAGGCTGCCGGCCACGACCACCCCGATCGGGAGGCTGACCGATTCTCCCCTTCCCGGGCCGGCGATGAACTCGGTGCTCCCGCCGCCGATATCCATGACGACGATTCCTCCGCCGTCCCGCAGGCGCCCCCGAATCCCCTGCCAGGTCCGGCGGGCCTCCTCCTCGGCGGTGATGACCTCGATTTTTACCCCGACGGTCTTCGCCGCATCGAGAAAGGATGCGCGGTTCCCGGCTTCCCGCAGACCCGCCGTCCCGCAGGCCCGGTACCGCACAACGCCCAGGGCATCCATCTGTTCCCGGAATTCCTTCAGCGCGGAGACGGAATTCCGGAATTCCGTATCGCCGATCCGGCCGGTGGCCCGGAGCTCCTTTCCCATTCCGGTGATCCTGCGCGCCCTGGCGACAGGCCGGAGCGTTCCGCCTGCCCGTTTCGCGACGAGCATCCGGACCGTGTTGGTCCCTATGTCAATCGCTGCCAGAATTCCCATCCGGACCTGCACCTTGTTCCCGTTCGGGGAAGGCTTCCTTCCCTTCTTTCCTTTCCAGTGTCCCGATGATGCTGGCGCAGAAGAGATAGGCGGCTGCGAACAGGTATGAAACAATTATAAAACAGATGATGCTGAACAAGGAACCGTAAAGTACATTGAACTTGCTGAAACTCTTGACATAAAACCTGAAGCCTCCCTTGATTGCATAGAAAAACAGGAGAAACGTCAGGCTTCCGGCCATGGCGTTTTCCAGCTGGACGCGGCGCGGGGACAAATACCGGTAGCTCAACACCCCCGCGCCGAAGATGATTCCGGCGAGGGAGGCCTCGCCGATCCCGGAAAGCAGCGTGTGGAACGCCGCGTCCCACTGGGCCGAAAACCCTTTCCTGAAATAGGCAAGCCCCGACCAGAGAGGCGGCACAAGGATGGCCGCCGAGGTCAGGACGATGAGAACGAGGACCAGGACGACATGAAACAAGGCGCCGCGCCAGAACCGCTTCTCGCCGGGAGTTCCCATCATCACCGCCAGGGAGGTCTGGACCGCGTCCGTCGCCGAGAAGGAGGAGAACAGAAGCAGGAGGGTCCCGACGATCCCGAAAGTGGCGCCCGAATCGAACAGCTTCCTGAGATTCGGCACGAGGACCCGCGCGCCGTAGGGGAACGTTTCCTTCAAAATCGAGGACAGCGTGGCGAACGGCAGTTCGTTCCGGCCGATAAGCGCCGAGGCTGCGGCAAAGACCAGGAAAAGGATGGGGATGGCGGCCAGGAGCAGGTTGAAGGCGACCGCGGCGCTGTAGACGAACCCGTGGCTCCGGAAGAAGTGGACGGTCCCCTCCGAGAGCACTTCCCGGATGCGCCGCGCCGTGGGCCTCATTTTTCCTTGTAGACGATCCGGAGCGGAGACCCGTTGAACCCGAAGCGGGCCCGGATCTTGTTCTGCAGGTAGCGGGTGAAGGATTCGGGCACGTCCGTCCTCTCCTTCACGAAGACCGCGAAGGACGGGGGCATCACGCCGATCTGGGTCATGTAGAGCGCCCGGTTCCTTCCCTGCTTCGACGGAATGGGGACCGAGTAGACGGAAGCCTGCGCCATCCGGTTGAGGACGGCCGTCGGGACCCGGTGGCGGAAGCTTTCGAACGCCTCCTCGATCTTCTTGAACAGAAGGGGGATCCCCTTCCCGGTGAGCGACACGGCGGGGACGATCGCGGCGAACGCGGCGTACCCCAGCCCCTCCTGGATGGCCCGGAGCCCTTTCCGCTTCTCCTCCTCGTCTTTCCAGAGGTCCGCCTTGTTCGCGGCGACGACCACCGCCCGTTCTTCGTTCAGAACGTACCGGAGGACCTGCTGGTCCTGGTGGGTCAGCCCTTCGGGGCCGTCGATCATCAGGACGGCGAGGTCGCACCGCTGGAGGGAGTCGAGACTTTTCATCACCGAGAACTTCTCCAGCACGTTCTCCGTCTTCCGTTTCGCCCGGATGCCGGCCGTGTCGATGAACAGGAACCTCTTCCCGCCGTATTTCACGAGTACGTCGATCGCGTCCCGGGTCGTCCCCGGCACCTCCGAGGCGATGACCCTCTCGTACCCCACGAGCGTGTTGATCAGCGTGGACTTCCCGACGTTCGGACGTCCGACGACCGCGATCCGCGCGACGACCTCCTCCGGCCTGGGCTCCTCGGCCCGCTCGGGGATGAGCGCGACGACCTCCTCCAGCAGCCGGTCCACTCCCGTCCCATGCTCGGCGGAAATGGGGTAGATTTTGTCGGCGGCCAGCTCGTGGAACTCGTCGATCCCTTCCCGGCCGGCGCGGGCGTCCACCTTGTTCGCCGCGAGGAAGAACCGTTTCTCCCGCTCCCGCAGCATCCCCAGGATTTCCTTGTCCAGCGGGAGGACGCCGTCGCGAGCGTCCACGAGGAAGATGACCGCGTCGGACTCGTAGATCGCCCGCAGGACCTGCCCGCGCACCTTGGAGAGAAGGTCGTCCTCCTCCTTGCCGGGGAGGTATCCCCCGGTGTCGATCAGGTGAAACCGCTTCCCGTCGACCTCCACGGGAATGGAGACGAGGTCCCGCGTCACCCCCGGGATCCCGAAGGTGATCGCGCGCCGCTTCCCCGCGATGCGGTTGAACAAGGTCGACTTCCCGACGTTCGGGCGGCCGACCAGCGAGATGGTGAAATCGGACTTAGACATATCCCAGCCGCCGCAGCATCGTTTCGTTTTTGCTCCAATCCTTCTCGACCTTGACGAACAGCTCCAAGTATACCCGCTCCCGGGTCTCTTTCTCCAGCTCCAGCCGCGCCTCCGTTCCGATCTTTTTCATCATCCGGCCGCCCCGCCCGATGAGGATCCCCTTCTGCGACTCCCGCTCGACGCAGATCTCCGCGCGGATGCGGATCAGGCCCTTTTCCGTTTCTTCCTTGTACTCCTCGATCGTCACCGCGACGCTGTACGGAAGCTCCTCCGAGAGCTCGTTGAACAGCTTTTCGCGGAGGATCTCCTTCGCGATGAATCGCATGGGGAGGTCGGTCAGGTCTTCCTCGGGGTAATAGGCGGGCCCTTCCGGCAGCATCGCGAAGAGGCCGGAAAGGAAGGCCTCCACCCCCTGCCCCTTTATGGCGGATACGAGGTACCCCTCCCGGTAGAGCCCGCTCTCCATCAGGGCGGCCCGGCGCGCATTCGCGGCGCTCTCCCCCATCCGGTCCATCTTGTTGACCACCAGCAGGCGCGGAACGGCGACGTTTGAAAGGACGCCGCGCACGAGCGTCTCCTCTTCCCCGGATTCCGCCGGGCGATCGTCCACCAGGTGAACGACGATATCGGACTCCGAGGCGATGCGCTCGGCGGTTTTTACCATGTAGACGTTCAGGGCTTTTTTGGGCCGGTGGATCCCCGGGCCGTCCAGGAAGACGATCTGCCCCTTCTCCGCGGTGTAGATCCCCGCGATCCGGTCCCGGGTGGTCTGCGGCTTGCTGGTGACGATGGCGATCTTTGCGCGGAGGATACGGTTGAGGAGGGTGGACTTGCCGACGTTCGGGCGGCCAAGGAGGGCGACGAAACCGGATTTCTTCCCGTTCGTCATCCGGCGCCTTCCTCCGGCTCGAGGAGGGAAAGAAGCCGCCCGGCCGCTTCCATTTCCGCCTCCTTCTTGGTGGCGCCGCTCCCCGTCGCTTCCGTACCGTTCGCCAGGCGGGCGACGACCGTGAAGGTGTGGGAATGAGGAGGACCCGAGACCTCGAGGAGACGATACCTGGGGAGCGTGGCCTTCCGCTTCTGGCACCACTCCTGGAGGCGGCTCTTGGCATCGAAGCCCGAAACCAGGTCCGCCACCCGCTTTTCCTCCCAGAAATGGGAGAGGACGAACCTCTTCGCCTTTTCGTATCCCCCGTCGAGAAAGATCGCGCCGGCAATCGCCTCCACGGCGTCTGCGACCATCTTCCGCGTCACCCCGCCCCCTTTTTCCCGCACGGAAGGGTCGGTGCGAAGCGATTCCGGGACCCCGATCCGCAGGCCGACGCGCACGAGGTTCCGGTTGTTGATGACCGCGGAGCGTGCTTTCGAGAGCGTCCCCTCCGCGGTGTCGGGAAGACGGCGGAACATCTCCTCCGCCACGCACAGGTTGAGGACCGCGTCCCCGAGGAATTCGAGCCGCTGGTAGGACATCGTCCCCGGACTTCCGTCCGAGAGGGATGCGTGCCGCATCGCCTCCTCGAGGAGGCGCGGGGAGGAAAACCGGTACCCGATCCGTTTTTCCAGCTCAGACATTCCGCTCTTCCCGTTTCCCGGCCAGTCCGCGCCCCCGGATCGAGGTCGCGCGCACGCGAAACAGCCCGCCGACCTCGTTGCTCTCTCCCGGAAAAATTACCTCCACGTAATTGCCCGAATATCCCGACAGCCCGCCCCGGTCGAGGCGCACGGTCTCGGCCAGGACCTCCAGCTCCTTCCCCACCGACGAACGGAGAAACGCCGTCCGCTTCCCCGCATCCAGCTGCAGGAGACGCGCGACCCGTTCCTTCTTTTCCCGGGCGGAGACGTCGTCGGGCCACTGCGCGCTCTCCGTCCCCTCGCGGGCCGAATAGGGGAAAACGTGGAGGTAGTTTACCGGGACGCGCCCCAGGAATCGAACCGTATTCTCGAAATCGGCCTGCGTCTCTCCGGGAAAGCCGGCGATCACGTCGGCCCCCACCTGTACGTCCGGAATGCGGGCAACGACTCTGCCGACGACGTTGGCGTACCCGTCGGCCCGGTAGGGGCGCCGCATCCGGGAGAGGGTCTTGTCGCATCCGCTCTGCAGGGGAATATGCAGGTGCGGACAGATCCTCTTGTTGCCCGAGATCACATCCAGGAGGCTCTCCGTGACTTCCTCCGGCTCGATGGAGCTCAGCCGCAGGCGGGTCCTTTCCGTTTCCTTCAGGAGGACGATGAGGAGCCGGGCGAGAGCGTCTTTTTCCCCGCGGTCCGCGCCGTACAGCCCTACGTGGATTCCCGTAAGCACCAGCTCCCGCGCGCCGTCCCGCTCCGACGCAACCGCCTTTTCGACGATCTCCTTCTCCGGCAGCGAGCGGTTCCCGCCGCGCGCCAGGGGAACGACGCAGTACGCGCAGGAGAAATCGCAGCCGTCCTGGATTTTCAGGAACGTGCGCCGGTGCCCGAGGAGAAGGTCCGCCGCGTATTCGGAGAGCGGGTGCGGCCCGGCCGGGCCGTCGCCGCCGATTTGCCGGAGGACTTCGCTTAAGGCCCCCGCTTCGCGGATGCCGATCCAATGGTCGACTTCGTGGAGCGTTTCCCTGGTTTTCGGGGAGGTCTGCGCGTAACAGCCGGTCAGGATGACCGATGCATGCGGGTGGTCGCGTCGCGCCCTGCGGACCAGGGCCCGGCTGTCCCGGTCGGCCCGGTGAGTCACCGTGCAGCTGTTGACGATGACGACGTCGGCGGCCTCGGCGGGGGAAACGACCTCGAACCCGGCCGACGTCGCTTCCCGGACGAGAGAAGCGGAATCGGCGAAGTTCGCCTTGCAGCCGACGGTTACGACCGTTAGACGCTTGCGCATTCGATCCAGCCGCCGCCCAGCACCTCGTTCCCGTCGTACAGGACCAGGGCCTGGCCCGGCGTCACGCTCCTTTGCGGGGCGTCGAATCGAACCGCCAGCTTTCCTCCCTCGAAACGGATGGTGGCCGGAACGCCCGGATGCCGGTAGCGGACCTTGACCGTCGCGGCGAACTCGGAGGCCGGAGGCGCCCCCGCGACGAAGGAGGCGCGGGCCACGATAGCGCCCGCGGCAAGGGTCTCGTCCTCCGTTCCCAGGATCACCTCGTTCCGCTCCGCGTCGATGGCCACGACGTAGAGCGGCTCCTTGGCGGCGATCCCCAGCCCCTTGCGCTGGCCGACCGTGTACCGGAGGACCCCCCTGTGCGCCCCGAGGACGTTCCCTTTCCGGTCGACGAAATGCCCTTCCTGCTCCTGGATCCCCTTCCGGGAAAGGAACGCCGCGTAGGAATCGTCGGTGACGAAACAGACGTCCTGGCTCTCCTTCTTCTCGCAGACCGGAAGTCCCGCCTCCCCCGCGATCCGCCGGACTTCGGATTTCATCATCCCCCCGACGGGGAACCGGATCCTTTCCAGCCGCTCCGAGTCCAGCGAATAAAGGAAATACGACTGGTCCTTGGAGACGTCCGGCGAGGCGAACAGCCGGCACTTTCCCGTTTCCCCCCGCCGGATGACGGCATAGTGCCCCGTGGCCACGCCCTCGGCCCCCAGCTCGTCGGCCTTCCGCAGCAGCGCCCGGAATTTCAGGTATTCGTTGCACAGGATGCAGGGGTTCGGCGTCCGCCCGCTCGAGTACTCCTGCACGAACGGGTCGATGACCTCCCGCCGGAACTCGTCCCTCAAGTTCAGGACGTAGTACGGGATCCCCAGCAGGTCGCACACCCGCCGCGCGTCGTAGAGGTCGTCCAGCGAGCAGCAGGTCCCCGGGCGGTTCTTCGTGACCGCGGAGAAATCGTAGAGGTCCATCGAGATCCCGATCACCTCGAACCCTTCCCGCTGCAGGAGGAAGGCCGCGACGGAGGAATCGACCCCGCCGCTCATCGCCGCCAGAATGCGCTTTTTCATCGCGCCTTGGCCTCCCTGTGGAACAGCGGGGACATCGCCCGGAGCTTGTCGACGACCGTCTCGATGGCGTCCACGGCGTATTCGATCTCCTCGTCGGTGTTGCCCCTCCCGAAGCTGAACCGCAGGGCCCCCTGCGCGTCCACGGGGTCCGCTCCCATCGCCATGAGGATCGGGGAAGCCTCCAGGGACCCGGAAGTGCACGCCGAGCCCGACGAGCAGGCGACCCCCAGCATGTCGAGATTCAGCAGCAGCGCCTCCCCTTCGACGTACCGGAAGGAAAGGTTGACGGTGTTGGGGAGCCGCTCCGCGGGATGGCCGTTCAGCACCAGTTCCGGGATCCGGTCGAAAAGCGCCTTCTCGAACTTGTCGCGGAGCCGGCGGGTTTCGCGGACTTCCTCCGTCATCCCTTCCCGCAGGAGGGAGAAGGCCTTGCCCATCGCCACGATCCCCACGACGTTCTCGGTCCCGCCGCGGCGCCCCCGCTCCTGGTGTCCGCCGTGGAGCACCGCCTCCATCCCGATCCCCTTGCGCGCGATGAGTCCGCCGGCCCCTTTCAGCCCGTTCACCTTGTGGCCCGAAAAGGTGAGCAGATCGACGGGGATCTCCTTCCAGTCGATCGGGATCTTCCCCGCCGCCTGAACGGCGTCGGTGTGCATCAGGACTCCGGCCTCCCTCGCGATGCGCCCGATCTCCGCGACGGGCATGACGCACCCCGTCTCGTTGTTGGCGTGCATGACGGAGACGAGAATCGTGTCCTTCGCGATCGCCCGGCGCACCGAATCCGGCTCCACGATTCCCTGCCGGTTCACCGGCGCGTAGGTCACCCGGTACCCTTGCGCCTCGAGGAACTTGCAGGTGTTGATGACGGCGGGGT
>Ga0334722_10001811_pt1 | contig 25564 bp, 16 predicted proteins | sample C3_bottom_MG_FD_207210 | JGI IMG/M metagenome (GOLD analysis project Ga0334722, IMG submission 207210) | Sediment microbial communities from Yellowstone Lake, YNP, Wyoming, USA - C3_bottom | ecosystem: Environmental > Aquatic > Freshwater > Lake > Sediment | place: USA: Wyoming | collected... | reverse complement strand
CCAGATGGAGATGGTGGTGGGGCAGGATATCTTCCTGACCGAGACTGCCAAAATGGCCCACGTGGTGCTGCCTGGCGCCTGTTTTTATGAGAAGGACGGCACCTTCACCAACGCCGAGCGGCGGGTGCGGCGGATCCGCAAGGCGGTGGAGCCACCGGGCACCGCCCTGCCGGACTGGCTGATCACCTGCCGCCTCTCCACCGCCATGGGCTACCCCATGCATTACGCCAACGCCGGCAAGGTCATGGAGGAGATCGCCCGTTGCACCCCGATGCTGGGCGGTATCCATTACCAGCGGTTGGAAGGCGAGGGTCTGGTCTGGCCCTGCCCGAGTTGCGACCACCCCGGTACCCCCATCCTCCACACCGAGACCTTCACCCGGGGCAAGGGCTATTTTTCGGTACTGCGCAATGCCGAGACCCTGGAGCGCCCGGACGCGGACTTCCCGCTGATCCTGGTCACCGGGCGGCGCCGCGAACACTACAACAACGGCTCCATGACCCGGCGCTGCCGGGGCTTGGTCGCCCTGGTGCCGGAGGAGACCGTCGAGATCCACCCGGAAGACGCCGCTCGCCTCGGCATCAGCACCGGGATGAGCGTAACGGTGCGCTCCCGGCGCGGCGTGGTGCAGCTGCCCGCCGTGGTCAGCCAGCGGAGTCGACCGGGCACGGTTTTTACCGCCTTTCATTTTGCCGGACCACTGATTAACGTTCTCACCAGTCCCGGCATCGACGAGATTGCCGGAACCCCGGAATACAAGGCCTGCGCGGTGGCGGTCACTCCCGTTGCTGCGTCTTGAAAAAATTCAAACCCCCATTAATTTAACCAAGGAGAACACCATGCTCGAAATCACCAAACTGGCCACCGAAAAGATCAAAGAATACCTTGAGGAGAACAAGGTCAGCGGCCCGGTGCGGGTGGCCATAACCCGGGGCTGCGGCGGCGCTTCCTTAGGGTTGGCCCTCGACGACCGGAAGGAAAGCGATACCATGGTCGATTTAGATGGTCTGGAGTTGATCATGGATACCACCTTGCTGGGCGAGTGCGGCAAGACCACGGTGGACTTCAAACCGCCCTCCGGTTGCGGCTGCGGCGGGGGCGGCTTCGCCATCACCAGCGCAAATCCCCTCCCCGGTGGCGGGGGCGGCTGCGGCAGCTCCTGCTCCTCCGGTAGCTGCGGCTGCTGATCCTTCATCCCTTATTAAAGAGGTAACAAGATGCAAAAAACTATATTTCTGATGCTTTTGACCATTCTGCTGCTGCCCGTGTCCCTGCTGGCCGGTGAGACCACTCCGGCCAAAAGCGGAACGACCTACACCCTGATCAACACCGAAGAGCTCAAGAAGTTGCTGGATGACGCCACGCCGATGACTGTAATCGACGCCCGCAATCCCGAAGAATACCAGGAGGTTCACATCAAGGGGGCAATCAGTATCCCGGAAAACCAGTTTTCCGCGCATCTTGACCAACTTCCTACAGATAAAGCGGCAAAAATTGTCTTCTACTGCAACGGCGTCAAATGCGGCAAAAGCAAAAAGGCGGCCCAGAAGGCACTGGACCTGGGCTACGACAACATCCTCGTTTATTCGGAAGGCATGCCGGTCTGGGAGGAAAAAGGGTTGCCGATCTACGCCGGACCAGATTACGAGAAGCGGATCGAAACCAACCGGATCACCCCCCAGGAACTGAACAGCCTGCTCGCCGACGGCGGCAACACCGCCACCATCGTTGACGTCCGGGATCCGGAAGAGTTCAAGGAAGGCCACATCCCGGGCGCCCTTAACCTCCCGTCGACCGCCTTTGCCGCCCAGTCTGGGGCACTCGACAAAGAAAAAACCATCATCGTCTATTGTAACTCCGGGGGTCGCAGCTACAACGCCTACCGGAAACTCCAGAAACTCGGTTACGCAAAGATCAAGCAGGCGATCTTTGCAGACTGGCAGGCCGCCAGCCTGCCAGTGGAAAAACCGTAACCACAAAAGTGCCGATTGTCCCGCGAGTCTCGCCGACACCTACCAAGCCGTCGGCGGGACTCGCTATTTTTCTACCCGGCAAGCCCCCAAAAAAACTAGAAATCCCTGCCCATCAACCTCTAGGCAAAAAATTTCCCACTAAAATGAATTGCCAAAAATAATCGCGCGGCTATAGTGTCTTGTTCATCTTTTTGCCCAGAGCAACCGCCTTCAGAAGGAGACCGGAAGGATATGGCTAGAATCACCGTGGAAGATTGTTTGTCGAAGGTCGGCAATGAGAACCGTTTCGCCCTTATTCACTTAGCGGTCGCCCGGGTCAAGCAGCACCGAAACGGCATGCCGTTTCTGGTCAAAGGCAAAAATAAGGAAAACGTCATGACCCTGCGGGAAATCGCCGCCGGTACCGTCAACTTCGGCAACATCCGCGACCTGGCCCAGGCCGGACCGGAGAACAAACTTTCTCCCCTGTCCGTGGAAATCCCGGAAGGCGAGGATTAAAGCGAACCATCGACCATGGCCAGGGATTATTACGAAATACTGGAGGTCTCCCGTTCCGCTTCAGCGGAGGAGATCAAGAAGGCCTACCGCAAAGTCGCCATGAAGCATCACCCGGACCGCAACCAGGGTGACAAGGAGGCGGAGGAGCGCTTCAAGGAGGCGACCGAGGCCTATGAGGTCTTGGGCGACCTGGAGAAGCGCAAGATCTATGACCGCTTCGGCCTGGAAGGGCTTAAAAGCAGCGGTTACAGCGGCCCCGGCAACGCCAACGACATCTTCAGCAATTTCGGGGATATCTTTGGTGACCTCTTCGGCATGGGCGGCGGTCGCAAGACGACCAACGGCCCTATCCCCGGCTCCGATCTTCGTTACGACTTGACCATCACCTTCATGGAAGCGGTGCACGGGGCAGACAAGGAAATCGAGATCACCCGTCCCGATACCTGCTGGACCTGCGAAGGAACCGGCGCCCGTCCCGGTCATCCCACCAAGACCTGTAACCAGTGTAACGGCCGCGGCCAAATCCTACGCAGCCAAGGCTTTTTCAGCGTCAGCACCACTTGTCCCGTCTGCCGGGGCCAAGGCACCGTCATCAGTGATCCCTGTCAAGATTGCGACGGACGCGGGTTGGTCAATAAAACTAAAAAGGTCAGCTTGAAGATCCCCGCCGGGGTCGACAACGGCGCCCGGATGCGCCTCTCTGGCGAGGGCGAAGGGGGTCGGCGCAACGGTAAGGCCGGCGATCTGTACGTATTTCTCGATGTGGAGCCCCATGAATTTTTCCAGCGCGAAGGCACCACCATCTACCTGCAGTTACCATTGAGCATTACCCAGGCCAGTCTCGGTTACAAACTTAAAGTCCCCACAATCCACGGCGAGAAGTCACTAAAGATTCCTGCCGGCACCCAGACCGGCGCCCACTTCGCCCTCAAACACGAAGGGGTCAAGGACCTCAGAAGCGGCGCCAGGGGCGATATGGTCGTGGTGATAGAGGTACGTATTCCAGAAAGCTTAAGTAAGAGACAGAAAGAGTTGTTGGAAGAATTCGCCGAACTGGAGAAGGAGGGTGGCGAGTACCATCACGAAAGCCTGTTTCAAAAAATCTTCCGGAAGACCGCCTAAACCCGAGAGCCTTAACTTTAGGGCAATCACGTTTTTTATTGCTTTTGTCCGGCAGTAAATTATTAAATCTGCCGATACTTGAAGGGCGGAAGAACAGACAATTTGGTCGCAGTGCCCACATCCAGCGCCCCATGCCCGGCGGATATATATCCTCCCAACCCGGAGGTTTCCGTGGAGTCATCCCGCGGGATTATGTTAAACTGGCCATTCAGTAACCGCACCACACAGCCAATCGGGAGAAATTAGCATGAACAAAAAACATCTGGCTCACTTCAAAAAGAAGCTGGAAGAAATGAGCGATTCCATTCTATCCGGGGCCGACAGGACCATTACCGACATGACCGATCACAATGACAACTATCCCGACCCCACTGACCGGGCCTCAGCGGAGTCGGATCGCAGTTTCGAGCTCCGCATCCGGGACCGGGAAAGAAAACTGCTCAACAAGATCAAGGAAGCCATTGAACGGATCGACAATGGCGCCTACGGGATCTGCGACGATTGCGGCGATGAAATCGCCGTCGAGCGGCTGGATGCCCGCCCGGTGACCACCTTCTGTATCGACTGTAAGACCAGGCAGGAGCAGGAAGAAAGGGCCAAGGCTTAGATCATTATGCCGGAACTGCGCAAAGACCCGATTCTGGGCCGCTGGATCATCATCTCGACCGAACGTGGTAAACGCCCGACCGATTTCATCATCGAGAAACCCGCCACCACCGGGGGGTTTTGCCCCCTTTGCCCTGGAAACGAGAATACCACCCCGCCCGAGGTCTTAAGTTACGGGCGTCCCAACGACGCACCCAACCACCCCGGTTGGACCCTCAGGGTGGTCCCGAACAAATATCCGGCCCTGATCATCGAAGGCACCCTGGACAAGGAAGGCGAAGGCATTTACGACCGGATGAACGGCATCGGTGCCCATGAAGTAATCATCGAGGACCCGAACCACAACGCGGCCTTCACGTACCTGCCCCACGAGCGGATGATCCAGGTTTTCTGGGCCTTCCGCGACCGGATCGTCGATTTGGCCCGCGATCCCCGGTTCAGCTATGTGATGGTCTTCAAGAACTTCGGTAGCGCCGCCGGGGCCTCGCTGGAACACTCCCATTCCCAGCTCATCGCCCTGCCCATCCTGCCGCGGATGATTGTTTCGGAACTGGAAGGCAGTAAAAGCTATTACGGCTACAAAGATCGCTGTATCTTCTGCGACATCATCCGGGAAGAGCTGCGCAAGGAGACCCGCATCGTCTGTCAGAGCGAACACTTCGTTGCCATTGCCCCATACGCCCCACGTTCTCCCTTCGAGACCTGGGTCCTGCCGCGGGAGCACTCTTCTTCCTATATCGACATGAACGAAAGTCACCTGGAGTCGCTGACCTCCATCTTTTCCGAGGTCATGCGCCGTCTGGACGCCTGCATCCCCAATGTTCCATACAACTTCGTCCTGCACACCGCCCCTCTGCGTTCCGCACCGCTGAACTATTTTCACTGGCACTTTGAAATAATGCCGAAACTGACCTCAATCGCCGGCTTCGAGTGGGGCTCAGGCTTCTACATCAATCCTGTACCCCCGGAAGAAGCCGCCAAATTTCTCCGGGAAGCAAAAATCACCGAGGTGGGCCAACGATGACCAAGAAAAAAATCCTGCTCGTCGATGATGAAGAGAGCATCCATATTCTCTATCGGGAAGAACTGGAAGAGCTGGGCTACGAAGTGCACTCCGCCATGTCCGGGGAAGAGGCCATGCGGGTGTTTCCTTTGCTTAAACCTAACCTGATCATCCTCGACATCCAGATGCCCGGGATGAACGGAATTGATGTCCTGCGCCGGGTCAAAGAGCAGGACCCTAAGCAACCGGTAATTTTAAGCTCCGCCTATCAGGAATTCAAACAGAACCTTTCCTCCTGGGCCTCGGATGACTTCGTGGTCAAATCCGCCGACATGCGGGAGTTAATCGCTTCGGTGCGCCGCCACATCGGAGACTAAGGGGCGCCAGACCCCAAGTCTCAGCCCACCCCATGCCACCAACCGGCCCACCACCGGGGCTACCATTTCCGAACCTTCCGGTCCAATGAAAGACATCCAGAGCCAACGCGACCACCGGCGCATCAACATCAAGAAGGTGGGGGTAAAGAACATCACCTACCCCATCACCGTCCTCGACAAAGCCCGGGAGCACCAGTCCACGGTGGCCACCTTCAACATGTATGTCAACTTGCCCCACCATTTCAAGGGCACCCACATGAGCCGCTTTGTCGAGATTTTGAACCGCTTTCACGGCGAGATCAACCCCAAGAGTTTCAACGTAATCTTGGAAGAAATGAAAGAGCGGCTCCAGGCAGAAGAGGCCCACGTGGAGATAGAATTCCCTTATTTCCTCAACCGGGAAGGTGGCCAGGAAACCGTCGGCATTCACGAATATCTCTGCCGCATGCATGGTTCTCTGGACCAGCGAGACGACTTGACCCTCGATATTCAGGTGCCCATCTACCCCCCACTGCCGGCCCAGAGCGACAACAGCCTGCCCCGCTCTCTGGGGCTCTGGGGGCTGGCCGAGATCAGCCTGCGCTTCCGGCACTTCATCTGGATTGAAGACCTGATAAAAATGGTTGAAGAAGTCACCACCCATAACTTAAATTGGGCCGACCAACACCGCGAGGCCGCCGCGAGCCCCCTCTCGGTCGAGGGTCTGGCCAAGGCCATCGGCGCCAAGCTTGCCAGCCACGGCGACATCCGCTGGTTCACCGTCAACGTCAAAAATCTGGCGGTGGGACTGAGCACCTTTGCCACGCTGGAGTGGCCGGAACCTACTGCCCTCTAAGCTAAAACCCTTCAAGGAATGCGCATGCAGCACGAACTTCTTTTTGAAATTGGCACCGAGGAAATACCCGCCGGCTACCTCAACCCGGCCATCGATAATCTGGCGCGGATCCTTACCGGCCGGTTGGCTGAACTGGGGCTGGCCCACGGCGAGGTCCGGACCGCCGCCACCCCCCGGCGGTTGGCAGTGAGCATTGCCGCCCTTGCCGCTTCACAGGCCGACCGGCGCGAGGAACTTCTCGGGCCGCCCAAGGCCGCCAGCTTCGACGCCGAAGGCAAACCGACCAAGGCCGCCGAGGGCTTCGCCCGTTCCAAGGGCGCCAGCCTGGATGACCTCCGCGTCGCGACGACCCCCAAGGGGGAATACCTTCTAGTCGTGGTGGAGAAGAAGGGTGAAAAGACCTGCGATCTGCTGCCTGGCGTGCTGAGCGAGGCCATCGCCAAACTGCCCTTCCCCAAGTCCATGCGCTGGGGTAGCGGCCGGGCCAGCTTCGCCCGCCCCATCCAGTGGCTGTTAGCCAGTTATGGGGGAGAAACCATTCCCTGCCAGGTCAACGAAGTAACCAGCGGTCGCACGACCAAGGGACACCGATTCATGGCCCCGGAGGCCATTGAGGTCCATGATTTTACCGGTTATCTGAACACCCTGCGCCAGGCCCACGTCCTGGCCGATCTTGAAGAGAGACGGGAGGCGGTGCGCCAAGAGGTTGCTGGCGCCGTCAAACGCCTGGGCGGCCAGATCCTGCCCGATGAGGAATTGGTCGACATCGTCACCAACCTGGTCGAGAAACCTTATGCCGTTTGCGGCAGCTTCGATCCCAAGTTCCTGGCCGTCCCCAAGGAGGTGCTGATCACCTCCATGCGCGAGAACCAAAAATATTTCGCCGTTGCGGATGCCAGCGGGAAACTGATGGCCAATTTCATCGCCATCAACAATAACGCCACCCGGGACGAATCTTTGGCAGTCAACGGCCACCAGCGGGTGCTCCGGGCCCGGTTGGAGGACGCCCTCTTCTTCTTCAACGAAGACCAGCACCACAAACTGGCCGAGCGCATCGACAAGCTCTCCGGCATCGTTTTCCAGGCCGGCCTGGGCACCATGCTGGAAAAAAGCGGCCGGGTCGAAAAACTTGCCGTCCACCTGGCAGAACTTTTGGCCCCGGAGACCGTCGCCACCGTGGGCCGCGCCGCCCAATTGGCCAAAACCGATCTACTTACCGCCATGGTCGGCGAATTCCCCACCCTCCAGGGGACCATGGGCCGGGCCTACGCCCTGTTGGATGGCGAGACTCCCGAGGTGGCCGAGGCCATCGCCGAGCACTATCTCCCAGTCCGGGCCGGCAGCCCCCCACCGGCAACCATTCCCGGCGCCTTGGTTGGCATAGCTGACCGGATCGACAGTATCGCCGGGTGCTTCGGGATCGGCAAGCAACCCACCGGCGCCACTGACCCTTATGGACTGCGCCGCCAAGCATTGGGAATCCTAGCAATCATTGAACAGCACCAGTTCTCGCTCTCACTGCCGGATCTGGCCGCCTTAGCCCTCGACCTCTATGGGGCAAAGGTTACGGTCGAGAAGATAACCGCCCTGGAGGCGGTACTCGATTTCCTCAAGGGGCGCTATGTTAACGACCTGACCGCCAAGGGGTTGCCGGGTTCCGCCGTGGAGGCGGTCACCTCGGTGACCTTCGACGATGTGCGCGATTGCACCCTGCGGATCCGGGCCTTGGCCGCCGTGCAGGGCGAAGAAACCTTTACCATCCTGGCCGGGTCATTCAAGCGGGTGCGCAACATTATCAAGGAACACGATAGCGACTCGGTCCGCGCCGAACTGCTGGTGGAGGCTGGAGAAAAGGAGTTACACGCGGCCTTAGGCCAGATCGTGGCCGAAACGGCACCGCTCCTGGCCAATCGCGACTACCCGGCAGCCATGACCGCCATCCTCAAGATGAAAGAGCCGGTGGACCGCTTCTTCGAGCAGGTCATGGTCATGGCCGAAGACGAGGCACTGCGTGGCAACCGGTTGGACCTGCTAACCGGGGTTTCCCGACTCTTTTTGCGAATCGGGGATTTCTCAAAGATGTCCTGATCAAAAATCGGCCAGCCAGGTCTTATTTACCCACCAGCCTGCCACCACTCCGACCAGGCTGGCAACGGAACTCAGCATAAAGGCGGTCATCAACCCGATATCCTCGCCCAGCCACCACCCCAGCCAGCTAAAAAGGGTAACGCTGGCCATCATAACAATCTTGCGCATGGTTTCCCCCTGTTAAAAGGTCGGCATGGGCATGCCGCCCCACTTGTTAAGCCCTGAGGTCTTGATCACCGTCAGCACTTGCTGGCTGGTGGCGTCCACATCGACCAGCAGTACCGGTCGCCGCTGCAATCCCAGATCGAAAAGATGCCCACCGCCCAGCGGCCTCCCCTCCCGGTCACTGACCGCCACGAAGATAAAGCGCTCGATATCGTAGTCGGTTTCCACCTTACCGAGCTGGCGGCTGTAATTGTAGAAAATTCGGAAGAATCTCCCCAAGCCGCCATTGAACTTGTGCTGATGCCATTCGAGGATCTCCGGGAAACGCGCCAGCATCTCCTCGGAAAAACGCCGGTCCCGGTCGGTGACCAGAGCCGCCAAGAAGAAATCGCCCGGCATCAGGTAGGCCAGATTAACTTGCGGATTGGCGGCCAGAAATTCCCGCACCTCGGACGACCCGGATATGGTCTGGCGGTAAAGTTCGGCGACCTCCGGGGCCGACCGGGGAAAGACCGGCATAACCGCAACCGGCCCCGCCACCACCACCGGCAATCGGGCAACCGTGTAGTTCCGCACCCCCAGGGCCAGCATAACAGCAAGCCCCAGCACCAGCAGATAGGCCACCAATATCCCCAGCCACTTCGGGTGGAGCCAGCCGAGAAAGGTGTTGTACAACCGCCCGCCCGGATTCCCGGGCAGGAACATAGCCGTTCTTCCCATGTACTCTTCGTAGCCGCCCGGACTTTCCAGCCGCATCCGCCACTCTTCATGCCGGGCGAGAAGATAATAGATGAAGAGCATGGTTACGTAGAAGACCAGAATGATGAAGCGTGGCCAGTAGAGGAGCAAACCCAAGCCGGAAATGGCCAGAAACAGGTACTGGGGATGGCGGATGCGGGCGTAGAAACTATGGGAGACCACGCCCCGGCCCCTAAACCGACCGTAGTAGAGAGGCGTAGCGGCGGCAAAAAAGAGGAGCAAGCCCAGCACCAGCAAGAACTGGAGATAGGCGAGGGTCAGAATCAGCGGATCATCCAGGAAGACCATGTGGGGCAGAAAGAACTCCGGCAGCCAGGCGGTAAGCGGAGAAGCGGTCAGCACGTTTAAGGCCGGACCGTAAACCGAATAGAAATAGAGGGCGAAGGGCGAGATCATGATCAGGATTTCCAGACCAATCAGCAGATAGGCGAAAGCACTCCCGATCAGTAACATCCTGCGCCCCGGCGACAAATTCATCGATTAACCTCTTGCAATGCATTTTTCTCAGAGAAGACAATCCCACGCCAAATATTCATCTGTGGTACTGTACCCATCTTTCACCTGCAAGCACCAAAAATTCGCTCAAGGAGAATGTCATCGCCATCAAAGAGTTGGGATTTTCATTTCGCCCCCGGAATCCCTTGCGACATGACCGGGATACCGAGTTGCTGCGATCGGAGTTGTTCAGTATCGAGAAACTGAAGCGGCACGCGGTGGCCATGGCCGGCCGCCACCGGATCGACCCGCATCCCGGGCCGGACCGGTTGCTCCCGCGCCTGGCGGATAATGCCCGGGTGCTCCTGGCCGCCTACGAACTGGTGACCGGTGCCGCCACCCCCGGCCAACGGCTCATCCCGGCCGAGGCCTGGCTCCTCGACAATTTCTATCTCATCGAACAGCAGATCGGCCAGGCTCGTCGCCATCTGCCGCGCGGTTACAGTCGCCAGTTGCCGCGTCTAGCCGACGGCCATGGTGCAGGTTTTCCCCGCATCTATGACCTGGCCCTGGAACTGATCTCGCACATGGATGGACGGGTCGACAGCGACAATGCCAGCCAATTTGTCGCCGCCTACCAGAGCATCGAACCGTTAAAATTGGGTGAGCTGTGGGCCTTCCCAATCATGCTGCAGCTAGCACTGCTGGAAAACCTGCGCCGCATTGCCTTGCGGATCGCCCAGCGACGCGAAGAGCTTGACGCCGCCGCCACCTGGGGAGACCGGATGCTGGTGACGGCCGAGAAGGAACCCAAAAAGCTCATCCAGCTACTCGCCAAATTTGCCCATGCCGATATCCCGTTGACCGCACCCTTTGTCGAGGAATTTTACGCCCGGCTCCAAGCCCAGGGCCCCGCCATGGCCTTCGTCCAAACTTGGGTCGAGCAAAAACTCCTTGAACAAGGGGTGACGGCCACCCAGCTTTCGGCGGCGGCTGGACGCACGGCCGCAGCCAACCAGATCTCCATCGCCAACAGCATCGGCAGCCTGCGTTTCATTGGCGCCATGGACTGGCGGGACTATGTCGAGTCACTCAGTATCGTCGAGCTGACCTTGCGGAAGGATCCCCCGGGAATGCACGCCGTCCAGGATTTCGCGACCCGCGACCGCTACCGCCACGTCATCGAAGACCTGGCCAGGGGCAGTTTACGCAGCGAGTTGCAAGTAGCCCAGTCCGCCCTCGGCCTCGCCCAAGCCGCGGCCGAGCAGTTGGGTAGCGGTGACCGCACCGCCCACGTCGGCTATTACCTGATCGATCAGGGACGACCGCTTCTGGAGCAGGCGCTGGGCTGCCGCTTGTCCTGGCGCAGGCGGATCCGGCGGGCGAGCCAGCCCCTCCGCCTGCCCCTCTACCTTACCCCCATCCTCCTGCTCACCGGACTGACAACCGCCGCCCTGCTTGTCCCTCTGCGTGAATTGGCCGTGAACGATTGGCGCCTCTGGTACTTTACCTGCACCGGTTTGCTCGGCGCCTCGGCCCTGGCCGTCCCCCTGGTAAACCTGCTGATTACCCTGCTCCTGCCGCCTCGCGCCCTGCCCCGCCTGGATTTTTCCCAGGGCATCCCCGCCAACCACCGGACCATGGTGATTGTTCCCACCCTGCTCACCCGGCCACAAGAGCTTGATGAACTTATTGAGGCCCTGGAAATCCGCTATCTCGGCAACCGCGATCCCCAGCTATTTTTTGCCCTGCTCACCGATTTCCGTGATACTGCAAGGCAAACCCTGCCGGAGGACGCCGCCATCCTCGCCCACGCCCGGGCAGCGGTCACAGCGCTCAACGCCACCTATTGTGAAGATCGCCCCTGCATCTTCTACCTCTGCCACCGCCCGCGGCTCTGGAATCCCATCGAACAGGTGTGGATGGGCTATGAGCGCAAGCGCGGCAAGCTGGAGCAGTTCAATGCCCTGTTGCGGGGCGGCGCGCTGGACGCCTTCTCGGAGATAGTCGGCGACCAATCCCTTCTTGCCACAGTCAAGTACGTCATCACCCTGGATACCGATACCCAGCTGCCCCGCGATGCCGCCCGCACCCTGGTCGGCAACCTCGCCCATCCCCTCAACCGGCCGGTTTATGACGCGGCCCGCGGGCGGGTGGTCGCGGGCTACGCGATCCTGCAACCCCGCGCCACGATCAGCCTGACCAGCGCCGGGCGCTCCTGGTTCGCCAAACTCTTCGCCGGTGAGTCGGGCATCGATCCTTATACCCGCGAGGTTTCCGATGTTTATCAGGACGTCTTTGGCGAGGGATCGTTTATCGGCAAAGGCATCTACGATGTGGACGCCTTTCGCCAGGCCGTGGATGGCCGCTTTCCGGAAAATCTCATCCTCAGTCACGACCTGCTGGAAAGCGGCTATGCCCGCTCGGCCCTGGTGTCCGATGTCGAACTGATCGAAGAGCATCCGGCCAGCTATGCCGTGGAATCCAGCCGACGCCACCGCTGGATCAGGGGCGACTGGCAACTGGCCGGTTGGCTGTTCGCGCACGTTCCCGGCCCGCCCGGGCTCAATGGTGCTAAGACCAGAGCCCAGGTGAACCCGCTCAGCGCCCTGGCAATCTGGAAAATTTTTGACAACCTGCGCCGCAGCCTGGTGGCACCGGCACTGGTGGCCTTGCTGGCCGGGGGCTGGCTGTTGGCGCCAGGACTGGCCTGGACCTGGCCCTTGCTGGTGGCGGGGGTGATATTCCTACCCACCCTGCTGGGGAAAGCAATTGAACTCATCCGCAAACCGAAAGAACGGGCCGGGCTGCTGCACCTGGTCCTGACCAGCCAATCGGCGGGCCGCCCACTGCTGCTCGGCCTTCTGACTCTGGTCCTTTTGCCTTACGACGCCCTGATCTGCCTGGATGCGATCCTGCGCTCGGGGGTGCGGATGCTCTTTACCCGCCGCGGCCTGTTGCTCTGGCAACTGCCATCTTATGCCATCCGCAACCAGTGCCAGACCCCAAGCGAATTTTACCGGGAGATGGGGATCGCGCCGTTTCTGGCCCTGGCCCTGGCAATCGCCCTGGGCTTGAGCCGGGCCACGATGTGGCCCTTATGGGCGCCAGTCGTGTTGCTCTGGTCTGGTTCACCCTTGGTCGGCTGGTGGATCAGCCGTCCGCTGTCAGCCCCAGTCCCGGACTTGAGCGTGGCCCAGAAGGAGTTTCTCCGGGCTTCGGCCCGGCGCACCTGGCGCTTCTTCGCGGATCTGGTCGGGCCAGAAGATCATTGGCTACCGCCCGACAATTTCCAGGAATACCCGGAGCCCCTTCTCGCCACGCGCACCTCGCCCACCAATATCGGCATGGCGCTGCTAGCCAATCTGGCCGCCTACGATTTCGGCTACATCTCCGCCGAAGAATTCCTGGATCTGACCGAGAACACCCTGGCGAGCATGGAAAAACTGGAACGCTATCGTGGCCATTTTTACAACTGGTACGATACCCGCACCCTGCAACCCTTGCACCCACGCTACGTTTCGGCGGTAGACAGCGGCAACCTGGCCGGCAGCCTGCTCACCCTCCAGGCGGGACTGGCCGAGTTACGCGAACAGCCGATACTATCACCCCAAGCCTTCCAGGGGTTGCGCGACACCTTGCAGATCCTGGCAGAACAGGCGGCTTGCACTAAAATCCCGGATTTTGCCAGGCAGATCAAGTTACTCCAGGTCCTCCTCCCGGCCAGCTTTCGGCCCGGGCCACCCCAGAACCTGGGCACCGCCGCTCTCCTTCTGACCGAGATTGACCAGGCCGCAACTAGGCTGGCGACCTGGCTCCCGGCTGATCTTGAGTCGACCAGCGAACTATCGTATTGGGTCCAGGCCTTCGCCAAACAAGCCCGCACCCTCCGCGAGGATCTGGCCTGGCTGGTGCCGGATCCCCAGCAATTCCATACCATTCCGACCTTGGGGGCTTTGACGGGGGCGCTCGCAGTAGCGCGACTCAGCAACATCGACGTTTTAGTGGCGCGTTGCCAAAAACTGGCGCTCATGGATTTTGAATTTCTCTACGACACCGCCCGCAGCCTGCTGAGTATCGGTTACGACGTCGGCGAGCGCCGCCGCGATCCCTCCTGCTACGACCTCCTGGCCTCGGAGGCGAGGTTGGCCAGTTTCCTGCTCATCGCCCAGGGCCAGATTCCCCAGAAACATTGGTTTCTGCTCGGCCGCTTGCTGACCAGCCAAGGCGGCGACGTCAGCCTGATCTCCTGGAGTGGCTCGATGTTCGAGTACCTCATGCCCCAACTGCTCATGCCCAGTTATGCGAACACCCTCCTGGCGGCAACCTGCCAGGCCGTGGTCGCGCGCCAGATCGAATACGGCCGCCAACGCGGGGTGCCGTGGGGCATTTCCGAGTCCTGCTATAACGCCACCGACATGCATCAGGTCTACCAATACCGGGCCTTCGGGGTGCCCGGTCTGGGCTTCAAGCGCGGCCTTGGCGATGATCTGGTCATCGCCCCCTACGCCAGCGCCCTGGCCCTGATGGTGCGACCGCCAGCCGCCTGTGGCAACCTCCAGCGGCTGGCCGAGCAGGGTTTCCTCGGCCGCTATGGCTTTTACGAGGCCATCGATTACACCCCGGCACGGGTGGTGCGGGGGAAGAATCACGCCGTGGTGCGCTCTTTCATGGCCCACCACCAGGGCATGAGCCTCCTGGCCTTTGCCCAGGTCCTGCTGGACCAGCCCATGCAGCGCCGTTTCCTGTCCGACCCCCAGGTCCGGGCCACGGAATTATTGCTGCAAGAGCGGGTGCCCAAGAAAGGTGCGACCTTGCACCCTCACGCCGCCGAGGTGAGCGCCGCCGCCCACCCTGCCGCTGCGGAGGTTGGCGAAAGCATGCGGGTCTTCAGCGATCCGAACACCCCGATTCCCGAAATCCATCTGTTGTCCAACGGCCGCTACCACGTCATGGCCACCCATGCCGGCGGCGGCTACAGCCGCTGGCGCGATCTGGCCGTCACCCGCTGGCGGGAGGACGCCACCGCCGATAACTGGGGCACCTTCATCTATCTGCGCGATTGCGATAGCGGCCGCTATTGGTCCACCGCCTACCAACCGACCCTAACCAAGGCCGAGCACTACGAGGCGATTTTCGTCCAGGCTAGGGCCGAATACCGACGGCGCGATCAGGCCATCGAAACCCATACTGAGATCAGCGTTTCCCCGGAAGATGACGTCGAGATCCGCCGCGTCACCCTGACCAACCAGTCCTCCCGAAATCGGCTGGTCGAGATAACCAGTTACGCGGAAGTGTTGTTGGCGCCGCTTAATGCCGACCTGGCCCACCGCGCCTTCAGCAACCTCTTCGTGCAAACCGAAATCCTCCCCGAACACCGGGCCATCCTCTGCACCCGGCGCCGCCGCACCCCGGAAGAACCGGTAGTGTGGCTTTTTCACCTCTTGGCGGCCCCCGGGGCGGTAGCCGACGACTCCTCCTACGAGACCGACCGGGCCCGCTTCATCGGCCGAGGGTGCACCGCCGCTAACCCGCAGGTCATGACGGGCGGCTCCGGACCGGCACCTTTAACCAACACGGCGGGTCCGGTGCTTGATCCCATCGTGGCGATCCGCCGCACCCTCACACTGTCACCCGACGAATCGGTGAGCGTGCAGATCATCTCCGGGGTAGCCGAGAGCCGCGATACGGCCCTGGCGTTGGTTGAGAAGTACTGCGACCGGCACTTTGTCGAACGGGCCTTCGAGATGGCCTGGTTCCAGAGTCAGGAGGTCTTGCGCCACCTGGGCGCCAGCGAGGCCGAGGCCCAGCTCTATGGCCGCCTGGCCGCCTCGCTCATATACGCCAGTGGCCTGCGCCGGGCCGAGCCCAGCGTCATTACCCGCAACCACTTGGGCCAGTCGGGGCTTTGGCGCTTCGGCATCTCCGGCGACCTGCCCATCGTCCTGCTCAGCATCGCCAACTTAAACCGCATCGACTTGGTCAAACAGGTCCTGCGCGCCCATGCCTATTGGCGGCTGAAGGGACTGGTCGTCGATCTGGTGATCATCAACGAGGATTTCTCAGGCTACCGCGCCGATTTGCAGGATCAGATCATGGGGCTGATCAACGCCGGGCCGGAGGCGCATATTATCGACAAACCGGGCGGCGTTTTCGTCCGGCGCACGGAAGAGCTTTCCGGGGATGACCTGGTCTTGTTCCAGACCGTTGCCCGCCTGCTCTTCACCGACAATGGCGAAACCATAATCGAGCGGGTGGATCGGCGGGTGTCACCGAAACGTATGTCGGACCGCTTCGAGCCCACTGGCAAGGCGACGGTCACCGCAATCTATCCCCTGCCTCCCCGGGAACGCATTTTCGTCAACGGACTGGGGGGCTTTACCCCCGATGGCCGCGAATACGTCATCACCCTGGAGCCGGGCCAGAACACCCCGGCGCCCTGGGTCAATGTTATTGCCAGCCCCCATATCGGCACGGTGGTCAGCGAGGGCGGCAGCGGTTATACCTGGGTGGAAAATGCCCACGAGTTCCGCCTGACTAGCTGGCACAATGACCCGATCAGCGACAGCGGCGGCGAGGCCTTCTATCTCCGCGACGAGGAGTCCGGCTCTTTCTGGTCGCCGACCCCGCTGCCCGCCCGGGGCCGCTCCGGCTATGTCTGCCGCCACGGCTTCGGCTACAGCGTTTTCGAGCATTACGAAGAGGACATCGCCTCGGAGATGACGACTTACGTCGCCATGGACGCCCCGGTGAAGTTCGCAGTAATCAAGCTCCATAACCATTCGGAGCGACCGCGACGCCTGTCGCTGACCGGCTATTGGGAGCTGGTAATGGGGGAATGGCGCCACGCCAATCTGCTGCACATTGTCACCGCCGCCGACCCGCAGAGCGGTGCCCTCTTTGTCCGCAACCCCTACGGCCGCGAAGGTGCCGGCCGGGTCGTCTTCGCCCAGGTCAGCGAACTGGCGCGAACCCTGACCGGCAACCGGACGGAGTTCCTCGGCCGCAACGGCAACCTGGCCAACCCGGCGGCCATGCGCCGCCAGCGCTTGTCGGGTCGCACCGGGGCCGCCCTCGACCCCTGCGCCGCCCTCCAGACCCTGCTGGAGCTGGGTGCTGGAGATGAACGCGAGGTGGTCTTCATTTTCGGGTCTGCCGCCAACAGCGAAGAAGCCCAGCACTTCTGCGAGCGTTTCAGCGGCCCGGCCGGGGCGCGCCAAGCCCTGGAAGAAGTCTGGGAATACTGGAACCACACCCTGGGCGCGGTGCATGTGGAGACACCGGATCCCGCCCTGGACGTATTGACCAACGGCTGGCTGATCTACCAGACCCTTTCCTGTCGGCTCTGGGGCCGCAGTGGCTATTACCAATCAGGCGGGGCCTTCGGCTTCCGCGATCAATTACAAGACACCATGGCGCTGCTCCACGCCACCCCGTGGCTGGCCCGCGAGCAGTTGCTCCGCTGCGCCCAGCGCCAGTTCCTCCCGGGCGACGTCCAGCATTGGTGGCATCCGCCCAACGGCCAGGGGGTCCGCACCCATTTCTCCGATGACTATCTCTGGCTCCCCTACGCCACCTGCCGCTATATCCAGGCCACCGGCGACACCGGGGTCCTCGACGAGCAGCGCCACTTTCTCGAGGGCCGGGAATTGAATCCGGAGGAAGAGGCTTATTACGACCAGCCGCGCCAGTCGCTGGAGGCGGCCAGCCTCTATGACCATTGCCGACGCGCCATTGCCCATGGTCTGCATTTTGGCGCCCACCAATTACCGCTGATGGGCTGCGGCGATTGGAACGACGGGATGAATCTGGTCGGGCGGGAGGGCAGAGGCGAGAGTGTCTGGCTGGCCTGGTTTCTCTACGACAACCTGCGCCGCTTTGCCGAGCTGGCGTGGGACCGGGACGACCAGGCCTTTGCCGAGCTATGCACCACCCAGGCGGAGCAGTTGCGGGTCAACACCGAGGCCCAGGCCTGGGACGGCGATTGGTATCGCCGGGCCTATTTTGATGACGGCACCCCTTTGGGCTCGGTGACCAACGACGAATGCCGGATCGATTCAATCAGCCAGAGTTGGGCGGTCATCTCCGGTGGCGGCGATCCCCTCCGCGCCCGCCTCGCCATGGCGGCGGTGGACAAACAGTTAGTGCGGCGCGAGGCAAAGTTAATCCAGCTACTCGACCCGCCCTTCGACAAATCCGCCCTGGAACCCGGTTACATCAAGGGTTACGTACCCGGGGTCCGCGAAAACGGCGGCCAATACAGCCATGCCGCAATCTGGACCGCCATGGCTTTTGCCTTGCAGGGGGAGCGGGAAAAGGCCTGGGAGCTTTACGCCATGCTCAATCCCGTCAACCACAGCCTGACCCCGGCGGCCAGCGAACGCTACAAGGTCGAGCCCTATGTGATGTGCGCCGATATTTACGGGGCCGCGCCCCATACCGGTCGGGGCGGCTGGACCTGGTACACCGGGGCAGCGAGCTGGATGTACCAGCTGACTGTGGAAACCCTGTTGGGCCTGCACCTGGAAGTTGATCATCTCCGTCTGGCCCCCTGTATCCCGGCCCATTGGCAGTCGTACAAGATCAACTACCGCTACCGCGAGACGTTCTATCATCTCACCCTCACCCGGGTGGGCGATAAACCGGAACGGGTGCTGCGGGTGAAGTTGGACGGGCTCCTGTTGGATGACTCCGGGATAACGCCAGGGCTGATCCCCCTGGTGGATGACCGGCGGCAACACCAGGTCGAGGTGGATTTGGGCTAAAGAATAAGGGTTTATAATGTTTTCTTATTACCACCACTTCAGCCATTTCCGAACGCAAGATACAACATTCAGTATGGGCCTTCCTTCGACAAGCTCAGGATGATCGGTGATACTGTTTCAGGGATCAGTGCCTGAAGGATATCAAGCTGAAAATTAACGGTAATCAGAAATTTTTTTGTGCTCCCTGTGCCTTATGTGGCGATCAGGCCGTAAAATAGTGTAACTGTTCCCTACAATTTATCAATCAACCAAATGCCCGAACATTTCAGGACTGCATCATGAAACCGAGAGTAATAATAGCCACCACCCGGACCCCTGACGGCAGCGAGATGGTACTTTACCAGCATGACCGGGATTTTTATATCGAGGTCAACGGCCAGGACCTGATGCAGAGTCGCCACCATGAGTCGGAACTGGAACTGGCCCGGTTGGGTTGCGCCCATCTGGCCGGGCGGCACGGGGCCAGTGTCCTGGTCGGCGGTCTGGGCATGGGCTACACCCTGCGCCAGACCCTGGATCTGCTGGTGCCCCAGGCCAAGGTGGTGGTGGCTGAACTGATGGAAGCGGTAATTGGCTGGAATAGGGAGTATCTCGGGGTACTCAACGGCCAGCCACTGGCCGATGAACGAGTGGAACTCAAGAGCGGCAATGTCCTCAAACTCCTCTCAAGTTCCAAGGGGAGATTCGATGCGATCCTGCTGGATGTCGATAACGGCCCCCGCGCCATGACCGATGTCGGCAACCACCGGCTCTATGGCTATGGCGGGATTGAGGCCTGCCGCCAGGCCCTGCGCGACCAGGGCTGCCTGGCAGTCTGGTCGGCCGAGCCGAGTAAGGACTACGAACAACTCCTGGTCAGTTGCGGCTTCCAGGTTTGCCGCTACCGGGTTCCCTCCCACAAAGGGAGCAAATCAGACTCCCGCTTTGTCTGGGTCGCTTCGGAGAACAAGGACAATCTGCCGCCCGGCGGTAGCGAGCCCCGGAAGCCAGTTAAGCACGTCTCCAAGGGAAGCCGGGGAGCAAGCCGCGGAAAGCGCTGATTCGTTCCCATCTGGAAACTATGGGATGATGGATATCGAGCATTACCGATACCTTCTGGGGGTGTGATCTCGAAGCCGCCCTGCTGGAAGCAAGACAGGACGTCAAGGGTTGTAGACGCCTTTAAAATTAGGAAAAGCGGATGAAAATCGATTACCGAAATCAGGCCCTGAAGATCCTCCCCTGGGTCTGCGGCAAATGCGGCCGGGAGTTTGCCGGCAAGAAATTGGCCGAGCTGACCGTCCACCACAAGGACCACAACTTCAAGAACAACCCGCCCGACGGCAGCAACTGGGAGTTACTCTGCACTTACTGCCACGACAACGAACATTCCCGGGAACTGGAATCCCAGTGGCAGAGCGGCCCGGAATCTCCGGCCAGGAAAGGAGTTGTGGCCACCCACAACCCCTTCGGCAACCTCAGCAAGCTGCTAAAGGTGCCAGATGAGGATAAGAACAGGTAAGCAGAGGGGGTTATCCCGCCGTGAGCCACATCGTTATTTCCGGATTTTTCCAAGCGCCAGGTTCATTGCCCAGAATCGCTCACCTTTTTCTTCTGCAGGGCCTCCGCAAGAGTCTGGGCCAACTGTTGCCGGTTGATTGGCTTAAGCAGATAGCCGTCAATCCCCATCCGCCGGGCTTTTCCCTCATCCATTATATCGCTGAATCCGGTACAGAGGATCACGGGTGTCCCTGGTCTGAGCTGTTTGACCTTGAAGGCCAATTCCGCCCCATTCATCTCCGGCATGGTCATGTCGGTGAGCACTAAATCTATCTTGGCACCATTCTCCCGAAAGGTTTCCAAGGCCTGGGTACTGCTGGAGCAGCAGATCACCTCGTAGCCCAGGCCACGCAAGACCTTTTGCTGCAAGTGGCAAATGACCTCCTCATCGTCCACCACCAAAACAGTGCCACTACCTGAGGGAATTGCCTTGGGCAGCAAATCTTGCGCCGCCACCTGATCCTGCGCCGTGATCTGGGGCAGGTAAACATGAAACTCCGTACCCCGGCCAGGTTCACTGTAGACGGTGATATGACCTTGATGACTCCGCACGATGCCATGCACCACTGCCAAACCAAGTCCGGTTCCCTCGCCCTGCTTCTTGGTGGTGAAATAGGGTTCAAAGATCCGTTCTTTTATCTCCTCCGGCATGCCACAGCCGGTGTCAGCGACACTCAGCCGCACATGCGGCCCCGGCTGCAGAGCAAGTTTATCCAGATAGTCCTGGGCCGTAAGTTCGACCACCGACAGGCCAATCCGCAGCTCACCGCCGGTTTCTCGCATGGCGTGGTAAGCGTTGGTGCAGAGATTCATCAACACCTGATGGATCTGGGTAGGGTCGGCCAGGACCTGGCCACAATCGACCACGTTCTGGTGGATCGCGATGGTAGTCGGAATTGAGGAACGCAGCAGCTTGAGCGCCTCTTTAATGATCAGATCGATCCGCACGGGTTGTCGCTGTTGTTCGCCCTGCCGACTGAAGGTAAGGATCTGTTTAGTGAGCTCCTTGGCCCGCACGCCCGCATTAAGGATCTCCTGCACCATCCCCCGTTCAGCACTCTCGGCAGACAGGCGCCCCGCAACAATCTCACCGTAGCCGAGGATCGGGGTGAGGATATTATTGAAATCGTGGGCGATGCCGCCGGCCAGGGTGCCGATGGCCTCCATCTTCTGGGCCTGCCGTAGCTGGGCCTCGAGATTGGTTTTTTCTTGTAGCTGCTGGCGCTCCTGGGTGAGATCGTGCAACGTCACAAAAATACTGACCGGATTGGCCAATTTGTCTCGGATAATCTTGACCGTGATCTCGATCGGTCGCCCGGCGGGGTTGTCGGGATGATCGGCCTCCATGATGGCCACGATATCCCTTTTTTCTTCTTGGGCACGACAGATCGGGCAAGGCACGGCCTCTCCCTGCGGATGAACAATCTCGGCAATGTGTCGTCCGATCACAGAATCCGCTGCCAGGTGAGTCATCAGGTATAAGGCCTTGTTGGCGCGAATTACCCGGCGATCGACGTCCAAGAGATAAATGACATCGTTGGAGGCGTCCATGGCGGCGCCCCACTCTGTCGCCGCCCGCTCCAGGGCCGCCTCGGCGCGTCGGCGCTCGGTGACGTCGATCGCCAGGCCATCAAACAGGATGCCACCATCCGGCAACGGCCGGGGCGAGGAAGAGAGGCTTAGCCAACGCACCTCGCCCTTGCCACCAGGGGCAAGGAATCGTGCCTCGGTCGAGAAGGTGGTAAAATTCCGACAGGACTCTGCCTCTGCCGCCAGTAACAACACCTGATCCTCTGCGCAGATCTGTTTATATAAAGCCAGGGGGTCGGCCAGTATAGCCTCGACCGTGACCCGGTGAATCTTCTCGACACCGGCGCTGAGATGGGCAAAATGCCTTTGGCCGTCGGGCTCAATGATGACTTGATAAACGTAGCCATTGGGCAGATTATTGCTCAGACAACGTAGGCGTTCTTCTCGTTCTTGCAGCTCTTTCTCGGCCTGCTTTCGGCCGGTGATATCCTCCGCAACCCCGAGATAGCCGGTGATCTGCGCCTTCTCATCCAAGATCGCGGTCACCGCCATGCGGGCATCCAGATGGGTGCCGTTTTTACGGACCATGGTCCAGTCATCCGCCAACACCTGGCCCAGCAGGGCAAACTCCGTAAACACCGCAAAACCGGCCACAGGGCGGCCCAGCACCCGGCTGAACGCCTCACCCTTGGCGCTGATTTCGGCCTCAAGATGCCAGAGCAACGGGGTCGCTTTGCCAACCACCTCCCTGGCCGGATAACCGAGCATCCGTTCCGCCCCGGGGTTGAACAGCGTAACAATGCCGCCCAGATCAGTGGCGATGATTGCCGACTCGGTGGCGGAATTCAGCACCGCCTGGAGCCGAGCACTGTTCCTGAGCACTTCATCCGCCATGGCGTTAAAGGCCCCAGAAAGTTCGGCCAGCTCTCCCCTGCCGACAATATCAGCCCTGATCTGGTAATTACCTTCGCGGAAGCGGTTGACTATCTCTTTGAGATGGTAGAGTGGCTGGGTCAGCCAGCGGGCCAGTTCCACCCAGGTGATCAGCATCAGGAGGAGGCCAACCGCCCAGGCAGCGATGATCTTCACCACCAGGGCGTGCAGCAGGCTTGCTCTGCTCCGGGACAGGTCGTAATCTACAAAGATCAGGCCAACGCGCGAGGGCCTGATCTGTCCAGATTCGGCGGCGAGTACGACCGGCTGGTAGGCAAAAACGCCGTTTCTGTCGGAGGTTAGCTGGAAATCCGGCCGACGAGTTTTCTGGGCGGCAAGAAAGCGGTTACGGTCGAAGCCGGGCAGCACCTGGGCCACCGGACGACCTCGCCATTCCAGGCGTGAACCATAGAGAACAATTCCCCGATCGTCGGTAAAGACGACTGCCCGGACTTCGTCAGGAATACTCACATCGGCGATGGCGACCTCAACCAGGCTGTCCAGACCATTCCTCAGGAGATCTTCAAACCTGGGACCAGTCCGCGCCAGTTGCTCCCGCAGGGCAGTGAATGCCCTTTCTTGGATGCTGAGTTCTTCCTGACGATATTCCCCATAGGTGATGAGCAACAGCAGAAGAGTAAATGCCCCTAAGACCAGGATCGGAATCCAGAGGCGCAAGCGGATGGCGATATAGTTTTTCATTTATTTTCCAGCGGCAGAAAGGCGGGATCAGCAATGCGCGCAACTGCAACCGGCCTTTGCAACAGTTTCCGCCCCAGCATAAGGGCCACCAGTTCACCTGCGGTGCTCTGCAGGTGGGGCGGATTCCCCCCGAGCAAAGTCCGGTTCTCTTGCAGGTCCGGCAAACGGATACCCTGGAACTGGGTGAGGGCGGAGCCGTTCAAACGCGGGGCCATCCTTTTCTCCGCGTCTTGCGGCTGGCGGGCCAGGTATTCTGTCGCCCGGAAATGTCCTTGCAGCAATTCCTGCAGGGTCCTGCGGTTGATGGAGGTAACCTCAGAACGAACCGCGAGAACATCGATGATGCGACCGGGGACCTGCGAGCTGTCAAAGAGAACGTGGGCACCAGCCTTCAGCAGCCGACTCCGGACCGGCTCAAAGGTCACAACGGCATCGACCTTGCCGGACAGAAAGGCCTCAGCATGTACATCGACCGTTAGCGGGATTATGGTGACATCCTTTGCCTGGAGTGCGCCTGCCTGCAAAGCGGCATCCAGCATGACCGCACCCACGGCAGCGTTCTCGACTCCGACCCTTTTGCCGCGCAGCCCCGGCAGACTGGTGATCTCAGGGGTGGCCAGCAAAACATCCGCCCCCTGGGAGACATCCATGACCAGCACCACCCGCAGATCCAGGCCGTCCTGCATCAGAGAAATCGTCTCGTCGAGGGTCAGACAGGCCGCCTCGATGGTGCCATTGCGCAGGGCTTGCGAAACCTGGCTGCTAGAAGACATCTCCACCAGGCGGATGTCCTTGTCGTTGTAATAGCCCAGACTGCGGGCCAGATAAAGCGGCTCATACCCTGGCCAGACATTCGTGGCCACGCGCAACAGTGGTTCCTGACGCAGTGAACAGCCGCTGAGCGACAACGCACTGGCGCTGAAGACAATTAACCACAGGCATAAGCAGTTGCACATCGCCCTGGCGGCACTTAACAACCAGCGCTGCCGGAGGAAAATATTGCCGGGCGAGGCGATCCCACTGCAAGCCGGTTTACCTATTGTCCCCCCGAGAGCCTTCGCCATGCGCCAGCCTCAGTTGTCTCTTAAAAAAAAATTTACCCCCCACTCTTCAGCGCCCTTACTCCAGGGTACATCAGGAGCAAAGGAGAAGGAAAGTGGCCAAAATAATTAATGGTGGGGAATTCCGCTGACATACATGACCAACGCTGCTCGGCGGAGGTTACGTTAACCGCGAGGGGATGGCTCAAGTTCATGTATGTCTATTCTGGGCAATTACCCGACTATGCCCTCTTGCTGCTGCTGATTTTTTTCACCTAATATTGCCGGCGATCTCATCGCCATGCCATTTGCGTATGTGTTTTCGAACGACGAGATTTCCTGAGGGGCAAGCAAGATTTTTCCTAACAGGGGACCTACGATTACCCCATCACTATTGTCTCTTCAAAGCGGACTAGTCCCGAGATACAGGACTAGTCCGCTTGTTCAGGAATCAACCAATTTGCTATTGAACCTTAAGATCTGGAGTATTTTTTAGTCGCACCCACCCCCATAATATCAACAGGAATGATATTATGAATATTTTCGGGTTTATTGGTAAAATCCTACCTCACATTGGTATGTTATTTGAACAGACGAATAGATCACCTTTTAATAAGCGTTGCGGCACTTCTGGAGTATCTGGTTTCACAATAAAACATGGAGGCCTTATGCAAGTTACTCGCAGGCAGTTCGGCAAGATCTGCGCCACCGGGCTGGTCAGTTCCAGTCTGGCGGCGCTGGGATTTTCCCCCGACGAGGCGTTGGCGGAGGTGCGGGAGTATAAGCTCTCCGGCGCCACCGAGACCCGCAACACCTGTCCTTACTGTTCGGTGAGCTGCGGCCTGCTGATGTACAGCTTTGGCGATAAGGCCAAGAACAACGTTCCCTCCATCTACCACATCGAGGGCGACCCCGATCATCCGGTGAATCGTGGCACCCTCTGCCCCAAGGGCGCGGGGCTGCTGGATTTCGTCCACAGCGCCAGCCGCCTGAAATACCCGGAATACCGCGCCCCCGGTTCCCATGAATGGCAACGGATCTCCTGGGGTGATGCCTTTACCCGGATCGCCCGGCTGATGAAAGATGACCGGGACAAAAACTTCATCGCCAAGAATAAGGACGGCCAGACGGTGAACCGCTGGTTGACCACCGGCTTTCTCGCCGCCTCGGCCTCCTCCAACGAGTCGGGCTACA
>Ga0334722_10001809_pt1 | contig 25582 bp, 43 predicted proteins | sample C3_bottom_MG_FD_207210 | JGI IMG/M metagenome (GOLD analysis project Ga0334722, IMG submission 207210) | Sediment microbial communities from Yellowstone Lake, YNP, Wyoming, USA - C3_bottom | ecosystem: Environmental > Aquatic > Freshwater > Lake > Sediment | place: USA: Wyoming | collected... | reverse complement strand
CCCCCTCCTCCGCGCGCGCGTGGGCCGAACACACAACCCGTAGCGGCCGACCCGCGCACAGCCACAATCCAGCCCACGCGCTCACAGAGCGGTCTCCAGGCGTACCGGGAAACCGCGGGGATCTACGGGCTCCTCGTCGGATGCCCGCTCCCCTTCACGCTTCAACGAGGCTGCCTCGGCGGCGCGCCCGGCGCCTTTGACCCGAGGGCTTACTTCCTCTCCACGCGCGTCAATTCCCGCCTGAGTGGCGGTACTCCGAGCGAACGACTCCAAATTGCGGGCCGCGTTCAAGTCGCGATCCGCCTCATGCCCGCAAGCGTCGCAGCGGAACGTCCGCTCTTGGAGCGGCACCTTTGGCCCGACCACTCCACAGGCGTTGCACGTCCTCGTGGACGGGAACGAAGTCGGAGCCTCTACCAGCCTGCTCCCGTACCACGCCGACTTGTAACCAAGTTGGCGGCGGAACTCGGCCCAGCCCTGGTCCGCGATTGCGCCGGCCAAAGTGTGGTTCCCCATCAGATTCTTCACCGCAAGCGTCTCAACCGCGATCACGTCGAAACGCTTCGCCAGCGCCGTCGTGGTCACGTGCAGGAACTCACGCCGTACATTGCCGACGCGGCGATGCACGCCCCGTAGTCTGATCTTGGAGCGAAGCCAGCGGCCCGAGCCCCTCTCGCGCCGCGATACCGCTCGCTGAGCCCGCGCAAGTTTCCGCATCGCCGCCTTGTAGGGCCTGGGGGATTCAATCTCCTCGCCGTTGCTCAGAACCGCGAATGTCTTCAACCCCACATCCACGCCCACGATCCCGCCACCCCGGGGCCCCGGAGGGACGCGCATCCGCTCAACTCGGAACGAGACGTACCATCGGCCGCAATCCTCGGCGACTGTCGCGCTCTCAATTCGGCCCTTCACCCGCGTCGTCTCCTTCGTGACCACCCAACCAATCCGCGGGAGCTTCACGCGCGACCCCTCGGCTTTGATCCCGCCCGCCGCGTAGAACGATCTACGGGCGAACCGATCTTTTGACCGGGGGAACCCGACCTTGGTGCCCTCCCGTAGTCCGCGGAAGAAGTTCTTGTAGGCCCATGCGACTTGCCGGAGCGCGGCTTGGACACAGATCGACGAGACTCCGTCCGCCAGCGTCCGATGCTCGGCCTTCCACTTCATCCATGCGGCGCAGAGATCGAAGTGCGTTGGGCACTTCGCCGACGGCTCCCGCTCGTGGCGCACCTTGCAATACCAGAGGCCCCAGTTGTAGACGCCATGACTCATGGCGACATGGAGCCCGAAGGCGCGGAGTTGGTCCGTGTTCGGACGGATCTCGTAGCGGTACGCCTGACGAATCGGATTCATTTCCGCTTCTTCGGCCGATTCCAGTACGGACTCCCACACCGCCCGCAGCGTATCGGATGTCCCGCGATCCTCGGTACCCACCAATGCCCACAGCGCAGGCATCGACGGGGAGTGGGGCGCACCTTCATGCAGAATCACGGTACATATATACTGCGTACCTGTCAAGTCAACTTAGGACACCGCCGAACCTTACCCCCACTTCGTCCCGCTGATCCGCTCGCCCAGCAGCGCCGCCCGAACGACTTCAAGCGCCGCCTCGAGCTTCTCGCGCACGGCGGTTCGCGTCACCGTGCGGTAGTTGTCCCAGTCCGCCTTGCGCCGACTCTCGGGAACGACCACCGCCTCCTTCCACGAGACGATGAAGCCGCCATCAACCTTCGTGATCTCGACGGACTTCCCACCGTGCCGACCGCCGAGTTCCTCGGCCGCCTCAATGCGGGTCACGTCCGCTGGTTCGTCGCTCATTGGCACCTCCTTGCGACCCGACACCGCGGGTCGTCTCGCTCACCGAACCCTCACGACCGCCCACTCGCGGCCCTTGAGAAGGCCCTTCGCCAAGTCGCACGCCGGGCACAGCGGCGCCTCATGGGCGCGCTTCCATTCCTCCTCGGAGCTGGTGGGAGGATGAAGGTAGCGGGAGAGGCAGGTAGTCGGCGGCGCCTTCTCTTTTGAGTCGGGGTCCCCGCGCGTGTCCTCCATCTTCGCCCCGCATCCAGCCGCGGCGACCTGCATTGCCGCCCACCCGATCACCGACTCCTCGTGGTCCCGAATCATCCGCTCCGCGCGGTGGAGCGTCGGCGGCCCGTCGAAGAACAGGTCGTGCGCCCGCTGCCGCGGGCTCAGGTCGTCGCCAGTCCTGCCGCACGTCGTCTCGTTCTTCATCGACACCCTTCCGGGCAGGCCCGCTCCCGCCCCACCTCGTCCTTCGCCTGCCCCGTCCCCCGGCACACGCAGCACGGAGGCTTCTGTGGGCGCTCGCACCGTTGCAGCAGCGCCTCAAGGGCAAAGACTATCGACTCCGAGTTCATCCCGTCGCAGTTGCCCCAGTCCACGACCCGCTGAACCGCGGCCAGCACGCCCGCCCGGTCGCCGAGGTTGGCCGGGGGCGCCGCCTCGGGCAGCTTCCGCTCGTTCTTCCCTGGAGTGACCCCGGCCCAGCACTTCCGCCACGCCTTCGCCCGGGCGTCGCGGAAGTCGGCCGGCGTCATCGCCGAGACGGTGAGCGGGCGCGTCTCGTCGGCAGGCTCGACAGGTTCGGCCGGGGCGTCCCCGCCGCCCAAGTCCAGCACCATGAACCCGCCGCAGGACGCGCAGCGCGGCAGGAGGTGGTCCGCGGAGGCGGACGCGCCGCACGCGCCGCACTTGAGGCACCGGGTCGGGACGGAGCCACTCATGCCGCGCCGTACTCCGCCGGCACGCCGGCCTCGGTGAGTGTCCGACCCTCCCCGTAGAGGGCCGCCGACACGATCGCGCGGCTCCACGGGAACACCATGTCGCAGTGCGCCCGCCGAACGATGTCGTTGGGCACGTCCTCCGAGCGCCGACGGAGGACGCCGAGGAGGTGCGCCAGGAACGTCTCCGGGCGGTCGTCCTTCAGGCGGGAGCAGTTCCCGCCATCCAGGCCGAGGTACCCGAGGACGTTCATCAGGAAGGCGCCCTTCGCAAGCGTCTGAACCGGCGCCGGGGCGAAGCCCACCGGCGCGCCGACCTTGGCCGCGAGGTCGCTCGGCTTCATCGGCGCCCGCCGCGGTTCCCGCGGTCCCCGCGCCCGCCGTGATCGGGCGGCGGGTTCTGCTTGCGCTTCTCCCTGCACGCGCGGCACCTCTTCGGGGGCATGAAGCCCTTGTCGGCGTAAAAGTCTTGATCACGAATGGTGAAGTCGAAGTCTTGGCCGCAGTCCTGGCACCGAATCGTCTGGTCGGGCACGGGCTACCCCTTCTTCTCGCGGTACCAGCCGCCCTGGCGCCGCTGCCAGTCGCCGCTCCACGGCGGACGCTGGTCCGTGTTGCACCCCACGAAGGCGGGCCCGAGCCCCTCGGGCTCGCGGAAGTCCGACCACGGGTTGGCGGGCTTGCCGGGGCCATCCGCCGTGCGGATCGACCGGGCCCCGTCCGGGCCTTGGGCCACCCGCGTCGGCGACCCCGCCGCCGTGCCCTGTGCCGCAGCCTGCGCCGCGACCGCCGCGCGTCGCTCCATCGGTGGGAGCCGCGGGTCGGGCGGCGGCGCAAGCGGTGTCGTGCCGTCGCGGTACTGCGCGTTCGCCCACTGCGGGAACGCGGCGAGCTCCTGCCAGACCACGCTCGCCTGCTGCTCCGACCCTGGGCGGTCGCGGAAGTCCGCCAAGAACGCGGCCACCTCCACGTCGGACAGCTTGCGCCGCTTCGGCGCGGCCTTCTCGACCACGCCACCCTCGCCACCCTTCAGGTCCTCGGCCATGTCACGCCTCCTCGCCGTTTGCCGGCGCAGCATCTTCCCGCATGAGACCGAACACAAACACGCGGACGCGAACTGAGCCCTTTGGCGGCCGCTCCACTCGCAAGCCTCTCAGGAAGAAATCGTACCGCCGCCGATCGTGGACGGCGCCCATCAGGCGCAGCGCGACCCGCTCGCCATCGTCGTCCGGCGGGTCAAGCCGCACGCGGACGTGGTTCGTCCGGGTTCGCGCGAGGGCATCGGCCGCCAAGAGCGTCGCCACGTCGGACTCCGGCGGGTCATCGATCCGCACGGTCAAGGACTGGCCCTGCCGGCCGAACGAACTCCCGGCCGACTGGAGGAACGCCTCGGCGATCGCCGCCCGGCAGGCGAGCGGTTGCCCCTCCACGGAGACGCGGAGCGTGGCCGGGCGGTGATCGTGGACGAGCGCGCTCACGCGGCCTCCACGGCGACTTGGCGCCATCGGCCGCGGATCTCAACGCTGACGGCACCCTGCCTCAACTGAGTGATCGACATGCGCTCCACGTCAAAGTCAATCGGCTCCGCCTCGTCGCCCATCAGGGCCGCCGCGATCCGCGCCTCGTCGCAGGGGAGCCCGTCCGCGCCCCCGCACGCCCGCTTGTCCCGCAGATGAGCGACGGGGAAGCCGACGGGCGCCGCGCAAACCTCCACCTCTCGGATCGTCTCGCTGATCACGCCGGCGGCCCCTTCATCGGGGACGAGCGCCTCCACCAACACCTCCCGGCGGTAGGCGCTCCAGTCAGAGTCAATCTCTTGGACGTTGATCTCTTGGACGTAGACCTCGGTGGTCGCAACCCGGCGACCACCGAGGATCAGGGCATAGCGCAAGCCGTCCAGCGGCATCAGTTCCTCGCGGGCGCCGTGGACGGGCCCACCGGCTGCCACCAGCACTGGCACCCGTAGATCACCTTGCGCCCGTCCGCCCTCGGAGTGTCGAGCACGATCTTCGGGTTCCCCTTGGACTCCTCCACCACCGAGCCCGGCGGGAACTTGGCGAGGTCGGGGCGGTCCTCAGCGTCGTGCTGGGAAAGGAGGTTCCCCTCCGCGTCCACGACGTAGTAAACCGTCGCCTTGCCGACGTACTCGCCCTCGCCGAGGTCGGTTTTCCCGTCGCCGGCCCAGACGCGCACCCTCACGGCCGCGCTCCGTTGAGCGAGAGAGCCACGTCCGCCGCGGTCGCCTCGACGAAGGAGCGGCGAAGCTCCGTCTCGTCAGACTCCGTAGTTCCGAGCTCCGAGAGGTACCCGGCGAACGGGCCCACGTTCCACGAGCGGCGGCACGCGCGGCACTCCCGCACAATCCCGCCGCCAAGCGGCCCCCGATAGACCAAGGCCAGCGCGCCGCACTCCGGACAAACCTCCGGCGGCGGCCCGACCGCGGAGACGCAGCGGGCACACACACGGTCCGGGGCCGGAGGCAGAGGCTCGCCGACAAGGGACTCCGGCGAGCCGCAGAGCGGCCCGCCCGGGGGCGAGACCCTATCGTCGGTGATCGCCTGCGCGCAGCGCATCTCGTCCGGCATCCGAAGGTGGAGCCGCTGGTGAGGCTTGACGGACTTCGCGCAGTACCACCGCCCAAGCCGCACGAGATACATGTACTCAGTGGCGTAGTCGGAGCCATCGTTGGGGTAGACGCGCAGGAAGCCGTGCTCAATCGCCCGATCCAGCATCCGCAGGAACCGCACGCAATCCTTCTTGCTGGTGCCGACGAGGCGGAGGTCCCCCATCGCCGCGTAGAGCGACTTGGTGCGTCCAACGATCTCCGCGACCTTCTTGGCACGGAGTTCGTCCGGGACGGAGGCGAGGGCGGGAATGCTCATGTCGCGAGCCGCAGCGCCGCCTTGACCAGCGTCTCGGCCGTGGCGTTCGGGCCGAGGTCCTGGCGCGCCCGCTCCACGGCCGCCTCCGCCGCCGAGCGGGCGATGCCGAGGGCCACGAGCGCGCGACGTGCGTCGGAGGATGCGTCGGCGAGGAAGGGCGGCACGCTGTCTGGCGCGGCGGGTGCGTCAGGCGCGGGCTCCGAAGGGGCGATCTTGGCGACCGTCTGCCCCATCGCGCCGAGCATCAGCAGCCCGAACCCCCACATGCCGACCAGCAGCGCCATCCAACCCCAGCCGAGCCCGTCCTTGGCGGCGGCGGTGACGGCGGCCATCCCCAAGACGGTCGCCGCCCCCGAGCAGCACCCGAGGTTCGCCATCGCCCGCCGCTGGTTGTCGGTCACGGAAGTCATATTACCCGGTTTGATCTTCCTTGTCAATCCCCCCGTCCACGAACATGCCGCGGAGCCCCGACGACGGGCGCCGGCGCACGACCCGCGCGACCTCCGCCTCGCCCGCGCGCGCGATGATCTGCCGCGCCTCCCACTTGCTGAGCAGCCGCACCCAGTCGCGGACGCCGACCAGTTTCGCGTCAAACCGCTGCGCCTCGGTGAGATGGACGAGCACCTCGTCGCGGAGGGAGCGCAGGATGCCGAGTTGGCCGGGCGTGATCATCGCCTCCCGCTTGGCGCCCGCGCTGGCCCGTCTGCGCACGGAAAGCATGCTACCCCGTCCACGCCTCGCCGACCCGCAGGGACACCTGCTTCCGCCGCGGGATCAGCCGGTCAACCTCCGGGTCGTCCTTCATGCGCTTGCGGAGCGCCTCCGTGTTCACGGACCGCTTCACGACCGAGGGGCCGAAGCGCGCCTCAAGCTCGGCGAGCAGCTTCTCGTCCACGGCGAGCGGGTGGCTGACGACCTTCTCCACGATCCCGGCGCGCTCGCCCTCCGCGAGCAGCGGGTCGATCTGGTCCTTCAGGAACGCCTTCTTCTTCTCAAGGCGCTGGATCTCCATGTGAACCTCGGCCAGCTCGGCCGCGAGCCGCTCCTTCTCGGCGTTGGCCTTGGCGATGTCGGCGGCGGTGCTCATACGGGGCTCCTTCCGCCCGGCTCGCGCATCAGCGCCCGGGCGACAGCCTCGGCATCAAGGGCGGCCTGGCACGGGCACTCGCACGCCGCGCACAGGGGCGTGCCGCACACGAACTGATAGGTTTCGCCGCAGTCCTTGACCGCCGGCTTCCCGCACGCTTGGCACCGCCACGCCGCGTGCTTCTCGCAGAAGGAGGAGCCCGGCGCGGCGGGCTCCCCGCACCGCGACATCCACGCGCGGTCAAAGGGGCACTTCTCGGGAGGGGCGCTCATCGACCGCCCTTCGCGTCCTTGTCGGGCCGCACCGCGTCGGCCGGCAGCACGGCAAGAGCGGCTTTCCCGCTCCCCGCGATCGCGTAGACGTAGGCGCCCGTGTCCGGGTCGCGCAGGACATAGACGGAGTAACCATCCACGCTCCCCAGCCGCCGCACGTCCTTCCCCAAGGTCGCGTTCTCGACATCCGTGCCGCACCCGGCCAAGCAGAGCGTCAGCACGGCGGCCAACAACGCGAGCGCGAGGACGAACTCCCGGCGGTACACGCGCCGCGCGACGCGGGCGGCCTCGGGCGTCCCCAAGTCGCGGGCGATCTCGGCGAAAGCAGGGTGGAACAGGGGCATCAGCGCACCTCCTCGATCCGCAACTCCACGAGCACCTCGGGCTTCATCATGCCGATGAGGCGCGTGTACTTTCCCCCTTCAACCTCAAGCGCCGGGCCCACGGCGCGCACGATCACCCGCGCGACCTTGTTCTCGTCGCCATCCACGAACTCGTAGCCATCAATCGAGACGCGGCGGAAGTCCTCCTCGATGCGCGCGATGAAGCGCGCCGCGGCCTCGCGGGCCGCCCGCCGGTCCGAGGGTGGGAAGCGGTGCTGGATCATCTTGACGTGCCGGCAGTCGAGGCGGTGCGTGAACCCCTCGCAGTCGCACTTCCCCCGCCGAACGGAGTGGCGCGCGGAAACCCGAAGGTCACCGCCCTCGCCGAACTCGACCTTGAGGATGTCCCACGCCTCCTCGCCGGTCGGCGTGATGAGATAGCCGTCCCAGACGGCGTTCAGCGCAGGAGGCGGAGGCTTGCTGCTCACCGGCCATCCTTATATCAGGGATTCCGTTCCTTGTCAACCCCGCCGCGCGCCCACACCTCCACGTCACCGAGGTCGTCGTCCCGCTCCGTCTCGGGGCGGAACCCCCGCCGCTCCAACATGCCCCGCAAGCGGTCGCTCGCCACCGTGGGGAAGGCGACGCGCCGGTCACGCGGCAGCGCGTCGAGGAAGCGTCCCACATCGCCGGCGCCGCGACGGGCGGCGTAGACCAGCGGGTAGTAGGTGCCCCGCGGCGTGTCGAACCGCTTGCCGTAGACGCCGGGCGCGATCACGTCCAGCAGGAGGTCGGGCCGTTCGACCCGCAGGACGAACGACTCGCGGTCAGGGCCGCGCTTACTTGCCGGCACGGTCCCGCGGATTCACCGCCCCCGGCTCCGGCACGTCGTCCCACTCAATCACGGGGGCCGACTCGCAGTCTCGGAGCATGTCGGTGAGGGAAGTGAGCGCCTCCGCGCGCGAGTCGCCGGACGCAGCCACGGGCACCTCCGTAATGCTCCACACGCGGCCGGCATCGTCGTAGAACGCCTCGTGGACGGCGAAGTACTCGCGGCCGTCCTCAACACGCCGCACGAGGCGGTAGTTCCAGCTCACGGCCCCTCCCCCGCGCGGCGGCGCAGCCCCGCGATCTCCGCCAGCGCGTCCGTGACCAAGATGAACGGCCACTCGCGATTCGGGCAGGCCGCGCGCAGCAGTTGGTCGCGGTCCGCTTGGATGCTGCCAAAGAGCGCCTTGATCGGCGGCGGGACGCCGCAGCGACTACAGATGCCCCAGCGGTCGGTGTAGCGCCCCGGCACGCTGCCGCAGACGTGGCACTCTCCGGCCTGCCGCTCCATGGCCCTGCGGAAGACACCGTGCGCCTCGCGGACCCACCGCGCGTCGTTGAGCGCGTGGTGCGCCCCCTCGGGCGGCTTGGGGAGGGGCGGATCGCCGAGCGCGGCCGCCACCTGCTTGAGGTCGCGCGTCCACATCGGCATGCCGGGCGGGAGGTCAACCATTCGGCCGAACAGCCAGCAGAGCGCGACGTGGTCGTAGTCGGCGTACCAGCCCCACAACTCCACCTTGTCGTCGGCCGACGGGGCGAGGAACGCGAGCAGGCGGTCCCGGATCTCCGCGCGCGGCAGCCGCTCGCCGGGGCCCGGCAGTTGCGGCAGCACGAGGTCGCGCACGAACAGGTTCGCCTCGGCCGCGGCTTGGTCGAACTCGGACGAGACGGCGTAGAACTCCCGCCCGTCCTCGGCCACCACGCCAACCGAGATAAGGTCAATGGTCGGATGGGCCGAACCCCCCGTCTCCACGAACTCGCAGTCGTAGTAGAACCTCCGAGGCATCAGAGGATCGCGATGATGTCGGCTTCGCCGAGCACGGTGACCTCTCGCTTCCCGTCCTTCACCTTGAAGCCAGCGTGGGCGTAGAACACCACCCGGTCGCCGACCTTCACCTCCATCGGCCGACGCTCCGTGCCGCTTGGGGCGCGCATCTTGTCGGCCAGCAGGAACGGCGTGTCAAGGCGCTTACCCGGCCCCGCCACCACGATCTTCCCGACAGCGAGGTTCTTGTTCCGCGCGGCGTCCGGGACGACGATCCCGCCGGGAGACTTCTCCTCCACCTCGGCCTCGATCTCCACCGCGATCCGGTCGTCAAGCAGTCTCACGCGCCACCCCCGCCCCCGTCGGGGGCGCCCTTCTTGCCAAGCACCGCCGCCACCAGGCCATCAACCGCGCTCTTGGCGACGCGGTAGAACCCCGCCTTCTCCCGCTCGAAGTTCCCGACCGGGTCCTCCAGCGCGTCCTGCGCGAGGTCCGTCTGGAGGTTCTCCACGGCCTCGCGCAGCCCCGGGACAACCTCCCGCAGCGCCGCCGCCACCGCCGCCCCGTCCCTCGGCGGCCACACCTCGAACTCGACCCCGACGACCCGGCCCGCCTTGTCGAAGTCGACGTTGACCATCGCGTCCGCCACCGTCCGCTCGACTGGCCCCCCGCGCACCTTCAGGTAGGCGATGTCGCCCCGGGCGTCGACCACCACGTCGTCAAGGAGCACCACGCGCGTCAAGCCGCCGTGGCCGTGGATGTGCCGAATGTGCTCAAGCGAGTCGTAGAAAACCGTTGAGCGGAACTGGGTCAGCCAGCGCAGGACGCACGATCCGTCGCCGAACTCGACGCCGTGCGCGACGACGCCCGTCCCGCTCACGCCCGTCGGGTCCTCGATCCGCTCCAGGTAGAACCTACGCACGGTGCTACTCCTCTACCCCGAGTTCCTTCGCCGCCGCGCGCCCGTACACGATCTTCACCTTGTCCGCGCCATCCTCGACGGCGAGGCACCGCACGCCGAAAATCCGCTCCACACCCGCGAGGAGCGCGTTCAACTTCACCTCGCGCGACTCGGCCCGCTGCGTGAGGAACTCCAAGCAGATGAGCTCAAGCTGCCGCCCCGGCTTCTCCGACTTTGCCGCCCGCCCCGCGAGGTCGAGGGCGCGGCGGACGACCTTCGTCTGGTCGGGGAAGAGGTAGAACTTCATCTCCTCGATGGGCTCCTCGGAGAACACCTTTCGGCCGAGCGCGTCGTTCTTGATCTTGGCGACCTTCGCCTTGATCTCGTGCCTCGGCGTCCGTTTCGCCTCCGCGACCCACTCAAGCGCCTTCTTCGGCGTCCGCTCCTCCGGCGGGAGAGTGGCGATCACCGCCGCCCGAGACCACTCCAGGCCGGACATCTCGATCTGCGGCACTTGGCCCTCGACGATGAGGTGCTTGTGGATCGAGAGGAGATACTTCGCCTTCCGGTGTTCGATGCCGAGGTCCTCCACCACGTATTCCTCAAACGAGGTGTACGACTCCCCGTCCTTGGGGTTGCGGTGCAGGAGATAGAGCCGCCACTTTGAGATCTCGTAGAGCCGCTCGCCGAGCTCCACATAGGCAGCCTTGACCGTGCCCACGAGCACCCCGGCGCGCTCAAGGATCCACTGGGACCGCTTCGTGTCCGGCACGAGATCGACGCGCTCGGGAACCAGCGCCTTCTCCTTGCTCATACGAACGCCTTTCCCGGGGCCGGCCGGCCGAGCCCCTCGGCGTCGACCCAGCGGAGCCAGCCCTCGAAGTGACAGATGGTGACCCGCTCCGGCCCGCCGAACAAGTCGAGGTGCGGCTCCGGCGCGGTATTCCCGAATAGGCCGCCGAAGGCGACGCGCTCGCGCGACCCGTAGGCGAGCAGGCGCTTGCCGCGCTCCATGAGAACCATCAGCCGCAGGCGGTCCGAGGGGGACTGGTCGGTGATCTTCTCCCACCATGCCCAGAAGGCGTGCCCAGGGGACGAGAGCATCGCAGGGAGAGTGAACGCCGCGCGGCGCTTGCAGTCCACGAAAACCCGCCCCATGAACCACGCCGCGGCCGGCTGCCACCGCGCCGGGCAGTCCGGGTGAATGGCGAGGTCGCCCCACAGGCGCTCCACCATCCGGCCGTGGAGTGCCTGCCGGGAGATGACTTGGCCCTCGCGGCCCTCGGTGAGCCACCGGGAGAACGCGGCGGCCGTCGCCCGCTCGTGAGCTTTCCACGCTTGGTCAGCCACGAGGCACCGCCGGCAGCGGCCCGAAGCCCCAAGCGCCGCAGAACAGATCCCGCAGGAAGTCGTCCATCTGGTGCATGCGCTCGGGGCTGAACCGCTCCGGCCCCACCACCCGCATCGTCTGTCCAAGCACGCGGAAGATGATCTCGTCCAGCTCCGTCCGCGGCGGGGCCGGGGCCGGCACTCCCTTCACGGCCTCCGAGTCCTCAATGCGAACCGCCGCCGCCATCGGCTCGGCGTGCGCGGCGCACGGGGCGACTACGATGCCCATGCCCTCCCGCTTCCAGCAGCAGCCGCAGGGCCGCCACACCACGAACGCCTCCGTCCCGAACGGCCAGCAGATGGGGACGCTCACGGCTTCGGCTCCTCCGGCGCCCGGTCCTCCGCCGGCAGCAGCTTCTCGAGCGCGGACGCCACGGCGCGGAGGTAGATCACGAAGCGACGAAGCTTCTCCGGATAGCCCTGGATAGCCTTGTTGCCGTTGACCCACTGCATGATGTCGCCCGCGAACGGGACGCCCGATTGGCCGAGAATCGTTGCCAGCGCCGTCCGGGCATGCGCCGACTTCGGCACGGCGTTCCCCCGCCCGTCCGGCTCCATGCCCGTCAGCGCCTCAACGAACGCGATGCCCTGGTCGGCGCTGAAGGAGATGTTGAAGTCGCCGTTCACAGGGCACCTCCGACCGGCCCCTGCCGATCCACGACGGCCTCGATGTCGTCGGCGAAGCAGAGGTCGGCATGCGAGCAGTAGCGCGCGGTGTCGTCCAGCCGCGACCGGCAAATGCCCGGCACGAGGCGCCACCCGTCGGCCTCCGACCGCTTGGCGAGCGCGATGCGCCGCCGCCACTCGGCGAGCGGGCCGGGGTCGGGTTCGACCGGGAGGCACTTCGGCGGCGAGGACGTGTCCTCCTTGCTGAAGTAGGCGACCCACGCGCGGCGCGGCTTCGGGTGCACGGGATCCTCCATGGCGAGCCCCATGTAGACGCGCGACTGGAAGGCATGCCCCTCGTTCGCCGACATGAGCCGCGAGAACCCGCGCCCGTTGATCGTCTTGATCTCCAGGAGGTCCACGGGGCCGAACTCGGTGCGGTCGAGGCGGAGCCAGCCATCGCACCGCCCCACGATGCCCTCGGCCTCAATTCGGAACTTGGGCTCCCGGTAGTTCCAGAACCCGCCGAACGCGGCCCCCTCGGCGCCGGCGGCGTGCCACGCGCGGATCAGGCCGTCCGGGTGGCACTTGGCGCACGGGGCGGGCAGGAACCCCGCCTCGATGCGCCCGCAGCACGGCGCCCGCCACGTCCCCCACAGCACGCCCATCGGCCCGAAGTAGTGGTCCTGCGCCCACTGGTGCCACGCGGAGCCCCAGTCGAACGTCATGCGCAGGGATGGCGAGACGTGGCCCGCCTCCGGGCGGGGGAACCTTCGGGCGAGCGCGGGAAGGCGCGGGCAGAACCCGTGGGCCTGCGAGGGGTGAAAGCCACTCTCTCGGGTCGGGTCGCGGCGCGTCCCGAGCCGACGCAGATAGTTCCACACCTCCGCGGACAAGTTGAGGACGGGGGCCGAAGCCGAAACGGTCGCCGGGAGCTCAACCGGGGGCGACGAGGGCGCGCCGGGCGCCGACCGAACCGCTGCAATCACGTCACGCAGGGACACACGCGCCTCCGCAGGGAACCGTTATAGCACCTTTTCGTTTCTTGTTCAACGGGAAATCGTCGCGGAGGACTCGAACGTCGTCCACCCGCAGGGGATCCCGCCGGGCGTGCGCTTGTGGTCGAAGATCGTGCCCGTGCAGAACCACCCGCGGCGGTTGCCCTCAATCCGCCACTCAATGGCTGCCTCCCCGCATCGCGGACAGGTTCGGCCTGCGCCCACCGCGATTGCGCCTGGAGGGGCGAGGGACTGGGCGACGCGGAACTCGTCCACGACGCTTGCGGGACACCCCTTCCGCCGCGGGCACCCAAGGCACGGAACCTCGTCGATGTAGAGCGTTGCGTAGACGACCTCGCGCTCCGCGCGGATCAGGAGGCAGCCGTTAGGCAAGATCGGCAAGGCCAGCCCTCCGCATCACCGCGCGCAGCCATTCCGGCGGGACGGCAATCAGGTCCAGCGGCTCGCCGCCACCCGGCGGATTGAACGCTAGCGCCAGCGCGTGAGTCTTGCCAACGATCACCGCCTCCGCCGCGATCTTCTCGATCCACGCGCGCTTCACCGAGATCGACGCGCGGCATGTCGCCTTCGCCTCCACGAGCAGCGGGCCGGCCTCCACGTCGCCCTTGCGCCCCGCCTTCCGGCCGATTGCGCCGAACGCGCCCGTCGCGGACAGGCCGGACCCGGAGCCGGGGACGCGGCGCCCACCGAGGGCATCCGCGACCCGCTGCTCTTGGCGGCGGGACATCCGCACAGCGGCTTGGCGATTGCGCTTCACGCGCCCCTGCTCCGGCCGCCGGGGGGTCCGGTCAAGGAAGCGGTCAGGGTTCATTGAGGCGGTGCTCCTCGTAGTACGCGCGGATGGCGTCCAGCGCCCGGGCCTTGTCTCCAGGACTCTCCCGAAACATGTGCCGGCGGACGAAGTCCCGAAACGCTTGGAGACGCTGCCACGCTTCAACCCGCACCGTGGCCTCCCGGGACGACCGGGACGCGGTGCCACCGGACCGATCCGCCATCTCCCCGCGGAGCCGCTCGGCGAGCGAAACCGCGTGGGCCGCCCGCCCGTCAAGGAGCTCTTGGACGCCCCACAGCACCTTGGAGAAGTCCTCCCCGGCAATTATGCTGGCGACGCAGTAGTTGACGACCACCTCCACGAACTCGTCGGCGTCGGCGAGCGGAATCCGCACGACGTACTGATCGGGAACCGGGACGCCCTTCTCCACCTCCGCTGCCTCCGCCTCGGACATGCGCGAGTCCTTGCGGTCCACGAAGCAGAGCGTGTCCGAGGGGCGGTCGAACCAGATGGCGACGCGGGCCTTCTCGGGGAGGGCGGGGCTCCTCATCGGCCGGTGCCGCGGGCGCCGCGGGCGGGCGGCGCGGCGTCCTCGAGGCGCTCGGCATCGAGAACCGCCCGGTTCTCCGACGCGCGGACGAAGGCGAGCGCCTCGTCGGAGAGCTTCGCGTTGAACTCCATGGCCTTGAACTCAAAGGACTTGCCGAGCTCGCCGTGGAGCCACCGCTCGATATTGTCCGTGACCTTGCGCCCACGGATCGTCTGGCGGAACTTCACCAGCATCCACCGCTTGATGTCGTCGGCACTCGTGGGTCCGCTCACAGCGTCACCTCCCCGTGCTTCTTCTTGTTCTCCGCCACCTGCCCGTCGCTCGGGCGGGTAACCATGATCGTGAGCGCCCCGGACCGCAGCGTCCAGTAGAAGTCGCCCTGGGCGTGCAACTCCGCCCGCAGCGCGTCCTCGCTCGCGAACTCCCGGCCGATGGCCGTCACCTTGCCGCCCGCGCCCTCGACGACGAGGCCGTTGCTCTTCGCCGCGTCAAACACGGCCTCGTCGTCCCACGTGTCGCCCGGCGCCCGCCCCGGGTGCTCCTTGACGCACATGCGATAGAAGCCGCGCATCTTCGGGAACCCGGTCTTGTTCTTCTCGATGTCGAACTCCGTCTCCATCCAGAGCGCGCGGCCCGACGTGTCGAACGTGAACCCGCCCCGCTCGTTGTACTTCTGGCGGAGGCGGATATCGAGCGACGTGGCGAACTCCTGCCCCATCCCGCCGGGCAGCACCTCCACGGGGAACATGCCGACCTTCATGCGAATCTGGTTGATCAGGAGGACGGTGCAGTCGGAGTCCCCGCGGGCCTCAAGCTCGTTGAGGCTGGAGCTCCAGTCCCGCATCGCGCGGTTGATGAGCCGGGCCTGGAGGGTCATTTGCGCGTCCTCGGCCGACGCCTCGCGCTCTTTCATCGGGGTCAGATGGGCGAGCGAGTCCACGACCAAGAGGTCGCACTCGCCCGTGCGGATGGCCGCATCGGCGAGGTCCGCGGCCTGCTCGCCGTAGTCGGTGACGGCGAGGCGCACGCCGCCGGTTTCCTCGTCGCAGTCCACGCCGAACTGCGAGTAGAACTTCACGTCGAAGGTGCCCTCGGCGTCGACGAAGACGACGTTGAGCCGGCCGGGCCACGACTTCTTCTTCGCCCCCTCGGGCTGGATGCGGCAGTGGTTCACGCAGTCCACCGGAACCAGCTTGGTCCCCTTCTCCACGGCCTCAGAGATCTCCCCGGTGGCCGGGTCAACCACGACCCGCCGAACCTCAGCCTCCTGCGCCTCGGTGACGACGCGGCCGTAGCACTTCCGGCAGAGCCGCTGGGCGTTGGCGATGACCTTGGCGCACAGGCTCGTCTTCCCGGAGCTCTTCTTGCCGTAGACCATCGTCGTCCGCCCCACGGGGATCCCGCCGCCCGTCGCGAAGTCAAGGGCCGTGATGCCGGTCGGGATGCGGCGCGTGTTGGCCGCCCGCGTGTCGGAGGCGAAGCAGAACGCCCCCGGACCGTGGTCCTTCTGGGACTTCCGCATCAGCGCGTCGAGTTTGCTTGCCATCGCGGGGTCTCCTCGCTTACTGGTGCGCGGCGCGGGAGTCGAACCCGCACGGCCGAAGCCACCGGGTTCTAGGCCCGGCGCGTCTCCCGTTCCGCCAGCCGCGCGCTACGCCGGCGCCGGGGCGGGCGCCGCCTCGGCTTGGCGCCGCTCCTCGTACCCAGGCCGCACGTCCTTGCCACGCACGTCGAGGACCTCCCGCTGGAGCCGCGCCTCGACGCGGCGGTTGATCTCGTCAATGACCTCCTCGGCCTCCTCGGGATGGCACGGCATCTCGATGCCGATGGTCACGCGACACGTCTCGTACTTCCCAAGCGAGATCGTGAGCCCCTTCGCGACGCTGACGCGCGCGACCGGCCCCCGAAACGGCGCGACGCGGATCGCGTCGCTCGTCGCCCGGTCCTGCGACGGGTCATCTTGGATGCCCGGCCGGTCGGTCCGAAGCCGGGCCACGGTTCGCACGGCCCACTCGTGGCCGTCTGATGCTGCAAGCACCTCGCCGTGCTCGCGCGCCTTGGCCGCGAGGGCGTCGTGCCGCTTGTCAGACTCCCCGTCCAGCGTCTCCTCAGCCACAGAACCCCCCAGCGCCGCTCACTTGGCGCCTAGTTCTCACCCATCCCCGCATGCACGAACTCCCTGAGCTCCGAGAGGCTCCGCCCCCCGTCCGCGTGGAACTGGTGAACCAGCGCCGCGGCGCCGTTCATGTGGTTCACGGAGTACCACCGACGCCCGATCTCGTCGACGCGCGTGGGCTCCGGCAGCACGCTGCGCTGCTCCCACATCGTCACCGTCTGTACGTTCCGCGCAAGCCGCGCGGCGAACTCGGAAACCGAGTGGAGCGTGACCCATCGACGGACCTTCAAGGTGTGGTCGTGCTCGCCCGGCCCCTTGCAGCGACCGCGCTTCCCGCAGATCTGCCCGCCGACCACCGCGCGCTCGTCTGGGCGGTTGCGCCCGCGCACATGCGGCGGCTCCGGGTCGGCGGCGACGGAAGCGAGGTGCTCGGCGCGCAGTTTCGCGTACCGCTCCGCGGAGCGCCGCAGAACCTCTGCGCGGTGCGCCGGGTCAGAGTGGTACTTCTCGTGCCGCTTCTTGGCGATCTCGGACTTGTGGGCCCCGTAGTACCTCTGGAAGTAGGAGTCCGCGACGGCCTTCCCGACCTTTCGGGATCTCGCCGGGGACATCACTCCGTTGCCACCCCCGGCGCGCGCCTTGCCGTTACTCTTCGAGGCCATCCTCAACCCTCCACCCCACAGTATACGGGGGATTCCCCTCCTTGTCAAGCGGGCTCAGGGGACGCCTCCCGCACCTTGAACCCGAGGTGCTCATACTGCCGCCGCCGACGCTTGGCGAACCCGGCGCACGGCCCCGTCCGATCGTCAACGAAGTCCACCACGAGGGGCGGCTTCTTGCCGGGAAACTCCCGCAGGATGCGCCCGACCGGCTGCTCCACGTCCGACTTCGGAGTCGCCAGGAACAGCGTGTCCAGCCCGGGGTCGTCAAGCCCCTCCTTGGCGTACTGGTAGGTGCCAAGGAGGAGCCGGCAGTCCCGGTTCCGCTCAATGTCGGCGTCCTTCATGCCGCCGACGTAGCGGCCGACGGCGGGCACCTCCGCGTCGCCCCACGCCGACTTGAACTGCTCCGCGAGGGTGTCCAGGTGGTCAAGCCGGTCGGAGAGGACGAGGATGCGGCGCCCGGCGCGGAGCGCGTGACAGATCTCGGACACGATGATCTTGTTCCGCCACGCGACGTTCGTGAGCGCCGTGACCAGGCGGCCGAGGTTCATCTCCGCCGCCCCGCGGCCCGCATAGACCACGGGGGGGAGGTTGACATCGGTGGAGACGAGGTAGACCGTGGCCGACCCGCCTCCCTCCGCCCGCACGAGCACCTCCCCGACGTGCCAGCGGATCACGTCCCACAGCCCGTCGCCGCGCCGGGGCGTGGCCGAGAGGCCGACGCGGAGGCGGGCGGGGAACAGCGTCACCGCCCGGCCCCATTCCACGGCCCCGTGGCGGTGGCAGTTATGGACGAGCATCCCGTTAGCGACGAAGTTGTGGTTCCCCTCGACTTCCAAGTCGAAAACCGGCTCACTTCCACGAGGAGGGCCTTCGGTGATCCTCGTAATCACGAGGGAACTTGTACGCCATCCCTGGAGCGCAGAACTTTCTGAACCTTCGGATCCATCGGATTGCGAACTCAACCCCAAGACGGAGGTAGAAGTAGCCGCCCCGAGTGACCCTCTCAACCCTCGCCGAGAATCCCATGCCGAGGAGAAACTTGGCGAGCACTCTGACTTCGGCCCTTGAAAACCCCTCGGTGTGGAACGTGATCCCCCCCCGATTGACGGATCCGTCGTCCATGTACCACCACGCCCAGCCCTCCTCAGAGATGCGGGACAGCCACTCGTCGGTGACTCGCTTTGGCCTCCCAACGACTCGGCAGACCTCGTTGAGCGCCGGGTGGCACGATCCAACGCCGACGCAAGACATCTGACCGTACCCGCCGTTCTTGGTGATCCGGGTCCGAATGCCGAGCCCGTTGAGACGCCGCGCCTTGTACTCCGCCCACTCCCGTTGGCATTTGCCGTGATGGAAGTAGACGCGGGGCTGCGCACGGCGATGAGGAGGAGAGACGCTGGTGTCCCCAAGCAGGGTGCCGTAGACGAGGCCAAGGATCTCCGCGCGGATCGGACCTCGTACAATCCTCGCGCGATTGTGACCGGGCAGGAATCCCGGCCACTTCGGGTTCCGCATTCGCTTCCGCTCAAAGTCCGCGCGGAGCCGAATCCTCTCGCCGCAGCCGCAGCCGCACTTCGGGGCCTCCGCCTCAAGGCGTGCGCGGCGTGCGCATCGGGCCGCGAGGTCAACTCTCTGCGGCCCGCCGAGGCCGACATGGACGCCGTGGCCGTGGACGAATCTGCGGGGCCGTCCTTTTCTATCAAGCCGAGAGAACTCGGCACCGCAGCCACAGGCGCAGGCGACGCGATCCTGTCCCCGACCCGAAGATCGCCCGCTCTCACCCACCCGCGCTCCGTGAAGATCAGGTGCTCCTCCGTGCAGCGGAGCTCCGCTCCGCCTGCCCCGACGATCAGCGTGCGCCTCGGCCCCCTCGGGATCCACCGAACCAGCCTTCGGTATTCCCATCGTCCGCATGACTCATTGAATGATAGCACTTGACTGGGCCGTACACGAGGAAAATCCGCGATAGGCACCGGGCCGACGTCCGTTTCAACCACCACGTCTCCGGAGACGCACTCGTCGAGGACCGCGACGCCGAAGGAGCCGAACATCTCCGGGGGGTACGCGCGCTCCCCAACGAGCGACTCCACCATCGCCAAGACGACCTTCCGCCCCTCCCACTCGCACTTGTCCTGCTGGACGACCCCGACATCCTCCGGGCGGAGGTCGGTGAACCCGAGGAACGTGTCCCGCCACTGCTTCAGGAGGAAGCCCGCATGGACGAGGACGCACGCCTTCCGCCCGAGGCGGGCCAGCATCGCAGCGGCCATCACCGTTTTGCCCACGCCGCACGAGGCGCTGAACACGCCCCCGTAGCGGTTCGCGGGCTCCGCGATCTTGGCGAGGAACTCGTCCACGAGCGGCGTCTGCGCCGGGCGCAGCGTTCCCGTGAACAGGAACGGCGCGGGCTCGCCCTCAACCGTCTGGTCAACCACCCGCGCCGCCCCGACCTCGCATAGCGCCCACTGGCGGGGAACCTCCACCCAGTCGGCAACCTCGCGGTAGAGATGCACGCGCTGGCCCGCGCCAAAGCCGAACCGCTCGCCCCCCTTCTGGTCGAGGGTGAGCGCGGCCTTCAGGCGCTCAACGCCCGCGTGCCCGCCCGCCTCCACCCGGGAGACGCGCGCCATCGCCCCGATCTCCACTACGCCAGCCTCATGAGTTCGTCTGCCCCGTCGTGCTCTCAATGGCGGACTCGGCCTTGCGGATCGCGTCGCGGAGGCCGAAAGCCCTGCGATCGGCGTCCATGAACTCCGCGGCGACAGCGAGGCGCTCCGCCTCGGCCTTCGCGTCCTCGAGTTCAACCGCGGCCCGCCCGGAGAGGTATTCCGCGATCTGCGCGCGGTACCGCCAGATCCAGTCCTCGTAGCGGCGGATCCTTCGGCAGGGGCAGCACTCGGCGGCTTCCTTCCCGTCAATCTCAATTCGGCTGATCGAGGTGCAGTCCCACCCCATGACCTTGTCGGGGTTCTTGCGGTTCTCCTCGCGCAGCCGCTCAATCTCTCCGGGCTCAAAGTCGCCCGCGTCCTCGCGGTTGCAGAAGTGCGTGCGCCCGCAGAACTCGCATATGACGACGATGGACCCGGACGAGGAGAAGGCGCGCTCGAACTCCGACGAGGGCGCCTCAAGGGCCCCGCCCGCCTCGTCCTTCCGGCGCCCGCTCACCGGGGCCTCCTCGTCCTCGTGCCCATGCGGAGCCACAATACCCCGTATGCGAGTCTTTGTCAAGGCCGGGGGTCGCTCACATCCAGCAGCCGATGATCTGCGGCTCGTCGCCCACGCTTCGGCTGAGCCACGCCATCGCCCGCGTCCGCGGATGCCGCTCGCGCAGATCGGAGACGCATGCCTCAAGTGTCACGCCGCGCGCGGACAGGTCGGCGTCGAACTCAATTCGGCCCCCGCGCGCCACCTGCCGACGCACCACCCACTCGCGGGGGAAGTCCGCGGGTTGATAGTAGAGCACCCACACCTCAACACCGTCGGGGCTCGGCACGTCGCTCACGCCGGCACCGTCGCCCGCGCGAACCACAGTTCCCGGAACTTCCGCTGCGCCGCCACCAGCCAGCCACCGCTCGCGTCGTAGTCCTCGCCGATCGAGTAGTCCCAGGCGTCGGTGAATCCTTCTTCCTCCATCGCGCGCACGAGTCCCTCGTAGGCGATATCGCCCGCCTCGAGTTCGTCGAGCACCGCCTGCCACCGATCGGCCTGCTTCGGCTCGTGATCCTTGAGCGCCGTCTCCAGGTGCTGGCGCACATCGCGCTTGGCGATCTTCGGCTGCCACTTCTTCTCAAGGAACTTCCCGCAGAGATAGTCCTCGCTCAACGATGACACCCACCAGTCGAGGCCGTATCCCGTGGCGCTGATGCACCCGTGGTGTCCCCCGATCGTCAGGTCGCCCGAGAGCGCGATGTGCCCGCTCGGCAGGAACGACACGAGCAGCGAGTACATGCCGGTGCCCGGCTTCCGCAGCCAGAACGCCTGAACTCCCTTCTCGGCATACGGCACCTCGATCAGGACGTGGTTCTTCAGCGCCTCGGTCATGTGGGGCTCGATATAGCTCACGGTGCCTCCGATGGGGGTGCGACGTGCAGCCCATACTGGTGCAGCGCCGGCATGTAGATCTCAACCCGCACCGGGATCTCCTCCGGCAGGCGGAGGAGGATCCCCTCGTTTCGGACAGATTGCAGAACCGCCCGACCCGCGCCGATCTCGCGGAACGCCTCGGCCGAGGTGAAGTCCGGATCAACGGCCAGAACCCCGCAGACACGGAAAAGCGCGCACCCTCGGATCTCCGCGTTGACCGGAACGAGGTCCCGGGCGTCGGCCTGCCGCACCCACTCGCTGAGCGTCACCCAGCCCCCCGCCGTCCGCACCCGCTGGTCGGCGCACCCCGTCACTTGATGTCCTTCCACGTCTTGCCGGTCTTGGCCTCAAAGATGACAGGCACATTGAGAACCACCGCACCCTCGGCCTCGCGCTTCATCAGCGCCGCGAAGTCCTCGGCGATGGCCTCGGGCGCCTCGCCAATGAGTTCGTCGTGGACCTGGATCTGGAGGTACGCCTCCTCCCACCGCCGGTCGCCCACGCGCCGTCGGTTGACCTCGCGCTGGATGTTCCGCATCACGATGCGCACGAGGTCGGCCTCGGCGCCTTGGATGCGCGCGTTCCACGCCACCCAACCCGGCCAGTAGGTCGGATCGCCGCGCTCGCCGGTTTCCTCCTGCCCCAGCATCTTCGGGAAATGCAGCCGTCGGCCGGCGATCGACTCGACGTAGCCCTTCGTGAGGATGTCCGTGCGGCACACTTGGGCCATCCGCCGAATCTCCGGGTAGGTGCGGTGGAACCCGTCGTAGTACGCCTTCGCCTCGGCATCGGACTTTCGGTTGGCTTGGGCGAAGGACTTGTACCCGCGGCCGAAGATGAACGCGAAGTTCGTCTCCTTCGCCGTCTTGCGGTCCTTGAACCCGAGCTCGCGCTGGGTCTTGGTGTGGAGGTCAAGCCCCTCAAGGTACGCCTCGGCCGCCTTTGAGTGGTGGAGGATCCCCTTCGCGAAGTGCCCCACAAGGCGGAACTGGAGTTGGTTGAAGTCGCCGCCGACGAGGCGCTTCCCCGGGCTCGCCACGAACAGCGGCTTGATTGAGCTGGTGACCTGCTGGAGGTTCGGATTCGAGCTTGAGAACCGCCCGCGGATCGTGCCGGCCTGGTTGAACTCCGCGTAGATGCGGCCGTCTCCGGACATCCCGGAGTAGGGGGTGCAGTAGAGCTTGAGCGTCTGCGCCGCCTCGCGATAGCGGAGGATCTCCGCCACAAGCGGGTCGTCGTAGCGCGTGAGCACGTCGTCGTCCGTTGAGTAGTAGCCGGCCTTCCCTCGGTGCATCCAGTCAAACGGCTTCAGGCCGTGGTCGCCGAACAGGAGCGTTGACGTGTCCTTCGGGCTGTCGAGGTCAAACGGGTGCCCGGCGAGGCGGAGCGCCTCCGCCCGCGCCAAGTCGCGGGTGGCCCGGGTTGCGGCATCAAGCGCAGAGAGGAACTCGCGGTCGATCGCCACGCCGCGCGTCTCCATCTCGATGAGCGTGCGGACGATCTCCATTTCAACCTCGTGGAATAGCTTCGAGAGCCCCTGCCGGTCGAGTTCCGGCGAGAGGTGCTCGGTCCAGAGGCGCAGCGCACACCGCGCATCGTCCCGGGCGTAGTCGGCGAACACCCCAGGAAAGAGTCCGCCATCGTGCACCGCGGCCTCGGCGTACTTCGCCATCTTCACGCCAAGGTATCGCTCGGCGAGGGGCTTGAGCCCGTGGGGGCTGTTCTCGTCGATGAGCCAGTGCGCGACCACCGTGTCCGCGAGGCGACACCGCACCGGTACGTCGGCGTGGTGGGTGGCGAGGAACTCAAGGTCGAACTTGCAGTTCGACCCGACGAGCGTCTTCCGCTCGTCGGCGAGCGCCGGCGCAAGAACCCGCATGGTCTGAACTTGGGAGAGCGCCCCGTCGCCGCGGAAGGGGAGCCACCACGTCTGGCCCTCACCGGGCCCGACCGACAGGCTCACCCCCTTGATCGCGTCGGTTCTTGGGTTGAACCCCGTCGTCTCAATGTCGAGGCTGAACATGCCGGCGGCGCGCAGCGCCGCGGCAGCCTGGTCCAAGTCGGACGCTGTGGCCGCCGACACGTTCCGCCCCCCGCGCCCTAGTACCGAACCCCGGCTCCCCGATCGCCGCCCCGGTCGTCACTCCCGCGGCTCCCGCCCCGGTCATCGCTCCCGCGACTGCCTCCCTGGTCGCTGCCACCACGGCTGCCCCCTTGGTCGCTGCCACCGCGGCTGCTGCCACGGTCCCCGCCCCGGTCCCCGCCGCGGGCGGCGGCGGCGCGATCCCGCTCGGACCACTCGTTCTCCTGGCGCTTGGTTGCCTCGATGTCGGCGCCCATCGCGTCGAGCTCCGCCTGGGTCTTGGGCTTGAGATCCTCGCGGTAGTTGATGGGCGAGACGCCTCCAGACTCAGCCTGGATCCCGAGATGCTTGGCGAGCCCGATCCGACCGCCGGAGATCTTCTCTTGGAACTGCCAGTCGTCCCCCACGGTGAAGGCCGTCTTGCTGGATCGGAAGAGGGTCCAGATGGACCCGGTGAGCCCGCGCCGCTGTTCGATGAGGCGCAGGATGCGCTCGAACATCTTCATCTTCACGACCATCAGCCGCTTCTGGTTGCGGTGCTCCTTGTCGTCACGATCCGTCCAGGTCGGCTTGATCTGGATGATCGTGAAGGGCCAGGCGTCGTAGGGGCGCAACCCGGCCCGGCAGAGCGGGCAGTCGGATGGCCCGGAGCAGGACGCATAGCCCGGCGCACGGCTGTCCCGCAGATTGACGACGTGCTCGCGGAAGTGCCCGATCGGTTCGTCGGCCGTGTTGTCGCCGTCGCAGAAGGCGACCGTCGCCTCCTTGCCCGACTTCAGGAAGAACCGGAAGTCCGAGGTATTCCGGTCGCTGTCGAGCGGACGCATCGCATCTTTCCCGGTCTGAAACCACCCAGACATCAGAGCCTCCTTATGGCTTGGGGGGCCCGTCGCGGGCCCCGGTGTGTGGTACGGGCAGAAACAATATCAGATATGAGCCTCTGTGTCAACGTAGGGATCGAAGCGATCCGTCCATTGCTGCGCCGTGGCGAGGCAGGGCGGGCACCGCCAGACAAGTTGCACGTTCACGATCTCCTCCATCTCGGTCCCACCGCCGACGACGATGCGGTCAAGCTCACGGGCGCCCTCGATCTCGCGGGTAAGGAGCATCGGCCGGCCGCAGAAGCAGAGGCGCCCGCCGTATCTGCCGCCGTAGGCGCCCATGAGCCGGGCCGCCGTGACCTCGGCCCAGACGCGCGCCGGCCACCGCCGAAGGCGGCGCGGGGTGACGCGGCGCATGAAGGCGAGCGCGCCTTGTGGCATCAGAGCACCCGCCGCGCCGAGTCCACGGCGGCGAGCGCCTCCTCGCGAGTCATCTGCTTCGGGTCCGTCTTCCCCTCCGGGAACTCGACGCGGAAGACAGGCACCCGCCCGTCCAGCCGGCGGACGAGCCACCGCTCCCCGGCCTCGCCGGCCACGTCGCGATCAAGCGCGAGGTAGACGCGGTCGAACCCGCAGATTAGTTGCGCCTGCGCCTCGCTCGGCATGGCGCCGATGACCCCCGCCGCTGGGAGCCCGTGCTCCCACAGCCGAATGACATCGATCATCCCCTCGACGATCACGAGACGCTCGCGGCCCTGCACCTTGTCGAGGCCGTAGAGGAACTTGGACTTCGGGAACCCGAGGTAGTTCAAGTACTTCGGCTGGTCGCCGTCGTGGATCGCCCGGCCCACGAGCCCGACCAGCTTCCCGTCCGCGCGGCGCACGGGGAACACGAGGCGCGGCACCGGGTAGTTGCCGAACCCGCGGTCGTACCCGAGTTGCCACGCGCGGCATGTGTCGAGGGACAACCCGCGGTCAACGGCGTACTGGGGCACCTCGCCCGCGAAAACCTGCGCCTCCATCTCGGGCACCACCTCCGGGTCGTCCGCGGGCGGCTTGGCGACGGGCTCCGCCCACCGCCGCCCGATGCCCGTGTCAATCCGCGTCATGACCGCAGCGACGCCGTCCTCCTCCCGTTCAATGAGCTGGAACGCCGTCTCGATGGGCGCCCGCGAGAGCATCCCCCACTTCGTCACGAGCCAGTTGAGCGTCCCGTGGTGCCCGCAGGCGTGACAGCGCCAACCGGACTTCCCCTCCTCGTTGATCAGGATGGAGCAGCCGGGGTGCCGGTCGGTGCCGTCCTCGTGGTACCAAGGGGCGAGCGGACAGGTCACCACGACCGACTTCCGGCCCACGCGCGTCTTCTGACACCCGATCAGCGTGGCGAGCTCGACGATGGCCTCGGCGCGCATCAGAAGTCGACCGACGCGGCGCCCGCCTCGGTTCCTCCGCCCGA
>Ga0334722_10001807_pt1 | contig 25584 bp, 29 predicted proteins | sample C3_bottom_MG_FD_207210 | JGI IMG/M metagenome (GOLD analysis project Ga0334722, IMG submission 207210) | Sediment microbial communities from Yellowstone Lake, YNP, Wyoming, USA - C3_bottom | ecosystem: Environmental > Aquatic > Freshwater > Lake > Sediment | place: USA: Wyoming | collected... | reverse complement strand
AACGTGATAATCAATCGGCTGATGCTCAAAAACGTTTACAGAATCCTAAGGTTACTGATGTCAAGTACGGCACAACTGAGATACGCACGTTTGGTTCTTCTAACCTCCCTAATCTTGCTAAAATGCAACTTACGATTGATTCTTTTGAGTGACGCAGAATCTCTCTCATTTATTTTTAAAGATGAAGAGGCATGCCACAAAACCTATGCAGAGCCCGGCAAAATGCACTGCTGTGCCTATTGTGCCATAAGCAGTTCTTATTTCTGCAGGGAATAACATATCCACGAAAAAGCAAGCAACTAGGATGAACCCAATCAGAGGCAATACTTTCTTTAAGATCGGTGTTTGTTTATCAATCAACACAACCATAATTATGCTTGGAGTGATTGATAACAATACGCTGATTGTAGAATTTAGTTTTAATAACTGCGATACTAGTAGGGTTACTAGAAATAATCCCAAAAAAGTATTCTTTTGATTATTCGTATTTAGCTGAAGTTCAACCATTATCGCGTACAACGCAATTCCGAAAGCAGCTGCAATAATGTCTGACGAGCCAAGTACTGTATTAGTTGGCAGAACCATATACGAGACTATGCTGCTTATCGGTGGAGTTATTACACAAATAACTAGAAATGCATTTAGAAGCTCTGAAGACAATCCTCTTTTACTGAACACAATGCTGCTTATGACAATCGCAATAAGATATCCTGCAAGATTATTGATAAAGTGACTAAAACTAGTGTGTAAGATTGAATGAGTGTATATTGTCCACCAATGGAAGTTTTGAAAATCAAGAATTACATATTCTGGCTGACGCCTGAAAATTAAGAAGAATAAAGTGATAATTATCGGAAAAACAAAGTAAAGAGAGAAAATCGACCAGTTAATTGAGTATTTTTGATGATTCAAAGAACTACCCGAAATACAGCGGCTTTGCTTCTGCCTTCATTTCCTTGGCGCGGGCAGACTTGAACTTGTCCTGCAACGCGATGTACATCTGTTCGACGTCCTTCGTGACTGAGGGCGCGACTTTCATCAGCGCCTGTTCGAAGTGGTCTGTGGTGATGAGCTTGCCTTTGATGTCTTCGCGCAGCGCGAGCATGGCGGCTTCGCGGCACAATGCTTCGATGTCTGCGCCGACAAAGCCTTCAGTCTGTTCGGCGAGGTAGTCGATGTCGACGGTCTGGAGCGGCATGTCTTTGGTGTGGACTTTCAAAATCTCCAGGCGGGCCGCTTTGTCAGGAACAGGAGTCAAAATGATGCGGTCAAAGCGTCCCGGGCGCAGCAATGCGGTGTCGACCATGTCCGGGCGGTTGGTCGCGCCGATGATGATGATGTCGTGCAGGTCTTCGAGGCCGTCGATTTCGGTCAAAAGCTGATTCACGACGCGTTCGGTGACGTTCGAATCAGAGCTCGAGCCGCGGCGCGGAACGAGCGAGTCGATTTCGTCGAAGAAAATGATTGTGGGCGCAGTTTGCCGCGCCTTCTTGAAGATTTCGCGCACGGCTTTCTCGGATTCGCCGACCCACTTGCTCAGCAATTCAGGGCCTTTGATCGAGATAAAGTTGGCTTCTGACTCGTGCGCAACGGCTTTTACCATCAGCGTCTTTCCAGTTCCAGGAGCGCCGTACAGAAGGATGCCCTTCGGCGGCTTGACACCAAGGCGCTTGAACGCGTCCGGGTGCTTCAAAGGCCATTCGACGGCTTCCATGAGCTCGGTCTTCACGCCTTGGAGCCCGCCGATGTCGGTCCAGTTGATGTTCGGAATCTCGACGAGGACTTCGCGCAGCGCGGAAGGCCGTACGACTTTCAAGGCGTCCTTGAAGTCTTGCTTGGTAATCTGCAATTTCTCGAGGATTTCGTTAGGGATTGACTCGTCCTTGTCGTACTTCAGGTCCGGAAGCACGCGTCGCAGCACGATCATTGCCGCTTCTTTCGCGAAGCTTGACAGGTCTGCGCCGACAAAGCCGTGCGTGATCGCGGCAAGGTCTTTCAGGTTGACGTCTTTTGCGAGCGGCATGTTTCTCGTGTGAATCTTGAGGATGGTGAGCCTGCCTTCCTTGTTCGGAACGCCGATTTCGAGTTCGCGGTCAAAGCGTCCGGGGCGCCTGAGCGCAGGATCGAGGATGTTCGGCACGTTGGTTGCGGCAATAACCACGACACGACCGCGCGATTTCAGGCCGTCCATCAATGCAAGCAATTGCGCGACGACTCGTCTTTCCACTTCGCCGCGCGTTTCTTCGCGTTTCGAAGCAATCGCGTCGATTTCGTCGATGAAAATGATGGAAGGTGCGTTCTTTTCCGCTTCTTCGAACTTCTTGCGCAGATTCTCCTCAGATTGTCCGTAGTATTTGGACATAATTTCAGGTCCATTGATGACGATGAAGTGCGAATTTGTTTCGCTCGCGACAGCACGCGCGAGCAACGTCTTTCCGGTGCCAGGCGGGCCGTGCAACAGTACTCCTTTTGGTGCTTCAACACCGAGTCGTTGGAAAATCTCAGGGTGCTTCAGCGGCAGTTCGACCATTTCGCGGACTTTCTTGACTTCTTCTTCGAGTCCGCCGATGTCTTCGTACGTGACGCCGGGAACCGAGTCTTCCTCGACAGGCATTGCCTCGGGATTCAGAACGATTTCAGTGGCATCAGTAATAATCACGGGTTGCTTGGGCACTGTTTCCGCGACGACGAATTTCAAATCGCCGAAGCCGAATCCCATGCCGCCCAATCCAAAGCCGTCTTCCATGGCCATGCTGAAGATGTCGTCGAAGGGCGAGCCCGACATCGCGGTTCGCCTGCGGCGGGTGCCGCCCAAAGAAATAATGTCGCCCTTGACAACGGCGCGGCCCAAAAGGCCTTGCTTGAACACGTACGGAGAACTGGTTTTGACAATGATGCCTTCGCGGGCAGGAGCAATGACGATTTTCTTGGCTTCCTTGACTTCTGCCTTGTGGACTTTGACGGTTTCGCCGATGCCGGTCTGGGCGTTCTTGCGGCTGAGTCCGTCCATGCGGATGTGGTTCAAACCGATGTCGCCAGGAAGAGCGCGGTCAGCAATCGCGACGCTCTTGCGCTGGCCTTCGATTTCGACGATGTCGCCCGGACGTACGTCTATCTCGCGCATGAACGCGCTGTCAATCCTGATGATGCCCTTGTTGACGTCATCCTGGATCGCTTCCACAACCCGAAGCTTGACTTCTTTTGCCATTATTTCTCCTATAAAATAGGTCGTTCTTTAAGAGCGTTATGCATCCCTGCGCCAGAAATGTGGCTTATTTTGAGGGAGTGACTTGCACGCGCGGCATCGGGATGGGCGGCGGAAGTCCGACTTCGCGGCTCAGCAGCAATGCTTCGACGTTGCACTTGGTCAGGATGGTGTTGAGGATGGGCGTCATGATTTCGGGCGCCACCTTCTTGTCCTTCTTCCAGCCCTTTTCGATGTCGGCGATGGCCGCGGGCTTGTCGAAGAACGTGACCGTTCCTTCGAGCGTGATGGTTGCGATCTTGGGCTCGTACGAAGCCTTGAATTCGAACGTGAACTTCAGCGCGTCCTGCTTGGACGTGCCGAACGTCAGGTCGGTCTTTTCGACGTCCTTGACGGAAACGTTGTTGTTGACGCTGACCTTGCCCTTGACGGGCGCGATCTTGTCAACGATGATTTTGTTCAGTTGCAATCCAACAATGGTCATAATGTATCACCTTTAGAGTATGTTATCGTTTCCGACAAGGTAGTCATTTAAAAAGCTTTCGCATCTATCGTCGATATCATGCGTCTCACCAGAGGATGCGCGTGACTTCGATGGCGATATAGGCTGCATAGATCGCGATGAAGACATAGCCCTGTTCGCGCGTGATGGCGCCCTTTCTGAGGATGGTCATGAAGAAGGTCGCGCTGAGCATCAGCCCGAGGACGCCCACGAGTGTCGACAGCACGCCGAAGCTGATGGGGTGGAACAGTGCGACAAGTCCGGTGAACAGGTTGACTTCGAGCATCGTGGTTCCGATGGCTTCGCCGAACCCGATTTCTCCGCCGTGGCCGCGCAGGATTGCCGAGAGTCCGGAAAGCATGTCCGGCAACGCTGCGGCGAGCGCGAACACGGTGATGGCGAGCAGGTAGAGCGGGATGCTCAATGCGACAGACAGATTGACTGCGCTGAACACGGCGTAGCGCGCCGCGAGCAGCATCGCGCCGAGCGCGAGCAGGAACACGAGCATGTCCTGCCAGATAAACTTGATGGCGATCTGTTTCTTGAGCTTGCCCGAGCCGCTTTCGCGGTTCCAGACGAGCATGACGTAGATGAAGTATGACAAAACCATCGCGAGTCCTTCGCTGCGCGAGATTTCTCCGTCGAGCATCAGGACATACGGCAGTACCATCAGTCCGAGGATGACGAACTCGATGCCTTTGATGACGGTGGTGTTGAGCGTGATGCGTTTCTGTAAAACAGCGAAAAGCCCGTTCATGAATGCGAGGTCGATCATCAGTCCGCCGAGCACGACGCCCGAAAGCAGTTCAGGATTGCCGGAGATGAGGCCGATGATTGCAGTGACGATGTCCGGCGCCGATGTCGCGACCGCGACGATGACCATGCCGATGAAATACTTGGACATGCCGAGCTTGCGCGCGTAGCTTTCCAGCGCTTCGACGAAATAATTGCCCGAGAACGCGATAATCGCCAGCGACGCGAGAAGCACGCTGATGTGGAACGTGAGTGCCGCTGCGCTGACCATTCACGAATAACCGCCAGAATGGGTATTTAAACGTTACCTCAGAGAAAAGCTTTTATACTGACTTGACTCGAAAACGTGTATGAAAAGAGGTCACAGCGCAGTCGTCGGACTGGTTATTCTCGTCGCGCTTGTCGGATTGTTTTTCGTGTTCACGCAAGGCCGCGTTGAGGTCTGCAAGGCGACCAGCGAGCAGGAAATCGCGTCGCTGTTTGACCGCTGGAATAACGCGCTGCAGACGGGCAATCCTGAAGCGGTCGTCGCCAACTATGCCCCGCGCTCCATCCTGCTTCCCACCGTGTCCAACACGCCGCGCGTCACGCCTGCCGAGAAGCTGGACTACTTCGAGCACTTCCTTGAGAACAAGCCGTCAGGCAGGATAGACTTCAGCATGATCGATATCGGGTGCAATACCGCGATCGACTCAGGGCTCTACACGTTCACGTTTGGAACCACGGGCGCGGTGGTCCACGCGCGCTACACCTACACGTATGAATGGGACGGCAATCAGTGGTTGATAACCAGCCACCATTCTTCGGCGATGCCTGAAACCGCAGCAAGTGCGGCACACTGAGAATTATTTCTTCGCAAACGTCTTCGCCACGATGAGCGGGAACAATATCGTCGCGTCGCCGAAGACTTTGACCGTGTTTGCTTCGGGCGCGATCTTTCCCCACGAGACCGCTTCGTCGGGGCGCGCTCCCGAGTCCGAGCCGTCGTATTCCTGCGCGGTGTTCACGTACACGGCATAATCGCAGCCATTGCGGAGCATGTTCGCGTTCAAGATGCAGTGCTTGATGACGCCTGCGCCGAGAATGATGAGTCCGGTCTTCTTGGCGTCGAGCGTCAAGTCATTGAGCTTCTTCATATCCCGGACAACGTCGATCTTGAAGTCAGGGTGCTTGAAGCTGAAGAAGTACAGCATGTCGCCCATCGAGCCGTCGGTGATTGCCGGGCAGAAGACAGGGATGTTGTTCTTCTGCGTCCAGTAATAGATCGACGCGGGATTGTTGATTTCTTTGCCCAAGCGCGCGGTAAATTCAGACGGCGTCACAATCGTGCCGCTGGTTTTCTGCTCGGCATCCATTTTTTCGAGCAGCGGCGTCAAAAAGTCTTCGAATTTGCAGTAGCGCGAGTTGGGGACGAAGATATTGCCGGTGCGGTTGATGCCTTTTTCGCGCAATTCCGCGCCGGGCGCGTCAAACTTGCCGAGAATAAACGGCTGGATGCACTTGATGATGTCCTCTTCGACGCCGCCTGCGGTCGTGACGATGACGTCAACCATCTTGTGCTGCGCAAGGAACCTGAACACATCGCGCAATCCCGAAGTAACCATGTTCGAAGTGAATCCGAGATAGATGGTGCACTTCTCTGCGCGCATCTTTTTGATGATGTCAATCGCCTTGGCGAGGTGCGTCGCTTGAAAACCAGTAGTCGCAAAGCTCTCCAGAATCTTGTCATAGTCCACGCCCTGATTGAAGTCGTAGCCGGCAACGGCAGGACCTGTAGGTTCCTCTGATTCGTGCAGCACGTTCTCGTGACCTTTCTTGGCTTTATGCTCGTCCATGCTTATAAATCACCGAGGGAAGGTTTAAAAAGCTTCGTGCCTCGGACAACCGTATGAAACTCGTGGACGTCCATTGCCACCTGAACCACGCGCAGTTCGAGAAGGACCTGCCGCAGGTCATCGACCGCGCAAAGAAGGCGGGCGTCGTGAAGATGATTTCCGCAGGCGTCAACCCGCCCACGAACCGCGAAGTGCTTGAACTCACGAAAAAATACCCTGGACTGGTCGAATGTTCTTATGGCGTTTATCCGATTGACGCGTTGAACGTCAAATTGGAGGAATTCGGCGAGATCGGCCTGCGCCAGGTCGAGCATTTTGACGTCGATGACGAATTGGAATGGATCAAGAAGAACAAGGACGGCTGCGTCGCCATCGGCGAAGCGGGTCTTGATTACAAATGGGTGACCGACCCGAAGCTGCAGGCGAAAATGCGCGAGAATTTCCAGAAAGTCATCGATTTGTGCGAGAAAATCAAGAAGCCGCTCATCATCCACTCGCGCCGCGCCGAAGCAGACTGCGTTTCGATGGTCGAGTCCAGCAAGCTCAAGAAGGTCAACTTCCACTGCTTTGAAGGCAGGAAGAGTTTGCTCAAGAAAGTCGACGATCACGGCTGGTCGTGCTCGATTCCTGCAGTGATTATGCGCCTGCAGCACTTTGAAACCGTCGTCAAGACGCTGAACATCAACAATATTCTCACCGAAACCGACGCTCCGTGGCTCTCGCCGGTCGTGCACGAGCGCAACGAGCCGGCAAATGTCGCGCTGACCATCAAGCGCATCGCGGAAATCAAGAAATTTGAGGAAGTGGAAGTCGCGAACAATATTCTGATGAACTATCAGAGGATGTTCGAATGAACTGGGTGCATCCTGAGTATCTCGACGCTCCCGCAATCAAGACGCTTTCAAAGAATTTCCCGAAAGGAAAGCCGTTTCCGCACATGGTCTTGCGCGAATTCTTCTCGCCTGCGAAAATAAAGCGCGTCCGCGAGGAATTGCTGAAGCAGTCGTTCGAATTCAAGGAGGCGGACCTGTTCCGCTTCCACCAAAGCCAGGATATTTCGACGCTCAGCAACGAAACGCTGAAAGAATTCTACGCGTTCTTCTCTTCCAAGGAGTTTCTCGCGTACATCAGCGCGATAACCAAGACAAAAGTGAACGCCATCGACATGTCGGGCTTCATTTATTCGTCCACAGACCACTTGTTGCCGCACGATGACCGTTTGGAAGGCAGAAGAATCGCGTACGTGGTCAATTTGTCGCAGGGTTTCACGAAAAAAGACGGCGGCGCGCTCTCGTTTTTCGAAACAAAGCAGGGCAAGCCGACGAAGATCGTGCAATCCTTCACTCCGACGGACAATACGCTCTTTTTGTTCAAGGTTTCCAAGAAATCCTTCCACCAGGTCGATGAAGTCCTGTCGGACAAGAAGCGCGTGACGCTCGCGGGATGGTTCCATGGATAGCATTGTTCACCAGCAATACGCGCTGAAAAACGTGCTGTACGCTGCCGCGACGCATTTCGAGCGCGGCAAAAGCATTCAGCTGCAGCAATTCTTGCGTCCCGAGGTCTTCGCGCAGGCGTCGCGCGAGCTGCTCAACGCAAATGTGCGCGAATTATACATTCCTGACCGCTGTCGTGTGCATTCGCCGAAGAAGATATCTGCAGACGTCAGCGGATTGGTGCGCTGGCTGAGATCAAAAGAAGCCGCAGAGCTCGTCTCGCTCATCGTGGATAAGCAAGTTCGTTGCAAAGTCATCGGCATCTTCATCATGACGCACGGCGATTACACGGTATTGCATGACCAAAATCAGGAACTGTTCGGCTACGATGTTATCCTCGACCTCACGCCGGACTGGGACAACCGCGCGTGCGGCTATCATTCGTACGTGGACGGCAATGGCGCCGAGCTTGTGCGCGTCGCTCCCGCGATGAACGCGCTCACCATAGTCAAACGCGACAAAAACGCGATGAAATTCCTCAAATACGTCAATCATCACGCGGGAAACGACAAACGAATCTTCCTGCAGGCGCGTTTCGCGTAGATTTTCCGACGATAACTGACCACTGGACAACTCCGAAGAGCGCATTTAAATCAGTGACTTCTTGTCAAATACATGGTTCCAAACGGGTTGCTCTTGGACTTCGCAGAGGTCTGCGGCATCCACGCAGGTGACGGTTGGATTTCGGCGTATACAAACGAGATCGGTTATGGCACGAATCCGAAAGAAGAGCAGTATTTTCAGGAAGTCTTTCAGTTGTACAAGCGCATTTTTGGGTTTGAACATCACCGGATTCTGCGCAGATTGGCCGTTGAACTGCGCTTTCAGTCAAAAGAAGGCCAGGCGTTGCTGCAATCGGTTGGGTTTGTACGGGGCAAGAAACTGGATGCGCTTCACGCCCCAATATTTATCTTTCAAGAGAAGGAATGGATGAAACGCTTTCTTCGTGGTGTTATCGACACCGACGGACACGCATACTGGAGAAAGAGTTTCACTAAGTACTATTTGGTTGTCTTTTGGGCAACAACATCACAAAAGCTCGCTGAAGATATTTTGCGGATGTTAAAAGAATTAGGATACAACCCTCAATTTGGGAGCACTCAACCATCATCAAAAGATGGCCATCAGCGGAGACGTCTTTACCGCATCATTCTTATGCGTAAAGCTGAAATCAAGCGGTATTTGGAAGAAATCGGTTTCAGAAATCAGCGTCGATGGGTGCAAGTCGCAAAACGGTTTGAAGACCTTGGACAGTATGAACTCAATGCAGCCACAACAACCTTTTTAAGCAGTTTAAGGGTTTCTGAGAGCAACGGACCCGTGGTCTAGTGGTTAGGACAGCTGCTTCACAGGCAGCGGGTCGCCGGTTCGACTCCGGCCGGGTCCATTTCTCTTACTTGTAGGACTTCCAGCACAATCTTTTTAAGCCGCCCTTCACGAGTTCGGAATACCAAGGGGATATGGTCTAGCTTGGTAGGATTCAAGGTTCGGGACCTTGTAGCCCCGGTTCAAATCCGGGTATCCCCATACGTTCCTAGATTTTTCTCTCGAAAAGTATAAATACTCAGAAAACCCCAGTTTTCTCGATGAAAATCTCCATCGACACGTCTGCCGATTCGAAGGAGGACATCCGCAAGGCGATCAGGCTTCTCCAGTCGATCGTGGAGCACGACGCGTCGCAGGGATCGCGCAATCTGTTTGACTCGCCCAGCGCGGACTTGTTCGGCAGCGCGCCGGCACCCGCAGCATCGGCAGAGCCCGCGGCGAACCCGCTCGCGGCATTCGGCAACATGTTCGGCGACAACGCGCCGGCGCCCGCCGCATCGGTCGAGCTTCCGAAGGAGAAAAAGGCAACGCAGATAGAGTTTTACTGACAACCATGATTGTACTCGCAGGTGACGTGGGGGGAACGAACACGCGGCTCGCGCTGTTCTCCGTTGAAAACAGAAACTTCGAGCAGCTCGCGTTCGAGCGCTACGACAACAAGCAGTTTGAGAATCTTGAGGAGATCCTGCAGACGTTCCTGAAGACTTCGGATGCGCACCCGCGCGCTGCCGCGTTCGGCATCGCCGGCCCGGTCATCGACGGCGTGTGCAAGGCGACGAATCTGCCGTGGACGATCGACGTCGCAAAGCTCAGCAAGGCGACCGGCATCGCGCGCATCACATTGGTGAACGACTTTGTCGCGCACGCGCACGGCATTGACGCGCTGCATCCCAAGGATTTGGACGCGTTGCAGCGCGGCGACCACGAAGGCATGGCGAACCGCGCGCTCATCGGTCCCGGCACGGGACTCGGAGAAGCAATCGTCGCCCAGCACGGCGGCGACTCGTTGGTTGTAGCGTCCGAAGGCGGCCATCAGGACTTTGCGCCGCAGAACGAGCCGGAAACCGCGCTGATGGAATACTTGCGCGCCCGATTCGGCCACGTCAGCAATGAGCGCATCCTCTCGGGCCCGGGCGTGCTGAACATTTACGACTTCATGAAGAAGACGAAGCGCGGCAAGGAATCGCCTCTGTTGCAGAAGCTCCTGAGCGCAAAGGGCGCGGACAAGCCCGCGATTATCCTGCGCAATGCGCCCAAGGACAGGCTGTGCGCGCTGACCGCGGACTTGTTCTTCTCGGTGCTCGGCGCGGAAGCGGGCAATCTCGCATTGCAGTCCTTGTCGTTCGGCGGCGTGTATCTCGTCGGCGGCATCGCGCGCAGCAACCTCGAGGTGCTCAAGAAAAGCCAGTTCATGCAGCGCTTCCGCAACAAGGGAAGGATGTCGAACTTGATGAAGCAGATGCCGGTGTACGTCGTGAAGAACGAGCAGCTCGGCATTCTCGGCGCCGCGGCATTGGCGTCGGAATTGTTCTAGGAAACTTTCGTGTCAAGCGTGTCGTAGCGGATGCGCGCGAGCCCGTTGAAATGGGGCCGCGGGTCTTTGGGGTCAAAGACGTCGACGACGCGGTACGTGCCTGAGGTGAACACCTTGTCGTCGAGGACAAAGTGCGTGGCCTCGATGATGCGGATGCTCGCGAGCGGCGTGGAGAGCTTCTGGTCGCCTGCGGTTTCCACGAGCGGCATCTCGCCCAGCATCCAATAATTGCGCTGCCCTTCTTTGAGGAAGGGGTAGGTCTTGCCGATCTCGAGGATTTCGGGGATGCATTCCTCAAGGTCTCGGCGTTTTGCGTTGTATTCCTCAATATTCCGCAACGCCAAATCAGGATTGTATTCGGTTTGTATCCCCATAGAAGCGCAGAAGGAGTACGTGCTTAAAAAGATAAGGAAAAAAAGAAAATCACGCGGCGAGATAGCCGATCATGAAGCCGACTTCCTCGTCATTGAGGCAGTCGTCGTCCAGCTGTTCCTCAATGACGCTCTCGCGGTAAAAGTCGTCGTGCTCGCGCACGCGGTCTGCGTTGCGAATCTGGTTCAGCAACACCTTGTCCATACTCGTCAATCCGTTATTCATTTGGTTCACCTCGTTTTTGCTCGCAAAAATGAGACCCGTCGACCGGAGTCGACGTTGCCTCTTTTTGCACTCTTTTTTATTGCCTGAGCCGCAGTTCGGGCTGCAGCGTCTTGCGCGTCAGTTGCTTGGTGCATTCGAACAGCAATGTTGCGATGGTATCCATGTGATTCACCTCGTTTTTCAAAACGAGACCCGTCGACCGGAGTCGACGTTGCCTCTTTTTTGATACGTTCCCGTTCCTTCTGGAGCTTTAAATACGCCACGACCCCCAGTCCAGTGTCCAGTGGCGGAATATCGTCGGGAAAATGGGCGAAAGTCTTAAATAGGCCTCGGGGAACAAAGCGCATGGTGAGAGGCGTGTGGTGAAGACCTGCCGCCTCAGGCAGATGCATTCAGAAAACCCGCAACGTGATGATTTGGAATCGCTGATTCTTGACGAAAGCAGTGACAAGCCGCTGAAGGAAGATGATACGAAGAAATTCTATCGCTTGATAAAAGGGCAAGCGGGCGATAATTCTGAATATTGGAACCGGGTGGCGAATACCGAGAACGAGTTTGACGCGATGTTCGAGCACAAGCTTCAGGCGCTGTACGTGCTGCTTCCTCAGCAGGCATCCCGCCTGCACGCGGCGTACGAGCTGCTGCGCGAGGAATATGTGACGATGATGACGTTCCGCGGCGCAAAGGCGTTCAAGGGAACGCTCTTTGCGGCAGGCTATCGTCCGAATGAGCCCAGGCCGAGCATCCTGCCGGGCGTGAACGGCAAAGAGTACGCGGTCGCGCTGAAGGACAAGAATTGGTTTGAAGGGCCCGTGCTCGCGATCTACATCTCCGCAAAAGACCTGAGCGAAAGCGTCGAGCTCAACCTGTCCAAAGCGGTCGTCGCGAACCTTCCCGCGGAGATCGCGGAAGTCATGCAGAATATCCCTTAGAATTCGTCGAGCTTCTTGTCTTTCGTCGCGAACGTCACGAGCGTGGTCGTGCCGTCTTTTCCGCCGGTGATTTTCTCCGTGGAGACGAAGCCGCCTTTGCTGAGCTTCTCGATTTTGCGCTGGAAGGTCTTGTACGCGCCCTGCCCGCCCTTGTCGGTGTAGACCTTGAACAAGTCGCCTATTTTCGCGCCGGAATTGTCCTTGACGATGTTCAGCACCAGCCCCGAGTCGTCGTCGAGCTCGTCCGTGTCTTTCTTCATGAACTCGCTGAGCTTGGTGATGGCGAGCTCGGCGTGCTCGAGCATGATTTTCTTGCTGCCCTTGTCTTCGGCCGCAAGCCCTGCTTCGCGAAGCAAATACAATCCGCGGCGCACGTCGCGCATCTCTCCTGCTCTTTCGGTGATGAGCGAGAACGCGTCAGACTGCCAGACGCCGGGAATGAACGCGTAGCCGACGCGGTTCTTGAGGATTTCCTTGGTCTGCGCGCTGTCGTATGCGGCAAACTCGAGGACTTCAGGCATCAAGCGCGACTTGATGCGCTCCTCGACCGTGTCCAGCCAGGATTTGTAGTTGGTGATGAGCACGATGCTTTTCTTGAAGATGTCGTTCAGCAGCGAGTAGAGGAAGTCCAGGTCTTCGGCCTTGTCGATCTCGTCGAACACGAACACGGCGGGTTTTTTCAGCGTGCGGTTCTTGATGAGATTGAGCAGCTCTTCGGTGTTCTTGTTCTGCGTGAACGCGTAGCCGAGCAGGTTGCACAGCTCGACGAAAATCTTGAACGTGGTGTTCTTCTGCCAGCAGTTGACGTACAGAGTGGAGACTTCGTCAGTGCTTTCCTCGAGCTGTTTCAGGACCCATTTGGTCGCGGAGGTCTTGCCGATGCCGGGCGCGCCGTAGACGAAGACGTTCTTGCCGTTGCGGCCCTGCACGAGCGGCTTGATGCACGCGGCGAGCGCGTGCTGCTGGTTTTCGCGGTACGGGATGGCGGGAGGGACGAACTCGTAGTCCAATGCGTCCTCGTTCTTGAACAGCGATTCTCCCTCGCGTAGCTCTTTATCAAAAAATCCCATGTTGCTCCCCCTGAATAACGACGAGAACGAACGGATATATAAGATTTTGCCTATTGGTTAATGCACGTGCACGACGAGCTGGGCGACGCTCTTGTGCGGGATGGCGATGATGTGCGTTCCAATACTGAGCCGCTTCTTCCTTCCGACGGTCTTGAGCGGCACGGCTTCGCCCATGTCGCTGCCCCGTTCTGATTTGTTCTCATACTCCCACAAGGGATTGCCGTCCTCCATGACGCGGTAGATGTCGCCGTGATGCCGGGAGATGGTCCTGAAAAGAGGGCTGGTCGTAGGAAAAGTGATGCGCATCTGCGAGCTCCTGCCGATGGTGATGCGCTCGTCCTGCGCGAGCAGGACGCGCTTCTCGAGTGCGGAGCCGAACTGGAAGAGGTTTCCGTCAGGCTGCGTGGTGATGCGATAGTGCGGCGGCTCGAACACGTCGCCGAGGAAATTCAGCTTGTCCTGCGGTTGCAGGTACAGCTCGACGATGCAGCGATACGGTTCAGGCATGAGAATAAATGAGCGCGCGCCGCTTATAAAGTTTAGTTACCGGAGCCGGCGTCCACAGTGGCTGCAGAACTGGTCGCTTGCGCGGACAGGAGCGCCGCACGGGCAGCGGTAATACTGGTGCGCGTGGCGCTGCGGAGCAGGATGGTGCGCTGCCTGCGGCGGCTGCGGGATGTGTCGTGCGTATTGGTGCGCGGGTTTGTGAACCATGGGCACTTCTTTCTCGGTCACGATCGCGCTGAACGCGATCTTGCCGGCGCCGACCGCCATAAAGACGATGCCGAGCCAGAAGAACAGGGGCATCTGGACATACCAGGACGTTGACGTGATAATCGCGCCGACCACAATCCAGCTCCATGCGGGAAGTGTTGCCATCTTATTTCTTCTTGGCCAGCGCCGAACTGCGGTTCGGCTGGCCTGTACTCGCTGATGCTCGCACAGGCTTGCCAATCACTTTGAAGCCGGTGTATTTCTGGAGAACTTTGGGAACTTCAATCGTGCCGTCTGCCTGCTGGTTGTTTTCGAGAATCGCGGCAAGGCAGCGCTGGACTGCGACGCACGTGCTGTTCAGCGTGTGCGCGAGCCTGCGGTTGATTCCGGGATTGGTCTCGCACTTGATGCCTAATCGCTGGCTTTGCCACGTCGTGACATTGGAGCAGGAGACGATTTCGCGGTATTCCTTGCCTGCGGGGAACCACGCTTCAAGGTCGTACGTCTTCGCGGAGACCTTGCCGGTGTCGCCGGAGCACAGCAGGATTTGGCGGAACGGGATGTCGAGCGTCTTCCAGAAGTCGATCGCGTTCTTGGCGAGCTCTTCGTGCATCTTCGCGGAGTCTTCGGGAGTGGAAATGATGACTTGCTCGACCTTGTCGAACTGGTGGATGCGGAAGATGCCTTTTTGGTCGGCGCCGTGCGCTCCTGCTTCCTTGCGGAAGCACGGCGAGACCGCGACGAGCTTGAGCGGCAGCTTGGCGTCGGTGAACACTTCGTTGCCGAATGCCGCGGTGAGCGGGTGCTCGCTCGTGGCGATGGCGTACAGGTCTTCGCCTTCGACTTTGTAGAGGACGTCTGCGAATGCGTCCAATGACGTGACGCCTTCGTAGGCCTTGCGGTTGATGAAATACGGCGGAATCATGAACGTGTAGCCGCGCTCGCGCATGAAATCAATCGCGTAGCGCTGGATGGCGAGGTTGAGCACGGCGAGATCGTCTTTGAGGAAGTACCAGCGCGCGCCGGATATCTTGGTCGCGCGGTCAAAGTCCGCCAAATCGTGCAGTTCCAGGAGCTCGACGTGGTTCTTGGGCGTGAATGCGAATTTCGCGGGCTTGCCAAACTCTTTGACGACCTTGTTTTCTGCGCTGTCCTTGCCCGCGGGAACGGATGCGTCGAGAATGTTGGGCATCGAGCACATCGCGGCGTGGAGCTTCTGCTCGAGCTGCTTCATGTGCTCTTCGAGGTCTTTGAGCCGTTGCGGCACGGCTGCGGCTTCTTTGATGACTTTGCCGGCGTCCTTGCCCGCTTTCTTCAGCTCGTTGATCTGCTGGGAGAACTTGTTGCGCTTGGCGCGCAATTCATCACTTTCGGTCTTGTGCTTGCGCCACTGCTCGTCCAGCTCGATGGCTGCGTCGGCGAGCTTGGGGTCCATGTTCCTCTTCTTGAGGCTCTCTTTGACGAGCTTTGGGTTCTCGCGGATGATGTCAAGCATAGCGCTTTCTCGAGAATGAGTCTATATATAGTTTTCTCTCAGGACATGAACTTCAGGCGCGCGCCGCCGTGGTGGGCGTCCATCACGGACTTGCCGAGCGCGGACGTCTTCTTGATGTAGACATTGCCGTGCTGGTCCACGTTGAACGTGCCGATGCGCTCGTTGCCCGCGAAGAGCGAGATGTCCTTGCCGACAAACGCGACAGGGACCGAGAAGATGAGCGTTTTTCCTTTCGTGGTCATCTGGAAGGGGATGTCTTTGCCCGAGGACGGCGCGGCTCCTGCAGGAGCGTTTGCGGGTACGCGGCCGGTGTGCTCGCGGATCTCGATGGAGATGCCGAGCTCTTCCTCGAGGCGCTGGATGTTCTTTCCGCCCGCGCCGATGATTTGCGGGATGTATTTTTCAGGGATGGACACGATTGCCTTGTTGTCGCTCACGACGTCGACATCGACGTGGTCCACGTAGCTGCGGAAGACGCGCTTGATCTGCTCGGCGGCCAAGCGCTTCGCGCCGGTCGCTTTCTGCTCGGTAACGGGAACGACAACGGTTTCTTCGCCGTAGCTGTAGATTTCGGCGACGGGCTTGTTGGTTTCAAAGTCGGAAATGACGACGATGGGGCGCGCAAGGTCTGCTTCGGTCATGCCTGCGGGGACTTTGACTTCCATCTTGATGGCCAGGCACTTTGCGATGGCGCCGTTCTTGATGAACACGACCGTGTCGACGACGTGAGGGATGACTCCGAGGTCGAGCTTGCCGATGAAGCGCTGGATGGCGTCCATCGGGTTCGTGCCGTGCACGACGCCGACCATGCCGACGCCTGCCAAACGCAAATCCGCGAACAGTTCGAAGTCTTTTGCGTTGCGCATTTCGTCGAAGACCGAGTAGTCGGGGCGCGACAACAGCAAGACATCGTGCACTTCTTCGGGCGAGCCGCGCGAAAGCGCGAGCTGCGTCACCGTATCGGGAACGACGAGGTCTCGCGGAGCTTCAACGGTTTTGACAATCTTGTTCTGCTCGGCAAAATACGTGGCCAAGGCCTGCGAGAACGTGCTCTTGCCCATTCCGGGAGCGCCGGCGATGAGAATGCCTTCTGCCTGTTCGGCAATGCGGCTTTTGAGCTTCTCGCTCAGGTCGTAATCGGAAAGCGAGAGCGTCTTGACCGGGCGCACTGCGGTGATTTCCCAGCCGTCGGAGAACGGCGGGCGGAGAATGACGATGCGGTAGCGGCCGACCTGCGCGATCGTGCTGCCCGCCCTATCAATGTCGATGAAGCTGTCTGAACGCGACTCGGCTGCCTCGCGGATTTCGTCGGCCATGCCTTCGACGGCTTCCATCGTGAGCGGCTTGTCCGAGACCGGGACGAACTTCCAGTCGCCGGGCTTGCCTTTCTTGGCCATCGCGTGCACGTTTTCGCGGAGGTGCACGCTCATGGTCTGCGCGTCAAAGAACTTTTCAAGTTGCATGGACTTTCTAGGGAGAAGTGCCTTTATAAATGTCACGATTTCCGCCGGAAATCGTGAGCATGCTCAAGAACCACCGGCGGTTCTTGACATGTTAAGGCTGGACGGTCTGCGCCGCCTGGTCCTTCTTTGCGCCGAAGCCGAACGCATAGGCGAAGAAGTTCATCAGCGCGGCCTTGGACAAACCGCAGAAGATGTCGTTGCGCATGACCATCTCGCCGATGGTCTTGGCCGAATAGAACGTCGACTTCAGGATTTTCTCGGTCGCGTCGGGCTTGAAGCGCGAGACTGCGTCAGGATTGATTTCTGCGGCGTAGAGGGGAATGTTGTTGACGTAGAATGCGGTGTTCGGGTTGACCTGCCCGATGTAACGCAGGCCTTTGACCACGGAAGCGGTTTCCTCGCCGACCTCGCGCTTGATTGTTTCCGTGCTGGGCTCGCCTTCAAAGCTGAAGCCGCGCGGCAGTTCATAGCTGGCGACATTTCCCTGCTCTCCGGCAGGGTTTGCGACCAGAGGGCGGACAATCTTGATCATGCCGATGTTCAGTTCGCCGATGGAATGGTAGAAGGGGACTGCGATCGCGCCGGGCTTTTCCGTAATCTGGTATTGGTCGTACATCGGCGAGCCGTCGTCCTTGCAGACAGCGACGCGTTTTGCTTCGCCGAACTTCGGGTTGGCGATGCTGTAAGGCGTCGTGGTCCAGCCGCACTTGAACAGAGGATATTCCTCTGTGATTTTCTCCAAATCAGATCGTACGCGCATAGAAACGCGACCAGAAGGCAGTTTATAAGCATTCAGAACCAGAAGTCCACTTATTCGAACAGGCCGCGGAACCACAGCCACGCTTTGGCGTAGAAGGGGACGTCGGTGAGCGCGATGGGCGCGGTCGCCGTGCTCGTGCGCTTCCTGCCGCGCTCGTCCTCGTAGCGCGCCGTTATTTTCATCGCGGTCGTGCCGAGGCCGAGCTCTGCGGAATTGAAGTCGATCTGGAACGTCTGCTCGCCCTGCAGTTCGGGCATCTCAAACACTTGGCTGCCGGAAGGGACGGAAATCGTGAGCACGATGTTCTTCGGAACGCTGCCGGACGCCTTTTTCAGCGTGAATGCGAGCGTGAACGGCTTGTTGTAGGCGATTGTTGCGGGGTTCAGGATGCGGGTGATGTTGACCGCGGGAACGTCGAGCATCTGGAACGCGACCGGCACGCTCCTGCTGACGTCGGCATTGGATGCGGTGACGAACAGCGTCGCGGCTCCTGCGGACGTGAATCCCTGTGCGAAGCTGAGGTCGCGCGACTGGCCGATGCCCAGATTCAAAGCGCTGCACTGTTTGCCTTCGATGCAGGTGCGCAGGTTGGTCAAGGGCGTCGTTCCCTGGTTGCGGAGAGCGCACGTAACCGCAGCGGTCTCGTCAGGATACAGCGCGCCTTTGTCGGTCGTGCAGCTGAGCTCGAGCGTCCGGGAAACGACTTGCGCTTCGTCGCCGGAGAGCGTGTTCATCGCGCGCGTGACTTCGACTTTGCTGTGCTCGCCGGCGTGCGCTTTCGCGGTGAACGTGGCGGTGACCGAGTCGTTGCGCACGGTGTACACGCCGAGCGGCAGCGAGTAGACAAAACGCTCCTGCAGGTCGTCCGCGACCTTGACGCGCCAGAACGCGGTCTTTTTCTCGAACGGCTTGAGCACGAGCTGCTGGTCGTAGGGCTCGAGCACCTCGAGCTCCTTGACGCGCGCCAGCCTGACTTCAGTCGTCACGTAATAGGGCTGGAGGTTCTCGACGGTCGCCTCGGCGAGGTTGTACGCGCCGAATCCGACAGTATCATAGAGCGGCTTGACCGCGAGCGCGACGTCAGCAGGGGCCTTTTCGCCGACCGACGTGATGGACGCGTCGATGTCAGGTTCGCTGTATGCGACATTGATGTTCGTGCCGCGCCATTCAAAGCGCGTGCTGGGCGTGTCCGGGTCGTCGCTCGTGATCATCGTGACGTGCCCGGGGTCGACCCAGCCGAACTCGCCGAACGTCGGGTCGAAGGGAACCCAGCCGACGTCGGGGAAATAGACTTCTGCCCAGCCGTGCGCGCCCCATTGGCGCGCGAACAGCGGAGAGTTTGTGTACGCAACACCGGTCACGAAGCGTGCGGGGATGCCGAGCGCGCGGAGCATGGCGATGAACAGCGATGTCAGCTCGTCGCATACGCCTTCGCGGTTCTGCAAGACCCAGGATGCCTTTTGCGAGACGTCTGCGGTGAGCGTGCTGAGCGTGTAGTTGATGTTGTTCTTGGTCCAGATGGCGATGTCGCTGACGACGACGAACTCGTCGTCCTTGCCCTGCGCGAGCTTGTTCGCGAGCGTGAGGATTCCGGGATACGCGCTGTCGATGTGCTCGGTCGGCGCGAGATAGGGCTGCGCTTCGGGCGCGATGCGGGTCAGGGGGAACTTTATTTTTTGCGTGACGCGCGGGAACTCGTTGCGCACGTCCACTTGCGTATCGGCCCGGTAGTGCAGCGTCGCGGCGGAAGGGCTTTCCCAGACAAAGCGCAGCAGGTTGCCGCGACGTTCGGCTTCCGGAGACGTCGTGAGCGCGAGCACGTGCTGCGAAGCAGTCTCCTTGGGATAAAAGAACAAATCTGCCTGGACGTAGTCTGCGCTCATCGCGCCCGATGTTTTGGGCTGGACGGTGAGGTCGGACGAGACGCTGAGCGCGATGCCGAGCTTGTCGCTCGCGAACAAATCGGTCGCTTCCTGCTGCGCCGCGGCAAGCGGAACAAGCACGAGCAGAACGATAAGGATAAGCCAGGCGCGCATGCTGTTGCCGTGCGTGTTGCTCTATAAATACTTTTATATAGGCGCTCGTCTCGAAGAGCGGCATGAAGACGCTCGCGGTTCTCCTGCTCGCGCTGATGCTTGCCTCGCCGGCGGTTGCCGCGCGCGCGGCTGCGCTTGCGTATGCCAAGCAGCCGACTATTTTCCTGAACAAGACACTGACCGCTCCGCAGATGTCCGCACGCGCGCTCATCAAGTACAACGCGTCGCTGTCCAAGCATGATTTCACCGGGCTCGGCGGTCTTTATGGCGCGGTCGCGCCGCAGGAAGAGGACTACGGCCCGGCAAAGCCGTTCGGCAAGCCGCGGCCCAAGGCGTCCAAGTCCGCAAAGCTGCCGGAATACTATGTCGGCGTGGGCGGCATCGCGAACGCGACTCCGGGCACGAGCGTCGACCCGTGCGCGCAGTTCCAATGCAAGCCGGGCGAGAACGTCGTGGCGAATACTGCCAGCAAGAAATATTACCGCTGCTATTGCGCCGCGGCGAAGAATATCGATCCCAAGGTCAGAAAATGCTTTGACACGCCGCACGTGGCGCAAAAAATAGGGTATACTGCAGGAACATGCTAGAAAAAATAATTTCGGAGCCCGTGCTGCACGCAGGCGCGCACCTTGGCTACTTTTCCGGCATTTCGCTCATGCTTCCCATTCTCGGCGAGGCGTGGCAATCGCAGATCAAGCCATGGATTGTCTCGCCGTACGGATTTATCATCGCCGCGGGGCTCGTGCTCATCAGCATCGTCATTCTCGGATTTGTGGCGGGAAGCGTCAGCAAGCTCACGCGCAGCATCGGCTGGATGATGCTTATTCCGGGAATTTTTGCGCTCGTGTTCGCGGGCGTCGGCCAGGAGCAGGTGTATCACTGGGCCGAGAACTCAGTCACGGGCTTCGCGACCGTCGAGCCCGCGATGAGCTGGTTTGTCGAGCACTCGGTTCCGAAAGCGGCGTATCTCGGCGGACTGTACGTCCTTGCTGGCGTTGTTCTTATCTGGGTGGCTAACCGCATTAAGGCCGTCGCCGAGTTTGTATAAGTTTTTAAGCGCAGACTGTTTCCTGTTCTTTTTGATGGGGATGATTAAACTGCGCGAGGAGCACGGAAAGCTGTATCTTCCGAACGGCTCGCTCGCGGACGTGGTGAACGACTTTCGCACACCGGTGATCGTGCAGTGCACATCGACTTCTTCGGTCTTCGAGCGCAATGTCGAGGAGCTTGCCAGGGACTACCCGCTCGCCAATGCGTATCTTCCGGGCGTGCAGATATCGATGGGCCCGTCAGACCTGACGCCGGTGCATTTCTACGCGATCAAGGTTTCTACGCAGCGCGCGACGAAGAAGTAAAACGCCGCCGCCCGGACAGCGGCCGACAGCGGTCGGCAAGCCCGTGCGTCGGCTCCACTTCGTTACGCCGCCGCCCGGATTTGAACCGGGATATCCGTAAGGAAACAGGATTAGCAATCCTGCGCAATACCAGGTTATGCGACGGCGGCAAAACCGTCAATTTATCGACCTGAGGAGCTTATTTAAATGTTGTGGTGAGCAAACCTTTATAAAACAATTCCATTGCTCTCGTCTTAGCATTCAGCGGGGTAGGGCAGCCTGGAGTGCCCGGTGGGCTCATAACCCACAGGTCGGAGGTTCAAATCCTCCCCCCGCTATTTTTCTTCTACAGCTAGTCAACGTTCTTGAGCAAAAGTATTTTTAGAAGCGTGTCTGAGCCGATTGCATGGCTGATGACAAGATTTTTTTCATTTCCGTGACCGGCATTGTGGTCAAGGACGGGAAATTCCTGATCGTGAAGCGCTCAGAGAAGGAAAAGGCGTTTCCGGGCCGCTGGACCGTTCCCGGCGGGAAAATGCAGCGAACGGATTATGCGCACAAGACTCCGAACGCGGGCGGGTTGTGGTATGAGGTCGCCGAGGACGTGCTCCGGCGCGAAGTAAAAGAGGAAGCAAACCTCGACGTGCAGAATATCCGCTACGTCACGAGCATAGCGTACGTGCGGCCTGACGGCAATCACTGCGTCATCCTGAGCTACGCGTGCGACCACAAGGGCGGCGACGTGAAGCTGTGCGACGCATTGACCGAGCACGCGTGGGTCACGCTCGAAGAGGCGAAGAAGTATGACCTCATCGACGGCATTTATGACGAATTGAAGCTTGTAGCGCAGTAGCCATATCCTTTTATAGCCGTCTTGGTTCTTGCATTTTATGGGAGGTGGCAGGCATCCAATCCAGCATCGGATACTGTCTTCGTTCTGCCGCGCTCCGGTTCTTCGCTTTGCCGACATTCGCAAGCAGGTGGGCGTGCGCTCCAATCTGGTCGCGTACCACTTGAAAAAGCTCGTCGCGCAGGGCATCATGCTCAAGGACGGCGAGCGTTACCTCCTGTCGCAGGAAGCAGAATTCTTTTTGCCGTACTTGAACGCCACGGAAAAGCTCAAGCTCGCAGTTGTGCTCATCGCGGTCGTCAAGCAGAACAAGGTCATGCTTATCCAGCGCGAGCAGCGGCCGTATCAGAAATGCTGGTCATTGCCGGGCGGCAAGATTTATTTTGACGAGTCCATCGAGGAGGCGGCGGCACGGATCGTGAAGAGCGAGGCCGGCGCGGACATTGAGGTGGACTCCGTGTGCGGCGTTATCGATGAGCAGGTCATCGGCGGCAAGCCCAAGCACGGCTGGCTGCTGTTTCTGGTCAAGGCGCGCGCGAAGACCGCGAGTAGCGGGCGCTGGTGCGCCATCAAGGATTTGGACGCGACGCGCATTATCGAATCAGACAAGTGGATGGTCAAGAATTTGCTTTCTCAGCGTCTTCCCGTGAATCAGGTACGAATGCAAGAAATGCCGGAAGGGATTAAATTTTCCGTGCTGCAGCTTCACTCTTAGCGGTGTGGCTGCTTCCGCCGTGGAATTTGTGCTCGATCTGCGTCCTGAGGTCGTCGAACGCATTGTGCAATGCGCGCGCCAAATCAAAGTCGTGCGACTTGCAGCTTTCGATGACCGCGGTTGACGGGATTTTGATGCGGATGTGCAAGGAGAACTTGGGCTTGCTGCCGTCCTTGTCGTAGCGCTTGATGTGCACGGTCATGTTCTCGATGTTCTTGACCATGCGGCTGAGCTTTTCGTAGTGCTCGGTGCTCAAATGGCTGACCAGCACCTGCTCTTCCGGCTGAAGCTCGCTCACGCCGATGAACTGGATGATTTCGTGCGTGCCGAACTTGGGAACAATCTTGTCTGCCATAGGTGTGCAACGCGCGGCGCGAGTATTTATAGCTTTCGAGCGCAATCATTATATAGACGATAATAGGGGCAATATTGATGAAAATCGTAGGCATTGACGAAGCCGGAAGGGGCCCGATTATCGGTCCGATGGTGATGTGCGGCGTGTCCATCGAGGAAGGCCAAGAAGCAGAGCTCACCGCCTTGGGCGTGAAGGACAGCAAGCTGCTCTCGCCTGCGACGCGCGAACGCCTCGCCAAGATTCTGCAAGAAAAATACAAGTTCCACACGGTTGTTATTTCTCCGATCGAGATTGACAGCGTGGTCGGCAATGGCAAGAGCAAGAACTTGAACTGGCTCGAGGCCGAGAAAGCCGTGGAAATCGTGAACGCGCTTAATCCTGAGAAGGTCATCATCGACTGTCCGAGTCCGAACCTCAAGGCGTACACGGAATTCATTACCGAACGCCTTGACCACAAGCAGAACAGGCAGGTGGTGTGCGAGCACAAGGCAGACGTGAACTATGTCGTTGTCGGTGCTGCTTCGATTATTGCGAAAGTGGCGCGCGACGCGGAAATCGCGCGTCTGCGTGAGCATGTCGGAGTCGATTTCGGCTCGGGCTACGTCGCAGACCCGAAGACCAAGGCGTTCCTGGACAAGAACTGGAACAAGCACCCTGAGCTGTTCCGCCACAGCTGGGCGCCGTACAAGAAGCTCGTCGAAGAAATAGCGGGCAAGCAGCAGAAATTGGTCTGATTCTGAGCGAAGACTTTATATAGCCCAAAACACTGTTTATCCTCGAGAATATGGGTGATGACTCTGCAGCGATCCAGCCATCGGACCAGTCTTCGATAGCTCTTGCTGCGGACGGAAAGTCCACGAAGATCACCAAGCTGATTCTGGACGGCTTCAAGAGCTTTGGCAAGCGCACCGAGCTGTTGTTCGAGGACGGATTCAATGTCGTGCTCGGCCCGAACGGTTCGGGCAAGTCGAATATTCTCGACGCCTTGTGTTTTGTGCTCGGCAAGCGTTCTTCGAAAGAGCTGCGCGCCGAAAAGGCGAGCAATCTCATTTACAACGGCGGCAAGACAAAGAACCCGTCCAAAATCGCCGAAGTCAGCATTGTGTTCGACAATGCCAAGAAAATATTCCCTATCGCGGAAGACTCGGTCAAAATCACGCGGCTCGTGAACCAGGAAGGCAGCAGCAAGTACAAGATCAACGGCAAGACGCAGACGCGCCAGGAGATCCTGGAGTGTTTGGGCGCCGCAAAAATCAATCCGGACGGCTACAACATCATTCTGCAGGGCGACATCATCCGCTTGGTCGAGATGTCTGCATTGGAACGCCGTCAAATCGTCGAGGAAATCGCGGGCATCTCGGTCTACGAAGAGAAGAAGCTGCAGGCATTGAACGAGCTCGCCAAGGTCGACGAAAAACTCAATGAGGCATCCATCACGCTCCGTGAACGAAAGTCGCGCCTGGACGAATTGAAGAACGAACGCGACCAGGCCTTGAAGCACAAGGAGCTCGCGGACAAGATCAAGCAGAACAAGGCGAGCTATTGCAAGCACCAGTTGGACCGCAAGACCGCGGAAAAGGCGGAGCTGGACGAAAAGTCCGGCAAGCACAAGGAAAAGCTCACGAAGTTCCAATCGCAGATCGCGAAACAGCGCGAGGAGATCCAGCACCGCAAGGACGGCATCCAGGGAATCAACCGCGATATCGAAGCGCAGGGAGAGACCGGGCACCTCCAATTGCAGAAGGAAGTCGAGAAGCTCCGCGTCTCGGTCGAGACGAACAAGCAGAGCATCAGCACGTGCCAGAACGAGATTCACCGCGTGCAGCAGCGCAAGGAGCAGCTCAGCAAGAATCGCGAGGATATTGACGCCAAGCTCGCCGAGCTGGCCAGCCAGTCCTCGAGTTTTAGCGACCGCGGGAAGTTCGTGGACGGCCAGATAGCTGAGCTGGACAAGAAAATAAAGGATTTCAAGAAAAAGCACCAGCTTGACGAGGATTCGGGCATCGACCGCGAGATTGAGAAGCTCGACAAGGACGCGGAAGAGCAGATGAAGCAGCTCCAAACGCTCCGCGAGCAGCAGCAGTCATTGCTCCGCGAGAAAGACAAGGTCGAATTCCAATTGCAGACCATCGATGGTCAGATCACCAAGGTGCTCGAGCTCGAGCAGCAGCACAAGGAGGAGATTTCTCTGCTCAAAAAGAAGAAAGAGCAGTTCAAGAAGACCGTGCTCGAGCTGAACGACCTGCTCAACAACGATTCCGAGCAGGCGGGACAGCTCGCGAGCGACAAGACCAGCATCCAGAAGCTCCAGGAAGAGCGCACCAAGCTCGAAGTCAAGCAGGCAGGCATCCGCGAGACGCTCGCGGCCAACATGGCCGTGCAGAAAGTGCTCGAGAACCGCAGCAAGATCGGCGAAGTCTTCGGCACGGTCGCGGAACTCGGCCAAACGGAATCAAAATACTCGCTCGCGCTCGAAGTTGCCGCAGCGCAGAAGGTGCACAGCATCGTCGTGGAAGACGACCAGACCGCATCGCGCGCCATCAAGTTCCTCCGCCAGGGCAAGCTCGGCGTCGCGACCTTCCTTCCGCTCAACAAAATCCGCGCACAGCCGG
>Ga0334722_10001806_pt1 | contig 25584 bp, 25 predicted proteins | sample C3_bottom_MG_FD_207210 | JGI IMG/M metagenome (GOLD analysis project Ga0334722, IMG submission 207210) | Sediment microbial communities from Yellowstone Lake, YNP, Wyoming, USA - C3_bottom | ecosystem: Environmental > Aquatic > Freshwater > Lake > Sediment | place: USA: Wyoming | collected... | reverse complement strand
CATCGTCAACCTCATTTCTGCCTCCTGTCTCTCTTTCCACAGAAGACAATTGTCCGTTTTTTTCGTGTAGATTTCTTATTTGAGGCAACGATTCAATTTTATATAGATTTTTGATGAGGCAATTCGCCGGATTGATTTTCCCGGCGCTTTTCTGCAAACTAAAGCTGCACGGGTGTTATTGCTTAATAGGGAATCCTGTTTGATTCAGGAGCGGTCCCGCCGCTGTAATCCTGACTCTGTTGTTTAAGAGTAAGAGCCTTTGCCTTTAGCGCCACTGTTCTTTCATGAATGGGAAGGCCGGCAAAGGTCGGGAGAGCCAGAAGACCTGCCTGTGTACAACGGTGAATAGTAATAAGTGAATGGTAAATAGTTAAATCTGTTTATCGACTGATGCTAAACACTTGATTACCCCTTCCCGCGGATGGAAGGCGAGGATGAAGCGAACCAGGGTGCAATCCTCAAGGCAAATTTTCTGCCTTGAGGATTTTTTGTTTTTTGGGAGGCTAAATGACACAGCTGGAAAGGGCTGCAAAAGGCGAATTGACCGCAGAGGTCAAAACAGTCGCGGAAAAGGAAGGGCTGGACATCGAAATCGTCCGCAGGCGGGTTGCCGGCGGAAAGATAGTCATCCCTTCAAACGCGAACCGCAGAAAGAAGGTCGTAGGGATAGGCAAGGGACTGAGCACAAAGGTCAATGCCTCTATAGGCTCTTCAACCGAGATTGCGGACATAGCAATGGAAGTTGAAAAGGCCCGGATTGCAGAGAAATACGGCGCTGACACGCTGATGGACCTGAGCGTGGGCGGCGACATTGAGGGGATCAGGAAGGCTGTGCTCGATGCGATCGATCTTCCGGTGGGCACTGTCCCTCTTTATGAGGCCTTTGCGCTCGCAATCGAAAAATACGGCGCAGCGGTGAACATGCCGGCAGAACTGCTGTTTGAGATGATCGAAAAACAGTGCGAAGAAGGGGTCGGTTTTATGGCGATCCACTGCGGGATAAACAAAAGGACCGTAGAGATGCTCAGGAAGCAGCACTACCGCTACGGCGGGCTCGTGTCCAAGGGCGGCTCGTACATGGTCGCATGGATGGAGCATAACAACATGGAAAACCCGCTGTACGAACATTTTGACCGCGTTGTGTCGATCATGAAAAAACACGACGCGGTGCTCAGTCTGGGAAACGGCTTCAGGGCCGGCGCGATCCACGACGCCTCGGACAGGGTCCAGATACAGGAGATGCTCATCAACTGCGAACTCGCGGAACTCGGCAGGGAGCAGGGCTGCCAGACAATGGTCGAAGGCCCGGGGCATATCCCCATCAACGAAATAGAAGCGAACATTATCATGGAAAAGAAGATGAGCGGCGAGTCGCCGTTTTACATGCTGGGACCGATCACGACCGACATCGCGCCCGGATACGACCATATCACCGCAGCGATAGGAGCTGCGCTCTCGTCTTCCTTCGGCGCGGACTTCATATGCTATGTAACGCCTTCGGAACACCTCGGCCTCCCCTTTCCTGAAGACGTCAGGGAAGGAGTGATCGCATCGCGGATCGCGGCCCATGTAGGCGACATGATCAAGAACAGGGATCTGCGGCGCGACAAGGAGATGTCTAAGGCAAGGCGAAACATGCGATGGGACGAGCAGTTCTCCCTTGCGCTTGATCCTGAGCGGGCCAGGGAGATCAAGGCCAAGAGGGGCAATGGAGATGAACATTCCTGCACCATGTGCGGGAAGTTCTGCGCAAACGACATACTCCGCGGCATGTTCGAGGCGGACATGACCGGATCGGACAAGAAATAGATGCCCGAACACGCAAAAAAGATTACCTTTGTGATAGGCGGCGCGCGGAGCGGCAAGAGTTCTTTTGCGCTTAAATGCGCGTCGGACGCGTCGGATCTGAGCGGCAAAAAAGCCTTTATTGCGACCGCGCAGGCGCATGACGCCGAGATGAACGAGAGGATCGAAAGGCACAAACTCGAACGCGGAGTTGTGTGGGACACATTCGAGGAGCCTCTATATCCCGGCAGGACGCTCGGAGAGATTAGAGACGCATACGATGTTATTGTCGTCGATTGCCTGACCCTGTGGCTGTCGAACATCATGTTGGCCGACAAACAGATTGAAAATGAGATAGAGACTTTTTGCAGTTCACTTTTAAACGTCAACTGTTCCCTGTTTATTGTTTCGAACGAGGTGGGCATGGGCATTGTGCCTGAGAACGACCTCGCAAGGAGATTCCGCGACATGGCGGGCAGGCTCAACCAAAAAACAGCGGCAATCGCAGATGAGGTCTATCTCGTGGTTGCGGGCATACCTTTAAGGATAAAATAGGAGGATGAACATGCAGGACACTATCAGGAAGATCGCGCCGTTGAAACCGGAGTTTTTCGACAAGGCTCAAAAGAGGCTTGACAGTCTTACAAAACCGTTGGGGAGTCTCGGCAGGCTTGAGGAGCTGGCAAGGCAGCTTGTCGCAATTACGGAAAATACAATGCCTGTAATCGACAAAAAGGTGGTGTTTACATTTGCCGGAGACCACGGGGTTGCAGGCGAAGGCGTGTCCGCATATCCGAAGGAAGTAACTCCACAGATGGTATTGAATTTCCTCAGGGGCGGCGCAGGCATAAACGTGCTTGCGAGGCACGCAGGCGCGGATGTGGTTGTCGTGGATATCGGGGTTGACTATGATTTCGGCGATGTCACAGGCCTCGTATCGAAGAAGGTGGTAAACGGCACAAAGAATATGCACAAGGGACCTGCCATGACCAAAGACGAGGCCCAACGCTGCATCCAGGTCGGCATTGACCTTGCCTCTGAATATGCCCAAAAGGGTTACCGCCTCTTCGGCACAGGAGACATGGGGATCGGCAATACAACACCGTCCAGCGCAATCGCCTCGATCATGACCGGGAAACCGGTCGCAGCCGTAACGGGCCGGGGCACGGGCATTAGCGATGAATCCCTCCAGCGCAAGATCGGGATAATTGAGGAGAGCATAGCGCTGAACAAGCCGTCTCCTGCGGATGCGCTTGACGTGCTCGCAAAAGTAGGGGGCGCTGAGATAGGAGGCATTGCCGGTCTTATACTCGGGGCTGCGGCGAACCGCATCCCCGTTGTAATCGACGGCTTTATTTCAACCGCAGGGGCTATTATTGCGTACGGTCTTGAGCCCATTACAAGGGACTATATGATCGCGGGTCATTGCTCTGTTGAGATAGGCCACAGGGCCATGCTCGAAAAGATGGGGCTGTCGCCGGTCATGGACCTCAACCTTAGGCTCGGAGAGGGCACAGGCGCGGCGATTGCGATGACTGTCGTGGATGCCGCCTTGAAGATATACAAAGAAATGGCAACATTCGGCGAGGCCGGAGTCTCGGACGATATTATTAATTGAGAGGCAAAGACCAGTATTGAAGCGCATTGATTCAATTACCTTATTCATAACCCCTCCTGCCCTCCCCTTACCTCAAGGGGAGGTAAAGACATACGCCCCTCTTAAGGTAAGAGGGGGATGGGGGAGTTATGAAGCCTTATAATATAAATTTATGAAAAAGATGCTGCTTGCAATACAGTTCCTGACCCTCGTCCCGGTAAGGGTAAAAGGCGATGTGTCTGAAAAAGACATGGTCGGTTCAACCGTCTTTTTCCCGGTTGCCGGCGCATGCCAGGGAATTATGATTGCGTTTGCCGCAGTTGTGATGACCCGGTTTTTCGATGCAGGGACGGTCTGCGGCTTTGTGCTTTTGGCGCACGTTTTATCAAACTGGGGCTTTGATCTTGACGGTCTGGCTGATACGGCGGACGGCCTGTCCGTGAAATCTGCAGGCAATGCCGCAGCTGATATCGAAAGGCGCCTGTCCGCAATGAAAGACAGCACAACCGGCGCATCAGGGGCAACCGCTATCGTGATGTCGCTGCTGCTTAAATTCCTGTTGCTTAACAACCTGTTCCATGCGGTCCAGCTGCCGCTGTTTATTGCATCCGTATTCATGATGACCGTCTTTTCAAAATGGGTGAATGTGCCTGCAATGCTGCGCACAACTTCCGCACGCAGGGACGGTCTCGGGAAAATATTCATCGACAATATCAGTGCGGGTCATCTGGCCGGATCCACGGTTGTTTTGGCGGCCCTGTTTCTGGCCTCTCTTTCAGGACTTTGGCAATACGGGTTTCAGGCAGACTATATGTCCCTGTTTATTCCGGTCCTTGCATCGCAATATCTCCTTTCTCTGACAGCTGTTCTTTTTTTCAAAAAAAGGTTCGGAGGAATGACAGGCGACACCTTCGGGGCGCTCAGCGAGCTCTCTGAGATTATATTTCTTATGACGGCGAATATATGGTTACAACGCTCTATTTAATCAGACACGGAGAAACAGCGGGCGACGGAGTCAAGCGCTACAAAGGCAGCATAGACGTGCCTTTGTCTGAGGCGGGTATTGTCGGGATGCGGAGATCGGCCGGGTTTATCCGGGAACATCTTGAGTTAGCCGGCCCGTCCAAACGTTCGAGTTATCTGCGGGACATCCATGAACCAGGGGCCGTTCCCGGGGAAGAGACAGCGGGCCTGTCGAGAGTTTATACCTCAGACCTGAGCAGGGCAATTAAGAGCGCAGAGATAATCGCCGCGCCTTATTCCGCAACCCCGGTTCAGATACCCGCCCTGCGTGAAAGGAGCTTCGGCATATGGGAGGGCATGAGCTTTGTCGAGATAAAGGAAAAATATCCCGAGGAGTTCGCGGCATGGGCAGGCAATCCGCTTGAGCACAGCCCCGTCGGAGGAGAAAGCACGATAGCGGTCCGCGACCGGGTCCTGCCGGCGCTCGAAAAGATACTGGAAGAAAGCAAAGGGAAAGATATTGCTGTTGTTGCGCACGGAGGCGTCAACCGGATCATGCTTTGTCATTTTCTGGGCGTGCCGCTTGAAAATATATTCAGGATAGAGCAGGACTATTCTGCGGTTAACATCATCGAGCTTTGGGATAAATATCCTGTAGTGAAACTTATGAACGGAGGAACTGTTAAGTGAATATACTATGTTTCATTTTTTCGACTATTCACTATTCACTGCTAACGGTTCACGGTTCACTAATCACTGGTTACCATTCACTATTCATTGTTAAGGGTCTTTATGTCTAAGGCGTTGATGATACAGGGAACAGGTTCGGGCGCGGGCAAGAGCCTTATCGCAGCAGCCCTGTGCAGGATTTTTTCGGATGCGGGCCTGAAGGTCGCGCCGTTTAAGGCGCAGAACATGGCGCTCAACTCGTTCATTACCTGCGACGGCGGTGAAATCGGCAGGGCGCAGGCCTTGCAGGCGGAGGCGGCAAGGGTCGTGCCTACGGTCGACATGAATCCGATTCTGCTTAAGGCCTCGGGCGAGATGGGGTCGCAGGTGATCATCCACGGCAAGGCATTCAGATATATGAAGGCGCAGGAATACTACGGTTTCAGAAAGCAGGCATGGAAAGCGGTTGTGGAATCTTATGATAGACTTGCAAAGACCTGCGACCTTGTTGTCATGGAAGGCGCGGGGAGTCCTGCCGAGATCAATCTCATGGATGTGGACATTGTAAACATGTCCGCTGCAAAGAACGCAAAGGCGCAGGTGTTTCTGGTCGGCGACATAGACAAGGGGGGCGTATTTGCGTCGCTCTACGGCACGGTCAAACTCCTCGGCAGGGACAGCAGGCATATCAAGGGGTTCATTATCAACAAATTCCGCGGGGATATCGAAATCCTGAAGCCCGGACTGGACATGATCACTCAAAAGACAGGGAAGCCCGTTATCGGTGTGCTGCCGTATGTGCATGAGCTTGGTCTGCCTGAAGAAGACGGGCTGGCCCTTTCCCAGAGCCGAAGGCCCAAAGACCAGGGGAAAAGGGAGATCAGGGTCGTCGTTGTCAGGCTGAAATATATCTCAAATTTTACAGACTTTGACCCGCTCGCGCAGGAGCCGGATGTGGAACTGATCTATTCTACAAACCCGGTTGAGATCGAAAACGCGGACATGGTGATCATTCCCGGTTCGAAAAATACGGTAAAAGACCTGCTGCTCCTGAAAGAAAGCGGCCTTGACCGCAGCGTAAAAAAGGCGTTTACAAAAGGCGCGGAAGTCATGGGCATGTGCGGGGGATACCAGATGCTGGGCAGCAGGATACTCGATCCGCACCATGCGGAAAGTTCACACGCCGAAGTAAAAGGCCTCGGATTGCTGGCCATCGAGACCGTCTTTGAAAAAGAGAAGACAACGTGTCAGGTGGAGGCGGAAATTACCGGGACCGGTGACTGGGGACGGGCATCCGGCAAAAAGCAAAAAACAAAACCCGCTCCTCTACTACATGGCTATGAGATACATATGGGCAGCAGCACCGGCGATATCGGCCTGTTCAAACTCAGAAGGTTGACCTCTTCACTGCCTGCCAACTCTTCACTGATTTTTGACGGTTCAAGCAATAAAAACTGCTGGGGCACCTATCTGCACGGCATTTTCGATAATGATGAATTCAGGAGGGGACTGCTCAACAGGATCAGGGATAAAAAGGGCCTCCGTCCGATGCCGCTGACAGTCAATTATTCCGGCTTGAAAGAAAAGGCGCTGGACAGGCTTGCATCGATTGTTAGTGAGAATCTGGATATGGATTTCATAAACAGGACTCTGGGTCTGTGATGATCCAAAAGGCAGAGACCGATATGCTGAAAGAGGCCCCAAAATATCCGAGATATGCATCGGCAAATTATTATTTTGATATACGTAAACGCAGATATAACGTTCAGTGCAATTATAAAAGAAGGTTTAATATGATGCAAGCCTGCTGCGGTGCCTCGAGTACGGTCGTTTTCATCACACCGGTCTCTGCCCCGGCCGTATTTTATTATCACTGGGAGTTTGGCCTGTGATAGGACCTTTTGAACTTGTAGCCGCATTTTTTCTGGACCTCGCGATCGGTGATCCCGCATGGCTGCCGCATCCGGTAAGGATAATAGGCCGGGCGATTGCACAAATGGAAAATATTTTGCGAGGCCTGTTTAAAGAAAAAAATGAAAAGACCGCAGGAGTCCTGCTCGTGGTCTTTATCGTGCTCCCTTCGGCAGCGGCAGCATTTATTATTACGTCGCTCCTGGCAAAGGCAAACTCGGGTCTTATACTGGTAATCTGCAAGGCGATACTGATATACCTTGTCGGGACAACCATAGCGTTGCGGGAGCTGATCGCCTCGGCAGCCAAGGTGACCTCAGCTATAAAGGCCGGCGCCCTTGATGAGGCAAGAAGACATCTCAGCATGATCGTCGGACGGGACACGGCAGAACTCCCGGAAGAAGGTGTGCTCAGGGCGACGATCGAAACGCTTGCTGAAAACCTCTCGGACGGAGTTGTTGCCCCGCTCTTTTATCTGGCTTTGGGCGGTCTGCCTCTGGCTATGGCGTACAAAGCGATTAACACACTGGATTCGATGGTCGGATACAAAAACGAAAAATATGTCCGCTTCGGATGGGCTGCTGCAAAGCTTGACGATATCGCAAATTATATCCCTGCGAGACTGTCCGGTCTTTTTGTAGTAATCGCTTCCTTCATTGTGCAAAGGTCTTTTTCAGCCGGCCGTAACGCAATGAATATAATGCAGCGGGACGGCAGAAACCATACAAGCCCGAACAGCGGCGTGCCTGAGGCTGCAATGGCCGGAGCGCTCGGCATAAGACTCGGAGGGCCTTCAACTTACGGAGGCGTAGTATCGCAAAAGCCGTACATAGGCGATGCCGTCAGCGAAGTCGGACTTTCTTCAGCGCAGAAGGCAGCTCATATAGTGTTTGCTGCCTCAACCATATCTGTTTCAGTCGCTGCAGCTGTCCACGCATTGGTGAGGCCGGCATGACAGGACACGGCGGCAATATTCATAAGGCTTCACAACTGACCGGAATCCGGCTCAACCGGATATTCGATTTCAGCGCATCGATAAATCCCCTCGGAGTTCCAAAGAGCGCTGCATTGGCGATAAAGAGCGGCATTGGACTGCTGCCTCACTACCCTGAACCGTTTGCGGATTCACTCTCATCCTTTATCGCGCGGCATTACAGTCTTCAGGCAGGTTCCGTGATCTGCGGCAACGGCAGCACAGAACTCATTTACCTGCCGGCAAGGTTCCTGAAGCCGAAAAAAATCCTGATCACAGCCCCCACCTTTTCCGAATACGAAAAGGCATGCAACAGCAGCAACGGCAAGTTGCAGGTTGTGAGTTATAACTTGCAAAGAGAGAACAATTTTGATATCGATCCGGACAGTTATATACAGGCGATGAAAGGCGGTCTTCATTCTCCTCTTTTCACTTCTCACTCTTCACGGCCTGTTGATATGGCGTTTCTCTGCAATCCGAACAATCCCACAGGAAGACTTCTGGAGAGGGAGAGCGTTCTGAAGATTGCGGCTGCGGCAAAAAAAGCAAAATGCTATCTGATTGTGGATGAGGCTTTTATGGATTTCTGCCCTGATGAAACGGTCGTAAAACATGTAAGCAGGAATCCATATCTGATTGTGCTCAGGTCTCTGACCAAGTTCTATGCGCTCGCAGGACTCAGGATAGGCTTTGGGGTGTTTCCGCAAAAAATAGCAGCGGCGATAAAAAAACAGAAGGAGCCCTGGACGGTAAACTGTCTGGCGGATACGGTCGCAAAGACTGTGCTTGAAGATTCGGCATATTCCGCAAAATCGCTTGAGACAATCCGGCGTGAAAAGCGGTTTCTGGAAACCGGGTTTGAAAGGCTGGGTATAAAATATATTCCTTCCAGCGCAAACTATTATCTTGTCAATATGAAAAACGCCCAAAAAGTAATTCGCGATCTGGCAGGGAAAGGCATTCTCGTCAGAGACTGTTCCAACTTCCCGGGACTGGGCCGGACATATATAAGGCTGGCGGTACGCACGAGAAGAGAGAATGAAATGCTTTTGAAAGAGTTGGCAGGGCTATGTCAGGCATAGTAACAGCGGGCACACACAGCGGCTGCGGCAAAACCACCGTAACCCTCGGGCTTATGGCAGCGCTTATAAAGAAAGGCCTTAAAGTGCAGCCCTTTAAAACAGGGCCGGATTTTATCGATACAGGACTTCATGGGCTTGTTACAGGCAGAGTATCGAGGAACCTCGACCTCTGGATGTGCGGAGAAGATTATGTGAAAGGCTGCTTTGCAAAACATTCGGGAAGCGCCGGCATTTCGGTGGTTGAAGGTGTAATGGGCCTGTATGACGGCAATCTGAGCACAGCCGCGCTTGCGCGCTGCCTCAGCATCCCCGTGGTCCTGGTTGTAGACGCCTACGGCATGGCAGAAACAGCCGGCGCGCTGGTTAAAGGGATGAGGGAGGCCGGGCCGGAGCTTTCATTTGCAGGCGTTGTGTTCAACCGCGTTTCCTCCGAAAACCACTACAAACGCCTAACGGAAAGCGTTAAAGATATGCCGGTGTTGGGCAGGCTCCCGAGGGACCATAGCTTTGAGATACCTCACAGACATCTGGGATTGACTACAGCTGAGGACAACCCAATCACACAGGGAAATATCGAAAGACTTGCGGATGCGGTTTTGGCCTGCATAGATTTGGAGAAAATAATTCAGGCGGCTCATAACCACCGCGACACTCCATTGCCTCTTGCCGCACGCCGTTCTTCGTCCGTCAAAGAAGATTTGAACAGAGTTCCCGGCAAAAAACGTGTCCGTATTGCGGTCGCCCGGGACAAGGCCTTCTGCTTTTATTACGAAGACAACCTCGATCTGCTCAGAGAGGCCGGCGCAGACCTGGTCTTCTTCAGCCCTCTGGCCGACGCCGTTTTGCCTCCGGATATAGACGGCATTTATATAGGGGGCGGCTACCCGGAGCTTCATGCAGAACAGCTCTCCCTGAACAAACCTATGCAGGAGGCAATCAAAGGCTGGGCTGAGTCCAACAGGCCGATATATGCGGAATGCGGCGGCCTGATGTATCTTTCAAAAGGCATATGGAAGACAGAGGCGGACAGGTATGAGATGACAGGGGTATTCCCTTTTGACACTATCATGAAAAAAACCAGAGCGCGGCTTGGATACCGTGAAATCAGGCTGGGCGGGGACTGCATACCCGGCAGCGGCAACGCTGTTGCAAGGGGGCATGAATTCCATTATTCTGAGATTGTGGAAGATTCCGCCGCATATCCGGCCCGCCTGTTTTCAGTGACCGACGGTTCGGGGAATATGCTCCCGGCAGAAGGCTTTTCATATAAGAAGACCCTTGCCGGTTATATCCACCTGCATTTCGGAAGCAACCCGGCCCTGGCAAAGACTTTTATAAATTATTGCAAAGAGCAGAGGTAATAAAATGGAACGCATAATACTGATCGGACACGGAAGCCCAAAAAAAGAGGCAAACAATATTGATATTGTCGGGAAGATGCTGCATAACGCCATCCACCCGGGCTGCAAAGACAACTGCGTGCTGTCCGCATACCTTGAATTCGGCAAGCCCAGTATCCCGGATGCGATCAGAAACTGCGTTGAGGAAGGGGCAAAAAAGATAATAGCCCATCCCTATTTCCTGAGTTCGGGGATGCATGTGACAAAAGATATACCTGGGATAATAGCTGAGGCGCGCAGCAGTTATCCCGAGGTTGAACTCCTCTATACCGAGCCCCTCGGCGTGCATGACAAACTCGTGCAGATCGTGATCGAGAGGATACAGGCTGCAAAATTCTCTGTGCCGCTCGACATAGAGAGACGAAGCTTCGAGATAATATCCGAAGAGGCCGACCTGGCCGGGCTGCCTGCGGAGCAGCTGCCCATAATAAAAAGGGTCATACACTCGACCGCGGACTACGAATTCAAAGACAGCCTAAACTTTCATCCCGAAGCTGTAAAAACCGGCATCGAGGCGATCAGGGCCGGCAAAGATATCCTCGTTGATATCGAAATGGTGAAAGCGGGGATTAACAAAAAGCTGCTCGATAAATGGGGGGGCAGGGTCGTCTGCACCATAAACGATCAGGAGGTTGTAACAGCATCCAAAGAGTCCGGCAAAACCAGGGCCGAGATTTCGATGGCAAAAGGGCTGTCGGAGAATATCGGGATTGTGGCCATAGGAAATGCGCCGACCGCACTGCTTAAGATAATCGAGCTTTTGAATGATCCGAACCGCCCATTGCCGCCTGCCGGTCGCGGGCCTTTGGTCGTCGGAGTTCCTGTAGGCTTTGTAAAGGCGCTTGAATCAAAGGCGCTCCTTTCCACACAGAGCTTCCCGTTTATAACTAACCTCAGCAAAAAAGGCGGAACCCCGGTTGCAGTGGCCATCGTAAATGCATTATTGAAAATGACAGAGGAAAAATGAGAGCGGAACAGGGATCGGCATGCCGAAAAACGTCCATACAATCGGCTGATTATTACCATGATATACGTAACCGCAAATCTTATCGTCAACGCAGCTTTGAAAAAAGGGTTGATCTGATGGAAACCTGCTGCGGTGCCTCGAATATGGCCGTCTTTCATCACGCCGGTCCCTGTCCCGACAGACTGCATAAATACTTTTTTTGTCTGTTTCTTGTCTTTTATTATTCAGTTATTATGACGGCCGATGCTTATGCAATGCATATATCGGAAGGCATATTGCCTTTTAACTGGGCATTGTTCTGGTCGCTTGCAGCAGTCCCTTTTGTTGCATGGGGACTGTACAAATTAAAGAAAGAGGCGGCTGTCGATCTTTCATTCAAACCACTGGTCGGCCTGATGGCTGCTGTAGTGTTTATTATCTCCTGCATGCCCATACCCGTCCCAACCGCAGGCACATGCTCTCATCCCTGCGGCACCGGCATTGCAGGCATACTCGTCGGGCCCGCAATCAGCATATTGATCACAGCGGTCGCGCTCCTGATACAGGCCCTTTTTCTCGCGCACGGCGGGCTTAGCACATGGGGCGCGGATATTATGTCAATGGGTGTGATGGGCTCGCTTGCAGGATATATTGGTTTCAGGCTTCTGCGTTCGATCAAACTGAATATTGCGGTCTCGGGGTTTATTGCCGGCCTCCTTGCAGACTGGGCAACCTATCTGACGACGTCCGCGGAACTAGCCTCAGGCATCAGGGGAGATGAGCCTTTCATGCCCTTATTCTGGAAGATTGTGATCGCCTTTGTCCCGACACAGCTTCCCCTAGGCATCCTTGAAGGCGCCATGACAGCCGGAATGGTACTGCTTCTCTATAAAAAGAGGCCTGACCTGCTGGTAAAGATGCGGGTCCTGAAGCCTGAAGAGGCCGGACCGCACACCGAACCAATAGGCCTATGAAATCCGACGCATTATTTATTTCGCTTTTTTTGTTGTTCGCTATTTACTGTTCACTATTCACTGTTGCTGTTGCCGCTGAAAAATGGTCCGGCGTTGACGAAGCGGTTATCGAGAAGATCGCCAAAGAGCACGGCAGGGAAACAACAGGGCCGCTGATAGACACTAGTCATGGAGACCTGCTGCTGTTCTTATTCCTGCTCGCAGGCGCTGCAGGCGGCTTTGCTGCGGGATACTACTGGCGGACTTTGATGGACCAGGCAAAGGCTAAAAACGGCTCAAAAGAAGAGGAGAAAAAAAAGGACAATGCATCAGTTCTCTGATAACCTTAACGCCGAACATTTCCTGTCGGGAATAGACGCCAGGGTAAAGCTCGTTTCAGCCCTGCTCCTGCTCGGCCTCGTCCTCAGCTATAAAGGGTTTGCCTTCCCGGTTATTGTCCTTTCAGCCTGTCTGGCAGGCTGCATGTTCGTGAGGGCGCCGCTGAAGGTTTTGGCGCTGAGGTTTTCGGAACCGCTCTTTATCGTGGCAACGCTCGTGCTTCTGAAATTCTTCTTCACCGGCAGGGATGAAATGTTCTCGATCAACATCTTCGGCCTGCATATGGCCGGGCATTCCGACGGCCTGAAAGAGGGACTGAAGATAGCCTGCAGGGTCCTCGGCTCCGTATCCATATTGGCGCTGCTGGGCTTCTCCACCCCGTTTGTCCCGCTTATGTCCGCGCTTTCATGGTTGCGGGTCCCAAAGGGGTTTATAGAAGTGCTCATGTTTGCTTACAGGTATATCTTCGTGATCTTTGAAGACGCCCAGGTTATTTATAATGCGCAGAGGAACCGGCTCGGGTATGCGGGCCTCAGGCAGGGCCTGGGCTCTTTCGGCACGCTTGCGGGATCGCTTGTCTTAAAGGCCTTTGACAGGAGCCATGCCATAACAGTGTCGATGATACAGCGCGGCTATAACGGAGACATGCCCATGCTCAGACACAGGCCGTTCAAACCTCTTGAAGTAACCGGCGCGATATTGCTGGCCGTTGTGATGGGGGCGGCATGGAAAATACTGTAAGACTCGACCTTGATATCAGGTCGTTTAAATATCCGGACAATACGGTAGCCCTGTCGGATATTCGGGTCAGCGTAAAAAGCGGAGAATTCACCGGAATTCTGGGATCAAACGGCTCGGGCAAGACCACCCTGCTGAAAGTGATGGACGGGCTGCTCAGGGATTTTGACGGCAGCGTGCTGCTTGACGGCGCAGAGATAAGGAAGCTCTCTCCCAAAGAGATATACCGGAAGGTAGGCCTTATTTTCCAGAACCCGGATGAGCAGCTTTTTGCGCCGAGCGTATTTGAGGACGTTGCGTTCGGGCCGCTTAATATGGGCTTTTCGGAGAAGGAAACAATGGAGCGGGTTTCTCAGGCATTGAGCGACGTGGACATGGAGCAGTTTTCGCGCAAGTCTATTCACAACCTGAGTTTCGGCCAGAAGAAGAGGATATGCATCGCAGGGCTTCTTGCGATGGGACATGAGATACTTTTGATGGATGAACCGACTGCAGGCCTCGACCCGATGGGCGAATACAAAATGATGAACCTGTTGACCGGGTTAAACAAAAAAAAGGGTGTTACCATAGTCATGGCAACGCACAGCGTCGACCTTGTCCCTGTCTTTCTCGACAGCCTCTATATCCTCAGCAAAGGCAGGATTGTACGGGGGGGCTCGCCCGAGGAAGTCTTTACAGCGCCGAAGGATATGGAGCAGATCAAGCTCAGGCTGCCCCATATTGCGGAGATGATCTATCAGCTCAAGCACGAAGATAAAATCGGTTTCAACAAAATACCCCTTACCATAGGCGAGGCGAGAAGAGAAATATTGAAGGTAATTGAAGAAAAAAAACAGGAAGACCCTGTTGTTACAAAAGGACAGATACCGGCATGCTGAAAATAACCATACAATCGGCAGATTATCATTCTGATCACGTAAACGCAAATGTAACCTCCGGTGCATTTATAAAAAAAGGCTTAATGTAATGCAAACCCGCTGCGGAGCCTCGGCTATGGTTTTTTTCATCACGCCGGTCTCTTTTTTGGCTGGATTTGTTTCAACTATTAGGGAATAACGGACATGAAGCGGGGCTATATACAGGTATATACAGGGAACGGCAAGGGCAAGACAACAGCGGCGCTCGGTCTGGCCCTGCGCGCTGCGGGCGCGGGGTTGAGGGTTTTCATAATGCAGTTTATCAAGGAGAGCAGGTGCAGCGAACATAAGGCGCTTGAACGTTTTACCGACCTTATAACCATCAGGCAATCGGGCAAGGGCTTTATCCTCAAAAGTAAGCCGACCGACTCTGATATTGCGGCAGCAGGAAAGGGACTGGATGAGGTAAAAACGATAATGCGGTCTGGCGAATGCGATCTGCTGATCCTCGATGAGGTCAATGTCGCGGTCAACAGGGGACTTATCAGCGCTGCCGCGCTCCTTGAGGTCATGGACATGAAGCCTGAGAACATGGAGCTTGTGATAACCGGAAGATATGCGTGCGAGGAGGTCGTCGCAAAGGCGGACCTTGTGACAGAGATGAAAGAAATCAGGCATTATGCGAAGAAGGATGTAAAGGCGAGAGTTGGAATCGAAAAATAGGAAGCTGAGGACAGGATACACCACAGGGGCGTGCGCTGCAGCAGCTGCAAAGGCTGCGGCATTGATGCTGCTTCATCACACCCTGGCCACTGCCGCCGGAGGAAAAGACAGGATAGGATCGGTTGAAATACCCTTCCCTGACGGGACGAGACATTCGTTCAGCATCCATCGTTCGTCCATAAGCAATCAAAACGGAGAAACGGTCGCCGAGGCTTCTGTAATAAAAGACGCCGGCGACGACCCTGATATTACTAATGGAGCTGAGATTATTGCCGGGGTGAAAGGTTTGCCTCTGAAAGACGAGCGGATCATGATAAGAGGCGGTTCAGGCGTTGGAGTTGTAACCAAGCCCGGTCTCGCAGTCCCGGTAGGCCGGCCGGCCATAAATCCGGCGCCGAGAAAGATGATAATTGACGCTGTAACTGAAGCCTTAGAAAAATATGATTTGCCTGTTGACATGACATTTGAGATAACGATTTCGGTCACAAACGGGGAGGAACTCGCAAAAAAAACGCTCAATTCGAGACTGGGCATTATCGGAGGCATTTCCATACTGGGCACAACGGGCATTGTCAGGCCCCTTTCTGCCGAGGCCTGGACCGCCAGCATCACCGCAGCCATGGACGTTGCAAAGGCAATGGGATATAAAGAGACGGTGCTTTCTTCAGGAAGGGTTTCTGAAAAGGCGCATATGAAAAAATACGGCCTGCCGGTTGAGACATATGTAATGATGGGAGACTATGTTGAGTTCTCGCTTGTTGATGCAAAAAAACACGGCTTCAAAAAGATCCATATAAGCGCCCACTGGGCCAAGATGCTGAAGATTGCAATGCGCATCCCGCAGACACATGTCAGGCACGGCGCAATAGACCTCAAACAGGCGGTTGTATTTCTGCATGAGCTTATGCCCGACCTCAATCTGCCTGATTCCGATTTCAATACCGCCAGGGAGATCTTCGATTTCATCAACGCCGGCCGCAGCCTTCAAAGCAGGGAGCTTTTCTCCAGGGTATGCAGGGCAGCAAAGGAGTATGCTGCTGACGTTGCTTCGGGTACACCTGTAACGGCTTACCTCGTATCATACAATGGGGATATAATATCAGACAGTGAATAAGCTCCATATTATAGGGATCGGCTACAGACCGTTTGATATCAGGGCGAAAAAACTCATATCCGAGGCGGGGATTATCCTGGCGTCCGACAGACTGTATGAGGTCTTTAAAAGATATGAAGGGTTCGAGGCGGTCAAAGACAAGGTTCGTGTCCTCAACAAAATCAACGATACAATAGTATTCATCCGCTCGACGATTGCCGGCGGCGAGGGATCTAAGCCGATGGTTCTTCTTGCGTCGGGCGACCCGCTTTTTTTCGGCATAGGCAGAAGGGCGATAGAGGAATTCGGCCGTGAAAATGTGGAGGTGATGCCTGATCTTTCCTGCATCCAGCTTGCCTTCGCAGCAATCGGAGAGCCGTGGGACAACGCATTCCTCCTGAGCCTGCACGGCGGTCCGGACCCTGAAAAGAGGAGAAGACTCCCCTATGGGCTGCAGGACCTGCCGGGGCTGCTCAACAAACACGGGAAGCTGGCGATACTTACGGACAGGGAGAACAACCCTTCCGCAATCGCTTCTTTATTGCAGTCTTCACTTTTCAGTTTTCACTCTTCAGTGACTCTGCATGTCTGCGAAAGACTCGGATACCCTGATGAAAAGATCACAAGGGGAACGCCTGCGGAAATAGCCCGTTTGTCTTTCAGCGATCCCAACGTCGTCATAGCAATAAAGGGGGCCGGCCGGCCGGAGGCGACTGCCGCTGACTTCGGACTGCGCGAGAGCGATATTGTTCATTCCAGGGGCCTTATAACAAAGGATGAAGTCAGGGCTGTATGCCTGCACAAATTGAGGCTCCCGCAAAAAGGCGTATTTTGGGATGTCGGCGCAGGGTCCGGCTCTGTGTCGCTTGAGGCCGCGAGGTCCTGCCCTGAATTAAAGGCATACGCGATAGAGAAGAATGCGGAGCAGCTCAGCAACATCAAGGAAAATGTTTCGCGTTTCGGAACAGCCAACATCGTGATCATCTCAGGCGAAGCCCCTGACGCATTAGCCGCCCTGCCCCCGCCAGACAGGGTGTTTATCGGCGGCAGCGCCGGACGCATGAAAGAGATAGTCGGCCTCATTTCCGGAATTATGCTGAAAGGCATAATAGTGATAAACGCAACGACTCTTGAGACCTTAAACGAGGCCATGGAGTCACTTGGAGAAAACGGGTTCGAGGTCGATATTGCGGAGATAGCCGTGTCGCGCTCAAAGAGGGTCGGAGGCAAACAGCACATGAGCGCGCTCAATCCGGTCTTTGTAATCAGGGGAGAAAAATGAGCTTATTCTGCACAGCCTGGTCCCTGTCTCCGATCACTGCCGGAAAGGGGAGATAACCGTTTGAAAGCAGCAAAGGGCCATTTGGTCGCCTTTCTCTTTCTGTTGTCGGTAGTCATCCTCTGCATTTTCCAGGCGGCTGAATCTGATCTGTGGATGCATCTCAGCTTCGGCAGAGAGATATTCACCCACAAGGCCATCCCCGCATATGAGCCGTTCGTGTATACGGGCTTTCATATGCCGCTCCTTTACACCTCGTGGCTCTTCAGCGTCATATATTATCTGACTTATCTTGCCTTCAATATCAACGGCGTCATACTGCTAAAGGCCGCCACGATAGCCCTGGCCTTTTTCATCCTGATCAGGGACTCGCTCAGGCCTGTCAGAAATTATGTATTGACCCTTGTCATAATGTCTCTTGTCGTTATCCTTGCCAGGCACCGTTTTGTTGAAAGGCCGGACACCTTCATGATGGTCTTTCTTTCATTCACTATCTTCAGCCTGAATGCATATCTGTATGAGCAAAGAAAATATATATACGCCCTCCCGATAGTTGCCCTGATATGGGCGAATTGCCACTCCAGCGTTGTGGTTATGTCTGTCCCGTTTACGGCTTTTATCGCCGGAGGAGTAATGCAGCATTTTCTCAGCCGGCATTTTCCGGGAAAAAGCAGGGGCTATCTTCCGGAAACGCCTTCTGTTTCCCAGTTAAAGACAGTAGCCCTTGTATTCACATTATGCGTTGCAGCTTCGATCATTAATCCGAATTATCTGGAGCAGCTCGGTTATGGTCCGGGCGTGTTGTCGTCTGCATGGTCCAAACAGGAGATACTGGAGCTGATGACGCCCGGCCGGTCTGTTATGCAGGCGCTTATCGCTATGACTTCGGTCGTCATAGTTTCCTTCCTTCTGAATTTCCGCAGGGCCTCTCTGATCCACTTCCTTATGCTTGCGCCTTTTTTTGCGCTTTCATTTAGTTCCGTCCGCTTCTTCTTTATAGCGGCGATCGTTTCAGCGCCTGTTGTTGCAAGGAACTTTTCGGAATTTATCGGCAGCAGGGACAAGGGCATTCTGTCGTCCGGTCCGGCCTATCTTGCGGTCGCGGCGCTGATTATCCTCAATACCTTTCTGAACCTTAACGATACAATCAAATTCATGAGTTTCAACAAGCGGGTATTCGGGTTCGGCATCGATTATTCAAGCGTTCCCGAGAATGCCCTCAGATATATGGATAAAAACGGCATCAGGGGCAGAGTGTTCAACAGCCTTGGTTTTGGCGGATATATAACCTGGAGGGATTTCCCTTCAAGGACTGTCTTTGTTGACCCGAGATTTGATATACCGTCCGGTCTTTTGGAACAGCTTGATCAGGCGCTGGAGCAGCCTCGGGTCATGGACGCCCTGGAGAGGAGTTATGGGTTCGAGGCGGTCCTGATCGATTACCCGATCCTGGCCGCCTCAAGAGATCTGCTTGAAAACACACCTGATGCAGCCTTCTCGCACCCGCAGTGGGCCCTTGTTTATTGGGACGACCTATGCCTTTTATACCTGAAAAAAGGCGGCAGATATGACTCCCTTATAAAGAATGACGCATACGGGTCAGTGAGGCCTGCCAACGGAGTGGACGGCCTCCGCACCAAACTGCGGGCCGGTGATACAGCCGCAAAGGTAATATCCGAACTGAAGAGGAATGTCCGCGAAACCGGCTCTTCAAAGGCGAACGGCCTTCTCGGATTCGCTTATAGTGAACTCGGAAATTATGAAGCTGCTGTAAAATCATACCTCATGGTGCGCAACGGAAAAAATGCGATGTTCGATGCATATAAAGGGATAGCCGCGGCATGCCGCAATATGGGCAAAATCGACGAATCGACCGCATATTACAGAAAAGCGGTTTCACAGCGGGCCGACGCATCACTGTTCTTCGATATAGGCCGCAACTATCTCGCAAAGGGTCTGAAAAAGGAAGCCATGGAATACATGGAAAAGGCATTGTCGCTCGATCAGACAATGCTTGACATATATCCTGTTCTGGGCGACATTTATAAGGACCTGGGAATGACGGGAAGGCAGTCTGAGATCTCCCTGCAACAGGAAAAAAACAGGATGTTCATCGAAGCAAAAAAACATCTTATTGAAGGGTCGAAGGCCTATGCCGGCGGCAATTTATCCCTGGCCTTAAGAGAATTCGAGGCCTATGCCGGGCTCAATCCGCAGGACCCGGTCGCCTACAGCAATATGGGCTATATATATTTCGACACCGGATTGCCGGACAAGGCCCTTGAGTATCAGAAGTACGCAGTCGGCCTGAATCCGGATTATGCAAATGCCCATTATGGCCTGGCGCTTATCTACGCCGGCATGGGAGACCGCAGGAATGCGGTAAAACATTTTAAGGAGTATCTGAGGATTGAACCAAAGGGGTATTATTCGAGGAAGGCTGCCGCAAATATAGAGTCAATAAACGGGTTGGAAGGAAAGAGATGAAAAGCGCCAAAGGGAGTAGTAAAACCCCTCTTTGGCAAAGAAGGGCGAGGGGGGATTTTCCGGTTGACGGGAGATTTTTCGGTTAATGTGATTTCAATTATGAGACCCTTAATTAGTACGATAATGCTGAAGGAGAGGTAATATATGCCGGGAAAACTGACTGTAATAGGCGTAGGCCCCGGAGATCCGGAGCTCCTTACTCTGAAGGGGCTAAGGATACTTAAGGCCGCGAAATGCATATTTGTACCGAAGGGACGTGAGGAAGGCAGCAGCCTTGCGCTGTCGATAATCAGCGGGCTGATCGACCTGTCCGGCAAAGAGGTTGTTGAGGCCTATTTCCCCATGAGAAAGACGCGGGGCCCAAATCAGAGCCATTGCTGTGGGGACCTGGATGAGCAGTGGCGGAATACTGTAGACGGGGTTTTCAGCAGGCTGAAAAGCGGCATGGACGTGGTCTTTATAACCATCGGAGACCCGACAGTATACAGCACATTTTACTATCTCCAGGAACGGTTGCTCGATCTCGCCCCTGATATGGAGATAGAGATCGTTCCCGGCGTCTCGTCCATTACGGCTTCTGCTGCGAGGGCCGGGATATATCTCGGGATTGCGGACGAACGGATAGCGGTGCTGCCGGCAAATTATATGGCCGACCTCGGAGATACCTTTCAGAGATTCGATACGATAGTGCTTATGAAGGTTAACAAGGTCTTTGAGCAGATCAGACAGAAACTCAATGAAGCCGGCCTTGCCGGAAAGGCGGTCTATGTGGCGCGCGCGGGCATGGAAGATGAAAAGATTTTTCACAGCCTGGATAAAGTCACAGACAAAGACCTCAACTATTTTTCTATGGTGATAGTGAAAAAATGAAAAACATACAGACAACACAAAAGATTTCAAAGTCGAACGAAAGGCCGCAGGTTTATTTTGTAGGGGCCGGCCCGGGTGATCCGGAGCTTATTACAGTCAAGGGCCGCAGGCTGCTGAAGAAGGCGGATATTATTGTTTACGCCGGAAGTCTGGTCAACCCTGCCCTGCTTACCGGGTTGAAGGCAAAGATATACGACTCTGCGTCTATGGACCTCGATAAGATAGTCGGGATTATGCGGAAAGCGGCAAAAAGACACGAACTGGTAGTGAGACTGCATACAGGAGACACCGCTTTTTACAGCGCGATAACCGAGCAGGCAGAGCGCCTCAACGAACTCGGCATAAGCTACGAAGTGGTGCCCGGAGTATCCTCGGCCCTCGCCGGCGCGGCCGCCCTTGGGCAGGAACTCACAATCCCTGAGATCAGCCAGACCGTAATTTTCACGAGACTCGAAGGCAGAACACCGGTGCCGAAGAGAGAGAAGCTTTCAGGGCTCGCAAAGCACCGAGCCTCGCTCGTGATCTTCCTGAGCGTCGGCATGATCAAAAAAGTTGTGGGAGAATTAAGCGAGGGATATCCGAAGAACACACCGGTGGTGGTCATCGAAAAGGCCTCATGGCCTGAGCAGAAGATCGTCAGGGGCACCCTCAGGAGCATAGCCGGACTTGTTGAGAAGGCCGGGATCAGGAAGACCGCGCTGATATATGTAGGCAAATCTCTGATTGCATCTGAACGGGCGATGGGAAAAGAGTCAAAGCTCTATCACAAGGACTTCAGGCATGAGTTCAGGAAGTAAGACAATCTCTTCTGATCTTGTTGATATTTCCCTGAAAAACTAATAATATTAGTGAGTTATTTTAAAAGAAGGGGACGCATTCGGCAAGAATTACAAAGGGAAAAGACGAAGATAATATATGATATGAGGACTTCAGAATGAAAAAAGCCGAAAAAGGAACTCCAGCGCCTTCTTGTGAAAAGATAATTTCAATCCTGAAAAAAGAACTGCCTTATCTGAAGGAAAAGTACGGGGTTGAAAGAATCGTTCTATACGGGTCTTTTGCCAAGGGCAACCCGAAGAAGACAAGTGACGTGGACATTCTTGTAGATATAAAGAAATCTATCGGCCTTGAATTCGTTGCCCTTGCAGATGTGCTTGAAGATAAGCTAGGCAGAAAGGTTGATATTGCAACGCTTTCACACTATAGGCGTAGTTTCGGCAATCCGAGATATAAGCATATTGCCGAAGATATCAGAAAGAGCATGATCTATGTCTAAGAAAAGAAGAGACAAGGACTTTATCGGAGATATTCAGGAGGCTATGGAGGCGGTTGCCGGCTACACAAGAGGACTGACCTACAAGACATTCCTTGAAGACAGGAAAACTCAGGATGCCGTTGTTCGGAACTTTGAGGTCATGGGTGAGGCAGCCAAGAATATATCATCTGCCTTCAGGGGCAAATACCCTGATGTGCCGTGGAAAGAGATTGCCGGCTTACGGGATAAACTCATACACTTCTATTTCGGCATTGACTATAAAATTATCTGGAACATCACCAGGAAGTCCCTGCCTAACCTCAGAAAACAGATAAAAACCATCGCCAAAGCGGCAACTGAATAAGCTATGTCCCTTGCCGTTGATAATCCACTCCTGAAGGCGGTCAACTATCATGGCGGGTCAGGTAAGCGGCAACTACCGGAGTGTAAAGAACCGCGAACCGTTGATAAGTTACTCAATGGATTGTTCGAGACTTAACCGGTTTCAAGCTAATGCAAAGCCTCACATCCATCATTTACATAACAAACAACGGCCTCAATATTGCCCGTAGACTCAAGGAGTTCGATCCTGCTGCCAAAGCTCTGAAATTCAAGCCTGATACTATTGGCAGGTTATGGCATAACTCGGACACCCTTATCTTTATCATGGCGACCGGCATAGTTGTCCGGACAATCGCTCCTTTGATAAAGGACAAGAAGTCTGACCCGGCAGTAATTGTCATGGATGAAATAGGGAGGCATGTCATAAGTCTTTTGTCCGGGCATCTCGGAGGCGCAAACGAAAAGGCAAGGGAGATCGCAAAACTCATCGGAGGCGAGGCTGTCATAACCACCGCATCGGACCTCAATGAGCTGCCTTCCATAGACCTGTGGGCGCGGGACAATGACCTTGTCATAGATAACTGGGACATGCTGCCCAAGACAGGGACGAGGCTTCTCAACAACCGCAATATCAAGGTCATGGCAGGGTCGGAGCTCGACCTGCCCGAGGCTTTTATTCGTATTGACGATGAAGCATCAGCAGACATGATCATCACAAATAAAATAACAAACCCGAACAAAAACATGCGGGCGCTTTATTTGAGGCCCAGGAACATTGCGCTAGGCATCGGCTGCAACAGCGGCACATCGGCTGAGGAGATAGAATCCGCTGTCGGAAAGGCGCTTGCGGATCACGGACTGAGCTTCCTTTCTGTTCATTCCGTATCAACTATAGACCTCAAGAAGAACGAACCCGGGCTTATCCTTTTCGCAGAGAGATTCGGATTTGATCTTCACACCTTCAGGGCCGATGAACTTAATACTGTTGAAGGTATAACGCCGTCGCGCGCGGCAAAAAAGGCAACCGGCGCAAACGCTGTTGCGGAACCCTCCGCGATCCTGGCTTCAGGCAACGGGAAACTGCTCGTGCCCAAGCAGAAGATCGGAAATGTTACTGTGGCAGCGGCTAAACTAACGAAAGCAAAGATGACAGGAAGGAAAGATAATATGAAACTCGGGAAAATATTTATCGTAGGGACAGGACCCGGCAGCATTGAGCACATCACGCCGTATGCGCGAAAGACAATCGAGGGCTCGGATTCGATTGTGGGATACGGGACATATCTTGAGCTTATCGAAGTTCTGACAAGTGGCAAAAAGGTTGTATCAACAGGCATGACACAGGAGATAGACCGCTGCAGAAAGGCTATAGAGCTGGCAGCAGAAGGCAGGACGGTTGCGGTGATCAGCGGCGGCGATCCCGGTATATACGCCATGGCAGGCCTTGTGCTCGAACTTCTGAAAAATGAAGGTGCTGCATCGGCGAACCAACTGCCTCTGGTAGAAGTGGTGCCGGGCATATCCGCGCTTAACGCCTGCGCCTCGCGCCTGGGCGCTCCCCTGATGCACGACTTCGCCTCAATAAGCCTCTCAGACCGGCTTACCCCGTGGGAGACCATCGAAAAAAGACTCGAAGCAGCGGCATCCGCTGATTTTGTAATTGTATTGTATAACCCCAGGAGCAAAGGCCGGGCAGAGCATATCAACACAGCGCAAAACATAATAATGAAGCATAGAAGACCGGACACCCCGGTCGGCATCGTGAAGGCGGCGATGAGAGAAAATGAGTCTGTCGTCGTCACGGACCTGGAGCATATGTGTGAGCACGATATAGACATGCAGACCACAGTAATAATAGGCAATTCAAAGACACTCACATGGAACAACCTGATCATCACGCCGCGCGGATACGAAAAGAAACGCCGGTTCAAAAATAACGGGTAATCGGCCGTGAGAAACCGCGCAGCCTTATTGTGGGACGAGTCGTTTCTGTGGGGCGTTATGTCTGTAAATGCCCTACAGGAGGCCGGGCTTCCTTTTGAACTTATCCGGGCGGATGAGGTCGGAAAAGGCGGGCTCGAAAAATACGGACTGCTGTTCGTCCCCGGCGGATGGTCGTCAAACAAGATGAAGGCATTGGGTGAGGCCGGAGTCGGGGCAATCCGAAAGTTTGTTAATGCCGGCGGCGATTATCTCGGCTTTTGCGGCGGGGCCGGGCTTGCAACGCTTGACGGCATCGGTCTTTTAAACATCAGAAGAAGACCCACAAAAGACAGGGTGCCGAGTTTTAGCGGCAGGATAAGGCTCAGGACCGCCGATCATCCTGTCCTGGATAAAATTGCTTCGCCTGTTTTTCATGCCTGGTGGCCGCCCCAGTTCATGGTTGAAGACGACCGCATAAAAGTCCTTGCGCAGTATGAAAATCCTCTTCCGGATGCCTTCAGCTCTGACCTGAATGTCGGCGATGTCAAAGACTTCGGCAGCTGGGCGGACCTTGAGAAGACCTACGGAATCAACCTCGACCCCGGCCGGATCTTTGACGAGCCCGCTGTTGTTGAGGGAAGCTGCGGCAAGGGGAAGGTAATACTCTCGCTTGTTCATTTCGATACCCCCGGCGACCCAAACGGCATGACGGTCTTAAGGGAGCTGTGGAAATATTTTTCAGCGCAGGATGAACCGACGCCTGCTTCCGGCAAGGAACGGGCTTCGACCGACTCGGCAGGACGTTATATTCAGGGCATATCCGAGCTTGAGTCTGCGGTAGCCGGCATAATAGACCTTGGCCTCAGAAATTTCCTCTGGTTCTGGAAAAACCATATGCTGCTTCAGTGGCGCAGGGGCGTCAGGGGGCTCGAATACTGCACGCTTTATATCATGATCAGGGAGATCTCTGCGCTTGCGCAAACCTGCCCGCCTGAAAAAATCGCGTATGTGGAGGACAGGATTAAAGAGATCAGCGGACCGCTTGTCTATTTCTCCGGGAAGGCAAAGAGGCTTCTGATCCTTGAAAGGCTTGCCATGCAAAAAAATCATATAACCTATGAAAAGTGTGATGATACTGAAATAAGGGCGCTAAGGGAAGAGCTGTTTTCTGCATCAAAAAGCCACGGCGGACTCTTCAAAAAAGTAGTCGACGATATGGACTCGCTCCTCTACTCGCTGCTCAGGTAGTTAATACGCCGGACGGGACGGTATCCCAAAAACCGCGATGCAAAAAAGCAAAGCAATAAAAAACCTCGTTAATGTGATAGGTTAAGGTTATCGAGACACAAAACCAGTATCACCAACGAGGTGAAATAATGATGACACAAAGCGTACTTCC
>Ga0334722_10001805_pt1 | contig 25593 bp, 22 predicted proteins | sample C3_bottom_MG_FD_207210 | JGI IMG/M metagenome (GOLD analysis project Ga0334722, IMG submission 207210) | Sediment microbial communities from Yellowstone Lake, YNP, Wyoming, USA - C3_bottom | ecosystem: Environmental > Aquatic > Freshwater > Lake > Sediment | place: USA: Wyoming | collected... | reverse complement strand
TCCACCGGATGAACTTAGCAGGTCTTTGATTGCCTTTGCTTTATCAATACAAAAAGAATCCAGGGCATTATCGGTGCTTATTTTAGATTTTGTTTTCTGAGATATGTCTGATTCTAGCAAGTTCTGCTGCTGCTTCAACGACATCACTGTTTTCTGTTTTTCAATATTCGCCGCGCCGAGAAATAGAATCGGGGATGCAACACCATGCGTAGTGAATACGCTCTCTTCAACAAAATCATCATTAAATACGCGAACAGGTGGAAAAGTTTGGTCGGTGGAGAAGGCGGAACCCGTTACCTTGTTTCCATCAATAAATACCTCAAAGTCGCCTTCGACAAGTGGCTGTCGTTTCTCTATTGCACGAAAAATGTTTGAAAGTGTTGACTTTCCTGTGCCATTCCAACCATATATCAGGTTCTTATCCTTGAAATCTAAAAGACTTGACGGCCATGAAAAATCTCGAAAGACGCGATAATTTTTAATCTTACTGATACGCTCGATTTTCATACTATCGCCTCCACTTCGGCGTATTCGCCACCGCAAGGTGTGCCTCGCAACTACAACCTTCCCACCCGCTTTTTTTGCTTGCCAAACGCCTTCCCGGATGCTATCATAGGCGCTCTTTTAACGCAATTACATTCTTGACGGAGGAATAGCAATGGCCAGGGCATGCGCAGTATGCGGCAAGACACAGCAGAGCGGGCACAACGTAAGCCACTCGAACAACAAGACGAACAGGGTGTTCAAGCCGAACCTTCAGGGCATCCACATAATAGTAGGCGGGTCGAAGAAGAAGGCGCTCGTCTGCACAAGGTGCATCAGGACGGGAAATATCACGAAGGCGGTCTAAAGACAACTAACCACAGATTAGACAGATTAACACAGATTTGAAAAGTTTTGGCTCAAGTCTTTAATCTGTCCAATCTGTTAAATCTGTGGTTAATAAAGCCGCAGGTTCATTCTACGCTCTTCTTATACGCAACCGCCTCAATCTCAATCGCAACATCCTTCGGCAGACGCGCAACCTCAACCGCAGCACGCGCGGGCGGGTTCTCTCCGAAGAACCTACCGTACACCTCGTTCACCCGGCTCAGGTCGTCCATAAGTTCCAGGTAGACCGTGGTCTTAACCACGTCCTCCAGGCCCATGCCCGCCTCCTGCAATATGTTCCTTATGTTGACCAGGACGCGCTCGGTCTGCTCCGTGATGTCGGCGAATACGACCTCGCCGGTCTCCGGGTTAAGGGGTATCTGGCCGGATACGAACACGAAGTCCCCCGCCCTGACCGCCTGCGAGTATGCCCCGACCGCCTGAGGCGCGCGGGTGGATTTGATTATTTCGCGTGGCATATTATCACCTTTACGCCGTCTTCACCCTCTTGACGTTAATGACGCCGTCCACCTGGCCCACCTTCTTCATCACCTTGTCGAGGTGCTTAAGGTCGGTAATCTCAATCACGAAGTTGCAGACGGCCCTGTTGTCCTCGGTCGTGGTAATCTCCGCGTGGCTGATGTTCGAGTCGGCGGCGGCAATTGCAGTGGACACGTTTGCGAGCAGGCCGGGCTTGTCCACGGTCAGGACTGATATCCTCGCTGCGTGGATGGTCGGCATGTCGAGGTCCCACTCGACCTGTATTATCCTGTCCTTGTCCGCCTCAAGCTCATCTAAGTTGGTGCAGTCCATCGTGTGTATGGATACGCCCCTGCCGCGCGTGACGAAGCCTATTATCTTGTCGCCGGGCACCGGGCTGCAGCACTTGGACAGGTGTATCATCACGTCGTCTATGCCCTTTATCTTGACGCCCCTGTCCATGCCGCCGGTTATCTTCCTGGCGACCTTCTTTAATATGGACTCGTCTCTTTTCTCCTCGGTGGGCTCCTCATCCGGGAGGAGCGGGGCGATGGCCTGGCGCGCTGAGAGCTTCCCAAAGCCGACCTCGTACAGAAGCTCTTCCATCGTGCCCAGCCCGGACGGCTCCAGCAGCTTCGCCGCATCGGGGGACTTGTAGAGCTTTTGCGGGTTTATGCCGTGCTTCTTGAGCTCCTTCTCGAAGATGTCCCGGACCAGGTCCACGCTCTGCTTGAACTCCTCCTGCTTCAGCCAGTGCCTTATCCTCGTCTTTGCCTTCGAGGTCGCCACGAACTTCAGCCAGTCACGGGACGGGAAGTGGCCCGGCTGGGTTATCACCTCTATCTCGTCGCCGGTGCGGAGCTGGTAGCGGAGCGGCACCATCTTCCCGTTCACCTTCGCGCCCACGCACTGGTTTCCGACGTCCGTGTGTATGCTGTATGCGAAATCAATCGGGGTCGCGCCCTGCGAGAGTTCCTTGACCTTGCCTTTGGGGGTGAACACGTAAACCACCTCCGGGAAGAGGTCTACCTTCAGGGTGTCCATGAACTCGCGTGAGTCGGTAAGCTCCTTCTGGTACTCGACCAGCTGCCTGAGCCAGGAGAACCGCTTTTCGTCCTCCTCGGCCATCTTGCCTTTTTCCTTGTACTGCCAGTGCGCCGCAATGCCCGTCTCCGCTATCCTGTGCATCTCCTCCGTGCGTATCTGGAACTCGACCCGCTCCCCCTTCGGCCCGATTACCGTTGTGTGGAGCGACTGGTAGAGGTTAGACTTGGGCACGCCTATGAAGTCCTTGAAGCGGCCCGGCACCGGAAGCCAGAGAGAATGTATGATGCCAAGTATGGCGTAGCAGTTGGCGGTCGTGTCGGTCATTATCCTGAGCGCTATCAGGTCATATATCTCATCCACGGTTACGCCCTGCTTCAGCATCTTCTGGTATATGCTGTAGTAGTGCTTCGGCCTGCCTATCACCCTGCCCACAAGCCCGTGGTGCTCCATGTGCGCCTTGACGATGGCGATGAGTTCCTGGATATATTCTTCCCTTTCCTCGCGCTTCTTCGAGACCTTGGACACGAGGTCCTTGTAGATGTCCGGTTCGAGGTACTGCAGGCAGAGGTCTTCCAGCTCCCACTTTATTCGGGCGAGACCCAGGCGGTTGGCTATCGGGGCGTATATGTCGAGAGTCTCCTGCGCGATGGCCTTCTGACGCGCGGGTTTCATATATTCGAGGGTGCGCATGTTGTGCAGCCGGTCGGCCAGTTTGATGAGTATCACCCTTATGTCCTTCGACATGGCGAGTATCATCTTGCGGAAGTTCTCTGCCTGCTGGTCTTCTTTTGTTTTGGACTCCATCTTGGCTATCTTGGTGAGGCCGTCGACTATGGCCGCCACCTCGCCGCCGAAGTATTCCTCTATCTCCTCGACGGTGGTGTCAGTATCCTCGACGGTGTCGTGCAGGAGGCCAGCGGCTACCGTGACGTAGTCCAGCTTCAGGTCGGCAAGTATCCCCGCCACGCCGATTGGGTGTATTAGGTAAGGCTCTCCTGAGAGGCGGGTCGTCCCCTGGTGCACCTTGGCGGAGTAGATGTATGCGCGCCTGATGAAGTCAGTGTCGGCGTCCGGCTGGTACTGCTGTATCTTCTCTAAGATGTCGTCGAAACGGAGCATGTCAGAAGTGTACGTCCTTGATGTTCAACTGGAGCCGCTTTTCGCCCTGCCATTCGCTCATGTCAAGGCAGAACGCGGCGTCCACCGAGACCCCGCCCATGGCGAGTTGCTGGTATATCTCCCCCATGTTGAAGCCTATACAGCCCATGACGGCTCCATTCTGCCTGAGCTTCATCCTGACATGGTTCCTGCCGACTACCTTCGGGTAGAGCACGTCGAGGCCGCTGGCCTGGAGCACCGGTTCGGGGTTGCCGGAGCCGAACGGGGCAAGACGGCTCAGTTCCGTGTGCAGGTCCCAGCCAAGGTCACTCAAGTCTACCTCGCCGTCTATCTTGAGCGAGGGCACGAAGTCGTCCGGGCTCAGGGTCTTTCTTACCAGCTCGTTAAACTCTTTTTTGAAAGTATCAAGCATCTCGCGTCGTATCGTGAGGCCCGCAGCGTACTTGTGGCCGCCAAAACCCTCCAGAAGCCCGCTAAGGCCCTCAAGCCCGTTGTACAGGTGGAATGCCGGTATGCTCCTCGCGGAGCCTTTCCCCGTGACGTCGTTCATAGAGATGAGCACGGTCGGCCTGAAGAACTCCTCGACCAGCTTCGAGGCGACGATGCCTATCACGCCCTGGTGCCACCTGTCCGACGCAAGCACGATGGCGGACATCTCCGTCTCCGGCTCGGATAGTATGATGGAACGCGCGTCCTCTAATATGACCTCCTCTATCTTCTGCCTCTCACGGTTCATACGGTCGAGTTCGTCGGCTATCATGCCGGCCTCGTACAGGTCGTCAGTGATGAGCAGCCTGACGCCCACGTCAGCCCTGCCCATCCTGCCGGAGGCGTTAAGGCGCGGGGCCATCTGAAAGCCGACGGTGCCGGAAGACATCCTGCCTCCGTGTATCATCGCCACTTCCTTGAGCTTCTGCACCCCCGGCCTTACACCGTCCTTCAGGAGCTTCAGGCCGTGCTTGACGAGTATGCGGTTCTCGCCCCGGAGCGGTACCACGTCCGCGATGGTCCCCAGAGCGACCAGGTCCAGGTATTCGATGAGCCTCTTGTCTATGCCTGGCCCGGCCCGGGTCCCGCCCTCGAGTCCGGCAAGCACGCCCTGGGCCAGCTTAAGAGCGACGCCCACCCCGGCAAGCCCGGTGAACGGGTAGCCAGAGTCCTTCAGGCAGGGGTTCAGGATGGCGTGCGCCTGAGGGAGTTCTTCGGGGGGCTCGTGGTGGTCGGTGATTATGACGTCCATACCCATCGCTGCCGCCGCCCTCACCTCGGCGACCGAAGATATGCCGCAGTCTACCGTGATAATGAGCTTAACCCCCATCGCCCTTATCTTCTCGAGGGCCGCAGGGCTTATGCCGTAGCCCTCTTCCTGGCGCTCAGGGATGTAGAACTGCGCGTCTTTGCCGAGTTTCCTGAAGAACTGGACGAGGAGTGCGGTAGCGGTTATGCCGTCTGCGTCGTAGTCGCCGAATATGAGTATCTTTTCATCCTCGGCAAACGCCTTCTTGACGCGCGAGACCACCTTGCCCATGTCCCTGAGGGTGAAGGGCTCTATGAGGTCGTCGAGCGAGGCGGTCAGGAACCTGTCCGCCTCGTCGTTTTCCTGTATCCCTCTGTTGATGAGGATATTTGCTGTGGTAAGGGAAATGCCGAGTTCAGAGCAAAGGGCTTTCCTTAGATATGGAGGGCCTTCCTGCTTTATCCATCGCTTTGAAAGCAACTTTCGACTCTCCCTTGAAGGGGGACCGGGCTACGGCCCTATGCCTTAGACTTCGCCTTGCCAGCAGGTTTCCTGGCCTTCTTTACTTTGGTATCCTGGGCCTTCGAGGGGAGCGCCTCAGAGACAGGCTTGGGCACCGCCTTTGCAGGCTGGGCCGGCTTCTGCACGGACATGTCCTTGACGGGCTGCTTTGTGAGCATCGCAGCCTTTATGAGCCTGCCGCCCTTCGTCCCCCTCCACACGTAGAGGAGCGCGCTTGCCACGAACACAGACGAGTACGTGCCCACTATTATACCGCATATCATGGCGAACGCGAAGTCGTGGAGCACCTCGCCACCGAAGAAGAACAGCGCCACGACCGTGAGGAATGCGGTCATAGACGTAACTATCGTCCTTGAGAGCACCTCGTTGACGCTGAAGTTTATGATGTCTAAAAGCCCATCCTTCTGCTTCATCTTGAGGTTCTCCCTTATCCTGTCGAACACGACGACCGTGTCCGTGAGGGAGTAGCCAGCCACGGTGAGTAGCGCCGTCACCACCAGGAGCGTTATTTCTTTGTTCAGGATGTAGAACACGGCCATAACCGCGAGGACATCGTGAAATGTTGCGATGGTGGCCGCTATGCCGAACCTGAGCTCGAAACGTACCCCGATGTATATGATGATGCCCAGAAAGGAAAGCAGTATCGCCATGAGCGCCTGCTTCTGGAGCGAGCTGCCGACCGTGGGGCCGATAGACGCGCTTGAGTCCACCCGCACGGCGTTGCCGGGGAAGGCGGTGACAAACGCCTCTTTAATCTTGTCCACTACCTGCTCCATGGGCACGCTGGTCTTCTTCACCCTGACGAGGAGCTTGGTGCTGCCGGTGAAGGACTGTATCTCTGCGTCAGGAAATCCAGCCTTGTCGAGCGCGGCCCTTGCGTTCTCTGCGCTGACCGGGCTTGTGAACTCAAGGTTTGCCGAGGCGCCGCCAGCGAAGTCTATGCCCATGTTGGCATGGCCCGTGGCAATCATTATCGCGCAGAATATGCCAAGGGCCGAGAGCACGATAGAGAACCCGAAGGCTATCTTCCTCTTGCCCATAAAATCTATGTTGGTCTTCCCAAGCAGTTCCATTTAAATGCGCCTCCAGTAGTATATTGAAATCCTCAGGGCTTTCTACACGTCACCCACAGTATGTCCAAAGACTTTGAAAGTCACTGGGTCCCCGCTTTCGCGGGGATGACAAGCTGCACCTATATACTCAGCTTCTCCAGTTTGCGCCTGCTTGTGATGTAGTCGAACACGACCTTCGTGCCCACCAGCGCGGTGAACAGGTTTATCATGATGCCGAGCGAGAGCGTAACGGCGAAGCCCTTTATGGGGCCGGTCCCGAACTGGAAGAGCACCGCCGCCGTGATGAGCGTGGTGACGTGCGAGTCGAGCACCGTGGTGAACGCCTTGTCGTAGCCGCCGTCTATGGCCGCGCGCACCGACTTGCCCAGCCGGAGTTCCTCCCTTATCCTTTCGAATATCAGCACGTTTGAGTCCACGCCCATGCCGATAGTCAGGAGTATACCCGCGAGGCCGGGGAGCGTAAGCGTAGCGGAAAGCGCCGCCAGCGCACCTATCAGCACTATCAGGTTCAGCGCGATTGCGAAGTCCGCGATGACGCCGGACATGCCGTAGTAGACCGCCATGAAGAGAACGACCAGAAGCGTGCCTATCAGGATGGCCTTCTTTCCGACTCTATGGAGTCGTTGCCGAGGGTCGAGCCGACGGTGAGGTTCTGTAGGGACTTGAGCGGGGCCGGGAGCGCGCCCGCCTTCAGCACTATGGCCAGGTCCTTGGCGTCGTTCTCAGTGAAACGTCCGGTGATTACGCCGTCGCCGCCGGTGATGGGCTCGCGTATCTCAGGTGCGGAGTACACGTTCCCGTCCATTATAATGGCCATCCTCTTGCGCACGTTCTGCGTGGTCAACGTACCAAATGTCTGTGCGCCGACCGGGTCCAGCTTGAACGACACCTGGTTCTCGTTATTGCTGCCTATGGACATGCGCGCCTCTGTGAGCACGTCGCCAGTCATCATCGTCTGCTTCTTTATCAGGTACGGCCTCTTGCTAACGGCCTGCGTCTTATTGTCCACCATCCTCTCGAAGAGTATCTCGTCGTCGGGCGGGACCTGGCCCTGGTACTTGACCAATAGCGCGTCCGTATCGCCCGGGGACACGCTGTCGGGGAGAGGCGGGTTGAGCTTCGTCTCCTCGTCCAACATCTTGAATTCAAGAAGCGCGGTCTTGCCTATCAGGTCCAGTGCCCTTTGCGGGTCTTTCACGCCGGGAAGCTGCACCAGTATCTCGTCCTTGCCCTGCTGAACGATGACGGGCTCAGCCACGCCGAACTGGTCTATCCTGTTCCTTATGGTCTCGAGGGCCTGGGACACCGAGTTGGTCTTGATGCGCTCGGCCTCTGCCGGGGCGACCTCAAGCACCACCTTGGGGCCTTCCATGCTTTTCTTTTCGAGCGCGCCCATCTCTGACGCGACGCTCAGGAACTTGTCCGCGTCATCGGCCTTTACAAGGGTCGCCTCTATCTCCGTATCGGACACCTTGGCGATATTGACAAGCCCTATGCCTTTTTTATCGGCAGCGGCCTTGAGGTTGTCCGCCATGCGCCCTGTAGCGGACGCGAGCGCCACCTCGCTCTGCACCTGGTATACGAGGTGCATCCCGCCCTGGAGGTCAAGGCCCAGGTTTATCTTGTTGCCGAGCGCCTTGTTCTTGGTCCACCACTCAGGCAGAGAACCGCGCACGCTCGGTATGCTCGGCAGGAAAAGGGCAATGGCGACCACCACTACGAATGATAGCAGCGCCAACCTCCGCATCAGACTCTTGTTCATGAATAACGCCTCCTCAATGTAATCCAGTATAATCCGCATGTAGGGGAGCCCCTCTGCGGGCTCCCGTATCTTCGGGCGGCCACGGAGGGACCGCCCCTACGAAAAACTATAACCGCCTTGATAAATCCCCTACGAAAGCATCACACCGTTTATCACCAGGTGGAAGTTGCAGCCCAGGAACGCCGCGGCCTTCCTGCACATCACCATCCTGGAGAGGAATATCTCGAAGTACTCCATCACCTGCGATATATTCGTGTCGATAGTTATATCGAGCACGATGGACTTCAGTTCAGCGTCTACTTTCAGCGACGACTCTGTCGCGGCGTAGTTCACCCGGTCGTGGATGTCGAACGAAATCATGTTCGGGTTCCTGACACGGGAGCGGTGGACGTCCGCCTTGTCCGCTATGATGAGCGCGGAGGATATGATGTTCGTCGGGTCGCCCTGCTCCTCCTCGTGGTTCCCGATGGCGCTCATTATGGTGACGACCTCTTCCGGCCCCATACCGAGCTTCTCCAGCACGCCCATAGCTATGATGGCGGCGGCTGTACCGTGGTTGTTCCTGCCCACCACGTTCCCTATGTCGTGCAGGAAGCCCGCGATGGCCGCAAGCTCTGTCATCCGCTCCGGGTAGCCGAGCTTATGTATTATGTCGCAGGACAGCTTCGATACTATGTTGGCATGCCGGAAGCCGTGCTCGGTGTACCCGATGACCTCCAGGTGCTCGTCCGCCTTTTTTATGTACACCCTGACAAGCTCGTTCCTTCTTATGCTGTCCAGGGTTATCTCAGACATCCTGCAATACACCTCCGTTTTGTTGAACGGTTATTTTAGAATATCCGCCTTGTAATTGCAAGTATAAAAGTGCGCCTCTACACATTGATATTACAAGGTTTTTACTTGTCCGCCCCTTCGCCTTCCTGAGAGGCCAGCCCGGATATGTAGCCCCTGGCAACCTTAACCTTGACGTTGTCGCCGATTACGAGCACGACCACGTCCTGGGTCAGCGAGAATATCTCGCCGTATATGCCCCCGCTCGTAATGACCTTGTCGCCCTTCTTCAGGTTGTCCAGCATGGCCTTGTGCTCCTTGGCCTTCTTTTGCTGGGGGCGTATCAGCAGAAAGTAGAATATGCCGAATATTATGACCAGCGGCAAAAGCGACTGAAACATCCCCGCCGGGCCCTGAGCCTGTGCCCCTCCACCGGGGGCCCCCATCGCGTATGCTATAGAAGCGAACATCACACTACCTCCCTTTTGTTGTAAAACTCTTTTCTGAACTCAATGAACCTGTCCTCTTTAATCGCCTGCCTTATACCCCGCATCAGACCCGTGTAGTAGCTCAGGTTGTGAATGGTGTTGAGCCGCATCGCCAGTATCTCGCCCGCGTGGTACAGGTGCCTGATATACGCCCGCGTGAAGTTCCTGCACGTATAGCAGTTGCACTCCGGGTCAACAGGCCCGTTGTCTTCCGAGTACGACGCGCCCTTGATGTTGAGCTTGCCGAAGCTCGTGAACAGCGTGCCCGTCCTCGCGTTACGGGTGGGCATCACGCAGTCGAACATGTCCACGCCGAGCATCACGTTCTCGACCAAATCCTCCGGCGTGCCAACTCCCATAAGATAACGCGGCTTCTCTTCCGGCATGGCGGCAGCGGTGTACTCTACCACCTCGTACATAAGCGGCTTCGTCTCGCCCACCGACAGCCCGCCTATCGCATAGCCGTCGAAGCCTATGGCGACCAGCCCCTCCATGCATTCGAGCCGGAGGTCTTTGTGCATCCCGCCCTGAATTATGCCGAAGAGGGCCTGGTCGTCCCGCCTCTTTGCATCTTTGCACCGCTTCGCCCAGCGGAGCGTCCTCTCCATCGAGCCCTTGAGGTAATCGTAGGGCGACGGGTAAGGCGGGCATTCGTCGAAGCACATGATGATGTCCGCGCCCAGTGACTCCTGTATGCCTATGGCTGACTCAGGGGTCAGGAAGTGGTACGAGCCGTCCAGGTGCGACTGGAAGCGCACGCCCTCTTCCGTAATCTTCCTGAGCTCGCTGTGCGAGAAGACCTGGTACCCGCCGCTGTCCGTGAGGATGGGCCTGTCCCAGCTCATGAAGCGGTGCAACCCGCCCAGCCTCGCAATCAACTCATGGCCCGGCCTCAAGTAAAGGTGGTAGGTGTTGGAGAGTATAATCTCCGCGCCAACCGTCTTAAGCTCGTCCGGGGTCATCGTCTTGACCGTCGCCTGCGTGCCGACGGGCATGAAGACGGGGGTATCCACGACCCCGTGCGGGGTGGTCAGTACACCCAGCCTCGCACGCGTGTCCTTCTCTGTCTTAAGTAACCTGAAGCCGAATGCCATGAGAGGCCATTGTATAAATTTGATGGTATTATTGTCAACCAAATAAAGAGGCCGCCCCTTTTCCTAAGGAGCGGCCTCGCTTATGGTGAGCCGCCTGGGACTCGAACCCAGCACAACCGCCTTAAAAGGGCGGTGCTCTACCGGATGAGCTAGCGGCCCGGTAAAACTAATGCCTAAGCTTACGTCGGGGACGCGACCGTACAGGCATCGTCCCATCACTCAAATCATCGTCATTCCCGCGAAAGCCAACCGCACGGAGCCGAAGGCCCCGAAGAAGAACAAAATGCGCGGTGCCTGAGCCGGGAATCCAGGAAGTTTCAGGGCCGACACATGGGTCGGCCCCTACAGGTAGGAGAAATACCCTATATAATCTCTCTCTTCCAGGAAAACGGGTTCGCGTTTACTATTGTCTCGTCCCTGTCCGGCCCTGTGGATACCATCACAAACGGCACGCCTATCTCGCCTTCGAGCCTCTTGATATAGTCCTGTGCAGCCTTTGGCAGGTCTTCGATGGACGTCTTGCCGAGCGTCTGGCTCATCCAGCCGGGGACTTCTTCGTATATAGGCTCGCACTTGCTGAAGACGTCGAGCTCCGAGGGCATGTCACGAAGTATCTCGCCCTTGTAGCGATAGCCATTGCATATGTATATCTTGTCGCACTCGTCAAGCACGTCTAACTTCGTCATGCAAAGCCCTGTAAGCCCGTTGACACGCGCGGCGTAGCGCACCACGACCGAGTCGAACCAGCCGCAGCGCCTGCGCCTGCCGGTGGTCGCCCCGAACTCCCTGCCCCTGCTCTGTATTAGGTCGCCCACCTTGTCCGTAAGCTCCGTGGGGAATGGGCCCGCCCCTACCCTCGTGGTGTATGCCTTGACCACGCCCAGCACGCCGTCCACCTTAGTCGGGCCGAGCCCGGTGCCGATGCACGCCCCGCCCGCAGTGGATGACGACGAAGTGACGAAGGGATACGTGCCGTGGTCTATGTCCAGCATGGTGCCTTGCGCGCCCTCTAACAGTATGTCCTTGCCTTCTTCCATCGCCTTCGACAGGATGAGCGACACGTCCGCCACGTAAGGCGCGAGCCTTTTGCCGTATGCGCTGTATTCCTCAAACACCTTGTCCGCGTCGAAGCCGTCCATCTCGTACAGGAGCTTCAATACGCGGTTCATCTCGGCCACGGTGTGGCGCACCTTCTCTGCAAGCTTGTCCGGGTCGATAAGGTCAGACATCCTGACGCCGGTACGCGACATCTTGTCCGCATAACAAGGCCCGATGCCACGGCCCGTGGTGCCTATCTTGTCCCCGCCCTTCCTCGCCTCGCTCGCACCGTCGAGTGCCTTGTGGTAGGGCATTATGATGTGCGCGTTCTTGCTTATCTGTAGTACGGTTCCGTCTAAGTGGATGCCACGCGCAACCAGCCCGTCCATCTCCTCCAGGAGCGCGGCGGGGTCCAGCACCACCCCGTTGCCTATGAGGCATTTCTTGCCGGGGTGGAGCACTCCGGAGGGTATGAGGTGCAGTATATACTGCTGTGCGCCGAGCACCACGGTGTGGCCCGCGTTTGCGCCGCCCTGGTAGCGCACAACCATATCCGCCTCGGTGGTTAGGAGGTCAACTATCTTGCCCTTGCCCTCGTCGCCCCACTGTGTACCCACCACTATAATGTTAGCCATTGTGTCCTCTTGACAGACCAAGACTCCAGGGCCGCGTGGCGCTGGAGTCCAGGAGCGTCGTGCCCGGCCGGTTACCCGGCAGTTATTTTATGCGGACGTGCTTGACCGACAGCACGTTCGGCAGCTTCTTCAACTTGTCCATCGTCTCCGGCTTCGGCATGGTGTCCACGGACACCACCGACATCGCCTTGCCGCCCTTCTTCTCGCGCCCGAACTGCATCCTCGCGATGTTTATCTTGTTCTCGGCAAGCAGCATCCCTATGCCGCCTATCACGCCGGGCTTGTCGTTGTTCGAGAGCACCAGCATGTCACCCTCAGGCACCACCTCGAGCTGGTAGCCGTCCACCTGCACTATGCGCGGCTCCTTCCTGCCGTACAGCGTGCCCGATAGCGTGAAGCCCTTCTTGCCGGAGGCCGAGGTGACCTTTATCAGGTTCGTGTAGTCGCCCGCCTCGTTGCTCTTTATCTCCTTGACCTCTATGCCCCGGTCTTTCGCTATGAAAGGAGCGTTGACGTAGTTTACCGACTCCTCCATTATCGGGTCCAGCAGCCCCTTTAATATTGCGGTGGTGATGGGCGCAGAGTCCAGCTCCGCCACCTCTCCGTGGTACTCGACCGTTACAGAGTTCAGCCCGCCCTCGTATACCTGCGCCAGGAACGAACCCAGCTTTTCGCCCAAGGTCAGGTATGGCTGTATCCTCGGCAGCAGGTCCGCCGAGACCGATGGCACGTTGACCGCGTTCCTGACTTCGCCCTTTATAAGGTAGTCCACTATCTGCTCCGCCACGGCGACGGCCACGTTCAACTGCGCCTCCTTCGTGGATGCGCCCAGGTGCGGGGTAGCTATGAAGTTGTCGAGCGTCAGGAGCGGGTTGCCCTCGGGCGGCTCCTTCTCGAAGACGTCTAATGCCGCGCCAGCCACCTTACCGGACTTGAGGGCCTCGTAGAGGTCCTTCTCGTTGACTATCCCGCCCCTCGCGCAGTTTATTATCCTTACCCCGTCCTTCATCTTCTTTATCGTCTTCGTGCTTATCAACCCGCGCGTGTCGTCGGTCAGCGGGGTGTGCAAAGTGATGAAGTCGGAGCGCTTGTATATGGTGTCCAGGTCACTGAGCTCGACGCCAAGCTCCGCCGCCCTCTCCTTAGAGAGGAACGGGTCGTAGCCGAGCACCGTCATGCCGAGACCGAGCGCGCGCTTTGCAAGCTGCGAGCCTATCGCGCCCATGCCCACAATGCCCAGGGTCTTTTTGTAAAGCTCGACGCCCTCGAACTTCTTCTTCTCCCACTTGCCCGCCTTTAGGGAAGCGGTCGCCTGCGGTATGTTCCTCGCAAGCGACATCATCATAGAGAGCGCGTGCTCCGCGGTGGTTATGGTGTTGCCGCCGGGGGTGTTCATCACGACCACGCCGCGCTTGGAGGCAGCGGGCTTGTCCACGTTGTCGAGCCCGGAACCGGCCCTGCCGACCACCCTCAGCTTCTTGGCCGCGGCCAGCACGTCCGCTGTCACCTTGGTCGCGCTACGTATTACAAGCCCCTCGTAGTCCACTATCTCCTTCTTGAGCTCGTCCGGGGTCATGCCGGTCTTGACGACTACGTCGAGCCCGCCCTTCTTGAGTATATCCACGCCCTCTTTGGAGAGGTTGTCGCTTACTAATACCTTCATCTCGTGTCGCCTCCCGACTGTTTACATTTTCATCAATATGGCCTGCGCGGCAGCAACTCCCTTGCCGAGCTTTATCTTCTTGCACCCCAACTCGGTGAGGGCCATCTCCACGCCCGCCACCGCAGTGATTATGTCGAAGGTGTCCGAGTAGCCCAGGTGCGCTATCCTGAATATCTTGCCCTTCAACTGCGCCTGCCCGCCCGCCACCGTTATGCCGTACTTGTCGCGGAGCAGCTTGGTGAGCGCGCCGCCGTCTATGCCGGCAGGGGCCTCAACGGCCGTCAGAGCGCCGCTCGGTGACTGCTTTGCGTAGAGCTTAAGCCCCAGTGCCTTCATCGCGGAGCGGGTCGCGTCCGCAAGCCTTGCGTGACGGGCGAATATGTTCTCCAGGCCCTCTTCCTTCATCATCTTAAGCACTGAGTTAAGCCCGACTATGAGTGAAGAAGCGGAGGTGAAGTTGGTCTGGTTCTTGGCCAGGTTCTTCCTCTCCTTGGGGAAGTTGAAGTAGAACTTCGAGCACTTCGCCGTCTCGGACATCTTCCATGCCTTGTCGCTTACGGACACGAACGCGAGTCCGGGCGGGAGCATCAGGGCCTTCTGCGAACCGGTGATGCACACGTCTATGCCCCACTTGTCAACCGGCATATCGAACACGCCCATCGCTGTTATAGCGTCCACCACGAGTATCGTACCGGGGTACTTCTTGACTATCTTGGCTATCGCCTCGGTGTCGTGCGCCACGGCGGTCGATGTCTCGGAGGCCTGGATGAGCACCGCCTTGATTGCCTTGTCCTTCTTTAGCGCGGCCTCGATGAGCGCAGGCTTGACTGCATAGCCCCACTCCACGTCTATGTTGATGGGGATTATGCCGTGTGCCTCGCATATCTCCGTCCAGCGCTCGCCGAACTTACCGCCCCTCACCACGAGTGCCTTGTCGCCCGGCGACATGAAGTTCGTCACCGAGCCGACCATGCCGCCCGTGCCGGTGGAGCAGAGTATAAGCACGTCGTTGTTGGTCTGGAACAGCCACTTCAGGTCGTTCTTTGCGCCCTCTAATATGGGTATGAACTCCGGAGAGCGGTGATGTATTATCGGCATGGACATCGCTGTGAGTGCCTCAGGCGGGACAGGGGTCGGGCCGGGCGCCAACAGATATTTCTTCTTCATGGCAAAATGCCTCCTTGTTAACACGGTCGGTTAATGGTCTTGGTATATATAGTTTGCCTGAGTTTGTCTGGACATGTTTGACGTCCGCACAACCCGCACGGGCCGGGACGTCAATAAAGGCGGACTTGTCAAACAGCAGTTTGTACGGCTAAAGCGGGCCCGTAGTTTGTCCGGTGCAACCGACCCGGGGGCCACGTCTCCCGGACGCTCCGGAAGGCAATGCAAACTATACATATAAACACAATGCGTGTCAAGGGATTTTTGAGGGGCATATATCGTTGACAAACACATACAAACCTTATATTGTTATGAATTAAGGGCGTAGATTGCCACGGCCCCGGCACGGAAGCGGGGCTCATGCGCCTTGCATTTGGTCATCTTCGGAGCCTTCGGCTCCGTAAGGTGAGCCTCGCAATGACTTGGCTTTGAGAGGTCTGACATGCTGATATTCGAGAAAGGCGGTGTCGGGAGGTCGGGCGCGGGCCTGCCGGACTGCGACGTGCCGGAGAAACCCGTCGGGGAGCTGATGCCGGAGAAGTACCTCCGGGAGTCTCATCCCGGCCTGCCGGAGGTGTCCGAACCTGAACTTGTCAGGCACTATGTAGGGCTGTCGCAGAAAAACTACTGCGTGGATAGCAACTTCTACCCGCTCGGCTCCTGCACCATGAAATACAACCCGAAGGTCAACGACGACGCGGCCTCCCTCCCCGGCTTCAACCACCTCCACCCGCTCATGCCGGACGTGCTTTCGCAGGGCGCGCTCAGGCTCATGCACGAGCTTGAGGCATATCTTAAAGAGATAGGCGGGCTTGCCCGTGTGTCTCTGCAGCCTGCCGCCGGTGCGCAGGGCGAACTCTCCGGGATGCTGATGATGCGCGCATATCACGAATCTCAGGGCAACCCGCGCAGGGAGGTCATAATACCGGACTCCGCGCACGGGACGAACCCTGCATCGGCCAGGCTCGCAGGTTACGAGGTGGTGGAGGTAAAGTCGAGCGCGGAGGGTCTTGTGGACACCGCGCGCCTTCGGGAGCTTGCGGGTCCGCAGACGGCGGGCTTCATGCTTACCGTGCCGAACACGCTTGGGCTCTTCGAGAAGGACATAGCCGAAATATCGGACATCATACACGGCGCGGGCGGCCTGATGTACATGGACGGGGCGAACATGAACGCGCTGGTCGGGCTCGTCAGGCCGGGCGATATGGGCTTCGACATAGTACACTTCAACCTCCACAAGACGTTCTCCACCCCGCACGGAGGCGGCGGGCCGGGCGCGGGTCCGGTGGGCGTGTCGGAGAGGCTGACGCCTTTTTTACCCTCGCCCACAGTCGAGTATGACGGTACTAAGTTTTATCTGAAGCACGACCACCCCCACTCGATTGGCCGTGTGCAAGGTTTCAACGGCAACTTCGGGGTGCTCGTAAGGGCATACGCGTACATCAGGAGCCTCGGCCCGGACGGGCTACGCGAGGTCTCGGAGAACGCTATAATAAACGCGAACTACCTGCTCACCCGGCTGAAGGGGCATTACCACCTGCCTAACGACCGCCGCTGCATGCACGAGGTAGTATTCTCCGGCAAGCTCCAGAAAGAGCAGGGCGTACACACGCGGGACATTGCAAAGAGGCTTCTGGACTTCGGTTTTTACGCGCCCACCATATACTTCCCGCTGATAGTGGACGAGGCCATAATGATTGAGCCTACCGAGACCGAGTCCAGGCAGACGCTCGACTCGTTCGTGGACGCGATGATTGCCGTGGCTAAGGAAGCGGCCACCGACCCGGAGACAGTAAGGACTGCCCCGCACACCACCGCGCTTTCGAGGCTTGACGAGACGGAGGCCGCGCGGCATCCGGTGCTACGATACAGGAAATTGTAGCTGCCCGATTCATCGGGCGTATTTTGTAGGGCGCGATGCCAAGAAGCTTGTCACTACGAAACCATCGTTCTCTGTAACGCCCCCTCAGTCCCCCTCTTAAGTTAAGAGGGGGATGGGGGAGTTATGAAACTCTGACAGTGGGGAGGGTAATAAGGAGATGCTACGTTAATCGCCCGCCTCATCTTCACCCTAACCCTGCTCCTCCTGCCATCGCTTGCCCTCGCGGGCTTTGAAGGCAGTGTCATAGCCGTCAAGGACGGCGACACCATAAAGGTGCTGACGCCGGATAATTCAACCGTTACTGTACGCCTTGCAGAGATAGACTCACCTGAGTTGAGCCAGGCATACGGGCGCGAGGCGAAGGGTTATACGTACAGCCGGGCGTTCGGCAGGAGCGTGCGGGTGGAGCAAACCGACATAGACAGGTACGGCAGGACGGTCGCTACCGTCTACCTGCCGGACGGCACAAGCCTGAACGAAGAGCTTGTAAAAAACGGATATGCCTGGCAGTACCGGCAGTATTCGCACTCGGCCAGGCTGGCCACATTGGAGGCAGGTGCGCGGGCGGGTCGCCTGGGTCTCTGGCGCGGGTCCAACCCGGAGCCGCCCTGGACATACCGGCACAAGAAGGAAGGACGCAGGCATTACCGAGGCTACAGGGGCTATCATAAGTCGGGACATGCAAAGCGGGGCGGGCGGAGAAGGCACACAAGATAGACATTGAAAGGAAACTTTGGTATGCCCAAAAAAAAGACTACCATAGACATTGACGATGAGCTTATAATGGAGCTTAGGGAATTGACGGGCATTCAGGACGTAAGCGAGATAGTAGACCTTGCGCTTCGAGAGTTATTGAAACAATGCAAGAGGAAGAAGCTCCTGGCGCTATCCGGCAAGGGTGTGTGGGAAGGCAACCTGGACGAGTTGAGGAAGGGGCGGTTTTGACACTCATTGAAGTTGCTCGGTATCATTTTCTCGATGCTTCGGCTTTGGTAACACTGCTCTTGCATCCCGGAGGGATTATAGAACCAGGCTGCGAGGTACTAACTGAATATCGTCGTAATAACCAAGCATTCTATACAAACAACCTTTGCCTTGCCGAAACATTCTCGATTCTTAAGGTGAAACATTTTGGGACGGGAAAAAGAAGGCAGATAAGCTTGGATGGGTACTTATGTGTTGCCAACCTATTGACAACGATGGTGGAGCATAGAACCTTGCATATAATAGACGACGATTTATCAAATAGAGCCTTTTTTAATAGGGCCGAAGAGATTGTCAGAAAGCATAAAATTGATTTGATTGATGCTATGCAGATTGTGTCAATTAAGCATGGTAAGTATAGTAGTCTAACGGGAAAATCCGTATCTATGCTTATTACGGCTGATTCAGCTTTAGCAAAGGCTGCGAGAGCGGAAGACATAGAGGTGTGGGATGTTGTTCATGAACCTGTACCAGCACAACCAACACACAACTTCAAGTCGGAGGAAACATGAAAACACTTCTCTACATACTGGCCGCCTGCACCCTGTTAGCCTTCACCGCCTGCTCACCCGAAGAGAAGAAGGCCGACGTGCCGCCGCCTCCCCAGGCCGCACCGGAGGCACAGGCTACAGCACCGGCAGCCCCCCCCGCCCCTGCCCAGACCGAGCCGCCCACCACCAAGGAAGTGGTGGAGAAGTACCAGAAGACCCTCGTCACCTCGATGGACAAGGCGCGCGGCGTGCAGGGTAAGATGGATTTGGACGAGTTAAAGGTAGCCGTCGGCAACTTCCAGTCCGAGAACGGCAGGTATCCCGCATCCCTGGACGAGATAAAGGGAAACGTGAAACAGGGCATGGATTTGAGTATCTTCGCCTACGACCCTGCCACCGGCGCGGTCACGTTCAAGTAGTGGCCAAATACCCTATATGTTGTGGTGGGTTCTGCCGCATGCACAGATTATAGTATTTTCTCTTTACAACCCCTCTGAAATATGTTATACATTTGCCCTAAGCATTGACATGCCTATTTTGCCTTAAATTAATAACGAGGGGTACACCATGCGCTTCCACAAACTTGAGATGGCGGGCTTCAAGTCGTTCGTGGACAAGACCACCATTACCTTCCAGCAGGGCATGACGGCCGTAGTCGGCCCGAACGGCTGCGGGAAGAGCAATATCTCTGACGCCATACGCTGGGTCCTGGGCGAGAAGTCCGCCAAGAACCTGCGCGGCGAGAAGATGGAAGACGTGATATTCAACGGGAGCGACCTCCGTAAACCTGTCGGCATGGCGGAGGTCAACCTCACGCTCCAGGACGTAGCCGGGTCGAACGCGCTCGGTTTCGCGGAGTTCAAAGAGATAACCATCACCCGCAGGCTCTACAGGAACGGGGACAGCGAGTACCTGATTAACAAGATACCCTGCCGCCTCAAGGACATCCGTGACCTCCTGATGGACACCGGCGTAGGCTCCCGCGCATACTCCATAATAGAGCAGGGCAAGGTGGGCCAGCTTGTTGTCAGCAAGCCGGAGGAGCGCAGATACATTATAGAAGAGGTCGCGGGCATCACAAAGTACAAGGCCAGGAAGAACGAGGCCCTCTCGAAACTCACCGAGACCGAGGACAACCTAAGCCGCGTCAGCGACATACTACACGAGGTCAAGCGCCAGATAGCATCGGTAGACCGTCAGGCGAAGAAGGCCGAACGCTACAAGAGGCTATCCGGTGAGCTCAAGAACATAGAGCTGAAGATGGCCTGGGACGAGTTTGGCCGCCTGAAGGTAGACTCGGACGAGGCAAGCTCAAAATATGATTCCATCAAGGCCGAAGAAGACGCCGCAAGGAACTCCGTATCCGCGCGCGAGGCCGGGCTGTCCGAGGCTCGCCTAACCCTCGCAGAGAAGGAACGCGGGCTGATGGATTTCCAGAGGGAGATTCACAACCTGGAGTCCGAGGCCGGACGCTTGGAGGCGAGGGCAGAGCTTGCCGTAAGCCAGTTGGACGACTTAGCCGTGCGCGAGGGACGCCTGACGTCCGAGCGTGAAGGTCTTACGAAAGAGGCTACAGAGTTAGACGTGCAGTCTTCGTCTCTCAAGGAAGAGCAGCAGGCCCTGAAGGACGAGTTGGACAGGCTCACAAGTGAGCTTGCAACATTAGAGGCCGCGTTCCAGCAGAAGGCCAACGGCGCGCACCAGATGGAGACCCGCATCGAGGAGGAGCGGGGACGCCTCTTCGACCTCCAAGCGGCGATATCACACGAGCAGAACAGCCTGACAAGGCTGAACGACCGCCTGACTGACATAGAGGCGAGGACGCGCCGCGCGGCTGACGAGGAGCGCGAGACGCAGGCCAGGCATACGGAGCACAGGCTCACCCACGACAAAAAGAAGCTGGAGCTTGACGAGGCAAGGGTATCGGGCTCCGAGCTCGAAAGGCAGCGACAGGCCGCCTCCGCCGCGCTCGACGAGGCGAGGCTGCTGCTAAAAAAGTTAGAGGCGGAGCTTGCACGTGGACGCGATATCTATTCGCAGAAGTCGTCGAGGCTCCAGTCCTTGAAGGAGCTTGAAGAAGGGCTTGACGGATGCAGCGACGGCGTCAAGGCCCTGATGGCGGGTAAGAAGCAGGGGAACCTGCCGGGGATACACGGGCTACTGGCCGACCTCATGCAGGTAAAGACCGAGCACGAAAAGGCCGTCGAGGCAGCGCTTGGCGACGGCCTGCAGAAGATAATAGTGGACGGGCACTCCGACGCAAGGACGGCTCTCGACTACCTCAGGGAGGGCGGCAGGGGCAGAGGCGCGTTCATGCCTGTATCTCCCCGCAGGTCGGACAGGGATACATCGAGCTTCGAAGGCGACGGCGGAGTTGTCGGCATCGCCTCGAAGCTTGTGCAGGCTAAATCTGGCTACGAGGCAGTACTGGGCGCGCTGTTAGGCGGCACGCTCATAGTGAAGGACCTGGACGCCGCGTTAACGCTCTGGGGGCAAGGAGCAAACGAAGTGCTGGTCACGCTCGACGGCGAGGTACTGGAACCAAACGGCGCACTTTCAGGCGGCGTAGCAACGGCAGGCGGTATACTCACGAAGAAGCGCGAGATAAGGGAGCTTACGGACGAGACGGAGCGGCTCGAAGCCGAGAACCGCATCACGGCGGAGCGCCTGTCAATTGTGCAGGGAGACTTGACCTCGCACGAGGCCAGCCTCAAGAGGATAATTGAGGCGGTTAACGAGAAGCGTCTGATGATTGTCGGGCTTGAGAGAGACCTCCAGACCGCGGCCTCCGAGCTTGACCGCGTGGTAAAGAAGCTTGAGGTCATAGGCATAGAGTCAGCTCAGCGGGCCCAGGAGGACTCGGACGTCCGGGAGGCCATCGCCCTGGGTCGCACAACCCTGGCCGAACACGAGGACAGGAAGCTCAAGAAGGACGCCGAGATAAGCGGGCTCCAGGAAGAGTTGAAGGCGGCGAAGGCCATGATGGAGGCCGACCGGGAGGCCCTGACCGCAAAGAAGATGGAGCTGTCCGCGCTCATCCAGAGGCACGAGTCATCCGTCCGGGACATAAAGCGCGCCGACATGCACAGGGAAGAACTCGGCAGGAAGGCCGCACGGCTTGACGTCGAGGAAAAGGACATAGCTGCGAGGCGCGAGGAGCTCGACTCGTCAAAGAAAGACGCGGAGGAGAACATAAACCGGCTGATGAGGGCCGCGCTCGAGAAGAAGGAAGGCCTGCCCGCCATACAAGACGCATACCAGACTGCGTCCGACGCAATCGCCACTATCGAAGAAGCGGTGAAGCTCGCAAGGCATGTAGCGGAGGAGTGCAGCAGGGGCGTATCCGACCTTGAAATCAAAAAGGCTGAACTCAGGCTAAAGCTGGAGCACCTGGAAGATACGGTCGCCCGCAACTACCACATGCTGATGGACGAGATAACCGAAGACATAAGGGGCATGGAGATAGACAAAGACGAGGCGGATATGAACGTATCCGAGCTTCGCATCAAGCTTGAGAGGCTCGGCCCCGTGAACGTGGGCGCTATAGAGGAATACAACGAACTCATGGAGCGGTTCACCTTCCTTAACACCCAGAAAGAAGACCTGGAGTCCTCCGTAAAGAGCCTCCGTGAGGCCATCGGAAAGATAAACAAGACCTCCGAGGAGTTGTTCATGGATGCCTTCAACTCCATCAACGAAACGTTCAAGCAGGTGTTCGTATCACTCTTCGGCGGGGGGCAGGCGGAACTCAGGCTGGCCCTGCCTGAAAACGGGGACGTGCTCGACGCCGGGCTTGAGATAGCCGCACAGCCGCCCGGCAAGAAGCTCCAGAACCTCACCCTCTTCTCGGGCGGTGAGAAGGCCCTGATAGCCGCGGCGCTTGTGTTCGCGTGCTTCCTGGTCAAGCCGAGCCCATTCTGCGTATTGGACGAGGTGGACGCGCCATTGGACGAGTCGAACGTGCAGCGCTTCGGCAACATGCTGAAGGACTTTGCGGACAAGACCCAGTTCATAGTGGTGACGCACAGCCGCCCGACGATGGAGCTTGCGGACGCGCTTTACGGCGTAACGATGCACGAGCCGGGCATATCGCGGCTGGTGTCCGTGAAGCTAAAAGAGGCCGAGGAACTGGCCGAGGTCTAACCCTAAAAGAGGTAATATATGCTGAAGGCCAGGGACATAATGGTAAGGGAGGTCGTTACGGTCAAGCCCCAGACGACCGTGGAGGAACTCGCGAGGACGCTCATAGAGCACCACATAAGCGGGGCCCCGGTGGTTGACGACTCAGGGAGCATCGTGGGCATAGTGACCGAGAACGACCTCATCAAAAAAGAGGCGCGCCTGCACATACCCACCGTCGTGCGCATCTTCGACGCATTCGTGTACCTCGAATCCTCCAAGCGGTTCGAGGACGACTTGAAGAAGATGGTGGCCCGGAAGGTCGGCGACATCTGCATCACCGACGTGGTGACGGTGGACGTGGACACGCCGGTGACCGAGGTTGCGGGCATCATGGCAGAGCGCTCCATGCACCACCTACCCGTGATGGAGGAAGGCAGGATGGTCGGCATCGTGGGGAAGGAGGACATAATCCGCGCGATGAGCATGGGCTGATATGGCCAGAAACTTTGAGACTAAATCCGCTTCGGTCGAGGCTACAAAGGCCATAGGCGAGGCGCTGGGCATTCTCACACAGCCCGGCGATTACATATGCCTTGAAGGCGAGCTCGGCGCAGGCAAGACCGTATTCGTGCAGGGGCTGGCAAGGGGCATGGGCGTGAGCGACCAATACGTGACCAGCCCGACGTTCGCTATCGTGAACGAGCACCGTGGCAGGCTCATACTGTACCATATAGACCTGTACCGCCTTTCAGGTACTGATGACTTAACAGACATCGGCTTTTCGGAGTACCCCGGCGCGGGCGTCGCGGCAGTGGAATGGCCTGAGAGGGCGGCTGGCCTGCTCCCGGAGGAAAGGCTCGATGTGCGCCTGGAGTATAACGGAGAAGAGGCTCGCAGGCTAATCTTTGAGGCGCGGGGCGAGAGGCACGAGGCCCTTCTGGAGGGACTATGTCAAACTACCCGATGGTGAAGACCATAGGGGTCGTATGCAAGCACGACAACCCCGAGGCGTATAAAGCAGCCGGCGAACTCGTGGCATGGCTGAAGGGGCGCGGCGTGGAGTCCCTGCTGGACGGCGAGGCGGCGGAAAGCCTCGGCATGCCTGGCACGCCTATCGAAGAGATACCTTCAAGGGCGGACGTAGTAGTAGTGCTGGGCGGGGACGGAACGCTTTTGTCCGTGGCGAGGCTTATCGGAGGGCTCGGGAAGCCCATCGTTGGAGTCAACCTCGGTACGCTCGGCTTCATCACCGCAGTGCCGCTGAACCACCTCTACAACACCATGGAAACGGTGCTCACCGGCCAGTACTTCGTGCAGGAGCGGATGATGCTCTCGGTCGCCATCAAGCGCGGTGACGAGGTAATTGGGCAGTATGGCGTACTGAACGACCTGGTGATAAACAAGGGTGCGCTCGCCAGGATAATAGACCTTGAGACTTACATAGACGACACCTATCTGACCACCTTTAAGGCGGACGGGCTTATCATATACACCCCCACCGGCTCGACCGGCTACAGCCTGTCTGCGGGCGGACCTATAGTACACCCGATACTCTCTTGCCTCGGCATCACCCCGATATGCCCGCACACCCTCACGAACAGGCCGCTTATACTGCCTGACACCGCCGTGTTAGAGGTGGTGCTCAAGTCCGAGAACGAGGACGTGTACCTGACCCTCGACGGACAGGTGGGCGTGACGCTAAAGCACAGGGACATAGTTGAGGCAAAAAAGGCGGAGCACAGCATGTACTTCATCATGTGCCCGCAGTACGACTACTACCAGATGCTGAGGACGAAGCTCAAGTGGGGCGAGAGGTAGGTATCTCTTGACCCGAACTGTAGGGGCCGACCCGTGTGTCGGCCCTTCATAACATTCGCAACATTTAGATGACAAACGTAAGGCAGGGCCGACACATGGGTCGGCCCCTACAATAGGTAAGAAAACATTTTGAATAACCGCGCTGTGCTTACTGAATATATGGAATACCTGCGGGACGCGGGCGTGTGGGAGCATTGGGGCCCAAAGAGCTTCCGGTGGGCGCGGGGCGGCGGGGGAAGCGTCGAAGCAGCGGCAGATGCTCTTCCGACTGTTCAGGAGGTCGCGCCGCCAGCCCAGACATTTGGTTCGCTCGAAGAAGTCCGCGAATTCGTCGGCGAGTGCGTGAAGTGCAAGCTGCACAAAGGCAGGACGCACATAGTGTTCGGCGTGGGCAACCCGCATGCGCGGCTGGTCTTCGTGGGCGAGGGTCCCGGCAGGGACGAGGACCTGCAAGGAGAGCCCTTCGTGGGCAAGGCGGGCCAGCTCTTAACTGACATCATAGAAAAGGGCATGAAGTTAAAGCGCCCTGACGTATACATAGCAAACATAATCAAGTGCCGCCCGCCCGATAACCGCGACCCAGAAGAAGACGAGATAGCCGCATGCGAGCCCTTTTTGCGTGCGCAGCTTGGCGTGATAAAGCCGAAGATAATATGCGCGCTCGGCAGGGTTGCCGCGCAGACGCTCCTCAAGACTAAAGAGCCTATATCAAAGCTCAGGGGGAAGGTGTTCACGTACGAGGGCATCACGCTCGTACCCACGTTCCACCCAGCGTACCTGCTGAGGAACCCTGCGGACAAGGCACTTGCGTGGAAGGACGTGCAGCTTATAATGAAGCTATACGAAGGAGGCATGGACTGATGAAACGCCTATGGGCGCCCTGGCGGATGGATTACATCCTGGGCAATAAGGGCAAAGAGTGCGTGTTCTGCTCTGAGCCTAAGGAAGACAAGGACAAGAAGAACTTCATCCTGTACAGGGACAAGCGGTGCTACGTCATATTGAACATATACCCGTACAACAACGGGCACCTGATGGTCATACCGTACAAGCACGTCGAGGACCTTGAGAGCCTGCCGGACGCGACGCTCGCGGAGATGATGGCATTGACAAAGAAATGCTGCACCATCATGCGCGAGGCGATGAAACCTCAGGGTTTCAACGTGGGCATAAACGTGGGCGACGCGGCGGGCGCGGGCATAAAGGAGCACCTGCACGTACACATCGTCCCCCGCTGGCACGGCGACACGAACTTCATGGCCGTGATGGACGACACGCGTGTTATGCCGCAGCACTTAAAAGAAAGCTACGATTTACTCCTGGGCGGGTTCAA
>Ga0334722_10001804_pt1 | contig 25603 bp, 25 predicted proteins | sample C3_bottom_MG_FD_207210 | JGI IMG/M metagenome (GOLD analysis project Ga0334722, IMG submission 207210) | Sediment microbial communities from Yellowstone Lake, YNP, Wyoming, USA - C3_bottom | ecosystem: Environmental > Aquatic > Freshwater > Lake > Sediment | place: USA: Wyoming | collected... | reverse complement strand
CGAGTATGCCATTTTTTATGCCTACAGGCTGAGCAATTTCAATACTTCCGCGGCGTTGATCATAATGAGGTACCGAGATTTTCAGGTAGTTACTGGATGTACCGACGACCGGACTCATGGAGGGGCCCTCCTCCATAATAATCTCAAGGCTTTTACCGATATGATCCATCATGTATTGTCTTTTTTTCTCGTTTCCAAGCCATCTGAGCCTGTCGGTCCGTTTACGCAGCGTCTGACCTGAAGGCCTGCCAGCCATCATTGAGGCGTCGGTATTCGGTCGGGGCGAATATGGAAAGACATGGAGATAGTTAAAGGGCAGGTTCTCAATAAGGCTTTGAGTCTCATTGAAATCTTCTTCGCTCTCCCCGGGAAAGCCGACAATAATATCAGTCCCAAGCCCGATGTTCCCGAGTCTTTTTGCAATTAACTCGACCCTCTTCCTGAAATATCCCGAATTATAGCTTCGTCGCATAAGCCCGAGTAATTTATCACTGCCGCTCTGAAGCGGAATATGGAGGTTCCTGCAGATGCGACTATCCTGCATAACTTCCAGTAATTCGTCATCAATTTCATTGATCTCCAGGGAGCTGAGTCTCATCCTGTGGATTTGTGTTTGCGTCAACAAGGTCTTTACCAGTCCACTTACCGTCGTCTGCCCGGGCAGATCTTTTCCGTATGTCCCCAAGTGTATACCGGTAAGCACAACTTCTGAAAATCCTTTTTCAGTCACTTCCCTGACTCTTTCAACAAGGAGATTAAGCGGGACACTCCTTGATCTTCCCCTGGCAATAGGTACGGTACAGTAAGAGCAGTTGAAGTTGCATCCATCCTGAACCTTTAGAAAGGGCCTCGATCTGCTCGAGACGGCGAATGAAAGTTTTGGCTCAGCCTGAGTAATCATACTTACAATGTCATATTTATCTTTAATATTAACAAGTTTCACGACTCCAGGCATAGCGGCGACCTCCTGTTCATGCAGCTGGGAATAACAGCCGGTCACGATGACATGTGCTCCAGTTCGGGATGCCTTGCGAATAATCTGGCGGGAAGTGTAGTCACTCTTCTGGGTAACAGTGCAGGTATTTACTATGCAATAGTCTGGTTTTTCACTTATATCAACGATAGTTACACCATTAACCTCAAGCGTTTCTTTAATAACATCGCTCTCGGACTGGTTGACCCTGCATCCGAGTGTTACGAGGGAAACTTTCATGCAACAGGCAAAGAGGCTCCGCTGAGAGATCTTACCCCCTCGAGTGAATGCATTCGTGCCCGGATAACAAGGATAGCTACAATATCGCCCTCTCGCTCGCCATTGTCAGGAAAAATCACTATCTTGTTTGATCTTGTTCTCCCGGTGAGAAAAGCGGGGTCCGTGTCAGATGGTCCTTCTACAAGAATATCGAGAACCGATCCCTTCAGAGCCCTGTTTTTATTCTCGGTGATTTCCTCCTGTATCTGAAGAAGACTGTTCAACCTCTCTATCTTGAGCGTCTCGGGGACCTGGTTATCAAGAGAGCATGCCTTCGTCCCATTTCTCTTTGAATACTTGAATGCGAAAAGCCCGTCATATTCAATCTGCCTTAAGGCGTCAAGCGTCAACTGATAGTCCTCGTCGGTTTCACCGGGAAAACCGACAATAATATCCCCGGTGATCGCAATTTCCGGAATCCTTTCCCGTAACTTCATGATTTTTTCCCTGTAGTCTGCAAAGGTATATCCCCTGTTCATCAAGCCGAGAATACGGTCTGATCCTGACTGCATTGGCAGGTGCATATGTTCACAGACTGAAGGCAATTCAGCAATCGCATCAACAAGCTCGGGAGACATGTCCCGTGGATGTGACGTCATAAAGCGTACCCTGGCTATTCCGGTGGCATCAATTTTCCTGAGCAGTCCAGGGAAATCCGTATCACTTTTGTAGGAATTGACGTTCTGCCCAAGCAGCGTCACCTCTTTATAGCCCCGCTTTTGCAGATCCAGAATCTCCGAAACAACGCTGTCTGAAGGCCTGGAGACCTCCCTGCCCCTGGTATACGGGACGATACAGTAGCTGCAGAAATTATTGCAGCCATACATGATCGCCACCCATGCGCGCAGGGTGCTGTCCCGTCTTGCAACGAATTCATTGTCTGCCAGGCCCGGGTTTTCCTCAACTGACAGTTTCCTGTTCTCAATCAGAAGGTCATTCAGTAAATGAATATTCTGCGGCCCGACTACCATGTCGACATAGGGCGCGCGCCTGAATATCCTCTTCTGGGTATCCTGGGCTACACAACCTGCCACAGCAATCAGGAGGTTTTTATTCTTCTTTTTGAGCGCCTTGGTCCTGCCGAGCTGACTGAAGAACTTCTGTTCCGCTTTTGCCCTGATTGCGCAGGTATTGAATATTATCAGGTCAGCTTCATCAGGCGTGCCGACTTCCTTATAACCGCCTTGAGAGAGGACCCCGATCATTTTTTCAGAATCGTGAACATTCATCTGACAGCCATAGGTATAAATAAAGACATTTTTTTCCATATGAATTAATGTACCAGTATTTCACTGATTACTTCAATTAAACGCATTTTTTCAGGAGTATCAGCAGCAGCCCCCTGGTAACAGCTTGAAATACATGGATTTCTTGCATTCCTGAAGGGTTTCATTTAATATGTAAGGACTATGCTAGGAATATTGAAGAAACTAATTGGCACCAAAAATGACCGTGAGATCAAAAGGCTCCTGCCCATTGTGGATCGCGTAAATGCCTTCGAGCCGGCAATTTCCCCGCTTTCCGATGAAGAACTCAGGGGCAAGACTGATGAATTCAGGGGACGTATTGAAAAGGATGAGTCTCTCGACGAACTTCTTCCCGAGGCCTTCGCTGTTGTCCGGGAGGCTTCAAAGCGGGTCCTGAAAATGAGGCATTTCGACGTACAGCTTCTTGGCGGCGTTATACTTCACGAGGGGAAGATTGCTGAAATGAAGACCGGAGAAGGCAAGACCCTTGTGGCTACCCTTCCCGTCTACCTTAATGCCCTCAGCAGAAACGGCGTCCACGTCGTTACCGTAAACGACTATCTGGCGCAGAGGGATGCCGGGTGGATGGGACAGCTCTATAATTTTCTCGGGCTCAGCGTTGGAGTTATCGTCCATGGCCTTACTGATGAGCAGCGCCAAGCCTCGTACAATGCTGATATTACGTATGGTACGAACAACGAATTCGGCTTTGACTACCTTCGCGATAACATGAAGTACGATGTCTCCCAATTTGCACAGCGGGAGCTGAACTATGCGATTGTAGACGAAGTCGACAGCATCCTGATCGATGAGGCGAGAACCCCGCTCATCATATCAGGTCCTTCCGAGGAATCAACAGACAAATACTATAAGGTTGACAAGATCATCCCGAGGCTGAACAAGGATGAGGACTATACCATTGATGAAAAGGCCCGGACGGTCATTCTGACTGAAGAGGGGAATATCAAGGTCGAAAAACTGCTCGGAGCCGGCAACCTGTACGATCCTGCAAATATCGACCTGGTCCACCATGTGCTTCAGGGACTTAAGGCGCATACCCTTTTCAAGCTTGATGTGGACTATGTTGTCAAGGACGGAGAGGTCCTTATCGTAGACGAGTTTACGGGCCGGCTCATGCCCGGCCGTCGCTGGTCTGACGGGCTCCATCAGGCTGTAGAGGCGAAGGAAGGTGTTAAGATTGCCAGCGAAAACCAGACACTCGCTACGATAACCTTTCAGAACTTCTTCAGAATGTATAGCAAGCTCGCGGGCATGACCGGGACAGCGGCAACAGAGGCAGAAGAATTTGCCAAGATCTACAATCTCGATGTTGTCGTGGTGCCGACGAACCGTCCCATGATACGTGCGGACCATCCCGACATGGTCTACAAAACCGAAAAAGGGAAGTTCCATGCGGTCCTGAACGAGATTGAGGAGCTTAATAAAAAAGGGCAGCCGGTTCTTGTCGGAACTATTTCGATCGAAAAATCTGAACTTTTGAGCAGTCTGCTGAAGAAAAAGGGCATCAGACATGCCGTGCTGAATGCAAAATACCACGAGAAAGAGGCCGAGATTATCGTCCAGGCCGGCAGAAGCCATGGTGTTACCATTGCGACAAACATGGCCGGCAGGGGTACTGATATCATACTTGGCGGCAACCCGGCAAGTATAGCACGCGATATGCTGATGGACAAGCCTGATCATACAGACGAAGACTGGCAGAAGGCGATTGCACTCGCCGATGCGCAGTGTGCTGCAGATAAGGAAAAGGTTATTGCAGCAGGGGGTCTTCATATTATCGGTACGGAGCGTCACGAGTCCCGGAGAATTGATAACCAGCTCAGGGGCCGTTCAGGCCGGCAGGGAGATCCGGGATCCACCCGGTTCTATCTTTCACTCGAAGATGATCTGATGAGGATTTTCGGCTCGGACCGGATATCGGGTCTGATGGGACGGCTCGGCATGGATGAGGACATCCCGATAGAAAACACGATGGTATCCAGGGCGATAGAGAATGCGCAGAAACGCGTTGAGTCCCACAATTTTGATATACGAAAACACCTGCTCGAATACGATGACGTGATGAACAAGCAGCGGACAGAGATCTACGCGTTCAGACGGGATATTCTTCAGGGTGACGACCTGCACGAGCGGGTCACCTCGATGACCGAAGATATTATCGAAGACTTCCTCTCACTTTACTGTCCTGAGGACAGCAGCAGTCATGAGTATGATCTGAAGGGTCTGAAGGACGCCGTGTATGGGGTTTTCGATATCATAATGGAGACTTTCCCTGATGATCTTCGTCAGGTAAAGGCCCTGCTCCTGGAGACCACAGCCAAGGCATACAGTGACAGAGAGGCTGAAGTCGGCACTGAGATGATGCGCTATCTTGAAAAGATGGTCATTCTGCAGATCGTTGATTCTCAATGGAAGGATCATCTCCTTGCGATGGACCACCTCAAGGAGGGCATCGGCCTCAGGGGATATGGACAGAGGGATCCGCTTGTAGAATACAAACGCGAGGCCTTTGATATGTTTACAGAGATGTCCGGCCGTATATCCACTGAGATCGTCACCCGGCTTTACAAAATACAGGTGCAGCGTAACGAGGATTCTGCCATGCGTACACAGTCACGCAAGGTGAGCATGACCTTCAATCGGGGCGGTGACGAAGGTAGTCCTCAGCCGGTGACAAAAGCGAAAAAAACAGGCCGCAATGACCCCTGTCCCTGCGGCAGTGGAAAGAAATATAAAAAATGCTGCGGGGTAAATGAATAGGATATTCCTGGTTGGGGCAGAACTGCTTGAGCTGGAAGACCTGCTCGAACCGAACCTCGCAGTCAGTCGATACAAGACAATAGCCAATCTGATGAACCGGGCTGAGGATAGTCCTGAAGCCATAATCATCAACAAGAACCAGAGTTCCGACCCGGCCTTCAGGGCTTTTTTGGTCAGATTCAGGGACGTTCCGAAGATAGTCTTTTCTGAAACGCCTTACTTCAGAGGTTTTGCATCATGGTTAAAATGTCCACAGACGTTACCGGTCACGATGCCTTCGGGAAAACTGCTTGTATTTCTGGTTAACAAGGCGATCAAGGAGAAAAGACTGACCGACGATAACCTCCTTTTGCAGAAACAGCTCGACAGCGTCAAGAAAGAGCTTGATTTCTTTGATGCGCTGAGCAAGACAATGACCTCGTCCCTTGATCTCGACAACATGATCAGCGAGATCATGAAAAAGGCAAAACGTCTGATCAACGCCGACTCGTGGTCCGTATTTCTCATCGATGAGGCGACAGGGGACCTGGTTCTCGAAAAGACTTCCCACAAGAAGGAAAACTCAGGACGTCGCAAGAAGATACGGCTGAAAAGCGGCGAGGGAATAGCCGGGTGGGTAGCACATGAAGGCATTCCGATCGTGCTTCCCGATGTGTCTCAGGATGACAGGTTTTCCCGGAGAATTGACAGCAGTTCCCGGCATGAGGCCAAGTCGCTCATGTGCGTTCCGATCAGGTCAAAAGGGAACATCCTCGGGGTCTTCGAAATCATCAACAATACATCAAGCGGATCTTTTACCCGTGATGATCTCACCCTCTTCCTCAGGCTTGTCGACCATGCTGCAATCGCCATCGAGATGACGACGATCTATCAGAAAATGGCTGAGATCGCGGTTACCGATGATCTGACAAAACTCTTTAACACGCGGTATCTCAACAGGACTCTTGAGATCGAGATAACAAGGTCGAACAGACACAAGACCTCCCTGTCACTTATTTTTATGGATATTGACCATTTCAAGGTGATTAATGACAACTACGGTCATCTCGTCGGCAGCAAGCTTCTTGTCGAGACAGGACAGATTCTTATCAGGAGTCTGCGCACCATCGATATTGTGGCACGGTATGGTGGTGACGAATTCGTCATGGTGCTGCCTCAGACTGCCCCCGGTGCTGCGCTGATCATTGCCGAGAGGATACGCAAGGCCATGGAACAATACGTTTTTCTGAAAAAAGACGGTTATTCACTCCACATGACCGCAAGCTTCGGGGTTGCGTCATATCCTGAAAGTGCAAAGTCAAAAGAGGATCTGCTGAGATTGGCAGACGAAGCGATGTATCGTGTAAAAAATCAGACACGCAACGGCGTTTATGCTATAGTATAACGTATGGCGCTCTTTAATTATGCGACGAAGGAAATAACATTAAAGATCGTTTATTATGGTCCTGGTCTGAGCGGCAAGACCACGAACCTTCAGCACCTTCATGCGGTACTTAATCCAGATACCAAGGGCAAGCTGCTTTCACTGTCCACCGAATCCGACAGGACCCTCTTCTTCGACTTTCTTCCCATAGAACTCGGCAGAATCCGTGATTTCTCGATACGGTTTCAACTCTACACCGTACCCGGCCAGGTCAGATATAATGCAACCAGGAAAGTAGTGTTGAAGGGGGCTGATGCCATTGTCTTTGTTGCCGACTCGCAAAAAGAAATGAAAGAGCAGAATATCGAGAGTTTCTCGAATATGCGGGAAAACCTCTTTTCCAACAACATAAACCCCGATGAAATTCCGGTCGTATTGCAGTACAACAAACGGGACCTGAAGAATATTTCTACGGTTGACGAATTGAATATCACGCTGAACCCCTATACGTATCCGGTAACCGAAGCGACCGCGGTAAGCGGTCAGGGGGTTGAAGAGACGTTTAAACTGGTCACGAAGCTCCTCCTGAAATATATTTCGAAAAAACATAAGATAGAGATCCAGCCCGCAGTGCAAAAAGAGGAGGCCGCGCAGGAGCCTGTCAGCGTTGATGCCGGCGGTGCTGAGGCTGCAATCATGGATGCGATACCGTTCGACGCAGAGGAGATTCCTGAGGCGGAGGTGATACCGGAAGAAAAGGTTGCTCCGGCTTATGCTGACCAATTCGAACTTGTACCTGAATATACCGATACCAGAGACACCGGGACCCGGGTTCAGGCGCCGGAGCCCGTCCCTCTTGCTCCGGAGGTGTTGTCCGTTACGGTGCCTGCTGCCCCACCCCCTGAAGAAATGCCGCCGCAGGCCCCTCGCAGGGGCAAGGAGGTGACGGAAGAGGCCCTTGGGGGACTTGCAGAAAAAATCGGGATGCTCTACGATGAAATCTCTTTACTCCGGCAGGACATGAAGGAAATTCAAGGTGCTGTTCAAAGGCTGGAGGATAGCAGGAAGACGGTCCACGAAAAAGAGCTTAAAGATATCAGGCAGAGTCAGACTGATATTGCAGCCTTCATGAAAGAACTTACGACGACGCTTGAAGGGCTCAGGGAGAAAAAATCCTGGTTCAAATTATGAGCACTGCTGATGTAAAAACTACAGCAGGTATTCTGCAAGGCTGATCTTGTATTTGTTGGGGTCCATGGTGCGGACAATAGAGCGCCGGTAATCTCCCTGCTCGTCTTTCTCAATCAGATCGACGACATTTCCCTTGATTCTGTTTCCCTCTTTGTCGATAATGATCATTACTCGGGGGCGCGAGCCAAAAAGCTGATTGCTCTCATAAACCAGTCCAAGCTCTTTTGTATTCAGCATTACCATCGTGCCGATAGGAAAAACACCGACCATGTTAATGAAGAATTTAATGAGCAGAGGGTCCAGTTGGGCGCTTGCCCGCTCCATCATGATGCTCAGGGCTTTGTCAGGGGCAAGCGGTATTCGGGAATAAACCCGGGACGACGTCATGGCGTCATATTGGTCGGCAAGGGATATAATCCTGCTGAAAAAATCAAGTTCGTTTTTCTTCCGGAGCATGGGATAGCCCGAGTGGTCATAGTTAAGGTGATGCTCAAAAGAAACGATGGCAGACTTGATCGTCATGTCATCCAGTTTTTTCAGCTTGAGGAGCGCCTTGACGCCCCACACCGGGTGCTTTCTGACCAGATTCCACTCATCATCGGTGAAATTCGTCGGTTTGTTCAGCACTTCGTAGGGAATTTCCATCTTGCCGATATCATGGAAGATCGCGACGATCCCGAGTTCCGTCAGCATCTTGCGATTCAGACCCAGCCGTTGTCCCAGGGCAATCGATAGAATACTTACATTCACCGAATGGTGGTAGGTATACTCATCGTAATCCTTGATCGCGGTCATCCCCAGGAGCCATTGTTCCTGCTCAAGAACCTGATCGACCATGGATTCCACAACCCTTTTTGCTTTTCTGATATTAACTTTTTCGCCGCTCTTTATCTTGTTGATGACACCTTTTGTGAATGAGACCGCGTTAAAATATGTTTTTTTGACCATTTTGCGCGGCTCAAGTGTATCATTTTCAACGACAATCCTGAGACGCTCGACCGAAAAACTTTTGACATCAAGGAGATTCTCCTCAATCGCTTCAAACGGTCGCTGGGATCCCGCGCTGGCATTGAATACCCTGACAAAGGTCTTTATTTCAGCCGGCGTTGGCCGGTCCCTGAATACGATACCACCCAGGCCTCTTTTCTTGAACTCCCGCGCCAGATAATCAAAGTTCAGGAGATACTCAAGGGTGTATCGTATCCGCGTATCGTTGATATAGAAAAAATCTCCCCGGAGTTCAAGTGCCAGAGTCCGTTCACTAGCTATCAAATTGTTGATCATTAACGCCATCTTTTCGATAAGAGAAGAAACCGCAACATTGCCCGGGTCGTGTATCTGTGCGGTACGCAGGATAACCGAGATCTGATTAACCATGTCCTTTGCTACCGTATTGATGGCGAAGTCTTCGTTATTGTCCATCATGCATTATCCGTTTGATCGCCAGAAGGACCGCCTCACGCAGAAGCTTGTTGCCATCGTTCCGCAATTTCTGTAAAACGGGGAGAGAATCCTTTCTGCCCAGGATGCCGAGGGCGCCAGCCGCACATGCCCTGTTCTCAAAATTCTTTGATCTTCCGAAAAAGACGTTCTGCCTGACCGCCGTCAGCAGAAAATTGTAAATCTCTTCGTCTTTCCAGCGAGGCAATGCCTCAAAAAATTCCTTTTTTTCCTCGAATTCCTTGTCCTTGAAAAACTTGTCATTTACTTTATTCAGGATGATCCGCTTTGAGGCCTCAGAACCGATATTGCACAAAGCCTTCAGTGCCGCTGCCCGGACCTGCGCATCGGGATCGTCAAGACAATCCCGCAACGCCTGCAGAACGCCGCCGCCGCCCAGCTCGCCGAGAGCCCTGATGACTTCCTTCTTTACCCGTACGTCACCGTGCTTGACAGTTTTCAGCAGATAATCGACCGCCCTCTTATCCCCGATCTTTCTGAGAATATAGATAATATTTCTAACAACATACCAGCGGGTATCCGTCAGGCCCTTGGCAAGAAGCGATATATCTTTCGTGCCGAGGAATACCAGTGCATCGATAACAAACTTGCGGGCATGGATACTCTTCAGTTCGCCCAATATCTTCATGAGCGGGACGATCGCACTCCGATCGAGATATCTTATGAACTCCTCAAAGATCTTTTCCTCAGACTCCTGCCCGTTGTCTAGGACATCTCCGAGTATGATAATGATCTGCTCACTGCCGGCAAACATCATGACCCTACGGGCGAGTTTCCGGATATTCTCACTGTTGGCCTTGCCCTCGACTATCTCCTGCAGCCGTGATTGAATCTGGACCAGGAGATGGATCTCGCCCCTGCCCGCAATGTACTCGATGGCGTTCTTAAAAAAATCAAAAAGATCTTCCAAGTCCTCAGCCGACTCCGCCAGAAAGATCATTTCGAAGAGGATTTCCATAAGCTTCGGGGTCTTGTCGGCACCGTCTTCGTCCAACTCTTTTAACAGCAGTTGAAGATCTTTGTCCGTAAGGGGTACGATCAATACGTCAGTTAACTCTTCTGTTTCTTTAAACGCATCTTCATAGGCCTTCAGTATATTGTCGTCGCTGCCTGAATCCTCCTTTGCCTCGGCAACAGCGCGCTCCTCATAGTCCTCGTCATCAGAAAGTACCACATCGTCGACCAGATACTGGATCTTCTGGAAGTCCCGTTCCCAGAAGAGCGTTACGATATCATCATCGAGGACATCCCGGTTGAAGTCAAGCGAGATAATCCGGAGGAACGCTTCCAGTTCTTCCGCCGGAAGTCCTTTCCTGAAGGATACCTCCCTGAGGCCGTCTTTAAAGAAGAACACCGCAAGATTATCTTCTTTTTCCGGGCTATGATAAACCTGCTCGCCATGATAGAGGATCTCGTTTTGTCTGACCGTAAGAGTAAGGTCGTCCTGATAGTAAAAAAAATCCTTGAACTTCTTATAGCACTCCTCAAGCGTATTGACGTATATGGGATTATTCTCCGGATACATCCTCAGGATTTTTCGCGATTTCAAAACGGTCTGAATGATGTCTTTTACCTTTCCGACATCCTCGCTGGACTGCGTTACCTGCATGAGGGGAGAGACTTTCTCTGAGGATAATGTTTCATTGTTACATCAGGGGGATACGACGTTCACGAGCGAAATTCCTTATTATCATGACTGCGGAATAGAGCCTCTGAAGTTTGACATTCCGGTTTCTGATTGCGATGACGTCCCGCGTCGGAAACTTTTCAGACCTGATATCGATCTGAACCTTTGATATTTCGTGATAGAAATCCTTGAGCATTAAAGGTTCAAAGGACTTGAGGAAAAGCGGATTCACGGCAATATACCCATCTGCCACATCCCGTATCAAAGCCTTTATGCTTTTTCCCCTTACGCTGCTAGCCATTTCTGCCTTTCCGGTAGAGAATCCTTGCGAGTAGTATACCAATTTCATAGAGAATTATTATAGGGACCGCCATAAGCGTCTGATTAAAAGCATCAGGTGTCGGTGTCAGGATTGCCCCTGAAATAAAGGCAAACAGGATGGCATATTTTCTGTTCTTGGCAAGAGTAGCAGGCGTCATGAAGCCAAAGCGTACAAGGAATAAAATGATCAGCGGCAGCTCGAAAATAGCTCCGAAAGCCAGTATGAACTTCAGGCAAAAGTCCATATAACTGCCTACAGAGAGCATCGGGGTTATGTGCTCTGTTTTATAGCCCAGCAGGAATGTCATAGCAAATGGAAGAACAACCATAAAACAAAAAGCAGCTCCCAGCAGAAAAAGAAACGTTGCGGTGATGATGAACGGCATGATATATTTTTTCTCTTTTTCAACGAGACCCGGGGAGATAAACTTCCACAGCTGATAAAAGGTCACCGGCAGCGAGACGACAAAGGCCGCAACCAACGATATTTTCATGTGCATCCAGAAGCCTTCTCCCGGCGACAGGAAAACAAGTGGAACGGCCTTTTTTTCGATCAATTGCAGAAAAGGTCTGGTCGTGATGATTTTCAGCTCAGTGTTGAGCGGAAAGACGAGCAGGCTGAAGATCTTCTCGGAAAAGTTGAATAACACGGCGAATGCGACTCCAAGAAAAGAGAAAGAAATCAGCAGCCGCTTACGCAACTCCGCCAGATGTTCTATGAGAGGCATCTCGGTGCGTTCCAATTATGCCTGGTCCTTTTTTTCCGGGACGCTCTCGCCGATCGGTTCTTCTTTTGACAATTCCTCTTTTTGAGGTGCTGCGGCTGCAGCGTCCACATTTTTGAGCAGTCTGTTTACGTCATCTTCAACCTTGGGATCCAGCTCCCTGAACTCGCTTTCCATCTGCGCCTTTGCCTCATGAACACCTCTTCGAATTTCGAGAACCCACTTGCCCAGGGTCCTGCTGATCTCCGGGAGCTTCTCAGGACCAAAGACAAGGAGGGCGACGACAAAAATAATGATCAGTTCCTGAAACCCGATATCAAACACACCCGACTCCCCGGGCACGAGCGCCTTCCGGAAACAGACTCCGACCGTCTTGCTTATTCCTCTTCATAGATTCTCCTGATTTCCTTTTTCTCGACCGGTGACGTGAGACTCACCGAGAGCATCAAACGGTATTCAGGTGTTTTATTCTTAAGGTCGAACCCCACGCCGACTGTTGTGTACATGAAGTCCAGGGTCTTAATCCGGTAACCGACACGCGTTTCGACATCGTTGTAGCGCTGCGTCGTGTGATCCTTTCTGATAATGACCTCTCCGAGCAAATTGATATTATTGGATGCGGAGAAATCGATCCCTCCGGAAAAAGTGACCTCGCTTTTTAGTCTGCTGGTGCCAGGTTTCTGAAATACGGCATTTATATGACCCTTGAAAGGACCAACACGCTTACTGGCGATCAGGCCTACCCCAATCCTGCCGTTTGTACTGAATTGATCCCGTCCGTTGCTGACAGCCGCCGTAACGAGGTAGGCAAGTGACGGCCCGTATTTTCCCTCATCATAAAACCGGTGTCTGAAACCGACAGAAAAATCCTCGGGCCCTTCGGTGTCATTGTTGTAACGGTAGACGAAAGGCGCCATGAAATCAAGTTCAATGGAGTCGGTAAGGCCATAAGCCCCCTTTAGTCCAAAACGGTAAAAATCGGGATTCTTTGACTTCTCAGCGCTTACCTCCATAGCAAGTTTAGCGTGGGGAAGTGTCTCGGCGCTCATGACGGAGAAGATCCCATACGGAGATATTGGTTGTAGCCCCAGGGGATCATACGCACAGACCATGGCGGGACAAAAAAGACATCCTAACCAAAGCAGGACAGACAAACATATTTTCATCATTAGAGAACATAACAGAAAATAACATTGCTGTCAATGAGTTCGGGGCTCTGCAGAGTCAAATCAGCATAGGGGCAGGATGATGAAACCTGCCTTGCCCGGGGTTACCCGTCCAGGCTGATGATTTGCGGTTTTTCCGGCCTTCTGTTTGACAAATAGCTTCCGCACAAAATATAATTCAATGAATTCTCACAAGGAGGTTTTCACAATGGCTGAAGGAGTACTTAACGTTACCACGGCAACATGGGAGCAGGAGGTTTTGCAGTCACCAAGCCTTGTTATGGTGGATTTCTGGGCTGTATGGTGCGGTCCATGCCGCATGATCGCCCCCACAGTTGAAGAACTGGCAAAAGAATATTCCGGACAGATAAAAGTTGCAAAACTGAATACTGATGAAAACCCCGACATTGCCAGCAAGTATAAGATTATGGGCATTCCGACAATCATGTTTTTCAGGGCAGGACAAAAGATCGACCAGGTTGTTGGAGCCGTACCGAAGCCACAGCTGAAGGCCAAGCTCGATTCTCTGCTGGCAGGCTGATAGCATTTGCTCCTCAGAGATCATCCGTATATTGAGCGGATCAGGTTCAGCAGGATGAAAAAAGGTCTTCTATTGCTTTTATTGGCTCTGTCGCTGTTCGCGTGCTCAAAGAAAAGCGATGAAAATGTCCGGTTGTTATCGGCAGCGCCGGGGAGTAAGGCGCCTGACTTTACGGCAAGCGATCTTTCAGGCAAGAATGTCAGCTTGTCGGGTCTTGCCGGCAACGTTGTGGTGCTGGAATTCTGGGCTACCTGGTGTCCTCCCTGCCGCTCGACGATACCCGACCTCATTGCTCTTCAGGACAGATACCGGGAGAAGAAGGTGACGGTGCTTGCGGTGTCCGTTGACGAGGGACAAAATCTTGCGACGAAGCTCGTTGATTTTTCGAAAGAAAACAATATCAACTATACCATTCTCCTGGGTAACGATACGGTCACTCAGGCGTATAAGGTGCGAAGCATACCTGTCGTCTTTCTTATCGACAAAACGGGCAAGATCGTCAGCCGGCACATGGGTGCTGGAGAAGACTTTGCCGGGACTATTTCCAGCCAGATAGATAAGCTGCTCTAATTATGTTCGAAAACATTTCAGAAAAACTCGACCTCATATTCAAGGGGCTTAAAGGACGCGGACTCCTGAAAGAGGAGGATGTTGACGTTGCGCTCAAAGAGATACGGCTGGCCCTTCTCGAGGCAGACGTCAACTTCAGGGTCGTCAAGGACCTTGTCCAGAAGATCAGGGAAAAGGCTGTTGGCAATGCGGTCCTCGAAAGCCTTACCCCCGGGCAGCAGGTCGTCAAGATAGTCAACGACGAACTCTGTGCTCTTCTTGGCGGCACCAACAGCAGGATAGTTCTGTCCCCTAACCCGCCGACAGTCATAATGATGGTCGGCCTGCAGGGGTCAGGGAAGACGACAACCGCTGCAAAGCTTGCCCGGATATTCAAGAAAGAAGGCCGGCGGCCTCTGCTTGTTGCCTGCGACCTGCAACGACCTGCAGCTATTGATCAGCTGATCACCCTTGGGCAGCAACTGGCAGTGAACGTCTTCTCCTCCCGTGATACCAAAGACCCTGTTTCCGTTGCCCGGGATTCTATCCGGAGCGCAAAGACCGAGGCGAACGACATCGTTATTCTCGATACTGCCGGACGGCTGCATATAGACGAAGCACTTATGGGCGAACTCAGGAATATCAGGTCTGAGGTGAAACCTGACGAGGTTCTGTTCGTTGCCGATGCGATGACCGGTCAGGATGCCGTTACCATCGCACGTCAGTTCAACGAGCAGATCGGTATAGACGGCATTATCCTGACGAAGATGGACGGCGATGCGCGGGGCGGCGCAGCCCTTTCTATCAGGGCGGTTACGGACAAGCCGATCAAGTTTATCGGTGTCGGGGAAAAGATCGATATGCTCGAACCGTTCCACCCGGACCGGATCGCCTCGAAGATCCTTGGCATGGGCGATGTGCTCTCCCTCATCGAGCATGCACAGAAATCGTTTGACCAGAAAGAAGCTGATAATCTCCAGAAAAAAATCCTGGGGGACTCGTTCACTTTTGACGATCTTCGCGAGCAGCTCAAAAAAATACGGAGTATGGGTTCCCTCGAAAGCCTCTTAGGGATGATACCGGGGTTCAACAAGGTGAAAAATCTCAATGTTGACGAGAAGGAGTTTATCAGGACCGAGGCGATCATTAATTCAATGACACGGCAGGAGCGGGCGAACCATAACATTCTCAACGGGAGCAGGCGCAAGAGGATAGCATTGGGGAGCGGAACAACTGTTGCCGATGTCAACAGGGTAATCAAGCAGTATGTTGAGCTGAAGAAGATGCTCAAGCTGTTTAAAGGCAAAAAGAGCCTGAAGATGCCGAAGATTTTCCCTTTCTGACGGGGCTTTACTTAGCATACCGATATATATTAGACTATTCAAATACATTTTATAGGAGGTGTTTTTTTGGTTAAGATTCGATTAACAAGGATGGGTGCTCATAAGAAACCTTTTTACCGGATGATTGTCGCTGATTCCCGGACAAGGAGAGATGGACCGTTTATAGAAATCCTCGGGACGTATGACCCGTTAAAAGAGCCGTCAGAGATCAAGATTGATCTGGACAAGGCACGACACTGGCTACAGCACGGAGCGCAGGCTTCTGATACCGCAAAAAAACTGATGCAGCGGGCTGGTCTTTAATCAATACAGATTTTCCGGGGACTGACGGATGAAAGCATTGATCGAAACCATGTCAAGGGCCCTGGTTGACAAGCCGGAGGAGGTATCGGTCAACGAGATTACCGGAGAAAAAACCACTGTTTATGAACTCAAGGTGGCTCCGGGTGACCTCGGAAAGGTGATCGGCAGGGAAGGCAAAACAGCGCAGGCCATGAGGACGATCCTTAGCGCCGCAGGGACAAAGATGGGTAAACGTTGTGTCCTTGAAATTCTTGAATAAAGCGCTGAATAAAGCGTTCGCTACGCCGGGCAACAGGCGACTCAGTAATCCCCGTTAGGTTACGCATATACATTCAGATCTTATTTCTTTAGCTCAGATTCTTCGTGCGTGGGGGGTAAAAGGCGAGATGAAGGCCTTGCCCCTCTCGAAGCTTGCCGATATGTTGACCCCGGGTCAGGAAGTCGTGGTTGTGACCGCTGAGGGTATCCGGACCGTTCAGACAATAAGAACAACAAAGAAAATGCCGAAGGACCTTGTCTTATCCTTTGATGGTATTTCTGACCCGGATGCCACAGTCCCGTACAGAAATGCCACAATCTCGATCGAAAGAACATTGGCCCCCCCTCTCCCCCCCGGTGAATATTTCGTAAGCGATCTGCAGGGGATGACGGTCAGAACGATTGAAGGACAGATTATCGGCATTATCGAAGAGGTCCTCACGACAGGAAGTAACGATGTCTATATCGTCAGGGACGGCATACGGGAGTATCTGATCCCCGCGATAAAGGACGTGATAAAAGAGATCGACCTTGAGTCAAGGACCATGCTGATCAGCCCGATGAAGGGCCTTCTGGATTAGCACTTGATTTGCAATAACTCACTATTAACTCAGGAACAATAACGATGATTGCGGCAATGAAGCGTTGTGAAAAATTATAGCATCGTAACCATCTTTCCCGATATTGTCAGGGCATATCTCGGTGCAAGCATCATGAAGCGGGCCATAGCCAAAGAACTAATAAGGGTTGCTGTTCATGATCTCAGGGACTATACAAAGGATAAGCACCGGACTGTTGATGACTACCCTTACGGGGGCGGTGCGGGCATGGTTATGAAGCCGGATCCATTTTTCAGTATTGCCGGACAGTTATGGCCCGACCGTGAAAAAAGAAGTGTCATACTGCTTTCTCCCAAGGGCAGACTTTTTACCCAGAGGGTTGCCGAGGAGCTGGTGCAGGATGAACGGGAACTGGTTTTCTTCTGCGGCAGATACGAAGCAATCGACGAGCGCGTCCACGCCTGCCTTGCTGACGATGAAATATCTATCGGAGACTTTGTATTGACTGGCGGAGAACTGCCGTCTTTGGTTATAATAGATGCCGTTGCCAGGCTTATCCCTGGTGTGCTTGGTGATAGTCGTTCAGCTGAGGAAGACTCCTTCGCCAGCGGGCTGCTTGACTACCCGCACTATACAAGGCCTGAAGACCTCGACGGCAGAACGGTGCCGGACGTGCTTCTCTCGGGGAACCACAGGGAGATTGACCGCTGGAGAAAGAAACAGGCACTGAAGGCAACGGGAGAACGGAGACCGGATCTGCTCGCAGCGTACCGGCCGTCTCCGGATGAAGAAAAAATATTAAAGGAAATAAAGGAGGAAGATTCATGAACCTGCTGCACGCTGTTGAAGAGGGGTACAAAAGGGACCTCGGGAAATTTAATGTTGGTGACACGGTAAAGGTCTATGTCAAGGTTGTTGAAGGTGACAAGGAGAGGATACAGCCCTTCCAGGGTCTCGTGATCGGAAGAAAGGGCTGCGGCACGCGCGAGACCTTCATGGTCAGGAAAGTGTCATTCGGGATCGGCGTCGAAAAGATATTCCCCGTCTGTTCGCCGAATGTTGATCGGGTTGAAGTGATCAAGAGGGGCGATGTACGGAGAGCAAAACTCTATTACATCCGGGACAAGAAGGGCAAGGCCGCCAAGATCAAGGAAAAAGATATTACCGCACGATAAGACGTTATGAATATATGCCGGCATGACATGCACCACCGCGGTAAGGGGTTCATGGTCATTGCCGGTGTTGACGAATCAGGCCGCGGTTCGGGAGCTGCCGAGGTTTATGCAGGTGCGGTGATCCTGAATCCTGAACGTCATATTGAAGGACTCGCTGATTCAAAGAAGTTAACAAGGAAAAAACGTGAATTACTCAGCGAGGAAATCAGGATGCATGCGCTGAGCTGGTGTGTCGCAACCGCCAGCACTGAAGAAGTAGAAAGACTTAATGTGCTTCAGGCGAGTCTGCTGGCGATGAAGCGGGCTGTCGAAGGGTTGTCAGTCAGACCAGACAGAGTTTATATCGATGGGAACCACACACCGAAACTGAATATTCCCGCTATTGCGATTGTGAGGGGCGACGAGACGGTACCGGCAATAAGCGCCGCCTCGATTATTGCCAAGGTTGCCAGAGACCTTGCAATGTGTGAATATCATCAGCGTTATCCTGATTATGGTTTTGATATCCATAAGGGTTATCTTACCAGGCTGCATATGGAGGCATTGCTCAGATACGGGCCCTGCCCTATTCATCGTAAAACCTACGCACCGGTACGTGCCTTGATTGAGGGTAGTACCGGAACACCTGACGCATTGTTTTAAGCCCCCCTTTTTTTCCTTAATTATCTTTGCATTGTTCCCCTTCATTGATTACAATATCAGAATGAACGAGTCGAGAAATATCACGTCTGACAAGGAGCGGATCGACGAGGCTCTCGAGCTGATATGGGTCCTGAAGGAGGACGGCCATAGTGAGTGCGACCGCTTTATCAAAAGCTCCGATGACTCCGATAATCCTCAGTTGATGGAAGTCCTTGTTCATGAGGGGCTGGTGTCTGTTTCCGGCGACACGGTAGTGCTTACCGAGAAGGGTCATACAACCGCCCGGGGACTGGTCAGACGACAGCGCCTTGCCGAGCGTCTCTTCACCGATGTCTTCGAGATGCCTGACGACAAGGTCCTTGATGATGCCTGCAGGATGGAACATATTCTGAGCGAGGAGCTGACGGAAAGCGTCTGTACCTTTCTCGGACATCCGCCGACCTGCCCCCACGGCAAACCCATTCCGCGGGGAGAGTGCTGTAAGAAATTCAGGGTGGATGTGGCCCCCGTTGTCACGAGGCTCTCTGAATTCGAAGTCGGCGCAACGGGAAGGATCACCTTCATTGTTTCTTCCGATCCGTCACGGATCAATCGTCTGAATGCGATTGGTATTGCCGCAGGGAGTATTATCCGGCATCTGCAGAAGACACCATCCTGCATTATCCAGATAGACGAAACAACGGTTGCCATTGACCCTGAGATCGCAAAGGTGATTTATCTCAAAAAAGTCGCCCCCTAATGCGCACCTGATTTTCTAGTAGTAGCGCAGTTTATTCCTCGCAGCATCGAATCCGTCCCGAAGAGAATCTCCCAGGAGATTAAAACAGAGGGCCGTCAGCCCGATCAGAACGCCGGGAGGCAGCACCATCCACGGGGCTGCATTCAGATAAGCCCTGTTTGAGCTGATCATGGAGCCCCAGGTAGCGGTCGGCGGCTGGACGCCGAGTCCGAGAAACCCCATTGCAGCTTCCGTCAGAATATATCCCCCGAGCTTCATCCCTGCCATGACCAGCGCAAGCGGAAGGCACTGAGGCAGGATGTGCCGGAGCAGGATTCTCAGGTCGCTGCAGCCTATCGCCCTTGCGGCCTCGATATAGGGCTGTTCGCTGACTGAAAGTACATGGCCCCTGATGAGACGCGCGAAGGAGGCCCAACTGACCGAGGCTATGGCGATAACAACCGTGTATATACCCGGAGGCATCAGTACCGATATCCCGATTGCGAGAATCAATGACGGGAAGGCAAGGATGAGGTCTACAAAAGCCATAAGTGCGGTATCGATTGCCCCCCGGTAGTATCCCGATACCAGTCCGACGCACAGTCCGATACTCATCGAGATGACGGCGGCAAAAACCGATATGCCGATCGATATCTTTCCACCGGAGAGCGCACGGGCCAGTATGTCCCTGCCCTTGGAATCGGTTCCCAGAAGGTGCTTCATGGACGGTGACTGCCTGATGCTGCCGAGGTCTATGGCATCCGGATCGTAGGGAACAAGATACGGGGAAAACAGCGACAGCAGAAACAGCACCGAAATAATACCAATTGATATCCTGGCAGTCATCCCCATAGAGTCTCAGCGTATTCTCAACCGCGGGTCAAGATACTGATAGAGCATATCGACCAGCATATTTATGATAACAAAAGAGAGGGTGCTGACCAGTATGCAGCCCATGATAACCGGGTAGTCCCTCTTGATGATTCCTTCCATAGCAAATCTTCCGATGCCATCCCAGCCGAAGATAGTCTCCGTAAGCACTGCACCGCTCAGATAACTCCCGAAATCGAGTCCGATGACCGTAACGACAGGTATCAGGGCGTTCCTCATCACATGGGCTGCGATGATCCTGACTTCCTGAAGACCCTTGGCTCGCGCCGTCCTGATATAGGGCATATCCCTGCTGTCGAGAACCGCAATGCGGGTGACCCGCGCCAGGCTCGACAATGCCGGTAATGCAAGGGTCATTGCCGGCAACAGGACGTATTGCAGTCCTCCCGTGCCTGACGGCGGCAGCAGTTTCAGTTTCAGACTCAGCAGAAACATCAGCATAAGACCGCTCCAGAAGACAGGAAGACTCATTCCTGATATGACCAGGCCTGATATCGTCCTGTCAACCCAGTGTCGCCTGCTCAGGGCAGAGGCGAGGCCGAGCAGAAGCCCGGCAGGAACGGCTATCAGCATTGCCATGAAGGCCAGTTTAAAGGTCTGTGGCGCCTTGGTCAAAATATCCTCAGCGACTTTTCTGTTTGTGTAGTAGGACCTCCCGAGTTCACCCTGAGAAAGGAGCAGGAGATATCCCCCATACTGACGAAAGATACTCTTGCCGGCGCCAAGCTCGTTCCGTATTTTTTCGATAATCTCAGGGCTTGCCCTTTCTCCCACCATACTGTAGACCGGGTCGCCCGGAAGCGCCTTGGCCAGGGCAAAGGTGATGAAGGTTATACCAAGCAGAAGCGGTATGAGCAACAGAATCTTTCTCAGGAGATACTGCTTCAGAACGACACCTCCGTCCCTTTGTCAATACTGTAGATCGGGTACATATGATAATTTTTCAGATAGGGTTGTCTCAGCGTGAAGTCGGTCTTGTGCCACATGAAGACCCACGGCATTTCCCCGGCAATGATATGCTCGGCCTTCATATAGTACTGGTTCCGCTCACGGACATCCGCTGCCCGCTGCCCTGACTCAATCAGACGATCGACCTCTCTGTTCGTATACCGGGACCTGTTGCCGCCTGCGCCGTGGTTTGATGAATGGAAAAGCGGGAAGAGAAAATTCTCGGGATCTGGATAGTCAGCCCACCAGCTGAGCCAGAACATATCAGCCTCACCGTTGTTGATGGCCGCCTTGTAGGCGCTCCATTCCAGCTGTCTTATCCTCACCTGGATTCCTGCCTTCGCAAGGTACCACTGGATGATCTCGGCGATATCGACAACCTCCTGATCGGGATTGACATAGAAGTTGATAACGGGATGCCGGTCCGCAGAGCTCAGGACCAGTGCCCGCGCCCGCACAGGGTCATATGCCGGAAGCACAGGGGCCGGCCAATGCCGGAGGATATCAGGTACCGGTCCTGATGCAAGCCGGCCACGCCCCTCATAAAAAGTCCGGAGGATGGTTTCCCGGTCTATGGCAGCGGCAACGGCTTTTCTGAGTTCAGGATTGTCAAAAGGCGGCCTCGCACAGTTAAAACCAATATAATAGGTATTGATCCCCTGGGAAGAAGAAAGCAGCCCCTTCCATCTGTCAGAAGATCTGAACCTGGAATACTCATATGCGGGCACGCCGATCACATCAATATTTGAAAGCTCAAATTCAGTAACTGCTGTCAGATCTTCAGGAATAATCCGATAGCGTATACTACTCATTGGGGGCTTGCCGGAGTAATACGACGGATTGCCCAGAAGCACCAGTTCTGTATTATGTTTCCACTCCGTCAGAACAAAGGGACCTGTTCCGAGCGGATGGACTGCAAAATCAGATCCGAGCCTTTCGACCGTCTCCCGCGGAACGACAAAGGCTGCCGTCATGGTGAGCAGTTGCAAAAAAGGTGCAAAGGGCCGTTCCAATCTGATCCTGAGAGTATGCGGGTCCAGGACCTCGACGCCTCTGATATGATCTGCACTGCCCTGAATATATGCCTTTGCGCCAAGCATCTTGTCAAGCACCCAGGTATTGGGCGACCTGCCCTTGGGAGAGAGCAGCCGTTCGAAAGAATATCTGAAATCTTCGGCCGTAACGACACGGCCGTTGCTGAATGACACATCATCTCTTAAATGGAAGACATACGTGCCGCCCCCGTCCTGTATCTCCCACGTCCGCGCAATATCAGGTATAACCCGCAATTCCGGATCCAGCCGGACGAGGCCGTTGAAGAGTTTTGCGGCAATAGCACCCCCCGTTACATCGACGATATATGCCGGGTCAAGGGTAGTCGGGTCGGCATTCAGCCGGTAAATAGCCTGACCCTTCGGCCTGTTTTGTGGAGAGCAGGACAGGCCCGGAATCAGAGCGAGGCCCAGAACAAATATCAGGGCAAAGGAACGTGCTGTGAATACGACCGGCCGGCAGGGATTCACGAGAGCTGACAGGCAGAGACAAACCGCTCAAAAAGGAGATCTGACAGCGGATCAAAAAGTCGCTCGGGATGCCATTGGACCCCGAGCAGAAAGCCGGGAAGGTCAGCATGAAACGCCTCAATGATACCGTCAGGAGAAAAGGCTGCAGGAACCAGTCCATCTCCAAGTTTTCTGACTGCCTGATGATGACTGCTGTTCACAGTTCTGGTTCCTTCAGGGATATAGGGGTTCGCGCAGGCGCATAGAGCATGCTGCCCTGAGCGATGATCGAGAGCCTTTGGCAACTCTGCGTTGATATCCTGGAGCAGAGTTCCGCCAAGATAAATATTGATAAGCTGCATGCCATAGCAAATACCGAACACAGGTTTATTATACTTCAGGACGGTCTCAAGAAGGTTCAGTTCGAAGGTAGTCCGGTCGTCATCTTCCATTTGGACAGCGGTGGTTTGCACTTCACCATATCGTCCCGGGTTGATGTCCCTGCCGCCGGGTATCAAAAGTCCGCTGAGGATTTCCACGGGCAACTGACGGGAAGCATTACTATAAAGGTATTCGGGCCTGCCCCCGGCCCTGAGAACCGCCTCACCGTATAGATGGTGAAGTCTGAGAGGTCTTTTGCTGCTACCGCAGGTAATGCCTATGAGCGGTGTCGTTGCACCGCCCACTCACAAAGTGACCATGTCGGCGTCGCCTGATTCGACGGCATCGCAGGCCTTACCCATTTCCCGGATCAGCATGCTTTGTTCTATTGCTGTCGGCTTATCAACAACAACAGCCACCATCCTTATCAGCCCGACGCTGACTATCTCACCATTGCGGGAGAATGAGAGCGTTGTTTTTTTTCGCAGATCCTCCTTGACGTAGTAAGACTGAACCTGCTTGTTGAAGGCCTTCTGTACTTCTTTCATGTGTTTTTCAATATTCCTGGTTTCACACATGACGACAAAGTCGTGGGTACTCACCGTTCCAACGAAACAGCCTTGGCACCGGTCACATGATGTCTTCAGGATTGCTGCGGCCCACTGGATAATATCGGCATGCTTGTCCGGACCGTACTTGATCAGGTAGGGATGTATGTTCGCTATCCGGACATAGACAACAGCGGACTTACCAAGTTCGGGATACACGTCCTGGAGTTTGTTGAGAATCGCTGCCTTGTCAGGCAACCCCGTCAAAAAATCAGGCCAGAGATATGGGTTCTCCTGTCTTTTGTGAAGATCCTGGATATACTTTCTTGCCTCGGCTATACTCATCAGTGCCCCTGCCTCCCGGTAATATCATTTTAGGGATATACATTATTACCGTATTCTGCTGCAGACTGTCAACCTGAAGTTTTCATTATCAGGTGTCTGAAGGCAAAGAAAAGGGGCAGTCCTTCCGCCCCCTTTCTTTGCCTTCTAGCAGATTTGTTCGGCTTTTATTTCTTCTTGGCAGCCTTTTCCTTGAGCGCTGCCTGTGCTGCAGCAAAACGGGCAATCGGAACCCTGAAAGGAGAGCAGCTGACATAATTAAGTCCGATGGCATGGCAGAACTCAACCGACTTCGGCTCACCGCCATGTTCCCCGCAGATGCCCAATTTAAGATCTTTTTTCACCTTTCTGCCCTTCTCTGCTGCCATCTTCATAAACGCGCCGACCCCAATCTGGTCGATGGTGATAAACGGGTCTTCCGTAAGTATGCCGTTTTCAATATAAACCGGCAGGAACCTGCCGGCATCGTCACGGGAAAGACCATAGACCGTCTGTGTCAGGTCATTAGTCCCGAATGAATAGAAGTCCGCAACAGCAGCAATCTCATCAGAGGTCACGCAGGCCCGGGGCAGTTCGATCATGGTGCCGACCGTATATGCCACCTTCACCTTCGACTCTTTCTGCACCCTTGTTGCCGTATCCACCACCAGCTTCTTCATCGCGATAAGCTCATTGACATGACCGACCAGCGGGATCATGATCTCGGGGGTCACCTTCACCTTCTGCTTCGCAAGCTGGCATGCAGCCTCCATGATCGCCTGCGCCTGCATTTCATAGATCTCGGGGAAAGTCACCCCAAGACGGCAGCCACGATGACCCAGCATAGGATTGAACTCGTGCAGGGATTTATTCTTGGCGTTCAGCTTATCAAAAGAAACGCCCATATCCTCGGCAAGCTCATGAAGCTCCTTGTCCGTATGCGGAAGAAACTCATGGAGCGGGGGGTCAAGAAGTCTGATCGTGACCGGATGTCCTGCCATCGCCTTGAAGATACCGGTAAAATCCGCCTTCTGGAAGGGAAGCAGTTTGGCAAGCGCTTTTTCCCTGCCCTCAAGAGTATCTGAAAGGATCATCTCGCGCACCGCCTTGATGCGGTCAGGACCAAAGAACATGTGTTCAGTCCTGCAAAGGCCGATGCCCTCAGCACCGAAGTTCCGTGCAGCCGATGCATCATCCGGCGTATCAGCGTTTGTCCTGACCTTGAGTGTCCTGAAGGTGTCCGCCCACTTCATCAGCTGTTTGTACCAGGCATTGTTTTCAGGATCAGCAGGAAGAAGATCGAGCTGCCCCTCGTAGACGCGTCCCTTGGTGCCGTTAAGAGTTATCCAGTCACCTTCCTTCAGCACGCGGCCGTTGACATGGATTTCTTTTTTCGATACATTGATATCGAGCGCGGAACAGCCGACGATACAGCATTTGCCCCATCCGCGGGCAACCAGTGCAGCATGACTGGTCATACCGCCCTTCGCCGTCAGGATTGCCTCGGCGGCATGCATGCCATGGACGTCTTCGGGCGAGGTTTCGGTTCGCACCAGAATCACCTTTTCACCCTTCTTCGCCCGGGCCTCTGCATCATCTGCGGTCAAAACGATCCGGCCAACGGCGCCTCCGGGACCTGCGGGAAGGCCCTTTGCCAGCTCAACAGCCTTTTTCTCGGCAACCGGGGCAACACTTGGGTGGAGGAGTTCATCGAGCTGCTCAGGCTTGACCCTCAGGACCGCAGTTTCCTTACTGATGAGTTTTTCTCCAGCCATCTCAACAGCCATGC
>Ga0334722_10001803_pt1 | contig 25617 bp, 25 predicted proteins | sample C3_bottom_MG_FD_207210 | JGI IMG/M metagenome (GOLD analysis project Ga0334722, IMG submission 207210) | Sediment microbial communities from Yellowstone Lake, YNP, Wyoming, USA - C3_bottom | ecosystem: Environmental > Aquatic > Freshwater > Lake > Sediment | place: USA: Wyoming | collected... | reverse complement strand
CAGCTTCTCGTAGTCCTCGCTTGTGGCTGGGCCTTGGGAGGCCCTTCTGAACTCGTGCAGGGCCTGCCCGAGGCCCCTGGCCAAGGCGGGAAGCTTTGAGGGACCCCATATGAGGAGGATGACCACGGCGATCAGCACTATGAGCCAGCCCTGGCCCGTGATGAACAGCCACATATACGGCCAAATCCCCCAACGATAAAACCTTTCGCGCCCGACACGACGCAGGCTTTGTCGAAACTAGGCTTTCCTTATGTCGTGCACATAGTCGTAGAGCTCCAGGATGTGCTTGCCTATCTTTCCCTCGCTTACAAGCTGTTCTACCTGCTGACGCGGGGCGAACATCGCGCGCAACGCCGTCTCGCGCTCCTCCTCCGGCAGAGGCGCCAGGGCCATGATGAGGCGGCCGCCGTGCTGTAGATACATGGGCGATTTCAGCTTGGCCTTGAGGATGTCCATTATGACCGGCGCGAAGGCCCTGTCGAAGCGGGGCTGGTTGTCCGCCACGGCCTTCTCGACCTCCTCCACCCACAGCGACTCGACGATCCTCCTCGCCGTCTCTCTGGGGCTTTGAAGCCTGAAGGGCCCCGACATGTAGGCGTCGCGAAGCGCCTTCTTCACCCTGTCTGCGAATCTCTGCAGTATCCTCTCGGCGGCTATTCTGTCCAGGTCGTCGTAGAAGGCGTAGGTCCACTCCATGTGGAGGGCCCAGAGCTTGTCGAAGAGCTCCTCTGTGAACGGCGTGCCTGCCGGCACCTTGATCCTATCCTCGGCGGGGATCACGCCGAGGTGGGTCCTGGCTGGGCCCTTGAGTGCGCCGTCCTTGGTGACCGCAGCCTTGTGGCGTAGCAAGGTCCATAGCCATGTGGAGAATATGCGGTATGTGGCCAGGTCGTTCATGAACCTCTGGCCGAGCTCGTAGTCGTCTATGGCGGCGGCTAGGTTGCCGTTGAGCAGCTGGAAGCCGTAGTTGGCGGCCATGTAGAAGGCGTGTTGGATGTGCTCAGCCGTGATGTCGCCCTTCGGCGGCTCGTAGAGAGCAGACCAGAGATCCCTCCCGCCCCACAGCTCGGGGTTGCCCAACAGCTTCTCCGGCGTGTCCAACATGTCGGGCCTTACGACCCATGGGGTGATGTTGCCCTCCCCGTCTATGAGGCCGAGGCGCTGGAAGAGCTGCCTCTCCTGCTCCGTCAAGCCGCTGTCCACGGCGGGTATCTTGACGCCGTCCACCTCCACGTACTTGACGGGGCGGTTCACCATGGCCTGTAGCTCCTGCAGGCTGGCCCTCAGGGGCTCGGTGCCCGCCTTGACGTAGGACTCCTCGGGCGTAGCCACCCAGCTCTGCCTGAAGAGGTCGAATAGCCTCCCCTTGACCTTCCCCTCCAGGACGTCTCTGAGCGTGACCTTCTTCGCCGGCTCCTCCGCCACGAAGATCAGACCTATCAGCCTCTCCCTCAGCTTGTCGAGCCAGATGCCTCTCAACGCCCTGGCGTTGTAGCGCTCTCTGCCGTAGGGGTCTCCCTGCCTGTAGAGCATGACGGCCGCCATGCCCCCGACGGGGCCGGCGTTGAGCTCGCCGTTCTTCCCGAGGCCCGCCATGAGGCACATCAAGGCGTTGTACTTCTGATACGCCATCATTATGGGGTGCGTCATCGTGATGTTCTGGGGGTCTGGGTACACCGCCTCGTCCTTCCACATCTCTATGAGGGAGCCCAAGTAGTCCCACCTCCCGTTGTTGCTCTTCACCAGCCGCTCCCGCCAGATCCAGAAGATGACGGGCAGATACCGGCCGGCCATGGCCTCCTCGTACAGCATCGCTATCTTCAGCTCGCCCCTCCTGAGGCCCAGCCTGTCCTCGAGGAGCCTCAACATCTTCTCCACCACTAGCGCCTCGGCGGGGGTCTGCGTCTTGGGCACGTAGAAGTAGACGCCGGACCCGGCCCTTTTGAGCAGATCGTAGTTGTTGACCGTATATATCACCACGGAGGTTATTATGGCGGGGATCGGCCTCCCGTCGACCCTAACGTCGAAGTCGAGTATGTGGATACCCGGCACTCTGTGTATCAACGTGGGCCATCTCCCCCTGGGCTTCTTTATCCTGTACTCCTTCCCGCCCTCCACGTAGGGGTCGGGCACATCGCCGCTCAACACCCTTCTGAGTATCCTCCTGGCCTCCCACACGGCGGCCACCGCCCTTCCGGACCCCCAGGGCACGAACCAGGCGGGCGACGCGTCCTCCTCGTCCTCCATCATGGCGGCGACGTCGGCGTTTATCTGGTGGATGGCTCTGCTCATGGGGTACCAAGGCCCCGTGATCTCCAGCCCCGGGTTCTTCAGGGGATGCAGATCGTCCGGCACAGGCGCGTTCCAGTTGAGGCCCCACCTAAGCGGCGTGTCCCTCCCCAGGAAGTTGTCGATAAGGCCCTGCACGATCTCCCTAAACGTCCTCCTGTTGCCGTCCGCGTCCACGAACACGTCGTCCCACCGCGGAAACGCCCCCTTCTCCCTCACCGGCCTCTTGTCCTCAAGCCACTCCCGCCTGGCCCTCACCGCCCTATCCACGTCGTCACGGAGCGCCCTCGCGATCTCCTCCAGCAGCCCCTCCACGACGACCCTCCGCCCATTCACGGACTTCTCGCCGAACAGATCGGCGAAGTCCCTTAGAACCTTCTGGTTAATTTCCAACATATACCCCAAGGCGTAGAGGAAGTTCTTAAGCCTACTCGACTATCTTGCCGGGGCTGAAGACGCTGTAGGGGTCGAATATACGCCTGATCTCCTTGTAGATGCGGAGGGCCGAGGCGGAGCCCTTGGCCTCCATGACCATCTTCAGCATCTCCTTCTTGTGTACCCCTATGCCGTGCTCGGCGCTTATAGTTCCGTCGTACTTTATGGCTATCTTGCCGAAGTGTTCGAAGAGCTCATTAACAACTCTACTTCTTGTTCTTATATATCTTCTATATCTTCTCCTCGAGAATATATGCTTTAAAAACATGGATAACTTCAGCAATTTTTATACCGGCAGGACATTGTATATCGCAAGCTCTGCATCCTAGACATGTCATGATGCCTATATACGCCGCCTCAGAGGGCTCCCCGTCGAAGTTCTTTATCAAGTTGACGCGGCCCCTAGGCCCGAAGTGCATCACCCTCATGGTCCTATACGTGGGGCAGGCGTATTCGCAGAATCCGCAGAACTGGCACTTGGAGGCCTCAGCCCTCAGCTCGGCTAGGTTCATAGGAGCACCTCGGCCATATGGTACAGCTCCACCTCGCCCTCGGAGGCGCGCTTGAGGTTGACGTAGCATATTGGGCACTGCACCACCACCTTCCTCGAGAGCTTGGCGAGCTCTCTGACCCTCACCTTGGCTATCTGCCTCGCGAGGCCGGGGAAGGTGGACTCTATGGGCCCTCCGCAGCATCCCGCCGTGTCCTTCCCGGTTATGTAGGGATCCTCCACGGGCTTGCCGGCCGCCAGGAGCTGCCTGACCCTCTCGTACTTCCCGAGGAACCTGGCGTAGAGACACGAGTCGTGGATCGCGAAGCCGTTGATGGAAACCCCGCCCGGCTTTATGAGGTCCAGATAGCTGACCACCTCGAGGTCGAACCCCTCCACGTACTTGGGGTAGATCTTCTCCAGCACGTGGTGGGTGTGGGGATCCACCGTGATTATTCTCCTCACGCCGTGCTTCTTGAAGTACTCGGCCGCGCGCCTCGCGTATTTGGCGAAGTCGTCGACGAGGCCCAGCTCGTAGAGGAGGGCGCCGGAGTATATCTCTCTGTCCAGAAGGCCGAACTCCACCCCGGCCCTCCTCAGGAGCTCGTAGATCCTCCTCACTATCGCGTCGGCCCTCTTCACCTCCGCCTCGTCGGGCCTCAGGAGGAATCCGCCGAGCGCCTTCGTCCCCACGGAGGCCAGCCGCGCCATCACGCCGCCCTTCGTGACCCCGAACTTCTCCAGATTCTCGACGGCCCTCTCGATCACCGGAGCTATATGGTACATACAAGATGTGTATAGGATAGTGGAGCTCGGGCCGACCTGCAGGTCCCTCTTCCAGCCTTCACATAGGCCTTCCCTGATGGGGAAGGGAAGCCAAGACTTCTCCAGGCTGTCGACGACGATCTCGCGGAGTTGGAAGATCCACTCAAGGGACATAGCTACAGGTACTTTCCCGAATTAAATACATCCGCTTCGTCGACCTGTCCAGGGCCGATGCGGTGAGGGTATGCGATAGATATATCTGAGGTCCTTGAGTAGGGTATGAGCTGGGATGTGGCTATCGAGCGGGCTAGAAGCTCGAGAATACCAAAGACGTATGACGTGCTTGCGCGCTACGGATATCTCCAGGATCTGCGCAGGGAGGTCAGGAAGGCCAAGGAGGAGGTCGTGAAGAACCTCGACCTCTACATCGAGGAGCTCCGGAAGTCGGTCGAGAGGATCGGCGGCAGGTTCTACCTGGCGGGAGACGGCAGGGAGGCGGCAGACGCCGCGGCTAAGATAGTGGGCAGAGGGAAGGTCGTGGTGATGGGCAAGAACAACGTGGCGAACGAGACCGGGCTCCATCGGAGGCTGGAGGAGGAGGGCAATGAGGTCTGGGAGACCGACCTGGGGGCATTCCTCGTCCAGCTCAGCGGCGAGGAGGGGTCCCACATAACAGCGCCCGCCATACATCTGACCCGCGAGCGGGCCGCCGAGCTTCTCAAGGAGAAGCTGGGGATCGAGGTGCCTCCCGACCCCGTCGCCATAGCGCAGAGGGTTAGGGAGTTCCTCCGGGAGAAATTCATGAAGGCCGACGTGGGGATAACCGGGGCCAACGCCCTGGCCGCCGACACGGGCGCCGTGGTGCTGGTCGAGAACGAGGCCAACATACGCATCACGTCTGCGTTTCCGCCCGTCCACATCGTGTACGACGGCGTGGAGAAGATAGTGCCGACGTTGATACACGCCCTCTACGTCGTCAGCGTCCAGGCGGCGTACGCCGGGCTCTATCCCCCCACGTATATCAACGTCTCGGCGGGCCCCAGCTCCACGGCCGACATCGAGATGCATAGGGTGTCACCAGCCCAGGGGCCCAAGGAGTACCACGTGGTGCTTGTGGACAACGGGAGGAGGGCGGCGGCGAGGGACCCGGCGCTGTGGGAGGCGCTTCTCTGCATTAGGTGCGGGCGGTGCCACCTCCACTGCCCGGTGTACCGGGCGTTGGGGAGGGACTTCGGCAAGCCGCCGTATACGGGCCCCATGGGCGTCATGTGGACCGCCGTGACGAGGGGCATAGAGGAGGCGGGGCCCCACGCCCTGAAGTGCGTCCACGCGGGCAACTGCAAGGAGGTATGCCCCATGGAGATAGACATCCCCCAGATAATCCAAGAGGTGAAGAGGAGGTATCTAAAGGCGCGCCAACCTTCGTAATATCGACGCCTGTTTTTTCCGCCGGTGGGGCTCCTCCGGCCCAGGCCCTCGCAGCGATTATCGCGGGGGCGGGGCGTAGCCGTGGATCGGAAACCTTCTGAACGCAATCACGGCGTTCCTCTGCCTCGCGTAGGCGGCCAGCTGCTCTAGGTTTGCCGCGGGCACGTAGGCTATCCTCTTGCTGTCCATGGAGACGCCCAGCATTGCGGTCTCGTTGGGCCTAATTATGCCGAGTTCTCTAAGCCTCTTGGGGCCGCTCCTCAACACGTTGGCCGTTGGGGCCTTGCTTAGAGACCGGCTCATCGCCCTTGTCTCGGCCAAAGGCTGACCTGGCGCTCCATCCGGCGGGCGGAGCCGCAGACAGCGCCTGCGTCGTGTTGGCGCTGAACAGGGCGAGGCCACGCCCACGAGCAACAGGGGAAGCTGAGATGGATCGGACATAACAACGCGCGAGTAAAGGAGGAGCAACCAAGAAGAGGCCCGCCGCGGCGGGCAGACCAGCCCTAAACGCCCTTGACTCATCCCAGCGGATCGACCGCTCTGCCCGGAGGAGGCACAGAGCACGGCGAGAATGAGGGACGCGAGACTCCGGCATCTACGGAGCCCATCCCCAATCTCTAGCCGCAGGAGGCGGAGAGACGCAAGATCGTGGAGGATAGGCGAAACAACGAAAGGGCTGACCACAACGGACGTCAACTTCCGCTTATGTGGCTAGGCAAGCCCGTGTTAATCCGCCCCATATGGGCGAAAAGTTTTTAATTAGATCAAATGATTATCACATGATCAAAGAGGTTGAGAGGGAAATCGTTGCGGAGGCCCTTAAAAGCTACCACGAGGCGGGGATCTCCATCAGAGGTCTCGCCGAGCGGCTGGGGAGGCCCTTCAGCGCCGTGAGGGACGCCGTGTATAGACTGGAGGCGCTGGGGGTCCTCCAGGTCATAAGACTTGAACGGGAGTACCTGGTAAGGCTGAGGGACGTGGGGAAGGCCTTGGAGCTGGGATACATGGACTTCGACTTTCTAATATACCGCTTCGGCCACATAACCCCCATCCCAGCCAGGTGGCAGGGCCACTACATATCGGACGAGGCCTACATGACGCTCCCCTTCCCCGCCAAGACGCACGAAGCCCTCAACCAAGTCCTAAAGCTGGAGCTGGAGGCCCGGAAAGGCCTGGAGAAGTGGCTCGCAGACATAGGCGAGTGGCCCCGCTTCAGCTTGGTCTTCTACCGAGTCGCCGCCGCCCCCCTCGAGGGCCTAGAGGAGTGGTATCGGGATGTGTACCACAGATGGCTCAAACAAGCGGGTTTCGAACCCCTCGGCAAGTTGCCGCCTGCCTACGGATTCTTCGCCTTCCTCGTCTGGGCCGTGAGAGAGCTCACAGGGGCTGACTGGAGGGAGGCCTTCAAGAAGGCGCTTGAACTCATAGAAAACTACGTCAAGGAGACGCGGGTTGGACACAACAAGATGGAGGAGCTTGTGGAGGAGATAGTACGCGGCATGAGGCAGTCGCTATGAAGCTGGAGCAGATCATAAGGGCGTTGCGCAGAAGCAGAATACGAAGAGAGATTGTGCAACTACTGTGTACCGTTGACGAGCCGCTGTACGCCTCGGCAATAGCGGATCTCATCAAGGCGAGTTACGTAAACGTAATCGGGGCTCTCAGAGGGCTTAACGGACGGTATGTAACCAGTGACTCGCTAATAGGACTTGGAATCTTAAGAGAGCTGAGGATGGGAAACCATGTATTTTATCTATTTGTATAGAGAGATCTGCGAGGTGTTGACCAGATCGGGGATATCTGCTATACAAATACAAATAACATCATGAATATCAAAAAAGAATTATCGATATTAATTAAGTATTTCTATAATAGAAGATATATAAAATATCTTGCAATATTATTTGTAGCGTGGACAGGGATCTTTATTTGTACGTTTTTCCAGCTGTCGTTCCTCAACGAGCTTGTGGATGGTGTCGTTTCGGGGTCCACCTTTTCTCTATTTACGGCCGTCGGGTTGGTGCTTGCCTCTCTTCTGATACCTCTGTTGAACTTTATAGGGGAGTACAACAACGAGCTGTTCAAGAGACGCGTGGAAATTGACTTGATGGCGGAGATCTTGCGGTCGTCGACGCGGAGGGAGGTCGACAAGTCGGAGGTGCTTGCCAGGATAAGCGGCGACTTGATGAACGCCATGGGCGCAGCATACACGCCGTTTTACGTGGCTTTTCAGCTCATGCGGTTCTCCGTGTATTTCGTCTTGGCGTGGTACTTCTCCCCGACGCTGGCGATGGCGGCGTTGCCGTTTGTCGCGGTGTATTTGGCGGTGGTGTGGAGACTTGGGCCGAAGATATTTAAGTACTCCGCGCTGGAGCGGGAGAGGTACTCGGAGGTCTATAAATGGGTGAAGGAGACAGTTGACGGTAGCCACAGCTTGAGGCGTCTCGGCGCGCGCCGACTGCCGGGCCCGCTCCTAGCCGCGTTTAACGGCTGGCTCGCCGCCGCCAAGAGGCAGATTCTCTACCTCCAGGGCGTGGGATTCGGCGCGGAGTCTATAGCATATGCGGCGCCTCAGTTTACGATCGCATATGGGCTCTACTTGGCGACGCAGGGCGCAACCGCGGTGGGCGCGGTGCTTGCGGCGAGTAGGGCCGTGTCTCTGCTCTTCGAGCCGGTGGCGCTTAGCATAAGCCAGGTGGGGTCATATATGCAGTTTAGGGTGTCCTACCGGAGGGTGGTGGAGCTGTTGGACCACGGCGAGGCGGCCCCCGGCGTAGATGGCGGGGGCGAGGCCGCCGTGGTGAAGGCGGCGGTTTTCGCCTACGGCGACAAGGTCGTCCTGTCCGGGGTGGATCTAGTCTTGAGGCCCGGGGATTTCGTCTGGGTGAGGGGGCCATCTGGCGTGGGCAAGACGACGCTGGGCAAGGCCCTCGCCGGGTTGGTCAAGCCGGCCTCCGGCGTCGTGGAGGTGCCGAGGAGGGCGCTCTACGTGGGCAACGACGACTACATATTCGACGCGTCTGTGTACGAAAACATCGATCTGTGGGAGGGCTACGGCAGAGAGGAGGTGGAGGAGGCGGCGCGGCTGGCGGCTATAGACTTCCCGTTGGATAAAAACGCCAAGGAGCTCTCCGAGGGGCAGAGACAGCGCGTCCTCATCGCCAGGGCTCTCCTCAGGCGGCCGCACCTCCTAGTTCTAGACGAGGTGATCTCCGGCCTTGACCAGCAGACAGCGGAGAGGGTCCTGGCGTCGGTGAGGAGCAGGGCGCCTATATGCGTGGTTATCTCCCACCGCCCCGTAAAGGCCGAAAAGATCGTGGAGGTGGGGGAGGGGAGGGTCAAGCCCGTCCCGGCTCAACACTTATTTACGAACTCGTAATATACAAGGAGGCGGAGGTCCGAAGTTCGACGTCTATACGGCGTGCGAAGTGGACAAGAGGAAGGGGGCCTGCAGGGAGACGCGAGGGTGCGGGACCGGTGCGAGGATCCCGAATGCGCTAAGCTCTCCACCTCAGCCGCATCTAAGGCCTACGGGCTGGCTGACCGCATCGTCGAAGCTGGGCTACGGGCTCCAAGCCTTCCGCGAGGCGATTAGAGGCGCTCGACTCAATTGTAGCCCGCCTTGCCGTCCTCGCAATCTACCTCGCGGCGGCTCTCAACCCAAAGCCGCTTGGGCTCGCCGCCGCGATGGCCGCCAATAAGCTAAGGAAAAGCTGGGCTTCAACGCGTCCTCTCGGAGCGGGGTTTCAACCCATTGAATAAGGCTTCAGGCGGGAAGATGGCCAACGCCCTATCTATGTCGTATACAGGCGTAAGCGGTATCTCCTCTCTCTTAGCGAGCTCCTCAAGGGCGCCGCAGTCCATCCCAGCCAGGACCTCTTCCGCCTCTTCCCTGGCAGCGGGGTCCAGCTGCCGCGGGATCAGGTCCTCCCTTCCGACGGCTCTGCAGAACCGCTCCCAGAACTTCGGCTCCACGGCACCGAGAGCCACCCTCCCCCCTCTGCAGCGGTACACCGTGTAGAAGGGGTAGTCCCCGGAGAGGACGAGGGGCTTTCCGTCCCTCCTCAGGGAGAGGTTGAGTATGTTCACCAACGCCGCGGCGCGGCTCATGGGGATCTCCACGTAGCCCCTCTCGCCTCTGGCGGCCATGGCCGTTATCGTCAACGCGGCGAGGAGGCCAGCCGCCACGTCCACGGCCTGCACGTACGGCGGACACGGCCCTACGGCGCCCGCCAGCGCGGCGAAGTTTATGTCGTGGGAGGGGTGGTCCCTGGGGTACTCATCGCCTCCGTACCCCACTATGGCGACGTAGATGAGGTCCGGCCTCGCCTCCGCCAGCCTCCTGTAGGAGACGCCGTATCTCTCCGCCGTAGATGGCCTGAAGGTGGTCAACACGGCGTCTGCTTCCTCAGCCAGGCGGCGCACCTCCTCCGCATCGCCCTTTAGATCTATGTAGACTACTCGCTTCCCCTCGTTGAGAACTTTGTAGAGTGTGGGCGAGATTCGGCGTATGGGGTCCCCGCCGGGAGGCTCCACCTTAACCACCTCGAAGCCCTGCTCGAGGAGGAGCCTCCCGGCCAGGGGCCCGGGGAACAACACGGCCAGCTCCAGGACCTTCGCCATATCTATCTCAGCCTCCTGAAGTAGTACCACCTATCCCCCTCCAGCTCGCCGACCTCCCACACCACCTCGTCGCCGATATCCACCGGCCCCTCCTTCACGTAGCCCGGGAGCTGGAAGTCTCCGAACTTGGCGATCGCCACCGTGTAGGGCGTCTTGAACCGGCCGTTGGAGACGTGGACCACGCTGTAGCTTAAGACGACGCCGCTCCTGGGCACATCCTCGGGCCTCGCCTCGCCGCCGCAGTGGATGCAGATGGGGGAATAGGGGAAGAAGGCGCCGCCGCACCTGGTGCAGCGCCCGCCCACAAGCCTGCCCTCCGCGATGTATCTCAGCGTCATGGCGCCCGCAGTATGTGGACGACTGCGGCGGAGTTCACGCCGCCTTCGTTCACGGCGATTCCGACCCGCGCGCCGGTGTTTCTGCCGTATGCCCTCCCCGTGAGCTGTAGATACAGCTCGTATATCTGGGCCAGGCCGGTGGCGCCTATGGGGTGCCCCCTGGCCTTCAGCCCCCCGCTGGGGTTCACGGGAATCGAGCCCTCCAGCGACGTGGCGCCCTCCCTGGCCAGCCTGTAGCCCCCGCCCCTCTCGGCGAACCCCAGCGCCTCGTACATCAACACCTCGTTTATCGTGAAGGCGTCGTGCACCTCAGCCACCTCGACGGCCTTGGGCGTCAACCCGGCCCTGCCGTAGGCCTTGGATGCCGCCTCCGCCACGGCCTTGGGATAGGTGAGGTCCGGCCTCTGCGAGACGCTGAGCGTGTCCGTGGCCACGGCCGAGGCGACGACCTCGACCGCGGGCGTGGGGGCCTTCCTCGCGACCTCCTCGGAGGCCACGAGGGCGATGGCGGCCCCGTCGCTTATCGGCGCCGCGTCGTAGAGCTTGATGGGGGCCGCGATTGGCCTGCTCGCCAGGCACTCCTCGAGGGTTATGGCCCGCTGGAAGTGAGCCTTCGGGTTCCTGGCGGCGTGGCGGTGGTTCTTGACGGCCACCATGCAGAGGTCCTCCTCGGTGGCGCCGTATTGATGCATGTACCTCCTGGCCACCATGGCGTAGTGCGCCGGTATCGTGACGCCGCTCCTCTGGTCTATGTGGTGGCTCGCGGCCATCAAGGCGTCGGTGACGGCCTCCGTGCCGCGGGCGGTCATCTTCTCGACACCCACCGCAAGCGCCGCCTTCACCTCGCCCGACTTAACCGCCATATAGGCGGAGCGGAGGGCGAGGGCCCCAGCCGCTGCGCAAGCCTCGACCCTATACGCCTCCCTCGGCAGAAGCCCCAGCGCCTCCGCGGCCAACGTGCCGTACATGATCTGGTGCTCATAGACCTCGGACTGGACCCCCACGTATATGGCCTCGGCCACGGTGGGGTCCGCCCCCATCTCGACGAGCTCCCTGTAGGCCTCTATGAGGAGCAACCTGCTGTCCTCCTCCCGCCTCCCTATGCGGGACATGCCGGCCCCAATTATGAATACGCCCATACTGCCGTCATTGGCGATGTTTTTAAGTACTATATTCTTTAAATATTTCGAAATCCGGTGGGGGCTTAATGCGTCCGAAGAACATAAACTTGTCAAAAATTACCATTTATATACAAATTCGTAAGGCCCGAGGCAGGTGAGATAGACAGGGGTTGCCCCGCGACGCGTTGAGGCTGCTAGGAAGCACGGGCGAACGCGCGATGGCCTTTGCCCTTGAGCCCTGTCGCGGCTCCGACGCCGCCATGGAGACTGCGGCGGCAGAGCCCGCCATATTTTTCCCTCCCCGGCCTCCCTCTCGGCGACGTAGGCGGCGGCCCCTCGCGATTCGGCTGCACGCGCCCTCCACGGCGTGGAGCTCGGCAGGAGGGCTCTCCATCTCGACGGCCCCCCTCAAGCTCTCCAGCTCCGTCTCCTAGGAGCTCGTCCAGGTCTACGGACGGGGCTGCGGCCTAGCTCTTAACGGCGTGGACTCTCAACACGCCGGGCGCCGTCGCGACCTCCTTGACCTCGTAGCCGAGCTCGGCGAGCATGCACCTGACGGCGCTCGCGGTCGCCTCGACGCTCTCCATGCTGTAGCCTACGCCGACTGCGTTGAGGCTGAAGGCGTTGCCCTCAACCTTCACCTCGAACCTCTTGGCCGGCACGGCCTTAACTATGTAGGGGATCAGCGACGCGACGCCCTCCAGCCCGCCGAAGACCGCCTTTATGTAGCTGGCCAGCATCCTCCCCGCCTCGCACCAGGCCTTGCCCACAGCCTCCGGGTTGGTTCTATACATCTCGACGATCATTCTGTCGAGCAGTCTGCCGGGGACGGGGACCGTCTCCAGCTCCGTCATGACCCTATAGAAGAGCGCTATGTCCCTTATCTGGGACGCGTTGTAGCCCTGCCCCACGAGCTCCAGCCCTACGCCCAACAGCTGGTTGGCCAAGGCGTATTGGGTCATCCCGAGCCTCTCGGCGGTCGTCGCCAGGGCGTCTACGATTTCCTTCGACACGGCTATATTCATCCTGTCCCTTCTCTGGCTCACGAAGTTAGGTCTTTAGAGGTATAAATACATATACCCCGGAGATATGTGGATATTTCTGTCTAAAGACGCCGGCCCCAGCCCTCGGCCGAAAACAAAGTCGGGAGGTAGGTTGCTGGGGCGGAGAGACGCCACGGATCCCGCTCGTCGACGTATGGAGCCGCGAAGGTCGACATGGATGGCGGAGAGATCCCGGCGGGGGAGGGCCGGTCCACGCGGTTGTGCCGGCGGGCCTTGGCCGCTGCATTGCTCCAGCCGCAGAGGATCCGCGGAATGCCCGCGGCGGAGAGCGCCGAGGGCACGGCGGGGTCGCCGCGGAGTTCTCGGACGGGAATGGAGTCCGGCGGACGGCCGGCGTGTCCGACGTCGTCGGGATCTCCACGGGGCGGCAATAGGCGCATGGCTTCGCGCTCCGGCCGGGCGGCGCGCTTATGCAAATATTCATTAAGCCAGCTCCCGACGTCGACGTGGCGCAGAGCAACATAATGCTGGTCACCCTCTGGGCCAAGCCGGAGCAGGTCCTGGCCTCTCTGCCGGAGGACGTTCGGCGTATGGTCGCCGCCGCCACGGCCCTCTACAGCAAAGACGGCGTCAACCACCTCCTGGCCTCCCTCGCCGAGAGGCTTCTGTCCGTCGACACGGTGATAGTCTACGGCCCCGACCTGACGGGCTCCGGCCAGGCCTTGATAGAGGCGCTGGGGGGACGGTGCGGCGAATGGGCGAGGATCCCGTGTGAGAGGCTGCGCGAGCTCGGGATAGCGGCGGTCGACCTAAGGAGGGCTTACGGCGACGCGGCGAAGCTAGCCGAGGAGATAAGGGCTCGGTACAGGCCGAGGGGGCCTAGGAGGGCCGTGGAGATGCCCCTATCCCCTCCGCGCGGCGGGCTGGGCTACCCCAAGCCCGTCGGATGGGGCCTCCTCTACGACACGTCGCCCTACTACCTCTGGGTCAAGGCGCTGGACTACGTCCTCACCTACGGGAACTGGGAAGGCGGCCTGAGGGCCTCCTTGGTCGCGCAGCTGGGCCTCTGGGGCAATCGGCCCGAGTGGGCCGGGCGGCCTCCGGAAAGCCGAGGCGTCTGTCCCGCGGATGAGGTCAAGAGGGCTCTGTCGGGCGCTCTGCCCGCGGCGTCGGCGGGCGCGTGCGGAGTCCTGTCGGCGCGGAGGATAGGGCCCTGGGCGGCCGCGGACCTCTTGGTGAGGGGGTGCGAGCTGGTCGGAGGCTTTCCGGGCGAGCTGGTCGCCGTGGCCGAGGCGTTCGTCGAGGCGTCGGAGGGGGCCGGGCTGAGGCCCGGCGTATTGTCCTTCCTTCTCCTCGACGCGTATATCCCGGCCGAGTCCCTGGAGAGGGCGGCCGGGACCGTCGAGGCTGGGTGGAGGGTTGCCTACTCTAGGGAGGTCTACGACCCCAGGGGCAACTTCGTGCTGGAGCCCGGCGGCTTGCTCCACTACACCGACGAGGGCGTCCTGTATAGGGCCATGGGCTGGGGGCGGGAGGCCGCCGCTAGGGAGGCGGCTAAGCTCCTGCCCGGCCACGCCTTCTATCTGGGGGAGGAGACGGCCGCGAGGAAGCTGCTCGGCGATATATATAGGCAGGATGAGTGGAGGCGATAGCGCCGAGGTCAACGTTAGCACAATATACCTCCTAAGCCCCTGAGACGCGCCAGCGCTTCTATATGCCCGCCGGACCCCGATCCCCGTCAGCCGCCCGGCATCTCCGTGTCGTGAGGCCTCTCGCCGGTTAGGGCCTCGGCCCCATCTTCGACGAGGCGGGGGAATTATATGGTGTTTCCTATAGGAAACATTTTTGTTGGGTTTTTGTTTCTCACGTGGAACATGTATTCAGGGAGCTGGTCGCCGAGTGGCTGGAGTGGCGGCCTCCCGCGATGGTCGAGAGGGAGCTCTCGGTTGAGCCTGTGGAGGGGCTTGCGGCCGCGGTCGTGGGGCCCAGGAGGGCGGGCAAGACGTATCTGCTCTACCAAACAGCGGCGAGGATCGGGAGGGCGAGGGCCCTCTATGTGAATTTCGAGGACGTGAGGCTGGCAGGCCTTTCGCCGCGCCACTTCGGCGCCTTCCTGAAGGTGTTGGCGGAGGCCGGCAATCCGCCGGTCCTGTTGCTGGACGAGGTGCAGAACATACCCCACTGGGGGAGGTGGGTCAGGACCCTTCTCGACAGAAGGTACGCCGTGGTGGTCGCCGGCTCCTCCTCCAGGCTGACCCTCCGCGAGGTGCCCACCGAGCTCCGCGGCCGCTATCTATCGCATGTGCTCCTCCCCTTCTCCTTCCGCGAGTTCCTGAGGGCCAGAGGGCTCGGGCCGCCGTCCCTGGCGACGCCGGCCTCCCGAGGGCGCCTCCTGGCCGCGTTGAGGGAGTATCTGGAGGTGGGGGGATATCCGGAGGCGGTCCTGCACCCGGACCTGGCCCCCGCCTTGCTCAAGTCCTACAGGGACGCGGTGGCCTACCGCGACGTCGTGGAGAGGCACAGGGTGAGGGACGCCGCCTCCCTCGAGCTGTTCATGTCGATGGCTGAGGCCTCCTTCGCCGGGGTCTTCTCCATATCCGCGGCTCACAGGAGGATGAAGGCCGCGGGGTTCGACAAGAGCAAGAGGACCCTCGCCAACTACCTGAAATACCTCGAGGAGGCCTACTACATCGTGGCGCTCCCCAGGTGGGGCCTCGGCAAGACCTCCCTCCTCCAGCCCAGGAAGATATACCCCATAGACCCTGCCTACATCCCGCGGGGCCAGATGGGCATGAAGATGGAGACGGCGGTGGCCCTTGAGCTGCTCCGCCGCGGCGAGGCGCCCAGATACTTCAAGGGCAGAGGCGAGGCGGACTTCGTGACCGACGCCGAGGCTGTGCAGGTCACATACGCCTCAGCCGTCGACGAGATAGACCGCAGAGAGCTGAAATCCCTCGCTGAGGCCGTAGAGGCCACGGGCAGGAGGCCTCTGCTCATCACCTGGGACCTGGAGGACATCCTCGAGGTCCGGGGGGAGAGGGTCGAGGCGATCCCTCTGTGGAGGTGGCTGCTCGCGCGGACGCCGGGCCGAGGGGAGGCGCGAGCGGCCGTCTAGACCCGTCGAGGCCGCCGACATTCCGACGCGCGCCAGAACTTGACGTAGACGGCGCTTCTCGGGGCGACCTAAGACTCGCGCCGACGCATAGCCCCAGAGGGGGTCGTCCTTGTCATAAGGGGTTCGATGTATTGGACTTAGGGCTTTGAGGTCCGCCGCGTTATCAAGCGGGACTTGGCCAGCTTGGCCACCGGCGGCGGCGCCCTCTTGTGGGCGTTCTCCCTAACCCTCGCGAGGATCGACTCCACTCTGGATCTGCTCAGGCCGGTCTCCGCGGGTATGTCCTCCTTGGGTATGCCGATCTCGTAGGCGTATAGGACCAGGTCTATGTCGCCGTACTTCATGCCGAGCTCGCCCTCCGCGGTCTGCCCGGCCCAGAGGCGGGGGCTCGAGGGCTTGAGCGCTATGGGCTCGGGAAGCCCGAGGAATTTGGCCATCTGCCTCACCTGGGTCTTGTAGAGATCGCCTATGGGGAGTATGTCGACGCCGCCGTCGCCGTACTTGGTGAAATAGCCCAGCATGATCTCGCTCTTGTCGCCTGTGCCCACGACGAGGAGGTTGTTCTTGTTGGCGTAGTAGTAGAGTATGGACATCCTGATCCTCGCCATGAGGTTCCCCCTGGCGACCACGTCGCTCTCGTCGTAGAAGGGAAGCGCGGCATAGGCGGACAGGAGCTGGTCTATGGCCACCACGTAGTACCTCACGCCCAGCCGTTTGGCCACCGCCACGGCGTCCTCGACGTCTTGTTTGGGCGTGAAGCCGCTGGGGAGTATCAAGGCGGAGACGCGCCTCGGGCCCAGCGCGGAGGCCGTCAGCGCAAGGGCCGTGCAGGAATCCACGCCGCCGCTGACGCCGACGACGGCGCCCTTGGTCCTCGACTTGGCGAAATAGTCGCGGAGGAACTCGACTATCTCGTCCCTAGCCTTGACATAATCCACTGAGTTCACCACGTCGAGGATGGTGATCATGGGAAAAACACCAGCCCTATTTAGTTAACCTCTCGCCGTTTCTTATCCTCAAGGCGTCCAGCACGGGCAGGACGAATATCCTGCCGTCGCCGAGCCTCCCCGTCCTCGCGGACGACATTATGACGGCGATGAGCTTATCCACCTCCTCGTCGGCCACTACCACCTCGATGACGGCCCTAGGCAACAGCGCCTCGTAGCTCCTCCCCCTTATCTTCACGACGCCACTCTCGCCGCCCATGCCCCCCGCGTCTCTATACACCGTGGCGCCCGTGAAGCCGGCCGCCACGAGGGCCTCGAGCACGTCGTTGATCTTGTCCTCCCTAACGACGGCCTTCACGAGCTTCATGGCCTCACGACTCCGTGGTCCACCGCGTCGAGGCCCACGAGCTCCTCCTCGGCGGAGGCGCGGAAGCCCAGCTTTATCAATATCCAGAAGGCGGCGGTCGTGGCCACGACGAAGCCCAGCGCTATGGCCATGCCCAGCCACTGCACGGCGACCCATAGGGGCGGACCCCCGTATATGAGGCCGGCGAGGCCGCCGACGCTTGGCGAGGACAAGACGGGCACCAGCGCGCTGCCCACGACGCCGTTGAAGCCGTGGGCCGGCAGGCCTCCTATAGGGTCGTCGATGGGTATGCGCCTCTCCACCAGCTTGGTGCCGTAGTAGGTGATGAAGCCGGCCAGAACGCCGACGGCGGATGCGGCCCAGGGCTCCACGAAGCCGGCCAGGGGGGTTATCATGACCAGGCCGCCGATTATTCCGCCTATAGTTGCCGCCGGGCTCCAGAGCCCCTCAGCCCTTCTCGCCAGGAGGAGCGACACGAGGCCGGCGAGGGAGCCCGCCGTTGCCGTGTTGGCTATGGCGTAGCCCGTCTGCTCCGAGACCGATATGGTGGAGCCGCCGTTGAAGCCGAACCAGCCGAAGAAGAGCAGGGCCGTGCCCACTATCGCGTAGGGGAGCTCCGACCTGCGGTACTCCGCCGCCTCCTTATACGCCGGGGCCAAGTCCTCCCCGTTTGCCTTGGCCCTCTTGGCCATGGAAAGCCCCAGCAGCCAGGTGGCCACGGCGCCCGCCAGGCCCGCGTAGGCGTGCACCGCGGTGCCGCCGGCGAAGTCCCTCACGCCGTATCCGGAGAGGCCGAAGTACTGGCCCAAGTTGTAGAGAAAGCCGTTTCCCCATATCCATGAGGAGACGAGGGGCCACTGGACGGCCGAGAAGAAGACCGCGAACGCGAGCCACCCGCCGAACTTGAGCCTCTCGGGGGCTCCGGCGAATATGAGGGCCAGCGTGACCGCCCCGAATGCGCCGAGGAAGAAGGCGTATATGTACATAGGCACGCCTACGTCCTGCCCCGTCGGGTAGTAGCCGCCCTGGAGGACCCCGGCGTAGTAGTAGGGAAACACGAAGAACCATATGGGGAAGAACACCAGGAAGGCCAACATGCCCTTCATCATGGCGTTTATGACGTTGGAGCGCCTGACGAACCCAGCCTCGAGGAAGCCTATCGCAGGTATCATCAAGAACACAAGTATTCCCCCAACCGCCGTCCATACGGTCGCGGAGAGGTCGACCTGCATGGGGCGCGTAACTGGGAGGACTTAATAAATTCCCGGTCTGAAATGCATAAAATCCCGTAGGTTGATGATAATTTATACCACATATCTACGCGCAATTGCGATAGATATATAATGAATCGCGGAAGACGTAGGTATATGATTCAAGTACTTGAAGCCCACTAAATAGAGTTTCAATAATTTGATTAAGACGAATATTCTATAAAATTTATATAGATTTGATGAAATCTATAGAGAGCGCGCATCGGACATGGATGGGGACCTGAAGCGGTGTAGGAAAACCGCAGGGGCAACACTGCCGATGCCCAGGAGACGCGGTAACGCGGCTGGAGGAGTTGCGGGATCTGGCTCAGAGATCCCATTCGTAGAACGGGGATCCTCATAGAATCGAGACATGGCTACAAGGTCCCCCTCCTCCCCGCCTCTTCGCCTCCCTAGGCGACCGCGTCGGGGCAGATTTATAAGGCAATCCAGCCATTGGACCGTGGAGGAGTTGATCAAGAAGCTGGCGAAAAGAGGTATCGACGTGGAGGGGCTGTTGCTGGACGCCCTAAGCGCCGGGGATCCCGAGGAGAGCTCCAGAGAGAGGCTAAAAATCGCCGAGAGGTACATGGAGGAGTGCGCGGAGTACATAGAGAAGGGCGACGCGGTGCAGGCCGGCGAGAAGGCCTACAAAGCCGCCGAGGAGGCGGTAAAGGCCCTGGCTGAGAAATACAGAACGCCCGAATACGGCAGATTCCTCAGGGAGGGCAGGTGGTACACGTATCTGCTCAGCATGGCCAGCAAGACCCTCGCCAAAAACCTGGGCGACTGGGTCCAAGACGGCTGGAACGCCGCATACGACCTACACGTCTGGGGGTTCCACGAAGGCAAGCTAACAATCGATTACGTCAAAGCCGGCGTGGAAAAGATAAAGAAAATGCTAAACGAAGCCAAGACAGCCCTTCAACAAAGCCAGTAAAACATCTCCCGTAAAAACGCCGCTCGTCGCCCTGGCGGCCGTCCTCGCGGCTGTAGCCGGCGCCGCGTTCCACCTCTCCGCCCGCCGCAGGAAGGGGCGGAGCTCAGGCGCAGCGGCCGACCTCCTCGGCAAGCGCGGCTAGGGGCTCCCTGAACTCCTCGGGCCTGACCCTGGCCAGCCCGACCCGCAAGGCGTCCCTCACGCCGAAGAAGCGGCCCGGCACAGACGCGACTCCCCTAGCCAGGAGCCTGCGGGCGGCCTCCTCGCCGTCGCAGCCCAGCCTCAGGAACGCCACGGGCATGTGCTCTCTGTAGTCCACGGGCGTCCTGACGGCCCTCCTCAGCGCGGCCCAGTTCTCCGATATCCAGGCCGCGTTCCTCCTCTTGACCTCGGCCCTCCTGGCGAGGAACCCGTAGCCGGCCCTCGCCTCGAGCTCCTTGGGGCCCGGGTTGAAGAGGTCCTTGGCCTCCGCCATGGCCCTGACGACCCCCCTGTCCCCCAGGCTCCAGCCGACCCTCACCGAGCTCGTGAAGAACTTGTCCGTGCTGAAGTTGAAGACGGCGGCCTCCTCGGGGAGGCCCCTCGGGTCGTCGACGAAGTCGGCGAATATGGCGTCCACGACCAGATAGGACCCCCTCCTCCTGGCCTCGTCCGCCAGCTCCCGCAGCCTCCTCACGTCGAGATACCTCCCCGTCGGGTTGTTGGGGTTCGAGAGGAGGATGACGGCGCCGCCCTCCACGCGCTGGAGCGGATCCCCCGACGCCGTCGCCGTCTCGTAGCCCAGCTCCGAGGGAAGCCTGTAGATGGGCTCGTACTCCGGCAGGAAAACGACGGCCCTCCTCGCCTTCTTCCTCAGGGCCCACAGGGCGAGGAAGTTCCCCTCCTGGGCGCCTGAGGTCAGCGCTATGGACCCCCTATCGGCTCCGTAGGTCTGCGAGACGGCGTCGGCGAGATCCACGCCGGGCTCGGCCAGATACTCGCGGTAGTCCAGAGGCCAGACGCCGCTGTTGGCCAGATCCCACCTGGCCGAGATCCCCCTAAGCCATTCGAAGGTCTCGATCACCTGCGGGAGGCCGGCGCAGATTTAAATATGAGACGCCGCAGACCCGCCGGCGACCCCTCCACGCCGGCTACCTCGCGAGGGCTCGACGGGGCGCTGTCGGCGGCCGCAGTCCACCTCCCCGTCAGCTCGCGGAACGAAACGCCGAGGGGGAGCAACCGCACGGTGCATCCACAGCCTCCGCGCTACCGGTTCCCTACAGCCGGCAGAGCCGCAGAAACCTCAGCGACAGACCGCGGCCGCTCGGAGAACGGCGGGTCCTCCCATAGCCGTATCGTGGCCGTCAAGCCGAACGCCGCAATAGAATGACGGCGGCTGGCGCCGTAGCAAAGGCTACAACCGCGGCTGCCGCAACCACGGTGTTGCTGAAGCGACGCGGCGCATAATATTTTTATGGAGACGAAGCGGCCGCTCTATGGTCGACGTCTCTGCCATTACCTATGAATGCGCTTAGGGTCGCTGCTGAGCACGTTCTGGCTAAGGTCAGGGAGGGGAAGAAGCTGGGCACGGAGGACATCTTCATCCTCTACCTCGGCACCATCGTGAACGAGCTGAAGGACGTGAGGTCGGAGGTCGCCAGGCTCGAGGACAAGATAGATAAGACCAACCAACGCATAGACGAGACGAACAAAAGGATAGACGAGATGGCGAAAAGCCTATCAGCCCGCATAGACGAGACGAACAGGAGAATTGACGAGGTCGTCAAATCGCTATCGGCGAGGATAGATGAGACGAACAGGAGGATCGACGAACTCGCTAAAAGCCTCTCGGCGAGGATAGACGACGCCAACAAGAGAATAGATGAGCTGGCCAAAAGGATAGACGATCTGGCGAAGAGGATCGACGAGACCAACAAGAGGATAGACGCCCTCCAGACTACTCTTCTGGAGATCCAGAAGCTGTTAATAGAGCTCGTCAGGAACAGACAGCAGTAGCCTAATCGCCACATCAATCGGCGATAGTCGCATCTCGGTTTACTCGTGGCTGGCCCGCATTGGCGCAATGTAGGCATTCAAGCTCCAGGCCGCCTGACCTCAAGGCCACCTCAATTGGGCCGGCGCCGTTCAACCCAGCCGCTGGCCTGAGCCTCTACCGTATGTAGTTGAGTAGGGTATGATATCAGCATTCAAAACAAGCGGCGCCTATAGATGGAGGCGTAAGGCACAGACTGTACGGCATGTGCCGAGCTCCGCTCGGCGGTCGTCGGGGATCTTCCTGCCGGGAAGTCCATATGCGCGATACGCGTGGAAGGCCCACCTTGCGGCGGTCGGCCCCGTATCGACGATTTACGGCGCGCCGACCGCGTCGGCGCGGCGCAAGCAGTCCAGGTTGAGGCGCTTGGATATACGGTGGAATGTAATAAGGTATAAATAATGATTCTCCCGTACGTACATGACCAAGAGGTCTGTGCCGCTCCGAGTCTCGGACGTGATGGTGAGGGAGGTGGTCACCGCGGGCAAGAACACGCCGCTCAAGGAGGCGGCTAACTCCATGTACGAGAAGAGGGTCGGCAGCGTCGTGGTCGTCGACGAGGCGGGCAAGCCCGTCGGCATAGTCACCGAGAGGGATCTCGTCTACGTCTGCGCCAAAGGGCTTTCGGCCGACACGCCGATCTGGATGGTCATGACCGAAAACCCTATCACGATAGGCGAAGACGCCTTACTGCTCGACGCTGTGGAGAAGATGAGGAGCCTCAACGTTAGACACCTCCCCGTAGTCGATAAGGAGGGGAAGCTGGTGGGGATAATCAGCGTTAGGGACGTCTTGGACTTAGCCGCCTTCCTGATCAGGATCAGGGAGTAGGGAAAAAGAGGTTTTACGAGCTGAACAGAGGCTGTCCCTGCGGGAATATGGTTATCTGGCCAGTGGTGCCGTTGTAGAAGCCGGCGTTGATCCACGTGGGAGTTCCGTTAATTATCTCAACCCCGACGATGAGGTAGCTCGCGTATATTCTGTCGTGGTATTGGTTGAAGTAGACGGGCCCGGTGGCGCCTACGTAGGTTCCGTTCTTGCCCCACTGCTCGAGGACGGAGTTTATGACGGTAGGATCGGTGGAGCCAGTCTTGGCAATAGCCTCCATAACCATCATAGCCGTATCGTAGTAATAGGGGTCGTAGCCCGTGGGCGCGTGCCCGCAGAACTGCGTAAATTCGCGGGCGAACTGCTGGTAGTGCGGGTCGTTGGGGTTAGGCGCCGCGACGGCGCCCATGAACTTGGCGTTGGCGAGGGCCTGGCCGCCGGCCTGTATATCAGCCGTGCCGTAGACGTTGCTGTCCGTGCCGAACCACCTGACCTTAGAGAGAACCGGGTCGTTCATGGCGGCCCGCACGACCGCAGCGCCGTCTTGGTCGAACGAAACTATCTCAAAAGCCGCGTCGGGGCTTGGCGAGCCCAAATCCGCTGACGCTTGTTGCACGGCTGCCCGCTCCGCGTCCGGCATAGCCGGCGGCGACGGGTCGTAGCCGTGGACTCCCAATACCTGTATGCCGTATTTAGCCGAGTCGTTGGCTATGGCGGCAGACAGGCCCTGGCCCCAAGCGTCAGATCTATAGACTATTACTAACTTCTTTATGCCGAGCGTGTGCATCAGCGCGGTTATGACCTGCGCCTGCGCATCGTCCGTCGGCGGAAGCCTGAATATATACGGCTTAGGCACAGCCAGAAGGGGCGAGGTGGATATGCTAGTAATGACTATGTGGCTTTGTGCGGCGAAGTTCTTGACGGCCGAGACCTCGCTACTGCAGGTGAGGCCCACCACGAACCTTATACCTTGGGAATAGACCGTCTGCAGCATCTGGAGGGCAGTGTTGGGGTCGCAAGCCGAATCCTGTGTGACCAGCTGGAATTGTATGCCCTTGCTCGCAAACATCTTGTTGGCGTCCTGCACCGCCAGCTTAATGGCGCACTGGCCGCTGGTCCCCATAAACTGAAGCGAGCCAGTCAGGGGTACCAACGCGCCTATTGTCACGGTCTGCGTGGTTTTGGTTGTGGTGGTGGGCGTGGCTGTTTGGGATGGCCCTTGCGACGCCATATAGGCAACCACAGCCGCTATCACTATCACCAAAACCACCACCCCCACAATCCAAGCAGTTCTGGAAGCCATGAAGGCAAAAACTTAAGATATTATTTAATCTTTCTTCTCCGACAGCCTATTTCTTAAATTATGCAGATCTATAGTTTTTATGGGTTTTTCGGGCACTATGCCTTGCGGTCTGTACATCAAAACCAGAATTATGGCGAGGCCGAATATGATATACGCCAGGTAGGTGGGGTCGGCGTGTAGAGCCGCTTGTAGCGCGTTCTTGTAGACGTTCAGAATCGTCGAAATGACGTAATACACCGTCACTCCGACTATGGCGCCGACGTTGTTGCCTTGGCCTCCCAGTATCAACATGGTCCAGCCGATGAAGGTATAGCCCGGCAGATAGGTCCCGATTATCGTATAGTCGAAGTAGTAGGCCAGCAGGGCGCCTGCGAGGCCGGCGAATGCCGACGCTAGGGCGAGCACCCTAATCCTGAACTTCACTATGTCCTTGCCGAAGACCGCCGCGGCGGTCTCCGCATCGCGTATGGCCCTCAGAGTTCTGCCGAACGGGGAGTTGCCCACCACCTCGAAGACGAGGAACGTGGCGAACAGGAAGACGACGGTAACTGCGAAGAACACCAGAGTCCTGGTGGCGCCGGAGGCCCAGGCGAAGGGGTCAGGTATGACGGCTCCGTTGACTCCGCAGGCTACCGGCGTCGCGTAATACGTGACGACTCTGAGGAACTCGCCACTGACCAGCAGCAGAATGCCGAGGTAGTCCTCCCTCAGCCTCACGGCGGGGTAGGCGAAGATGACGCCGAGGGCGGCCGACAGCGCCATGGCCAAGATTACGCCGAACAGGAAGTAGCCGAGGCCGAGCGCCGGGTTCTGGGCCAGCTGTTGGTTAATCAGAGAAATCACCGAGTACTGGTACAACATGCAGTATTGCCCTATATTGCTCAGCGGAGCGATTCCAACGGCCTTGAGGAGATAGGACTGGTATAACAATAAAACCAGCTTGGCCGCTATGCCGCCGACGGCGATGGCCCCGATTATCAGGAACATGACCTTGCCGAACTGGGGCAAGCCCAGATAGCCAACCTCCAGATTGAGGCTGATCACAAAAATAGAATATATAGCTATATATATCATCAAGTTCTGGAGCAACACGCGGATGTTCTCCGGCATAGGCGAGTAGAACGCCAGAATCGCCACGATGACCAGCACGAGCGCCAGAACGGCCGACCGGATCAGAAGATCCTGCCTCATGCCCTCCTCCTAGATGCTATCAGCCCCGCTATGCCCTGCGGGGCCAGGAGCAGGATTATTATCACTATGGCGAAGGGTATCGCCAGCTCGTACTCAGGCGGCAGCCCGAGCGGATTGAGGACGTAGTTGAAGCCCAGCACCATGCTGAAGCCGACCACGTAGCCACCTATTACCCCCCCGTATATGCTCGCGAGGCCGCCGACGATCACGGCGACGAAGATCACGGGAAGTCTGAGCCAGCCGAGCTCCTCGGTGACCGGGAATATCATGGCCATGTAGATGCCCGCGATGCCCGTCACGGCCCCGATTATTAGCCACGACATGGCGTAGACCCTCTCGACGTTTACGCCGAGGGCCTTGGCGAGGGGCGGGTTGTCGATGCTGGCCCTCATCAAGATGCCGAACTTGGACCTGTTGAGGAGATAGTAGAGAGCCGCCAGCACGGCCAGAAGCACCACGCTGGATGTTATGGCGGTGGTCTGGCCCTGGGTGAGCCCGCTTATCTGGATCTCGCCGGGGGCCAACAGGTAGTTGCGCGTAGTCCAGCCGTAGGCCGCCTGGGCCATGCTGTCGAGTATGGACATGGTGCCGAATATGAGGAAGTGGAGACCGAAGGAGGCGATCATGAGCACAGTTATGCTCGCGCCGCGCCTGATCATCGGCTTGAAGACGCCCACGTAGGATAGATAGGCCGCGGCGGCTCCGGCGAGGGCCGCTGCCGGCATGGCGAGGTACACGTAGCCCGGCTTGATCCCTCCATATAGAAAATACAAAAAGTAGAAAGCGGCGTAGGCGCCAACGGCCGCGAGGTCGCCGTGGGCGAACGACGGTATCTTGGTGGTTATATATGTCATGGTGAGGCCGATCGATGCGAGAGCGTATATATTGGAGTAGACTATGGCTGGAATCAGTACGTTATTCACGAAATCGTACATGTTAAACATGGCGCGCCACCTATATGCTGTTTAAAAATATTGCTTACTATATAGCTCTATATAGGTAAACGCTTTTATAGGGGCTTATTTTTATAGTTTCTATGGCTTCCAGAACTGCTTGGATTGTGGGGGTGGTGGTTTTGGTGATAGTGATAGCGGCTGTGGTTGCCTACATGGCGTCGCAAGGGCCATCCCAAACCACACAGACCGTGACAA
>Ga0334722_10001802_pt1 | contig 25629 bp, 30 predicted proteins | sample C3_bottom_MG_FD_207210 | JGI IMG/M metagenome (GOLD analysis project Ga0334722, IMG submission 207210) | Sediment microbial communities from Yellowstone Lake, YNP, Wyoming, USA - C3_bottom | ecosystem: Environmental > Aquatic > Freshwater > Lake > Sediment | place: USA: Wyoming | collected... | reverse complement strand
CAATTGAAATAGAAAAATGCTGTCCTGAATGTGAATCATCACTAATTGATGACGTTCAGAATGGTGAAAGGATTTGTTCGGGCTGCGGCGTAGTCGTTGCAGAACAAATGGCAGACTATGGTCCAGAAGCAAGGAGCAGTAGTTTAGAAGAAAAAATGAAATTAGCAAGAGCAACAGGCCAAACCACGTATTCTCAACATGACTTGGGAATTACAACAGAGATTTCTATCAGCACCAAAGATTTCAGCGGAAAATCGATCAGTTCTGATGTAGCAAACCAAATGAACAATCTAAGAAAATGGCAACAAAGAGTAAGAGTCTCATCTCCAAGAGAAAGAAGATTATCAAGTGTACTAGGAAAAATTGGAGAAACTTGTAAGGTTCTTACCCTACCAAAAAATGTACTTGAAACTGCATCGATGATTTATAGAAGTCTAGACGGCAAAGTTGACGTCAAAGGTAAATCAGTCGCAAGCATTTCAGCAGCTACCATTTTCATGGCTTGCAAACAATGCGATGTCATCAGATCCCTCGATGAAATATGTGCAGGAATTAGTACAGTAAAAGATCTCAAATCCAAAACCAAACTAGCCGCAAGATACTACAGAACTATGGTAATGGAACTAGGAGTATCTTCATCACCTGTTGTAACAATGGACAAGTACATCTCTAAAATTGCAAATCTAACAAAAACAGATGTACGAGTCGAACGACTTGCATTAGAAATTTCAGAAAAAACTAAAAACCGCAATCTTGCTGATGGAAAGGCTCCTAATGGTATCGCAGCAGCATATCTTTATGTTGCATCGATATTGCTTGGTCAAAACGTCCTTCAACGGGATGTTTCAAGTGTTGCAGGAGTGACTGAAGTTACGATTCGTAACAGATGTAAAGAAATTCTAACTAGTTACAGATTATGCGTAACTCTTCGACCATCTCTAGCCAAAATCTAAATCCACACCCCTTTTATTTTATTTTAAATCAATTAATGATAATTCTATAAATTTAGAATAACGCCTTAGGAGAAGCTAAAATTCGTCTGTGTTATATAGTGAAAAAGAGGATTAAGTTCATGGCAGTTCTGGAAATAAAAGACCTTCATGTAAAAATAGGAGGAAAAGAAATACTCAAAGGAGTTAATCTAAAAACTGGTCCTGGCGAGGTTCATGCAATCATGGGGCCTAATGGTTCTGGCAAAAGTACACTTGCTTACACACTTCTTGCACATCCCAAGTATGAAGTGACACAAGGGGACATTTTACTTGACGGAGAAAGTATTTTAGATCTAAAAGCTGATGAGCGAGCTAAAAAAGGCCTCTTTCTAGGATTTCAGTATCCAACGGAAGTCTCTGGTGTTGGTTTTTCACATTTTCTTAGAACGTCTTACAATGCACTAAGTAAAGCCCTGCAAGGCGATGATCGTGAAGTCTTCATTACAGTAAGAGAATTTCAAAATTATTTGAAAAAAAATATCAATGCCGTTGGATTAAAAGATGATTTTTTAGCAAGATATCTCAATGAAGGATTTTCTGGCGGTGAAAAAAAGAGATCTGAAGTATTGCAGATGGCGGTACTAAAACCAAAAATTTCAATTTTAGATGAACCTGATTCAGGATTGGATATCGATGCAGTACAAGCTGTTGCAAAATCAATCAGTCAAGTTTCTGGAAAAGATTCTACTACAATTATTATTACTCACTATGCTAGGATCCTAAACTTCCTTGACAAATTAGATTTTGTTCATGTATTTTCTAATGGAAAGGTAATAAAAAGCGGTGATGCAACGTTAGCTGCAGAGTTAGAGAAAAAGGGATACGAGTGGATCTTAGAAAATCAACCTGCATTATAAAAATTTTATAAAATAACTAGTATGATTTTCAATTAAGATGGCTTTGTACGAGGTATTTGTAGAGTTTCAGAAAGATTTTGTTAAAGTTGATGGAAATCAAGTTACCATAGGTGTGAAATCAAAACCAATCAAAGGGGAGGCAAATAAAGAGATAATTAAAAAATTAGCCAAACATTTTGGGGTTTCTTCCTCGTCTGTGACTATAAGATCTGGGCAAAAAACGAAAAAAAAGATAGTTGAGATATTGGGCTGAAAACTAGGAGTACTTTTTTATTCACATAAGTTAGAGAGATACCATGGAATCTAGTACAGAAGCCGAAAAAAAGTTCTATTTTAATTTCTCATTTTTTAAAGTTGATCCGAAATGGAGATGGATGGCAGATCTAGCCAAGGAAGAGTCTGCAAAAGAGGTTGAAAATGTTATTGGGAATTCAGGTATACGATTTAGAACATATTCAACGCTAGGATTACGGGATGATGCAGATTTTATGTTCTGGTTTGCAGCAGAGTCAGTAGAAGAGATACAAGCTGCAATTTCAAAACTCTACCTTACTGTTTTTGGAAAATATATCACGCCATCTCATGTTTACCTTTCATCTACAAGACCCTCGATTTATGCAAAAACAGGAAGAGTTCCTTCTTTTGTTGCAGGAGAAGAAGCCAGACAATATGTGATAGTTTATCCATTTATCAAAACTAGGGACTGGTATCTCTTACCTGTTCAACAAAGACAAAAATTGATGGAAGAACATATCGAAGTAGGTAAAGGTTATCCCCAAGTAGTTCTTAACACAACTTACTCTTTTGGAATTCACGATGAAGATTTCATGTTAGCATTTGAAACAGATGATCTTCATTCATTTCAAAATCTTATAATGGATTTAAGAGGAACACAAGTTTCCAAATATGTTGCAGTGGACACACCAATGATTGTTTGTGTTAAAAAGGATATTATTCCTTTAATATCCAGTCTTGGATAATGGATGCACTAAAAGAATGGGCAACTGTGGTACATGCCCTTGAAAACGGAGAACAAACAGTCATTTTACGAAAAGGTGGGATTCTTGAAACATCTTCTGGATTTAAAATTGAAGCAAAAAAATTTCTTTTATTTCCAACATTTGAACACCAAGAGATAAAAAATCTAAAACCACAATTTCATAGTTACTTGGATATTGTAAAACAAAATCCCTCACATAATGAATATAACAAAATTTCCTCCTATGCTGAAGTAATTGATGAAGCAGATATAGAATCACAAGAAAAAATCAACGCATTATCACAGTTTCATATTTGGAGTGAATCTTACATTAAAGAGAGAATGAATTGGATGCCTGAAAAGCCAATTAAAGCAGTTTTTCTCAAAGTGTACAAAGTACCAGAGATAAAAATTCCCATAAGATCTGAATATCATGGGTGCAAATCTTGGATAAACATAAATGAAGATATTCAGGAAGGAGAACCTGTTTTGAGCGATGCAGAACTTAACTCAAGATTTCAAAAATTTAAGGAGATTGTGAATTGAAATACAAGTCATTAGGAAAAAGTGGAATAAAAGTTTCTGAGATTGGATTTGGTGCATGGACAATTGCACTTAATTGGTGGGGTAAAGAAATTGACGAAGATGAAGCCAAACGTATGTTAAAAAAAGCATATGATGTTGGAATTAATTTCTTTGAAACCGGTGACATGTATGGAAAAGGAAAAAGTGAGAAACTAATTGGCGAGGTCTTCAAAGGAATGCGAAGTGAAATTGTCATTTCAACAAAATATGGGTATGATTTTGAAAAAGTAGATCAGATTGGACATAAAGAACTGCCACAACGATTTGATTCTGAATTTACAGATCATGCTTTGAAAAATAGTTTAGAGCGTCTTCAGACTGATTACATAGATGTTTATGGGCTACATAATCCTAAATTAAAACACATTCATGATGACACGATTTTCCAAACTTTTGATAAAAAAATTCGAGAAGGAAAAATTAAAACCTGTCAAGTTGCATTAGGTCCTGCAATCGGTTGGACTCAAGAGGGACTAGATGCTATGGAGAGAGAAAACATTTCTGCCGTACAAACAGTTTACAATATTTTGGAGCAAACACCTGGAAACGAATTGATGAAAAAGGCAGATAGAAAAGATGTAGGAATTCTAGTACGGGTTCCTGATGCATCAGGAATCCTTACAGGAAAAGTCGACGCAAATACGAAAATTGATGAAAAAGATCATCGCTCAGTTCGAAAAGGTGAATGGATTAGAGCATCGCTAGAAAAAGTAGAGCAACTAAGGGAAATTGCTAAGCGGAATGGTCTTAACATTACAGAACTTGCAATAAAATTCATTTTATCAAAGAATGGAGTTTCTTCTGTATTACCCACTATGATTAGTACTGATGAAATTAAGATGTTTGCTGAAATGTCAGATGGTAGTTACATTCCGGAATCTGATATGAGGGAAATTGATGCTTTATACAATATGTGGCCTTCTTACGAATTAAAAGCCACGCCTCAAACAGTCTAAATTGGTTTAAAAATAATTTTACGCTGGAATTGTTTCCTCTAGGGAAAAATTCTGTTCAACAAAATATTCTACACGAGTCTTTTTGAATTCTCGTGCGCTAAATAAAATCTTGTAGTCATCTACATTGATCTGCTTTTGAATAGTTTTTGCCATCTCTTGTGCTTCATCTTCTGATTTACAGTGAATCATTGAAAATACATTGTAAGGCCAATCTGGATATACAGGTCGTTGATAACAGTGACTAACTTGTGGAAATGCGCCCAGTTTTTCACCTACATCGGTTATACGTTCTTCAGGTACTTTCCATACGATCATTCCATTTGCAACAAAACCTACATCTCTGTGACGAAGAATAGCTGCAAATCTTCTCATGACGCCAATTTCTTCATAATTTCTTAGCTTATCAAAGATCTGTTCTTCAGTAATTCCAAGATTTTGTGAAGCCTTTGAAAAGGGTTTATCTACAATTTCTAGATCTTTTTGAAGTTCTCTAATGAATTCCTTGTCTTTTTCAGTAGGATTAAATTTTACGTCGTGAATTTTTTTCTTTTCTTCTGATGGTTTAATTTCATGCTTTTTTTCATCAACCATATCAAGCTTGACACCAATTTTGAATAGTTGTATTGTTGGAAGTAATCTTACTTTCTTAATTCCTTTGAGTTTTGAAAATTTATCAACTTCATTTTTTAGATCAGAGCCGGGTGGAACTGCCAAAGTAAACCACAAGTTAAACTGGTGGTTTCTTTCATAGTTATGACTTACACCAGGATGACGGTTAATTTGTTGAGCAACATAATCTAGATTATCTGGTTCAATTTCCATTGCTACAAGTGAGCTTTTGTATCCAAGTTTTCGTGTATCAAAAATTGCACTGAGTTGCCGTAGTACTCCTATTTTTTTAAGATTGTTTAATCGTTCTTTTACAATCTCAGGAGTTATTTTAAATTTTTTTGCAATATCATGATATGGCTGGGAGGTAAGTGGAAAAGTCCATTGAATCTCATTTAGGATTTCCTTGTCTAGATTATCCATGGTTGTAGGCAATACCACTTTAGATTTCTCTTTCAATTAAAAATGTAGTGGATTCTTTGAATCTATAAATAGAATTTCAATGGTGCCAGATCGTTGATAGTAGATTTTAATCTAAAAGGGAATTTGGTAATAGTAGTAGGTGGAGGAGCTGAAGGAATGAAAAAAGTAAATTCACTTCTAACCCAGGATTGCAAGATTTTAGTAATTAGTGATAAGGTAAATACACAGTTAGCAAATTACGTCAAGCAAAAAAAAATTGATTTTAAAAAAACTACATTAAAAGATGGTAATTTTCTTTCAAAATACAAACCATTCCTAGTAATGGCAGTAACAGATGATAGAGAGCTTAACAGGAAAATTATTCAAAAAGCAAAAAAAATGAAATGCTTTGTGTATGCTTCGGATGACCCTGAGGTAAGCGACTTTGCACATCCTTCTGTAATTAACATAGAAGATACTGTTCAGATTGCTATCTCAACAGGCGGTAGAAGTCCAGCTATGGCAAGAAAACTAAAGCTACAAGCAGAAAAGACATTTAAAAAAATTATAAAAAAAGAGGACATTTACCAAATCAAATTACAGCAGATCGCTAGAGAGGCAGCAAAAAAGATGATTCCTACCCAGTTAGAACGAAAAAAATTCCTATATTCGGTATTAAATGATAAAGCGATTAAACAGTTAATAAAAGACAATAAACTAAAAAAAGCGCAACAGAGGGCTATGTTGATGTTAAGGATGTGGAAATGAATCAAGATATTATTAACGCTAGAGTTACATTTCGTAATTCACCTATTCATGTTTTAGAGAAGTTTACATTCAAGGATCTTGATGACGCTTATTCTCATTTTAAAAAACATTCTGGATTATCAGAATGCGTGATATTACAAACTTGTAACAGAGTAGAGTTATTTGGTACAGCAAAAGATTACGACCTTGAAAAAATAAAAAAGACGTGGGCATCTCTTGCAGGTCTAGAAGAGGCCGCATTCAAGGAAAATCTAGAGCTAAGTGAAAATGAAGAAGTTTATCATCATTTGCTAAAATTAACCTCAGGTCTTGATTCGATGGTTTTAGGAGAAGAGCAAATACTAGGACAAATCAAAAATTCAATTACAGCTGCAAGACAAGCCAAGTTTTCAGGAGAGCGTCTTAATACACTATTTGATAAGGCAATTCAAATTGGAACCAGAGTAAGAAACTCAACTGGAATTAGTAGAGGTGGGATATCAGTTGGTTCAATGGCAGTCAAACTTGCAGAAGAGAATGTTGATGATCTGAAAACAAAACGTATTCTGTTAATTGGAACAGGAGAGTCTGCTACACTAGTTGCAAAATCTCTCAAAAAAAGGGCTTATCAATTTTTTATTTCTAGTAGAACGCTTGAGAGATCAAAGGCATTTGCAGAAACACTTGGTGGTAAACCAATTAGGTTTGAAGAGGTGTTATCAGGTTTTGATAATTACGATGTATTATTTGTTGCAACTTCGGCTCCATATTTTCTTGTTACATATGACCGGATTAAACAAGCAATGGATACAAAACAAAACGGCATTATGATTTTAGATTTATCAAATCCAAGAACAGTGGATGAAAAAGTAGCAACTCTTCCAGGAATTAAACTAATGAATCTTGATCAAATAGCAGAAATGGTAGAAAAAAACATGAGAAGTAGAATAGGTAAGGTTTCAGCCGTTGAAAATATAATTAGTGAAGAATTACTAGTAGTTGAGGCATCAATGAAACGACTAGACGCAGAACCAATTGTCAAGAATGTATTCAAAAATATAGATTTACTCAGAATAAAAGAATTACAAAAGGCTCTTCAAATGCTAGGTGAGACTGACGAAAAACGTGTTAAAATTATTGAAGAGCTTACAAAAGCTGTTGTAGAAAGTATTGTGTCCGCACCAATGAATAATCTTAGAAAAGCTTCTGAGCAAGGAAATCCTGAGTTACTTGATGCTGCAAGTAAACTTTTTGATTATAATAAAAAAGATTAGTGATTTAGCAGACTAGAATTATATAACTAACAAATAGATTTTTGACATGTCAACTTTTCCTAATCGACGTCTTAGAAGATTACGAAAAAGTGAAAAGATTCGTGAATTAGTTCAAGAAACACGGCTCTCGACAAAAGATTTCATTTGTCCTGTCTTCATCCAAGAAGATTTGAAAAAGTCTGTCAAAATAGATTCAATGCCTGATATTGAGAGATTTCCTCTGGAAGCCATAAATGATGAAGTAAATAGGATTGTGGATTTAGGAATTCCAGCAATAATGCTATTTGGTATCCCGTCATCAAAAGATGATATAGGTAGTGCTGCATTTAATGAAAATGGAATAGTTCAAAAGGCAATAACTCAAATTCGAAAGAATTTTGGTGACAAAATTGCGATCATGACAGATGTATGTCTTTGCCAGTATACCAAATCAGGACATTGTGGAATAATTAAAGACAATAAAATTGATAATGATTCTAGTATTGAAACTTTAGCAAAAATTGCAGTCAGTCAAGCAAAGGCAGGAGTTGATGTGGTATCACCGTCTGCTATGATGGATGGTCAGGTTATTACAATACGGCGTGGATTAGATGATGCTGGGTTCTCCGATGTTGCTATAATGTCTCATTCTGCAAAACATCGCTCATCATTTTATTCTCCTTTCCGTGATGCTGCTGAATGTGCTCCACAATTTGGGGATAGGAAAACTTACCAGATTCCATATAGTAATGCACGCGAAGCAATGCGAGAAGTGGAGATGGATGTTAATGAAGGAGTTGACATTGTTATGATAAAACCAGCTTTGGCATATCTTGATCTAATTGCCGAAACAAAAAAACGATTTAATGTCCCAGTTTCTGCGTATAGCGTATCTGGAGAATATGCACTTGTAAAAGGTGCAGCAAAACAAGGATGGATTCAAGAAAGCGATGTAATCACAGAGATTCTATATTCAATTAAACGAGCAGGTGCAGATATGATAGTTACATATTTTGCAAAAGCTGCTGCAAAAATCCTTAACGAATAGCCCATGAGAGATGACCAGAGATTCGAAATAGAGCGAGCCTTTGACCTTTTACCACATGTCGTAGGTGCAAGTTGGGCAGTTATTTGGTATAGGCTAAATGAAATAAAAAAGCCGTCCAGAGAAGAGTTTCGTAACAAAGTTATAGAATACTTTGATTTGCTAAATCCACTTTTTGACTCATTTTCTGACTCTAGTGGATTTAAGGAGATTATTGGTTATATCAATCAACGAAGAAAAGAAGAAATTGAAAAGATAAAGAATGGACAAAGTAAAGAGATAGAAAAAAGATATGATAGGTATATCGATTATGGTTAGATTTCCTTTTTCAAATCACTTAGGAATTTTTTAATAATCTTTGTTCTGCGTTTAGCCTCGATTTTTGCAGATTTTGTGTTCATCTTGGACTCTAGAAGAAGAAGTTTTTTGTAAAAATGGTCTACTGTCCATTCCTGGTCATTTGGTTTTCTTGCTAAACAAAACGGATCACTCTTATTGTAAAATGATCTATTTTCTGCACCACCTACTGCAAAAGTTCTCGCTATTCCTATTGCACCTATCGCATCAAGTCGATCTGCATCTTGGACGATTTTTCCTTCTAAAGTTTTTGGTATTTTATTTTTTGAAAAACTGTGACATTCTATTGCATCTGAAATTATTTTTATCTCACTATTTGTGTAAGGATATTTTTGAAGAATTTTTGATGCTTCGATAGCACTTTTGTTTGAGGAAGTTTTTGATCTTTTATCAGATTTTGGAAAAGAAACTATATCATGTAATAAAGACGCTGTAAGTACAAGTTTTTTATCTACTTTTTCTGTCTTGCAGAGATTTTCGGCGTTACTATACACTCTTTTTACATGTTCAAAATCATGTGCAGGATCATTTTTTGCCATCATTTTTTCTACTTCATTGCGCAATCTTCGTAGGGTTTTCAATTAAAATCTCCAAATTTTAGGCTTGACAAACTTAAATTTTTTTTGTGTAATTAACATGCCCCAGTCTATACTTGCAAATAATACTAAACTTGCAATACCAACAACATCTGCAATTATTATTCCAGTATAACGATCCTCAAAAAGTTGTAGGAATGGGACTAATACAACATCACTAATTGATAACATGATATAATAGGCTAGAACACGACCAAACCAAAAACCAATGTATATACCAATACTTCGTATACGCATTAAGCCATAAGCCACAAAAAGCATATTATCTGGAAGGGGAGTCGCTGCAAATACGAATGACGTTAAAACATATCCGAGTCTTCTTTTATTAAGAAAGTTCCCAATTATATCAAGATTTGATTTTTGCTCTTTTCCTACAAATCTTCTAAAAAGATAACTAATTTGGTTTAGGAAAAATCTTCCAATTGTTGCTCCAGTTGCTCCAACAAGAGCCAATACAATAGGATCAAGAGATGGATCTAATGCAAGAAATGATGCAAGCACCATCCATGATGGAGGCATTAAAAGTGGAGCAGTGCCAATTCCCAATAGCAGAAAAAATATTCCAAAGTAGGAATAATTTGATATAATTTCTAAAATATCGGTCATTTTTCACTATCAGAATTCATTTTTCAGCATCTAAATCCTTTGGAGGAGTTTTACTTATGCAAAAATTGAAAAAATCATCAAGAAAATAATGGAAAATATTTTTTAGAATAAAAAGAACATGTTGTCCAAAAAAAAGAACAGTTTATGCAATATCTTTATATTCAATTTTGCTGTTATTATTTTATGTCTTCTACAGCTTGGAAATGTTTTAGATGTGACCTTACGTTTAAAGAGGAAGATCATGCAAAACTACATCAAGAAATTTCTAAGCATTCTGTAAGAACTGTTAAAATTATTACTGCATAAAAATCTCAATTTCTTAAATTGGTTTGAAATCTTGATTTAATTTTTTATTTATTGTGAAATATAGTGCAGGAGGTGGGATTTGAACCCACGAACCCCTAAAGGAAAGGATTTCCTATGGTATAATCTTGAGTCCTTCTCGGTTGACCGGGCTTCGATACCCCTGCAACTTCTGCGCAACATTCGAGTTAAAAAAAGCTTTATAATTAGCTCATCAAAAATGCAGATTATGACTACTACTGAAGAAGCAAAGAATATGCGAAATGGGATCAATATAGAAGGAACTATAGAAAGAAAAGGAGAAACAAGAACTGTAAACAAGAAAGCAGGTGGCACCATTGATGTTTGTGATGCCTATCTAGTTGATGATGCCGGTGAAATTAAACTAACTCTATGGGGAGATGACATTCCAAAAATAAATGATGGTGCAAGAGTCAAGATAACTAATGGTTATACCAACACCTTCAAAGGAGAAGTTTCTTTGACGAAGGGAAAATATGGTCAACTAGAAGTGGTATCTTAAATTTTCTTATAATATCTGAGCCAATCTAGATTTTATTTTCTTTTTCTAACTTTAGATTTTCTTTTAATCTTGGCTTTACTTTTTGCCTTTGTTGTTTTAGATTTTCCTTTTCTAACTTTAGATTTTCTTTTAATCTTGGCTTTACTTTTTGCCTTTGTTGTTTTAGATTTTCCTTTTCTAACTTTAGATTTTCTTTTAATCTTAGCTTTTCTTTTAATTTTAGCTTTACTTTTTGCCTTTGTTGTTTTAGATCTTCTTTTTGATTTTTTCTTTTTGGCTGCTATCTTTCGTCTTTTAGCGGCAAATTCTGATATTTTTTTGCTAATTTCTGAGAGGTTTTGTTTAGCTGATTCTTCTTGTTTTGTTTGACGTGATACCTGTTGTGCTATGCGAACTGTTGCTTTTTTACTAGTTTTGATAAGGTTTTGTAGAGTAGGTTTTGAGTGGGTTTGTTTTTGAATTTTGCCAGATAGTTTTGAGCTAGATTTTTTATAATCTTCAATACTTTGTGAAATTTTTTTAAAAGTCTTGCCCCTTTGGTTAATTTCTTCTATGAGTTCGTTAATTCTGTCAGAAATTATTTGGAGTCTTGCTTTTGCTTGGGATTTTTCCTCTTCAGATTCAGCAAATTCTAATTCTTGCTCAGTTTGTTCTTTAGCCTCTTTTTCACGTCTGAGGTGTTCTTCTGCAGCTGCTAACAATCTTTGAATACTTTCTTTTTGGGCTAAACGTTGGGTCAGAACTCCAGAGACATCCTCTAATTCTTCTTTAGATGATTCAATTTTTCTTTGAAGGGAGACTAGCCCAGAAATTGACCTATTAGCAAGAGATTTAGCTTTTTTAAACTCAAGTTCACCTTTTCTGCGGAGTTTTGCTGCTTCCCGTTTTTTTTCTTGTAATAGGGTAGCTTTTCTGATTAATGATGCCAACTGTACTTTTCATGAGTTCAACTAGAATAAGTTATTCGTATAACCATGATTTGACTTTCCAGTTAAGATTTTTAACATATAATTTTGGTTTAAAAATTTATTCAGTAATTGAGGTTTAAGAAATATTAGCCCAACCCCTAAATTATAATTAGTAATATGGAATTTCATCCCTCTAAAGTACCAACCATCAAAACCTTTGATGTAAAAGATGAAAAAGATGCTGGGACTGCTGCTGAAGAGATGGTGAAATTAGGGTTTTCAAACCACAAAATGGGTTATAGAGTTCTTATGCCTAAGGAAGAAAAAATTGCAAAAAGAATAGGGTATATTATTACAACTAGCATCAATTACGGACTAAAACAAACCAATCAAGAACGAGATTTGAGATATTGGACTTATCATTATGATAAAGATCATTTTGCAATAGTTTTGATAAGCTCCAAAGTTTTTGAGGATTTAGGTTTCTGATGGTTCAAAGATTTTTGAAAGTTTTGTTTTTTTACCTAATACACCTGCAAGCATTATTCCTAAAATTGAACCACCGATTACATCCATGGGAAAATGTTGTAGTACGTAAATCCTACTAATCGACATTAATAGTGGGTATAGTAGTAGAAGATAGCATCCTCTTGGAAATCTATGAGAAAGTGAAAATCCTAGGATTATCCCAAATATTGTTGCCCTAGCTGCGTGTCCTGAAGGAAAAGATGCGTTTGATCCCCCTTCACAGAATAATGAAAAAGTGTCTTGACTAATTCCTATAGGAAAAGGCGTCCCTTCAAAAGATAAGCTTGGTCTATCCCTATCAACACCACATTTGATATATCCAGTAAGGAGAGTTGTTAATACTAACAAAATCATTAAGCAGAGTCCTATTCTTCTAGTCTTCTTAATAATTAAGAGAGCAATTGAAAAGATAAGCATCCACTGTATATCCCCTGCCTCGGTTATTGACTGCATTAAAAGGTCTAATACAGCATTGCCAGAAATTGACTGAAAGTAGACAATTACTGATTCATCAAATTGTTTGGTGACTTGAAAATAAACTAAGAATGTAACTAAAATAAATGCTAACACTGTTAGAACAAAAGGCCTAGAACGAATATCGAATATCAATTTCTGCAATTATGTAACCCTCATCAATGTCATTTTCAATTTTTCTCAATATTGTTTAGTTAATTATGAGAAATACCCAATTACTCTAATATTATTCATTACTGAATCTAAAAGGACCGTCTGGGGAATGAAAATTAAATCATATTTCTGATCGGCTCAAAGATTTTAACCTGGTAAAAAAAAGGAAGAGCGTGAAGTTGTTAACTCTAGATGATTTTGACCTAAAAGGTAAAACTATCTTCTTGAGAGTTGACATGAATTGTCCAATTGATCCTAATACTATGGAAATTTCAGGAACAAGAAGGATTGAAGAGGCAACTGAGACAATTAATGCCATAAAAGATTCCAAATTAGTTGTTGCATCACACCAAGGAAGAGTTGGAAATAAAGACTATACAGGAATGGAAAAACATGCAGAAGTATTAGAAAAATTATTGAATCGAAAAATAAAATACATTGAAGACGTAATTGGTACCACTGCTCAAAATGAGATAAAAAATTTGAAAGAGGGAGATATCTTATTACTTGACAATCTAAGACTCTGTGCTGAAGAAAATTATGAGTTTTCTTCAACAGATGCAGCTAAAACTATAATGGTTCAAAGACTGCAAAAACTTTTTGATATATGTGTACTGGATTCATTTCCAAGTGCTCATAGATCACACCCCTCAATTGTTGGTTTTGCACATGTTTTACCTGCATGTGCAGGGAAAATTGTTGAAAGAGAAGTTCGAAAATTAGATGAAATCATGATGGTAGCTAAAGCTCCTCATGTAATTGTTCTAGGGGGCTCAAAGGTAGGAGATAGACTCGAAGCAATAAAGATGCTAATTAAAAAGGGCAGAGCAGATCATGTCCTTTTGACAGGCTTGATAGGTAATGTGTTTATGAGAGCACAGGCTCGCATTAAAGCCCCACTAGGAATTGAAAGAGAAGAAGAAATGGTGGCAAAGGCTCATGCTTTGATAGGTGAATATCCCGATGTCTTTTCTACGCCAGTTGATGTTGCAATAGACAAGGATGGTTCTAGGGTTGAAGTAGATGTAAGAGATCTAAACAAAGAAGATATCATATATGATGTTGGACCTAAGACTGTAGAACATTATAACAAGATGATATCTGGTGCTGGAACAGTTTTCATTAGCGGCCCACCAGGATATTTTGAAAAAGAACAATTTAGTTTAGGCACCAAAGGAATTCTTGAAGGGGTTGCCAACTCCATGGCCACAACCATCGTAAGTGGAGGGCACTTAACCTCAGCACTAAAACAGTATGGATTGGTAGAAAAAATTGATCATATTAGTACAGCGGGAGGCGCTTTGGTATTATATTTGACAGGTGAAACATTACCAATGATTCAGGTTTTAGAAGAAGCTGCTAAACGATACAGATCTAAATAGGCGCTTTACATTCTGAATTTAGACATATTCGAGCTTCGGATTCTCCCAAATAGGATTCTTGATTGCAAGAGTTACATCGAATTTTTTCTATAGAATTAAATAGTTTGAACCAAACCGTAGTAAAATTTTGCGCAATATTTCTGACAAGCCCAGAGTCACATATATCTTGAAAATATTTTTCCATATTGTCAATTGTCCAAGATTTATCCACATCACCATTATTTTTTATAATTTCAAAAATTTCATCATTAGTAAATCTGAGTTCTGGATCATTATATTTGTCAAAAATTACTTTTCTTATCTGAATATAAATTGGAACAGAAGGTTTGAAAACACTCATACTAGTATAGCTTTGATGCTTCTTCTTTTAAGTTATCAAATGAAGCAGAATTTTCAATTTTCTTGGCTAAATATGTATAAAGGCCAAGCTTTAAGGTTTTCAAAGATAATAAAGCACATTTAATTCGGACTGGGCTCTGTCTTATCAAATGTTCTAATCCTAATTCGGATAAAATTTCTTCTTTCTTTAGATTTTTTGCAAAAGTAAGATCTTTTCCTTTAATCAATTGTGTTAAGACCGATGTGCAGGCTTTACAAATAGTACAACCATTACCATGCCATTTAATATCTGAAATAGTATCATCATTTACCTTCATTTGTAGAGTAATACTATCTCCACACATTGGATTTGCGTCATGCTGAGAAATATCTGGGTTTTCTAAAACACCTTCATTCTGTGCGTTTCTAGCTTCATCAATTATTATTTCAGTATAAATAGGGTCACTCATAATTTGAACAACTCAGCTACTTTTTCTAATGATTTAATGAGTTTATCAACATCTGCTGTAGTGTTGTAAATGTAAAAACTTGCACGATTAGTAGCTGCAACTTCTAATCTTTCCATCAATACTTGTGCACAGTGATGACCAGAGCGGATTGCTATTCCATCTCTATCAACAATTGTAGCAACATCATGAGGATGTACATCATGGAAATTAAATGAGATTACTCCTCCTCTTTTTAAAACATCTTTAGTTCCATAAAGGGTAATTCCTTTAATCTGAGACATTTTTTCAAGGGCATATCTTGTTAAGTCAATTTCATGTTTTCTAATTGTATCCATTCCAATATTGGTCAGATAATCTATTGCTGCTGCAAAACCAATGACATCAGCTATGTTTGGGGTTCCAGCTTCAAACTTGTAAGGCAAATCATTCCATGTTGTTTCATATTTATGCACTTCACGAATCATGTCTCCTCCACCATGAAATGGCACCATGGTTTCAAGTACAGATTTTCTTACCCACAAAATTCCAACTCCAGTTGGTCCTAACATTTTGTGAGCAGAAAAAGCAAAAAAATCACATCCTAGTTTTTCAATATCAACTTTCATGTGAGGTACTGATTGTGCTCCATCTATCAGAGTCTTTACTCCCGCCTGTTTGCATTTGTTAATAATTTCTTCAGTGTTAGATATTGTTCCAAGAACATTAGACATTTGGCTAAACGTAACTAATTTTACTTTACCAGTTTTAAGATAGGAATCTAGCTGATCTAGCAGTAATTCTCCATTATCATCAACACCAATGTATTCTAATTTGGCACCTTTTTCCTTCGTTAAAAGTTGCCAAGGCACAATATTGCTGTGATGTTCATATTCGGTAGTTACTACAATATCTCCCTCTTTGATATGCTGTCTTCCCCAGGTATATGCCACAAGATTAATACCTTCAGTAGTACCACGGACAAAAATTATCTCTTCACGATTTTTTATGTTTAGAAATTTTGCTATCTTGTCCCTTGTAGCTTCATAAGATTCAGTTGCTTCTTCGGCAAGTGCATACACTGCTCGGTGAATGTTAGCATTATGATTTGTGTAATAATCAGTAATTGCATTAATAACTTGAATTGGTTTTTGAGTAGTTGAGGCATTATCCAAATACACCAATGGCTTTCCATCACGAACAGTTCTTTGTAATATAGGAAAGTCTTTTTGAATATTTTCTAGAGATAATCTGCTAGATTGCATATTATATCTCCACGTAAACCACGTTCTTATCTATTTTAACATTGTATGTTTTCAAGGATTCTTCTGCTGGAGGATTATGTGGTTTTCCAGTTTCTAAATTAAATACTGATAAATGGAGTGGACACCTAACTCCCTCTTCGCTAAGTATGCCTGTTGAAAGATCTGCTTCTGCGTGAGTGCAAATTCTATCAGTAGCGTAAATCTTTCCATCTAGGTTAGCTAAAAGAATTTTTTTATTATCATAATCAAAACCGTATAGTTCTCCACTTCCAACATTGTTGGCATCACATGCCTTTATCCAATTTCCCAATCATTTTCACCTATACTTGTAATGTTGTTCAATTTCGGCATTCTCATTATACCTCGTTTCTTCAACTTCAACTAATGCTTTGAGTTGTTCATCGTTTTTGATACTCATATCACGCCCTTCCCATTTTGATTCTATAAGATAAGATATCCATGCGCGAACTTGATAGGACATTGTTCTAGAAAGAGGTTCCAAAAATCCTTCTACAATAATTCTTTCAGATTCCTCTCTAGTTAAACACCGAGTTTGGAGATAAAATATCTGTTCTTCGTCAATTTGAGCAATAGATGCTGAATGGGTTGCTTTTACATCATTAGTAAATATCTCAAGACCTGGAATAGAGTCAGATTTTGCTCCCTTGTCTAATAAAATGGAACGCCCAGATAGAAATGAATTTGATTTACTTGCATGTTCTTTGATTCGTATCATTCCTTTGAAAAGTGATTTTGATTTGTCTTTAAGGATGGATTTTTCAATTACCCTGGCTTCAGTAGAAGGCTTTTCATGATTAACATTAGAACTAAGATCAAATGATTGATTGTCATTTCCAAAGACTACTTCTGAATCATTAGCACTTGCACCTGAGCCATTAAGATAGTAATCAATTCTGTAACGTGATAACATTGCGCCAAACAAACCTAAATACCAATTTATTTTCCCGTCTTGAGCAATATTGGATTTTCTAGTAGAGAAATTAACAGCACTATTATCCATTATTTGTAAAGTTGTTCCATCTAATTGGCTATTTTGTCCTACGCTGACATTTAATAATTCAAGATAGGCTTGTTGGTGAGAAGTTTTTGGCGCATACAATTCTTGTACGATACTTGCTTTACTATTATCTTCTGTAACAATTACATTTCGAGATATAGTTGATACTCCATCTACTGAAAGTGAAGAGACTATATGAATTGGTTTTTCTAAGATTAAATTTCGTGGTACGTGAATAAATATTCCAGAATTAAATGCTGCATTATTTAATGCAGTGTATTTATCTTCTTGAGAGTTTGTTGATTCTAATGTTTTTTGAATTATATCAGTATAATTTTTTAGTGCGTCATCAATTGAACAAATTACTAATCCTTTTTTTTGTAATTCATCAGGGAGGTTTATCTTGTGAATGTTTGAGCCAATCTGAACAATACATGTTTCGTTTGAAAGTTCGTTTAATCTACTTGTAAGAAATTCTGGAACAGATTTATCAGAGTTAATTGTTAGAGAAACCTGTTCTGGATCCATTCTATTGGCATCAGTATATTTGTTATAAAGTGGAGATGTTTCTAGTGGAAGTTTCTGATATACACTAAGAGAGTTTTTTCTATACTCCTTAAGCCAATTTGGTTCGTTTTTTGATGATGATATCTCATCTATATGTCGAAAACCAATTGTAGATAAAGCAAGGTTTTGCATGGTTAATCATAAAGAATACCGAAAGCGTTTAACCTACTGAACCGTCCATCTCTAGTTTAATTAATCGATTCAGCTCTACGGCATATTCCATTGGGAGCTCCTTTGTGAAGGGTTCCATGAATCCGTTTACAATTAAGGTCAATGCCTCTTCTTCAGAGAAGCCTCGAGTCATGAGATAGAAAATTTGATCATCGCCTATTTTACCAACTGTGGCTTCATGCGTAATGGTGGCATCTTCTTGATTGATCTCCATATATGGATAAGTGTCTGTTTTTGAGGTGTCATCTAATAGCAAGGCATCACATCGAACAGTTGATTTTACATTTGTTGCACCCTTTGCAACGTGTAGTAATCCTCTGTAAGTAGAACGACCATTCAAGCGGCTAACTGATTTTGATGTAATTTTTGATGTTGTATTTGGAGCTAGATGTACCATCTTTGCACCAGTATCTTGATGTTGATTCTTTCCTGCAAATGCAATTGATAGTGTTTCACCGTAAGCTCTTTCACCCATGAGATAAATTCCTGGATACTTCATTGTAAGTTTGCTTCCAATGTTTCCATCAATCCATTCAACTTTTGCACCTTCGTATGCATAAGCACGTTTTGTAACTAGATTGTATACATCACTACTCCAGTTTTGGATTGTGGTGTATCTTAGTTTTGCATCCTTGTGTGCTACTAGTTCAACAACTGCAGAGTGAAGTGACTCAGATGAATAGACAGGAGCAGTACAGCCTTCAATGTAATGAACTTCTGAACCTTCATCTGCAATGATTAGTGTTCTTTCAAATTGTCCTATATTTTCAGCATTAATTCTAAAGTATGCTTGTAATGGCATGTCAACTTTAATGCCAGGTGGAATGTAGATAAATGAGCCACCACTCCAGACTGCGCTATTTAGTGCTGCAAATTTATTATCTTCTGGAGGAATTATTTTACCAAAATATTTTTTAAAAATTTCAGGTTGCTCTTTTAGTGCAGAGTCAGTGTCTAAGAATAAAACACCTTGTTTTGCAAGATCTTCTCTTAAATTATGATATACAACTTCGGATTCGTATTGTGCACCAACACCTGCCAAGAATTTCTTTTCAGCTTCTGGAATACCAAGTTTATCAAAGGTAGCTTTGACATCTGCAGGTACATCATCCCAATTTTTTTCAGTTTTTTCAGTTGCCTTTGCATAATAGTAGATATTTTGGAAATCAATTACGCTTAGGTCACCACCCCAAGTTGGCATTGGTTTTTTCATAAAAATTTCATAAGAACGTAATCTAAAATCAAGCATCCATTGAGGTTCATCTTTCATTTTGCTAATAGCAATGACAGTATCTTTTGAAAGGCCTTTTTTGCTGAGATGCACATACAAATCAGTTGAATCTTTAAAATCGTATTTTGAATAATCCATGTTAAGATTTTCAGTAGTCATGCAAACAATAACACCGTTATATTATTAATAGATTCCACACCCATTACCACTCTTAGATCGGAGTAGGCAGAGCTAAATCAAGTATAAGTGATAGGCTAAGCTAATGAAAAAATATTTTTTAGTGTTTCAAAAGCTCCTGGCACTGTGTGAACATCTGCAACAGTATTTTGTAAATCAAGTTTGTTGAGCTCTTCTGATGTGAACGGACCGATTGAAACAATTTTAGTTTTCTGTAGATTATTCAATAATGTCTTTTCATCGTAATCTTTTTTCATAATTTCAAAAAATGCTCTAACGGATGAAACACTTGTAAAAATAATTCCATCAATTTTATTTTGTGAAAATAGTTGACGAAAATTATTCCATTGTGATGTATCACGAAAGGCACATACATCATAGAGATAAATTTCTTTTACATTAAGACCAATCTTTTCCAAAAGAGTTTTAAGAAAAGGGGTTGATGCTCCACTTCTTGGCACTATTACTTTTTTACCAACAGCATTTAGTCTAGTAAAGACTTCGCCAACACCAACTGATGAAAATCGTTTTGGCATATGAGAAACTTTGATTCCTTCTAATTCAAGGGCAGATTTGGTTTTTGGACCTACTGCGATCACTATAGTATTTGCTACAGCAAGTTGAAGTTTATCATACATTGAGATTTTTTTTGCAGAATCAAAAAGAAGCTTCACTGCTTTTGAGCTCATAAAAATAGAATAATCAGGATCATATTGTTTTGTTGATTCAAGAAACTCATCTACGATTTTTTCTCCCTTTGTTACCAACTCTATTGTCGGTAAGGAAATTGGTTTTGCGTTTTCTTGTGAAACTAGTTCAACAAATTCTTCAGAGTCTTCCTCAGAGCGGGTAATTGCAATCGTTTTTCCTTGCAGCATTTGTTACTTCCAACCTATTGTTTTTGAGAGATTAACTACCTTGCCTATTATAATTATAGAGGGTGGTCTAATTTTCTTTAGAGTCACAAGTTTTGAGATATTTGAGACGTTACCAGTAATCATTTTTTGTTGTGGCGTGGTGCCTTCCTGAATCACAGCAACAGGAGTTTTTTTATCCATTCCTCCTTCAATTAGTTGGCTGCAGATAATACCTATTCGTGAAAGACCCATCATGATTACGATTGTATCTACTGATTTTGCAAGTTTTTTCCACCTGACTTTTTCTTTTGACTTTTGGGGATCTTCATGACCGGTTACAAAAACGACCGATGAGGCAAATTTTCTATGTGTTAGTGGAATGCCAGTATAGGTAGCCGAACCAATTCCGGAGGTAATTCCAGGAACGATTTCAAACTTGATCTTTTTTTTCTTTAGATATTCTGCTTCTTCTCCACCCCTACCAAAAATTATGGGATCGCCACCCTTCAATCGTACAATATTTTTTTTAGTTTTAGCATACTTTGCCATTAAATCATTTGTGCTTTCTTGATGCAGATAATCATCACCAACATCTCTACCAACGTAAAATTTTTTGGCTTTCTTTGGAATCATTGAAAGGATTTTTTTACTAACCAACCTATCATAAAGAACTACATCTGCAATTTTTAGAATCTCAACTGCTCTAAGTGTAATTAATTTTGGGTCTCCTGGACCTGCACCTACTAAATACACCGTTCCTGTCATTTTTTGTTCCACTCCTCAACTTTTTCTCTCCAATTTAATGCAAATTCTTTAACACCTTGATTGTTTAGCTCCTCTCCTGCCATCTTTCCTAAACCAATTGGATCATTTCTGTTTCCATTTTTTTCAATAATTATTGATTTTTTTCCATCTATAGAGTATACTGCAACTGTAAGTTTCAAATCATTTCCATTTAATTTAGCAAATGCACCAACTGGAAACCTACATCCTGATTCAACAAACTTTGAAAGTGCTCTTTCAGCTTCTATTTCTATTCTAGAATCATTATCTTCAATTTTCTTTAACATGGAATTTGTTTTAGTATCATCACTTCTACTTACAATTCCCAGTGCCCCCTGTCCAGGGGATGGAGGAAAATCAATTGGTGAGAGTTTTGAGGCTTTAACATCAAGACCAAGTCTGTTAATTCCAGCTTGTGCAAGAATTACTCCGTCATATTCTTCTTCGTTTATTTTTCTGACTCTAGACTCTACATTTCCTCTGATAGGTTTCACAGTAACATCGGAACGTAATCTTGATACTTGAACAGCACGTCTTAGACTACTAGTACCGATTACTGCACCTGACTTTATTGTTTCTAATGTAGAGCCATCAGCAGAAATGAACACATCATTAATTGCCTCGCGTATAGGGATACAGCTCAGACTTAGATTTGGTGCAAGTTCTGATGGCACATCTTTGAGACTATGAACTGCAAAATCTACTTGTTTTTCTGCCACTGCCCTATCAATTTCTTTTTCAAAAATGCCCTTTTGGTCTAAAGTGAATAATGGGCGTGCATCAGTATCGCCTTTTGTTGTAATTGTTTTAATTTCATAATCTGAATCTGGATTTACTTTTTTTAATTCAGAAATAACCCAATTTGTTTGAGCAAGGGAGAGTTTACTTCCTCTAGTTCCAATTATGTATTTCAATTCTTCACCAATTTAAGAGCAGTATGGTATGCGTTTAGAGTTTTGTTTAAATCGGCTCTTGAATGTGCATCTGATAAGAAAACTGTTTCAAATTGAGATGGCGCAATAAATATTCCACTTTTTAATAATGAACGAAACATTTTTTGGAATTTTTTAGCATCTGACTTTTTTGATGTTCTATAGTCTGTAACGGGTTTATTAGTAAAGAAAATTTGAAACATTGAACTGGTGAAATTAATTTGGTGTGGAATTTTCAAATCACTAGCTATATCGTCGATTGCTCTAGAAAGAAGTGCACAATACTGCTCTAGTTTTGGATAAATTTTGTTTTTTAGTTTGTTTAGAGTTGTAATTGAAGCAATTGAAGCACGTACGGATATTGGGTTTCCTGCAAATGTACTTGCCTGGTAAACTTTCCCACCTGGAGTCAGATGGTTCATGATTTCTTTTCTTCCTCCTACTGCAGCGATTACAAATCCATTTCCAAGTGCTTTTCCTAAAGTTGTAATATCTGGTTTTATTCCAAAGTGTTGTTGTGCGCCCCCTGAAGTAACACGAAATCCAGTTACAACTTCATCAAAAATTAATGGCACATTATGGTTTTTTGTAATTTTTCTAATATCTGAAAGAAAATCTTTTTCAGGCAAGACCAAACCCATGTTTGCAAGTATTGGTTCAACTATAACTCCTGCAACATCTTTATTTTTATTTAGAACTTGCTCTAGTTCTTGAGAATTGTTATATTGTACTACAAGAGTATTTTTAGAAACTTCCATTAATCCTCCCTCAGAAACTGAGATTCCATGATGAGCAGAGCCTGATCCTGCTTTTACCAAAACTGAATCGTGAGCTCCGTGATAACACCCCTCAAATTTAATAATTTTTTTCTTCTTGGTATATCCTCTTGCAAGTCTAATTGCAGTCATTGTAGCTTCGGAACCAGTATTTACTAGTCTGACTTTGTCAATTGATGGGAAATTTCCAATAATTAGTTTAGATAATTTTATTTCAAGTTCTGTAGGGGTACAAAAAAGAGTTCCTTTTTTTAGCTGGTTTGATACTGCGGAAATTATTTCCTTTCTTCTATGTCCAAGTAATAGTGCGCCATAACCATTGCAAAAATCAATGTATTGATTATCATCTTCATCCCAAATTGATGATCCTTGTGATTTTTTTACAAAGAAGGGATATGGTTGAAAATATCGTACTGGGCTGTTTACTCCATCTGGAATAACTTTTTTTGCTTCTGTGAATAATTTTTTTGAATTCAATAATTAGCCGTATTTTTTGTCATTATTATTCGTAATATTTTCAAAATAAGTTCAAACTACTCTTGATTTTTAAAGTGAGAAAATTTCTTGTGATAGATTAATCCTACTATTGCAGTCCCAATGAATGGGGCAGACCAATACAACCACAAATCTTCAGGAATTCCTGCAACTATAGCTGGAGATAGAGAACGAATTGGATTCATAGAAGCCCCTGATATAGGTCCAAGAAAGTATACATCTAATGCTACTATGGCACCTATTGCCAAGCCTGCAAATTTGTTCAAGCCTTTGATATGAACAACTGTAAGAATTACTCCCATTAGCATTATTGTGGCGATGATTTCGACTCCATAGAATAAAGAAACTGGATATGAGTAGTTTGGAAAATTCAAACCAAGATTTGCAAAATCCCCTATGACGTATTTTACAAAAAATGTTCCTAAGAATGCTCCAATTGCTTGTGCTCCAAAGTATACTGGTAGTTTTTTTGCTTTAATATACCCTGAAATAAAATATCCAATTGTTACAGCTGGATTAAAGTGAGCCATTGAATATCTCCCAAATGTATAGACTACAATAGTCAAACCTACAAAATGTATTACAGCAATAAAAATTGGACCTAAAGCCGTTCCAAGGCTTGCATCATAAACAATTGAACCTGTTGCTGCTACTAATAATCCAAAAGTTCCTACTAGTTCTGCAAAAAATATTACTAAATTTGAATTGTTCATTAGTATTCTATCTTTAAGCTTAAAACAAGTTCTTTAAGATATTAGTTTAATCAAAATAGTAATGGCATAAGCAACAACAGCACTTGCAGGAATTGTAATAATCCAAGCCCAAACTATTCTCTTTCCAATACCCCAACGAACAGCTGACACTCTTCTTACTGCACCAGCACCCATTATTGCCCCTGATATTGCGTGTGTGGTACTAGCTGGGATTCCGGCCAATGCAAGGCTTGCCAATACAGTAGCACCGCCTGTCTCTGCTGCAAATCCTTGATATGGTTTAAGTTGAGTGATTCTAACTGCCATTGTTTTGACAATTCTCCAGCCACCGAAAAATGTTCCAAGACTAATCGCAAGAGCTGCCATTAAAATAACATAAAATGAAATTTCAAATTTTGTGGTAACTCCTTCAATTAACAAGATAAGAGCAATAATTCCCATAGTTTTCTGGCCATCATTTGCCCCATGAGTTAGTGAAAAGTATGCTGATGACACTAGTTGCAGCTTGCCAAAAATCGAATTTACCTGAGTAGGTCTTCTTTTTGCAAAGACTGTGATCAATAAGCTTGCAAGAAGAAATGCTCCAATCAGTCCGACGACTGGAGATATGATAATTCCCATTCCCACTTTGGTTAGACCGTCAAATAGAATTGCATGAGTACCTGCACCTGCAATACCTGCTCCAATTACCCCCCCAATCAATGCATGACTACTTGAAGATGGTAATCCCCAAAACCATGTGATAAGATCCCAGACAATTGCCCCTACAAGAGCACCCAAAATTATTTCCATGGTAACAAAATCTGGGTTAATGATACCTTTTCCAATTGTAGTTGCTACCGCTACACCAAAAATAAAAGGGCCCAAAAAATTTGCAGCTGCTGCAAGGCTTACTGCTTGAATTGGTTTTAAGACTCTGGTTCCAATTACTGTAGCAATAGAATTTGCAGCATCGTGAAATCCATTGATAAAATCAAAAAATAAGGCTAGCAGAATGGCAAAAATAGCTAGCTCAAACATTTCTCATCTAAGCGTATTTTAAAACAATGTCTTCTACCACATCAGCTACATCGACAGTTCTGTCAGATGCAGTTTCAATAGATTCATAGATGTCTTTTAGTTTTATTATTATAATCGGGTCATTACTTTCAAAAAGTTTTCCAACTGCAGTTCTATACAAATCATCAATATTATGTTCAATATCGCTTGTATTTCTGCAATGGTTGATCAAGTCTTTTTGTCCTTTTACGTTGCCTAGTTTAGAAATCATAAATTCAACTTCTTTTGTGGCCTTTGAAAGTTCTTTAGCAATCTCAAGCATATATGGAGGAGTTGATAAGATATTATAACTGATAATTCTTCCTGAAATACCTTCAATAAAGTCAATTACATCATCAGTCTTTGAAGCTATTCTTTGAAGATCCTCTCTGTCCAGTGGAGTGATGAAGGTTTTATTTAATTCCGCAAATACAGATCGAGTTAACTCATCTGCATCTCGTTCTAGTTTTTTAATTTTGGTTTGGTGTTCTTTTGCATTACGAATATCTTCAAATAAATGTACTAGCTCTTCAGAGACTTCAACTGCTTTTTTTGAAAGATTATCAAGAATTGTAAGAATTTCTTTT